>Ga0315542_1000086_pt1 | contig 45571 bp, 45 predicted proteins | sample SalMarSW160120MG_FD_202541 | JGI IMG/M metagenome (GOLD analysis project Ga0315542, IMG submission 202541) | Salt marsh sediment microbial communities from the Plum Island Ecosystem LTER, Massachusetts, United States - Salt Marsh Sediment SW1601-20 ...
TGGCCGTCCTCTCCCTGCCTGACAATCAACGCAAGACGGAAACCGGTGTCCAGATGGTATGTGTAGGATTCCAGACACCGATCACACTGAAGAACAACGTCACCCGTCAGGTGACCGTCCAGCAGGTATTTGCTGGCGGCACTGGAAACCTCGATCCTGACATTCATCGGCGCCGCGAGACCGATCACAGAACCGTCACGGCAATTCGCTTCCCACCAATCCGAGGTCACCAGGAATTCGAAATCTCGAACTCCGTGCAAAATACTTCGAAGGTCGATTTTCATACACCGCTCACCGTCTCACCGGCGAAAGGAAGCAATAACGCAAACTCCCTGTCACCACGCGAGGCCCTCTTTCAGCAGGTGGTAGCAGGACCGGGAAATAAAGTAATTAAGTATATAAGAGGCACATCTTTTGTCAAGACCCAAATGATCTCAGCAATGATCATGACCATGCAGCAACCTTGCCAGTTCCTCCAGGGTTTCTGTTTTTTGTTGACTTTTCTCCATTTCTTTACTATGTATCTTGGTAAAATTTTTAGATAAATCCTTTACAACACACAAAGAAGGCGTCCTCTTCCATGTGGAAATTCCGGGAACAGTTGGACTATTACGAACGAATACGGCGGTCCCTCTATGAACTCCTGAGAGACGAACTGGAACGCCGCCTCATGAAAATATCGCTGGTTGATTCCTTTTACAGCTATCAAAAAGCCGGGGAAGAATACAGCTTCCTCGAAAAAAGCGAACTGCGGCCGAAATCAAAAAAAATGGAAAAGGAATCCGAGCTTTTCAACACCTTTATCGTTATTTTTTACGAAGATGTCATTTCCTCGGAACTAAAAAACTATATCCGCTTTTTCCCTGAAAACAGGGTGGTCAAAAAGAATATTGAGTACCTTGCCAGTTTTTCTCTTTTCGATCGATTCAACCGGAATCTCCGCTATTTTGACAATCCGGGCTTCCTGAATCTTGTGGAAAATCTCCTCAATGTGGATTACGCATTACTCATTCAACAGGACCCTACCGTAAAAAAAAGAAACAGGTACAGCCTCACCCATTTGCACGTGAAGGTTGACTGGCCCATTGCCGATGCGGCCGAAGACCTGGCAAAATGGCTCAAGTACATCCAGAATAACCTGTATGAAAACGGAGATAAAAAGGCGAGAATTCTGCAGAATAAGCTTTTCGAATATTACGGGTGTCATCACAGCGTGGGCGGCAGGCGAACGGCAGGCTTGATTGCGGCCCAGCTCTTGAGAAAACTTGATTACGTTTCCACCGTATTCGTTTCCAGTTCAGAATCGCGGGCCATGTATAAATATTCGGAGAGAGGGGTTTCCAAATTTTTCCTTGTTAAACTCAGCGAAAAAGAGATTAACGCGCTTGCGGGCCGGGAGTCAATGACTCCCGAGTCGTTTATCTCTCAATATGTCTACCCGGCGGGAGGTTTTTACGTGGGCATTTCCGAGGCCTGCTATACCTATACCCCGTACTCCAAACCTCCTGAAGACGGGAGGCTGAGGAGGCTCTGGCCGGCCTACAACTGGTTGAAAATCTGGTTCGAATACCTCCACCCAAAAGCCGCCGCACTCCATGCCGGCCCTATCAATTACCAATGGGTGTACAGCACGGACCTATAACCGCATCTTTCTCACCGGGTATCTTACCCCCAACCGCCTTTGCACAATTTAAACATGAAGATGAAACGAACCCGAATGACAAATATCAAAGCCCAAATTTCAAATGAATGTCAAATGACAAATGCAAAAACTGTGCTCTCCCCGGCTATCCAATGATCCAAACTCAGGCCATTGGTGGACGTTCCTAACGCCAAGTGACTCATGGCCGATCCTTCTTTTCGAATGTTTTGCCACTGGGATTTTGGATTTGATTTGGCATTTGGATTTTGTTATTTGGTCATTCTTTTTCCATACCAGATATCCGCTTCCCTGTCCCGCGTGAGCAGATATGTCTCTGCATCCCCGGCAAGCACCTTGAAATAGTCATGCCGCTCACCGTACCACCGGTCAAGGATATCGTCCACCGGCAATTCCTTTTCTTCCACGTTGAACCGGAGGGGCCTTTCATTTCCCTTGTATCCGGAATACGCCCACACCTTGATTGCTTTCTCTTCTTCCATCGTCTTCTCCCTACAAGAGATAGACCGGCTCTCTCAGCACTTGTTGAATCGCCTTCCTGGCGCATCTCGCCAGCGCAGGATGCGTGTCAGCAAGATTTGCCACCTGCCGCAAATGGTCGGCGGTTCTCATGATGAGAGACGCCATATCCCCTTCATCTATGGGCACGATGGAAAGGAGTTCTTCCCAGGAAATGCCCGCAGTCCACAAATACAGAGCAACCGAGGGCCAGAAAAAAATAACGGGATCGTCAAAACCCGCCCGGGATTTTCTCTTCCTCAGGGTATCAATGCTCGCAAGCACCTCATCAAAAAATACTTCCATTTCACTCCAGTCATGCTGATCATCTGCGTGCAACACAACCTCCTGGGTCCTGTCCCAGACAAACGACGCAAGTCCTCCTGCGAGCAGACTCGGACGAGCACCCGACAGCCCCTCCTTTCTGATCGCCTCCGCAATAAGCAGCGGTTGATCCAGCCGCAGTTTTGAGGCCCAGTACCCATCCTGAGTCAGGGTCCCGTCTGCTTGTACAAATCCAGTCTTCTGGAGGAAGCGCAAATGGCGCTGGAAGCTATCCCACAGGTCATCGTCTCTTTCATTCTTCCCCGCGAACAGATGAGTCCCGGATTGTCTTCTCTGAAAAGCTGCAAAGGAACGTGCGAGTAAATCTCTTACTTCTGCCGGGCTATGGGAAAGCAGTAAGTTCAACGTCATGGAGAAGTTGATGTGGATCTGACTTTCAATAGGTTCAGGCGATGAATCGCTGAGTTCGTGAATAAGCTGGGGGTCCTGGTGTCTTCCGGGAACAATCAACACAAAACCGATGCGGTCCTTTCCTCTTCGGCCCGCCCTTCCCACCATCTGATGCAGCTCAGTGGACGTCAGATCGGTAAATTCGCTCCCGTTGTATCGATCGCTCTGGACCAGGACAACGGTCCTCGCGGGAAAATTGACGCCGGCCGCCACTGTAGAGGTCGAAAAGATTGCCTCAAGCAATCCCATGCCCATCACCTTTTCAACAAGCACTTTCCAGTACGGCAACTGACCGCCATGATGTGACGCTACCCGGGAATGCATCAACCTGTCCACCTGGCGATGTTCCTTGAGGTGCGGGTATTTATTCAGGAATGATCGTACCACCTGCCTCATCCGTTTCCTTCCCGCTGTGGACTCCTCTATGCGCGGGCAGGTGAGCAGGGCATTATCGCAATCGGCCCGTGACTTGAGAAAAAAAATTGCGGGCAGCAGATCAAACTGACGTAATTCTTCGATAATACTGCCATACCGTATTCTTGACGATCTGCCTTGCCGTTTTCGCCCGGGCCTGTCCATGAATTTCCTGATTTTTGGAACCAACCCCTTTCTCCCTGCCAGGGGAGAAATGAGCCCGTCCGGAAAAAGGAAAAGGAATTCCAGGGGCACAGGTCTGTCTGCTGAACGCACCACTTCTATCGATGTTCCACGGATGGTTCTCAGCCAGGTGCAGATCTCCTCGGCGTTGGATATGGTCGCTGAAAGGAGCAGCATTCTTACCCTGGGCGGCAGATAGATCAGGACCTCCTCCCACACCACTCCCCGGTCGGGATCACTGAGGTAATGGGCTTCATCCAGGATAACCAGGTCCGCCTCAAGGGTGCCGCCCTGGTGCATCACGTCGTAGAGCTGGTTCCTGAGGATCTCCGTAGTCCCCACGATAACGGGTGCGTCCGGATTTTCTTTCCGGTCTCCCGTCAAGATCCCGCAGGAGGCGCTCCCGAAGATCCGGCAGAATTCACTGTAAATGGAATTGGAAAGGGCCTTGAGCGGAGACGCATACCAGACCTTCTTATGGCCGTCCAAGCACTCAAGGATCGCCTGTGACGCAATCCATGTCTTTCCGGCACCCGTAGGAGCGCTTACGAGGACATCATGGTGCCTGATCAGATCAAGAGCCTTTGTCTGAAATACGTCCGGTTGAAAGGGCGCCTGTTCCGGGATGCCGATTTGCCGGAAGGAATGCTGGAGTCCCGGTTCAATTCTCGGCCTTTCATAGGGGATTTCCCTCTTTCGTCGATCCCTTCCTGGTGGCCGTGTTCCCGGCCTGCTTCGGTATGTTCTTTTCAAGAGGGCAACTCAAGCAACGAGTTCAGTGGACACCAGCCCCATATCCTTGAGGAGGTCCTTCATAAGATGGGGAAAATCCAGTTTCTCCAAGGCATCGACCAGATCATCCACGACCTGATCACACCCTTGAAGAATTTTTGCACCGTTCACATATACCCTTTGCAGCGCTTCCCGGGCAAACACGCGGGCACAGGCCTTGATAAAGTCCGGTGAACGGGTCTGGCCGTTACGCTGGTACACTGCCGCTTTCCTGCACAGGGCATCAGCCACCTCCAGCCAAGTCATCATATCGGCCAGTAGGAACATGATATACTGGTTTTTCGTCAGTTTGTGCTTTCTCGCGGCAAAAATAACTTCATTTATAATGAGAAGGCCACTGGCGACAACGAAGCCGGCACAATCCGGGGGGAGGGCGTTCAGTCTCTCCGACATATCCTGGTAAAATGCCCCTTTCGACTTGACCGTGCTTCGCATGCGGAACATGGAGATGATGTTCCTCTGAATCTCGCTGGTCCCTTCGTAAATAGTGAGAATTTTGACATCTCTCTTAATTTTTTCCACTTCGTATTCACGCATATAGCCGTAGCCGCCAAAAGCCTGAATCGCATCGTTGGCAGTGGCATCGCCTGCCTCAGTGGCAAAGTATTTCGCAATGGACCCTTCCACCTGCAAGTCTTCTTCCCCGGAGTCAATTCTTCTCGCCACTTCCTCGATGTAGGCGCGGGCAGCTTCAAGCTTCACGGCGTGGGGGACCAGGAGTTGATGCGTATACCCCTGTTTTTCCGACAGGGTGGTTCCGAACTGAACCCGCTCCTTTGAGTACCGGACAGCCCGCTCCAGGGCGGCCATGCCTCCACCGAGCCCGAAAGTGGCCACCATCAGCCGGGTATACCCGAAAACCTTGTTTGCTTCTTTAAGCCCTCGTCCCTCCTCACCGCCGATGAGGTCTTCCCGTGGGACATACAGGTCCTCCAGGCTGAGAGCACACGTGTCAGATGCTCTGATCCCGTGTTTATCTTCGTGTTTTCCCGGGGTCAGGCCTTCTGCACCTTTTTCTACAACAAAAAATGAGGGGCCTTCCGGAGTATCGGCCAAGATAGTATAGAGATCAGCAACCCCTCCGTTGGTAATAAACTGCTTCTGCCCGTTCAGCTTGTAGCCCTTGACATTCCCATCCTCATCCAGGACGCGCTCGGCCTTTGTTTTCAGGGACTGGACATTGGAACCCGCATTGGGCTCCGTCACGCCGTAGCCCACGATGAGGCCTTCTTCCGCAATCCTGGTAATGTATTTTCCCTTCTGCGCTTCGGTGGCTCCCACGCGGAGGGGGTCCATCCCCAGGCAGATGGCCAGGAAAGAGGTGGCAATCCCCAGGTCCATTTTCGCCATGCGCTCTGAAACCACTGCAACTTCTTTGGCCCCTGCCCCTAATCCTCCATAGGCCTCCGGGATAAAAATGAGATGCAGCGCCATCTCGGGACTCAGCATGAACCGGATGAGTTCCATGGGAAAATCGCCGCTGCGGTCCATTTCGAGTTTTACCTCCAGCGGGAGTTTGTCTCTTTCCAGTTTATCAATGGTGTTCAGGACCATCTGAAACATTTCCGGATCCATTTTGCCTGCTTGTGTCATCAACAATCCTCCATCCAAAATAAGATCTTTGCTTCATAAATGCCCGTTCGAAGGGTTGCCCTGCCACGGCGCACAGGACAGGGTGTCTCTTTTTCGATTACGAGTCTCCCGGGCTGGTTTTTTTATTGATATCGGCAGATCCTTTTTTTGTCAATGGACATGACAATCCCCAAAGCCACCGTCTAAACTCCACAATGGCAATCTTGTAAGTTGATTTGGCGAAAGTCCTGATCACCAGCAAGGTGTCAAATGCAAGTCGAAGATCCCGTCCCCGGGGCGGGGGCGCCGCATCGTAGATCCCGTGTTGTGTGCGGGAGGAGCGACGACTGAGGCGTATGACCAATATGTCGCAAGGAGGAGCGACCGAAGGCAACGCAGCTTGAGGTCTGCGAAATCCCGTTTTGGCGGGAAGATGATACCTTGATGGTGGGTCAGGGACAATCGCCGCTACGGGTTCTTCGACCCAGGACTCTATCATTTTTCGATGCCGTCCCGTGCCTGCACACCCGCTTGATAGTAATGTTTTATCTCCTTCATTTCCGTGACAAGGTCGGCAGCTTCCATGATCCGGGGGTCGGCTTTTCTCCCGGTGATCACAAGTTCAACCCCTTCGGGTCTTTTTTTGATAACATCCAGCAGATCATCCACCGAAAAAAGGTCGTAATACGTGGCGATCGTTGCTTCGTCGAGGATAATGACGTCATATTCCCCGGAAGCCATGACTTTTCTGACCTCTTCCAGTCCCTCGCGAGCGGCCCGGATGTCTTCCTCATCGGGATCCTTATAGATGAAACAGTCGCGACCGTATTGTCGGATTGTAATAAGGTCCGCAAATCTCTTGAGGCTTTCCAGCTCACTGTATTTCATCCCTTTGACAAACTGGCCGATATAGGTCCGAAGCCCGGCTCCTGCAGCCCGCAACGCGAGACCCAGAGCCGCGGTCGTTTTTCCCTTCCCGTCGCCCGTGTATACCTGCACATATCCTTTCATTTTCTCTTTTCTCTTTCGAATTCCGAAATTCTTCTCAATCACCTGGCATCACCTTTTCAAAGGCTTCTCTTATCCTCGCTTCAAGATATCCGAGCAGTGAAACATCCTCTTCAAAGACATCAAAACAGTACCCGTCGTTCCCTAATATTCCCCCCGGAATCAGGTTTCCCAGGCCCTTCGGATCAGAGACCGCCTCGGCGTAAAAGCAAACGGAAAGCCACCTGTTCTCAGGGTCGTCATCGATCACATCAACCAGGGTAAATAACCGCTCCTCTCCTCCCCGGAAAACCCACGCCCGGAGTGAATAGCTTACCCCGGGTCGAGCCAGGAAATCAAGTCTTGTTCCGTCCAGCTTGAGGAAGACCGACTTGAGCCACAGAAAAGAGGCCCTTACCCGGCTTTCCCCACCGTTCCATGTATCGAGAAATGCAATAAACTCTTCCTGTATTTTTCTGTTTTTAAATATCTGCGATCCTTTCAAGATATTCTCTTGCCCTCTCATTTCCAAGCGATTCTGCATGCTTCCAGTCTCGAATGGCGAGAGACACATTTCCGAGACGTGCCTGCACCCATCCCCTCCGGAGGTACGTCTCGGCATCCAGAGGATAGGACTCTATGGATCGGGTGAAATCATCCAGCGCCTTTTCCATATCTCCGAGCATGACATACACAATCCCTCTGTTGTAGTACACATCACCTTCCACCCCGTCCAGGTGAATGACACGTGTATAATCGTCAAGGGCATTAGCCAGATCTCCGGCTTTCAGATAGGTGTTCCCTCGGTTATAATAGGCCGACATTTCGGATGGTTTCAATTGGATTGTCTGTTCAAATTCCTGAAGCGCAGCATCGTATTGCTGCATACATGACAGTGCGATTGCCCTGTTCAGGTGCCCTCTGTGATCACCGGGATTCAATCCAACGTAAAGAGCCAGGTCATTTTCCGCCGCCTCATAATCAATACCCTGCTCCAGGAGCGCAATGCCTCGATTCAGGTAGGCTTCACCTGTATGAGGGTCTAATTCAATGGCACGGCCGAGATCTTTCATGGCCGCGTCCCATTCCTCCTTCAAGGCGAATGCACAGCCGCGATTAACATGGGATAATGCATTTCCCGGAGCTAGATTCAAGGCCCGATCGAAATCCTCCAGAGCACGGTCAACGTTCCCATTCTTGAGAAAGGCAGCCCCACGCTTCATTAGGGCGGGAACAGAGCTCAAATTCGCCTCCAGTGCTTTGGTATAGGCGGCTATTGCTTCATCAAGGTCTCCGCGGCGGTACCAGGAATCCCCTTTCATAATCAGGCCTGAAAGCGTCTCCCGCTGCTCCTGCTCCGCATCAGTCTCCCCTTTCCCAAGCAGAATCATCCCCCTCAGCGCCCTAATTTCTTTATTGAGCATTTCAATATGCTCATTCGCCTCTGCAGCCCTGTTTTCAGCCGCTTTAAGGGCCTTTATCTTCTCATCCACTTCATCCAGCACCTTTGTATGTTCTGTTACCGACTCAACGTCGCCCACCATTCTGGCCTTTACATAATAATTCCGTTCTTCCTTCTTTTCTTCAAGGATTTCTGTGGTAAGGATCCCCTCTGCGATCGTTTTCAGCTCTCCCTGTGAATAGCCCAGAGACGCAAGAATCGGTTCCTCCAGAAGAGAGGACACCAGTTCTTCCAAGAGCAGCTCATGCATCTTCTGCAGAGCCGCCCCTCGCAGGCCGTGTTCCAGATTCTCATACTGCCCGATATCGTAGAAATCTTTCTGATACTTGAAAGAACCTGCAAACGCGGACCTTGCTGCGGAAAGGTAAAAGGCGATGTCCGCCAGGATGCGATGCTGGTCTGCTGATACTCCTGCTCCATCATAATCAACCATATCCGGTGCCATTTTTCTCCCCCTTTTTTAAAGGGTTTGCTGAGACGCCAATCTTCCCAATTCCATGTGTCTGCCCGGGATCACAACCCCCCTGTCTACCGGTGCAATTTTTTGCCATACTTCTTCAACAGCTCGCGCATGGCCTCTTCCAGAATGTCGTTGATGGGACGCTCCAGGTCGATTGCGAGCTTCTTAAATTCTTTCAGGAGATCGTTCTTTACCTGCGTTGAGAATACTTTCTTCCCCATGGCAACGCGGATAGCATAAAGAAATAAAGATGTCAAGTTTTTTTTATTTCTTTATCTTATTCTTAGCAAGGTAACATTATTTCTTTATTTCTTGTAACATCGGGAACAGATACTTTCAAGAATAACCGGCGGCGCAGTCATGGACTGTCCACAGGGATAAAATTTCCGGATCCCGTGCATCAAAAAAGTCGAATGTGGATTTTGAGGAATCGGAATTGGACTATTTCATGAAAAAAAGGAGGATTATTTTGAATTTTCCAGTTCCTGGGCCTGGACAACGGTAATGGCAATCACATTGAGCACGTTCTCCACGTCCGTACCCCGCTGAAGAACATTAAATGGTTTGCGGATCCCCATTAATAACGGCCCCACTGCCTTAGCGCCCCCGAGCCTCTCCAGAAGCTTGTAGGCGACGTTTCCGGAGGAAAGATCAGGGAATATCAACACATTCGCCGCTCCGCCCAGGCGATTGAAAGGATATTCACTGGAGAGGATCTCGTCAACAACGGCCGTATCCGCCTGCATTTCCCCGTCTATCATCAGGTCAGGTCTGGCCTTCTGGACATGCGCAACCGCGTCCCGCACACGCTGGGCGTCAGGATGGGGCGTGCTTCCGAAATTGGAAAAGGAAAGCATGGCTATGCGTGGCTCAATGTCAAAAAACCGGGCCATGTCCCCGGCCAACAGCGCTATTCCCGCGAGGTCCTCACTGCTTGGGTAAAAATTGACCGTCGCATCCGCGAACAGCAGGGTACGCTCCCTGAAAATCATGAGATATATGCCCGCTACCTTGGAAACACCCTCTCGCCGCGGAATTACCTGGAGCACCGGGCGGATGGCATCCGGATACGATCTCCTGATTCCATGGACCTGACCATCCACAAGCCCCTCATATACCATCATGGCCCCGAAAACATAATGATTCCGAAGCTGTACCCTTGTCTCGTCCCGGGACCAACCTTTTCTGCACCGCAGGTGAAACAATTTTTCGGAAAACACTTCATACAGTGGGCTCGTGAGGCTGTCCAGCACCTCGATCCCTTCCATCGGCACCTGAACTTCTTCTGCCAGACGCCGGATTTCCGCCTCATTTCCGATGAGCAAAGGCCTTGCGATCCCTTCCCGCACTGCCTGATGAGCGGCGCGCAGAATAACCGGGTGATTTCCTTCGGGAAGGACAATTCTCATGGGTCTCATCTTGGCGCGGTTTATTATTTTCCGCATAATTTCCTGTTCCGGGTGCAGAATCCTTTCCAGCCGCTGAACATACCGTTCCTTATCGGGCATCACCTTTCTGGCAACCCCGCTCTCTTCAGCCGCTGTTGCCACGGCCGGCGCAACCTTGAGGAGGACCCGGAAATCAAGCGGTTTGGGAATAATGTATTCAGGCCCAAACAGGATGGGGGTTCCCCCATACGCACGCCGCACCGTGTCAGGGACATCTTCCTTCGCCAGATCAGCAAGGGCCCGCACCGCAGCGATTTTCATTTCTTCATTAATACTCGTTGCCCGCACGTCAAGAGCACCCCGAAAGATAGATGGAAAACCGAGAACGTTATTCACCTGATTGGGATAATCCGAGCGTCCTGTTGCGATGATGGCATCAGGTCTGGCAGCTCTTGCTTCAAAGTAGTCTATCTCGGGATCCGGATTCGCCAGGGCAAAAATAATGGGCTTCTCAGCCATGAGCATGAGCAGTTCGCTGGTAAACGCGCCTTTAACCGACAGCCCGATCAGGACATCCGCTCCTTTCACCGCCTCCTCCAGACCCCTGCAGGCTGTTTCATGCGCAAACGCCTCCTTGTAGCTGTTCATCCCTTCCGTACGCCCCTTGTAGATAACCCCTTTGGAGTCGAGCATGATTACATGATCTTTTCGCACCCCGAGCTGCAATTGCATCTTTGCGGTAGCTACGGCCGCAGCACCGGCCCCGTTTATTACAACACGGATGTCTTCCAGTCTCTTTTCGGTGAGCTCGCACGCATTCAGAAGAGCGGCAGCGGAAATAATAGCAGTGCCGTGTTGATCGTCATGGAAGACGGGAATAGCCATCCGGCGCTTGAGTTCCTCTTCAATATAGAAACAATCCGGTGCTTTGATATCCTCAAGGTTGATTCCCCCGAAAGTCGGCTCCAGTACTCCAACTGCGCTGATGAACTCGTCGGGATCAGCGGTGTTTACCTCGATATCAAAAACATCAAGGCCGGCGAAGCGCTTGAAAAGAACAGCCTTTCCTTCCATCACCGGCTTCGCGGCAAGCGGTCCTATGTTCCCCAGGCCGAGTACCGCTGTCCCGTTGGTTATCACGCCGATCAAACTGCCGCGTGACGTATATTCAAAGGAAAGATCTTCATTTCCCTGGATTCTCACGCATGGAACAGCCACGCCCGGGGTATAGGCCAGGCTCAGGTCAGATTGGGAAACACAGGGCTTTAGGGGAACAACCTCGATTTTTCCAGGTCTGGGCTTACTGTGATACCGAATGGCTTCCTTTTCATACAACATTATCTAAAATCTCCTCACACTTTCCCGCTTTGATTTTCTTCAGACGACATCATCGGCCGATAAACGTCAGAAAAGACGTTACGAATAACAGGTAGATCAGGAGTCCCAATATATCATTCGTGGTGGCCACGAACGGGACAGTGCCCAGAGCGGGATCAAAATGAAGTTTTTTCAACGCGATAGGGACCGATGCCCCGAGGAAACTGGCATTCAGGATAATAACCACCAGAGCCAGCCCTACGACAGATCCCAGGCGGAAATCGGATACCCAGAGTCCCACTATCAGTCCCAGCAGAACCCCGCATATGACACCGTTCAGCAGCGCGACTTTCAATTCAACAAAAAGCCGTTTTCCGATCTTGAGAAGACTGATATCTCCAGTTGCCAGCCCTCGAACAACGATGGTCGCGGCCTGGTTGCCCGTGCTTCCTCCCATGGCCATAATAACAGGAAAAAAGAAGGTCAGCGCTATAATCCTTTCCACCGATGCCTCAAACCTGCTGATAACCAGTGCAGAGATGATTTCTCCCAGGAGACCTGCGATCAGCCACGGCAACCGCGCCCTCGAGATCTTTATGGGAGAGTCTTCCGTGATTTCCTGGTTGACCACACCCGCCATGAGGGAGATATCTTCATCAGCTTCGTCTTCAATGACATCAATGATATCATCATGGGTGATGCGGCCTATCAAACGATGTTGTCCGTCCACCACAGGGATATTGACGAGATCATATTTCTTGACAAGGTGAACCACCTCTTCCTGATCGGCGTCTGCGTGGACGGAAATGACCTCGGGATTCATGATCTCCCTGATCTTCCGCTCAGAGGGCTCCAGGACGAGATCTTTCAGGGAAATAACGCCCACGAGCCTCCCGAAATCATCCACCACCCAGATATAATAGAGATTTTCCACCTCCTCTCTTTTCTCACGGACCACATGAATGGTATCTTGGATCGTGGCATCAGCTTCAATGGCCACGTATTCCAGGCCCATGATCCCCCCTGCTGTATCGTCGGGATACGGGAGGAGTTTTTCCAGCTCCAGGGAGACATCGTCGCTGAGAGACCCAATGATTTCTTTTGCCCGCTCAGCAGGAAGATCACCCACAAGGTCTGCTGCGTCATCGGATTCCAACCCCTGGACAATTTTCGTTAGAGCCTTATTGTCGAGGTCTTCAAGGATACGTCCCTGGACCGGAGGTTCAATCTCCACCAGGACATCCCCTGCGCCTCCAGGCTCAAGCACATTGAAAATAAAGAGCCGTTCATCGCTGTTCAGGTGCTCTATGAGGTCAGCCACGTCGGCAGGCATCATTTCCTCCAAAAGCCTGTTCAGGGAATTTTCGTCCTCCCGTGCGATGAACTCCTTGGCCTTATCGATCAACTTTTCGCTGACCTGAGGGTTGGCAAGATTGGTCAAAATATTTCTCCTAACGCCATTTCTTGATCTCTTTGGCAACCAGGGCACCTATGTCCGTCCCTGTCTTCGATGACCTCTTTATCTCTCTGAGAGGGATCTCCGCCCTGGCTGCTCCGGGGTGTCCACCTGCCGTCCCGCCGAGAGGGCCAAAGAGCTTCCGAGCGACCTTTCCCGCGTTTCCCCTGAACCCGGCATTCCGCAGGATGATAACCAGTTTATCGTCGTATTCCCCCGACACAATGCTCCAGGTTGTTTCGGCAAGCTTCATAAAAAAATCAGCTATCAGGACCAGCGTATCGGGGTTTTTCACGACCCCCATATGAACAAATGCTCTGTCTCCAATGAACATTACCCCTTCAATGGCTTTCCTGAAATGCTCAAGGGTCAGGCGTGTGATTTCCGATGACTCAATTTTCTTTATAATGTTCAGGTTCGCCAAACGGTAAAGATACTGGAATGCATTTATATCATTGGGAATTGACTTCCTCACAAAATTGTCCGTGTCCGTCTTGATGCCGTAGAACAGGGCTGTTGCAAGCCGAGGAGAGGGGTTGATTTTGGCAGCTTTCAGATATTCGGTCATCATTGTGGCGGTGGCGCCATAGTCTTCCTTTATGTCCACAAACGGGGCCTTGGAAGACTCATCCGCAGGATGGTGATCAAGGATAATATCAAAACGCAGGCCCGCAAACTGTTCATGATGTCCGGGCTGGGAATCCAGCACAGCCACTTTATCAAATTCCTCGCGTCGAAAATGATTCACGTGTTTCTGTTCAATTTTCAAGAGTCTGATAAACGCCAGGTTGTCCGCCCGTTGTATCTCGTTGATATGGAAAATCTCGACTCGCTGGACCCTTCGCCAGAAGAAACGTTTCAGGGCCATTGCGCTGGACATGGCGTCGGGGTCCGCGTCAATCAGAACAGCCAGACTGTCTTCAGGATGCACCACCTCCCTGAGTCTCTTGCACTTTTCAGTTGCTGAAACAGACTTGGCAAAGGGGTGTTCCATAATTTCGTTCATACCGGTTTCCCCCATGAGGACAATCATCTTCGAAGATCACGTCTTCAGAAAATCCGAAATGCTTTGCGTAATCGTCACCCTATAGAAACAATGTCTAAAATTCAACGGGAAAGAGAGATTTTGCCCTCCATCACCACGCTTCCTCAACACCCGTTTTCATACCCTTCAAAGAACTGTCACGGTGGACCTGAAGCGATGTTTCTCATCACCAGGGCCACACGTGCTTCAGGAACTCAAGGCTCGCGCCCAGTTCTTCCTCCCGGTGCGGTTCCAGGGTCACAATCGGAGGGGCTTCAAGCTCATTTTTCAAGGCGTGGAAAAAGGCCGAAAAATCAATGATTCCCTTGCCTAGGGCAATGTGGTCGTCTTTTTCTCCGAAATTATCGTGCAGGTGGAGTTCTCCGATAGTAGATCCCAGGGAACTGACCCACGTTGCAAGAGGGGTATTGCTGAAGGCCGATTGATGCCCTGTATCCAGACAGAAGGCCACTTGTGTTTGATCCAGTGATTCAAACAGGGGCTTCAGTTCATCCGGTCCTTCTTCAAACACATTTTCAAGCATCAGACGCCCTCCTTCCGCATGGACCGCGCCTCCAAGCCAGGTCCACATTCTGATGCTGTTTTCAAACCAGGTGTTTCCGAGAAATCCATACCGTTTGGTCTCGAACCCTGCGTGGCACACCACGGTCCGGGCACGGAAAACCGGAATGAGTCTCACGACCTGTTCGTATCTTCGGCGGGTCAGGTCCCAGACCTGTGGATCCGGTGATCCGGGAGAAAGATCAACAAACGGGGCATGGAAGGTCACTCGCAGCCCGCGTTCAGCAAGTTTTTCCGCCACCTGACGGAATTCCGGCAAAGGAAAACGATCCAGCGCATATGCGTCCAAACCGATTTCGGGGTTGATCCCTTCTGTCAGGAACCGTTTCAGGTAGGAATCATGGAGCATGCCGAACGGGATATTGACCTGGACCTGCTCTTTCATGTCTTTTTTCATATCCGAATCTTTCACAGCGACAATCCTTCCTCTGAAGTAAACCTTCTCCCGCAGAGGGGCTCAGCGTGCAAGGTTTGTTTTCGAAATTTCTGACCGTCAGCAAGGTGTCAAATACAAGTCGAACATCCGGTCCCCGGCGGGGGCCCCAAGGAGCGACGACTGAGGCGTATATTTAATACGCCGCAAGGACGAGAGATCAAACGCATCGTAGCAGATGATGCCTTGCCGGTGGATCAGGATATTGACAATACCCTTTTATTGGGATACGTTCAATATCATTCGACTTGCCAGGGGTTCACCGGACCATGAAGAAGGCATTCTTTTCGCCACTGTGTTCAGCGCTCGTCATCCCGGGGCTGGGACAAATCATGAATCAGCAATTGAAAAAAGGTCTCGCCCTGCTCGGGGCCGTGCTGATTCTGTTTGTCGCGGCTCTCATAGCAATGTACGGAATAATGAAATCCGCTCTCTCAGAACCTCCCCCCGTACATGCAAATACTGAGTCCATCATGCGAAACCTCGGCTCTCAGAGCATTTCAGCACTCTGGGTTATCCTCGGAATCTTTGCGATTGTTTGGATAATTTCCGTGGTGGACGCGTTTCTTGCAGGAAGGAAAATAGACCGTCTTCCAGAACAGGACCAATAATGAGGGCATATCTTATCGACGAAATAAGCCCTTCAGACATGGAAAAAATAGGCGGATATCTCCGCGACACCGCCATTTCCTCCAGCCTGGAAAGAATCTACTGGGTACAGATACCCAAGGATCTGCTCAATGAAACCCAGTCCGTCCACACCCGTTGTCAGCCCTATGTCTTTGCTGTGGAACTCGGCAGGGAATGGGTGAAGCTGGAGTTCTTTTCACGAAGCCTGAAGGGAATGAAATGCAGTTGCCAGACCTACTGTACCGACTCTCAGATGGACTATATCACGCGTTTCGCCAATGCCATGTTGGAAAAACTGGAGATCGGTACGTGATCGCCCAACTCTTCATTTTCCGAATAGATTCTTCCGAATCTGCTCTGCAATGACTCCGGACGCATTTTTATCTCCCAGGGCGCCAACCCGGATGCCCGCCTCTGTTGTATCCGCGGACTTGTATCTCAGGGAAATGACGACCCGCTCGCCATCGGCCCTCTTGGCGACGATCTTCCCTTCGGTGAGATCGTGCTCTGCGCTTTGTACCGCCAGCTTCAAGTCCCTCATTGTCTTGTTGGCTGCATCCCATGTGTCGATGTAGGGTGCTTTGTACGTAACATTGAGGACACCCGCATAGTACTTATATCCTGCGACCCCTGCCGCGGTTCCCGCACCAAAAAAGATGAGTGGCGCGGCGCACCCGGCCACCAACATGCAACATGCCAACAATGAAATCATTCTTTTTACGCTCATTCGGCCTCTCCTCGATTTAATAAGACTATGCTGCACCTTTTCTATTAGTGCCTCCTTGAAATGGTGTCAACCACATTCTCCTCCGCAATTCTGTTGCCAACGCTTCGCATCATGAGTTTCACCGGATGATTCGGCGAACTTCCCCGATCACCGGCAGGATTTCAGAAATGAACCGCTGTGTATTGATCTGATACCGTTTTAATGTGCAGGATCAGGGTGATGATTATGAATTTGACTTCATAAGGCCTGTTTGTTAGTGTTTTATCTTTCCATTTCCGTAGCGCTCTGGGCTTTTCCAAAACGCCCACTTTTCACAAGCGGACAGAACCGTTTCTTGTTTGGGACCGGCCCGAAAAATTCCGGGAAAACAGTCCTGTCCGCGGAGAACTTGAACACCGAAAACTGTAACCTAATTTCGCTGGCAGGAGGCACAGGTTCATGGATTACAAGCAGACGCTCAATTTACCGAAAACAGCGTTCCCGATGAAAGCGAACCTCGTAAAAAAAGAGCCCGAGATACTCAATAAATGGGAAAACGAGCACATCTACGAGCTCATTCGAAAGACGTCCCGGGGCAGAAAACCGTACATGCTCCATGATGGTCCTCCATATGCGAACGGCCACATCCACATGGGAACGGCCTTTAACAAAATACTGAAAGATATTATCATAAAATCCAAACAGATGGCCGGTTTTGACACGCCGTACGTACCAGGGTGGGATTGTCACGGACTCCCCATTGAACACCAGGTAGACAAGGAACTCGGTCCGAAAAAGGCCGGCATGTCCCTGGCGGATATTCGCGGTTACTGCCGCAGATATGCGGAAAAATACCTCGACATACAGCGCACCGAGTTCAAACGGCTCGGGGTCCTCGGAGATTGGGATAATCCGTATCTGACCATGAATTATCCGTACGAGGCCACTATCATACGGGAATTTGGAAAATTCGCCCTGAACGGGAGCCTTGTCAGGAGCAAAAAACCCATTTACTGGTGTATCTCATGTCAGACAGCTCTGGCCGAAGCGGAAGTTGAGTATGAAAATCACACATCGCCTTCCATATTTGTCAAGTTCCCCCTCGTATCTGATCCCCAAAAAATCTCTCCGGAGCTGAGCGGAGAAAAGGTATCGGTCGTCATATGGACCACAACGCCATGGACCCTGCCTGCCAACCTGGCCATCGCGGTTCATCCTGATTTCCAGTACGTCGCAGCAAAGACGGAAAAGGGTGACGTCCTTGTCCTTGCCGAAAGCCTGCTTGATATCTGCATGGATTCCTTCGGTATTTCCTCCTATGAAGTTATCGCCCGGTTTCTTGGCATGGCATTGGAGAACCTGGAGACCCGACACCCCTTGTACGACAGGGCATCGATCATTGTACTCGCTGACTATGTAACCCTTGACGCGGGAACGGGATGTGTGCACACGGCACCGGGGCACGGCCGGGAAGACTATGAAACCGGACTCAAGTATGGACTTGATGTGTATTCACCTGTGGATGACCAGGGTCGTTTCACCTCGGATGTGGAGTACTTTTCCGGCCTCCAGGTCTTCGAAGCCAACCAGGCGGTCAATGAGAAGCTGCGCGAGAAAGGCGCCCTTCTCCGGGAACAGGATATCTCTCACGAATATCCCCACTGCTGGCGATGTAAAAAGCCCGTCATATTTCGGTCAACAGAGCAGTGGTTCATCTCCATGGAAAAAAACAACCTGAGGGAGAAGGCACTGAAAGCCATCAAGAAAGTTGCATGGATACCTTCGTGGGGCCAGGAACGGATTTACCAGATGATTGCCAACAGACCCGACTGGTGCATCTCCCGCCAGAGGGCGTGGGGAGTTCCTATCACCGTGTTTTTCTGCAAGGAATGCGGCGCGCTGGTCATCTCCCAGAAGATTATAGATCACGTGGGCGCGCTGGTGGAAAAGTCCGGAGCGGATATCTGGTTTACTGAATCTGTGGAAAATCTCCTCCCCCGGAATACCACGTGCCCTGACTGCGGCGCTGCGCATTTTGAAAAGGAGACGGATATCCTGGACGTGTGGTTTGATTCCGGCGTGAGTTACGCCGCAGTAATGGAACATCGTGCTTATCTGAACAGTCCGGCAGATCTCTACCTGGAAGGCAGTGACCAGCATCGGGGCTGGTTTCACAGTTCACTTCTGTGTTCAGTGGGAACCCGGGGTGAAGCACCCTATCATCACGTGCTTACCCATGGGTTCGTTGTGGACGGCGCCGGCAAGGCCATGCACAAGTCCGCCGGGAATGTCATTGCACCGGAGGACCTTATAAGAAATTACGGTGCTGAAATCCTCCGGCTCTGGGTTGCAGGTGAGGATTATCGGGACAATATACGCCTTTCAAAAGAGATTCTTCAGCGGCTCACGGAGGCGTATCGGAGGATCCGGAATACCTGCCGGTATCTCCTGGGGAACCTGAATGGATTCGACCCGCAGCGGGACATGGTACCTTACAGTGACCTTGAAGAGCTGGACCGATGGGCATTGAACAGGCTTCAGGAGCTGAACGCGAGGATACTCAAGGCCTATGATTCCTTTGAATTCCACCTGGTGTATCACAACCTGCATAATTTTTGCGTCCTCGACCTTTCTTCCTTTTATCTGGATATCATCAAGGACCGCCTCTACACATCTCCACCAAATTCCGTGGCCAGAAGATCGGCACAGACCGCCATGCATCAAATCCTGGAAGTCCTGGTGCGTCTCATGGCTCCCATCCTGTCTTTTACTGCCGAAGAAATCTGGCAATATATGAATGGAAGTGACCGCCCTGCGAGCGTCCATTCGGAGCTGTTCATTCCGGTGAAAGATGAATTTCTGGACCCGCAACTTTCGAAAAGATGGGAAACCATTGTCGCGGTAAGAAGAGAGACCGCCAGGGTGCTTGAACTGGCAAGAAAGGAAAAGAAAATCGGGCATTCCCTGGACGCCTCGGTCACCCTGGCTCTCCCAGCCCCCCTCTTCAGCGAATTGGAACCTTACAAAGATCAGTTGAGATCCATTTTTATCGTCTCCTCCGTGGACCTCGTGAAGAAGAATGACTTGGAAACTGGGATTGAGAGTGAGACGATTCCGGGGCTGAAAATCAGGGTCAGCCCGTCAGACGCCCTCAAGTGTGAACGATGCTGGGTCCACGACCCCTCGGTAGGGACCGATATGCAACATCCCGCTCTCTGCGACCGGTGTCGTGGCGCCCTTGCGGAAATGGAGTTTATTGCCCATTGAAAAGAAAGGATCATTTTTTTGTCTGGCCGGCGGTAATCGTCTTCATCCTGGATCAGCTTTCAAAACTGATTATCCTGGGCCTTGTCAGACCGCACGATACGCTGGCCGTTGTGCCCGGGTTTTTCAATATTGTCCTTGCCCGGAACAGGGGTATGGCCTTTGGAATCATGAATCGTTCCCAGGGGCATTTCACCTCCTATTTCCTGGTCCTGGCGACAATTGTCGCCATCGCCATATTGATCTATTGGGCCCGTCGCCAGGGAGAGGAAAGGACAGGAGTCCTTTTCGGGCTCGGCTTGATTCTGGGGGGAGCCGTGGGGAATCTTATTGATCGCGTCCGCCTGGGATCAGTCATCGATTTCCTGGATTTTTACCTGGGCCGCTACCACTGGCCTGCGTTCAATCTGGCTGACTCCGCCATTACCATCGGCACCATTCTGGTTGCCATCCATATGATTCGTCCAAGGCCGTATAGAGGCTGAACTTCTTATGTATCCGGAACTCTTTTCCATCGGCCCTTTTACGCTTCACACCTACGGCCTGTTCGTGGGTCTCGGTTTCCTTGCCGCGCTTCTGATTACCATACATACGGGACGGATGTACGATATTGCACCGCAGCAGGTCCTGGACATGGGATTCATTATGCTGATTTCTGCGGTCATAGGGTCAAGGCTCCTTTACGTCCTCATGAATTTTTCCTACTATCTCCGGCATCCGCTCGGAATCCTCGAAATCTGGCACGGAGGCCTGGTCTTTTCGGGAGGGGCGGTTTGCGCAGTCGGATCCCTTGTGTGGTATGCCGGGCGCCATTCCTTGTCGATCCTGGACCTCGGGGATCTCTGGGCGCCTGCAGCAGCCATAGGACAGGGCTTCGGAAGAATCGGCTGTTTCATGGCCGGCTGCTGCTACGGCAAGCCGACTGACGTCCCTTGGGCAGTGGTATTCACCAATCCCAAGAGCCTGGCTCCCCTGAACATCCCCATTCATCCAACGCAAATCTATCATTCCATCAGCGGATTCCTCCTGTTCGGGATCCTGATGCTCATTCATCACAGGAAGTCCTACAGGGGACAGGTCCTGTTGTGGTATCTTCTCCTCCACAGCTTCAGCAGACTCCTTATTGAGCGGTTCAGGGGAGACGATCGGGGAATATTCTTCCATACAAACATGACCGTCACGCAATTCATGGCCGTGCTCATCCTGACCGGTTCGCTCACGGCGCTCATCATATTGAAGGCAAGATACAGAAAAAAAGGAAAATGACAATATGGATACATCCGACTACGGCCGGTTTGTACAAGACATGACTCAGAAAGAACGCCATTCCTGCACCTCCGTTCGTTTCGTTCGATAAAAGAAGCGCACGTTCTGACTGGATCGCGAAGTATGGGAAAGAAAAAGACAGAAAATGACAGCTCCCCGGGCCCCGAATCCAGCGCGAAGATTGCATGCCCGTTAAACGAACAGGACTGTCCGCTGCAAGAGGAAATGGAGCGCCTCAGATCGGAATGCGCTCGTCTGCAGGAGCTGTCGCGCACCGACCCTCTTACCGGGTTCTTCAATTTTCGTCACCTTCTCACCATCCTTTCCACAGAGATGGAGCGTACAAGACGTTCCGGGCTCCCCACCGGCCTCCTCATGATTGACCTGGATCATTTCAAGCGGGTAAACGATACATATGGACACGAGGCGGGAAATGCGGTGCTCAAATGGGTGGGCAAAGTCATACTGAACAATATTCGCCGCATCGATATAGCCTGCAGGTTTGGAGGGGAGGAATTTGCCATAATCCTTCCTGTTACCTCGCTTCCCCAAGCCGTACATGCGGCTGAGCGCCTTCGAAGGGCCGTGGGAAAAAAACCCGCGATACTGAAACAGGAAGGGGTCCCGGTCACCGCGAGCTTTGGCGTTGATGTCTACAGGGGAAGAATCAGGTTGTCACCGGACGCATTTATCGAGCGTGCCGACCGCTTTCTCCTGAAGGCAAAAACCAAAGGGAGAAACCGCGTCTGCTATGATCGGGAAAAGGCCCGTGGGGTACCCACGGAAGTCACCCGCGAAGAAAGGAGAGCCCTGCTTGAAAAGAGCCCTCCCGGGGAATAAGGCTTTTGGAACAGGGCGAATACCGGCTATGGAAACAAAGGTACTGAAAAGGACCCCGTTGCACCGGGGCAGAGTCTTCACGCTCACCAGGGAGAGCATCACGCTGCCCAATGGGGCAACAGTGGACCTGGATATTATCCGCCATCCCGGCGCAGCCGCCATGGTTCCTCTCAAGGAAAGCGGATCACTGGTGATGGTACGGCAATACCGTCATGCCATAGGGGAATACATCTGGGAGATACCGGCGGGGACCCTGAATCCCCACGAGTCTCCCCTGGAATGTGCAAAGAGGGAGCTTATCGAGGAAACCGGCTATGCTGCGGACCGATGGGAAAACCTGGGAGCAATCATCCCGGTACCGGGATATTCCGACGAAAAAATTCATATTTTCCTGGCCCGGGCACTTCGTCCGGCGCTTCAGAATCTGGACCCGGATGAAATCCTTCGCGTCCGTGAAGTGCCGTTCGAGGAGGCATTCGGGATGATTGAAAGCGGGGACATCAAGGACAGCAAAACCATTGCATCCCTGTTTCTGGCAAGAAACCGGCTGGAGAAAAGATAAGACGTGCACGTTTTCCGGGCGCCCCTACTCCGCCCGCCGCTCAAAAAGCCTGTAGTAGTAAAGGACCTTCCCCACGAAATCCTGTGTTTCCCGGATCGGAGGGATGCTGCCGCAGGCTTCCACCTTTGCGGGACCGGCGTTGAATGCAGCCAGGGCCATTGTGGTGTCATCGTGAAAGCGCCGCAACAATGAAGCCAGGTACCGGGTCCCTCCAAGAATATTTTCGGATGGATTGAAGGGATTCCCCACCTTCATTTCTTCAGCGGTGCCGGGCATGAGCTGCATCAGGCCTGCAGCTCCTTTCCGGGAGACGGCATGGTGATCATAGTCCGACTCGGCTTTGATGACAGCCTTAATGAGCGTTGAACGCACGCCGAACATCGCCGAGGCCTTCCTGATCATGCCCTGATAGGCCTGTATGAACTCCTCTCCGCTCATTGACAATGATTTGGGCGTGAAACGGATGCGCTGCTGCATCCCGGGGCCGGGAAAATGCCAGTGTCCGTTCCTGTCCTGGTATCCGAATATTTCACCCTTTGCGATGCCCGCGGGCAACCATGCCAGGATGCAGAGCACTGCCCCCAGGATGAAAACGCCGTACTCAGAAAACCTACGGTGCGGTCCGGGTCCCATATTCCGGACTCCTCCTCCCCTCTCCCTTACTTTTCGCCAGCACCGAAAGCAGCTCGATGATCTGCTTGTTCTGTTCGATGACTTGATCATATCTTTGAAGCATCTCATCATATTTTTCAATGAGTTGCTGGTTCTGATGATACAGCAGTGCCAGTGTCCTCGTGGTGTAAATCGAGCCCAGAGCCGCCTGCTTTATTTTGTAATCACTATCCACCGAACTGTACGGAGAAGGCGGTTTTGTGGCATCATATTCTTTTGTGAATTCTTCCATGAGATCTGCAAGGGGATCGGACCTGGCGGAACCAACGGCAAAAACAAGGAGACAAAAAAGCGAAAAAAAGACGGCGCACGTTTTCATGGGATATCTTCCTCCTGATCCGGTCGATCATTGCCGTTCGGCAGAAAACCCACCGAACATGTCATTTTGGCTATGGATTACATATAAACTTCCAACCAGAGTAAGTCTTCGCCTTTTCAAAGGACTGGTATTCAGTCAAAAAGCCTCCTGTCTTCAACGGCTTCTCCGTGCTCTTGCTGAAGACCCCCTTTATGCCTCCTCCGTCGGCCAGGATCAGTCCCCACAGGCCGTCGGCGGTCATCGGGTCCCGGTATATCTTCCTGAGGTGCCGGTGAACTTTCAGAAAGCGGGAATCCCTGATAAGGTCCCTCAGACTTCCGGGATACGTCTTTGGTTTGCCCGCCGGTACATCGTTATAATAGGACGCAATGGCTCTCCTGATCCGGTCGCCCCGAAAAAGGAGTTCTTTTTCCCTCTCCCGCTTTGCAATGGTGCTCCAGTACTCGCTTGCTCCGACGAGCGCTATGCCGGATATGACCACAACAATCAGGGCACTGAGATAGGTAAATCCCCGGTTCCCATGAAGAACCATGTTCCGCTCACCATTCATTGTACGGTGTTCCATCAAGCCCCACCAAATCGCTGCCGCTGTGCACGTCATAGACTCCGGACTCATCGGACCCCTCAGGCGGAATCACGATCCAGCTTGTCTTTGAATGGGTGAAGGGATCTTCCGGGAGACTCCGTAGATAGTGCTCTTCCACCAGGGTTTCCAGGGTCTCAGGGTAATTTCCGTGGTCGGCATAATACTGGTCGATCACGTCCCGAAGCACAAAAAGGCTCCGTCTGAGGGATGTCTCTTTCGCCCGAATGATAGCTTTCTGAAAATTCGGCTGGGCAATGGATACGAGCACTCCGATGATCGTCATGACGATCATCAATTCTATAAGGGTAAAACCCTTTTTTCCGAGGGTATTTTTCATGTCAGATAAATTGTTTTACCAGTCCCTGTAATACGATCCGTCCAAGGCCTGTTTTTCACTTTTTGAATACACGTCATAGACATCTTCCCCACCCCAGGTATCACTGTCAGGCGCATCAGCGTAGGACCGGAGCCCCCATTTTCCGTCCTCGGTCATTGGATCCTTGGGGATCCTGCGTAAGAATTTTTTCCGGAAAGGGACCGGGCCCTGGAGGTCAACACCTTCCACCAGGACATCCAGAGTCTTGGGGTACCCGCTTGAGAATGCCTGTGCGGGAATCTTGCCCTCGTCAACCAGGGCACTGTATTCGTCAAGGGCATCGCGGATGATGCGCAGATCCTGCTTGAGTTCTATCTCCTTTGAGCGTCTGTAGGTCATCTGCGACAGGGGCATGATGCCCACCGCAAGGATGGACAAAATAACCATGACCACCAGGAGTTCAATGAGCGTTACACCGGTATTGTCACGCAAAAGGATCAAGGACCATCATCCTCCGAACGCCCACCTGCGGTCTGCTACGTGAATATCCGTTGCAAATCCTTTCTTCCCTTTGAGTGACTTGCACATGGAAGAGGCGGATCGGTAATCAGGAAAGCGGCCCACGAAGACACGGTAGTAGAAACCCATCCCGGGAATATCTACGGGAACAACGAAGCATTCGAAATTCTCCTTGCTCAGCTTCTGTAAGCGATCCTGGGCTTCCACACTGGTAGGATAGGAATTTACATGGATGCTGTACGGGACACTTCCGGGCCAGAAATACTTTTTGTTCTCTTTTCCTCCGGACTCCTCTTTCTTCACCTCCGGTTCTTTCGCTGGGGCGTTTTCCTCCTTCATCTTTTTCGGGCCCGGTGCAGCAAGGGTCGGCGCGACGTGTTCCCCACCGGAAAAAGGCTGCGCGTTCTTTGCAGGGGGCACTGCAATGGGCAGTCTCGATTCGGGGACCGGCTTATCCCTTTCCCCCGTTTCCTTTAGTGTATTTTCACCGCCCGTGGTTTCAGCCGTTTTTTTCGCCTTTTCCGGAACAGGTTGACCGGCAGACCCCCTTGCATTTTTCGGACGGCTGTAATACCTGTCTTTTCGCTCCGCATAGCTCTCATATGGTTCTTCCAGAGAGAATTGCTGTTCTCTGCCGGACCATATTTCAGACACGTCCTTTGCCGGGATGTCCTGCGTCCGGATAATGATCGGTGTTATGGCCATCAGGACATCAGTTTCTTCGTTGGTCTTATCCAGGTTGGAAAAAATATAGCCAATGACCGGGATGTCCCCGAGCAGGGGAATCTTTCGCACGGTCTTCCGCTCCTCATCACTGATCAGGCCGCCGATAATAACCGGTTCCCCATCCCGGATAGTCAAAACACTGCTTGCTTGCCTGGTCTTAATGGAATACTGGGGTTCATCCGTTGTTCCGAGGTTTGCTCCCAGAGCGCTGATCTCCAGCGCCAGTTTCAGCGAAACTTCGTCATCGCGGTTCACTATCGGTTCAGCGTCTACCTTTACTCCGATATCGTGGTATACATAATCATTTGTGACCACCCCGGTGGTATCTATTCTCCTGTTCACCCGCAACGGGACCCGTTCCCCCACATGAATGGTGGCCTTCTCCCCGTTTCTTACCCTGATCTGGGGGCTCGCAAGGGTTCGGGTGTCCGCATCCTGCTTCAACAGGTTCAGGGTGGCCTGAGGAATGGACAGGAGAAGTTCCTTGTTCGTGATCTTCCCAAGGGCATACGCCGAAACATTGGGTACGAAAACAGAATCCACGCTGACCTGAGGGCTTGACTCTCCGATCCCGAAGGTGATTGACGTGGGGTTCACCTCGAGGCCGAGCTGTCGCTCCTTGGAACGCCTCACCTCCAGGATCTCCACATTAAACAGGACTTCCGCGGGAGTCCGGTCGTTTGCTTCCAGGATCTTTGACGCAACCTCTATTTGTTCCTTCGGCCCCCGGATAACCAGGGCATTCAGTTTCTCATTAGCAATGATATCCTTGCTTTTGAGAATCTTCGCCAGGAGGGCGACGCCCTCTTTGACCTTCAGGTTCGACAGATAAAAGGTCCGAATCTGGAGATCTTCGTACTCCTTGGTCTTGGCAGGCGTACTGGGATAAATGATCATGGTCTTATCATTCACCAGTTTTCCGGTCAGGTTATTCGTCTGAAGCAGGACTTCCAGAAAGCGCACGATGGGCACGTCGGTCATGAAAAGGGTGACCTTTGTCTCTTTTATATCTTTATCAAAAATGAAATTGATGCCGGTAAGCCTGGAAAGGACCTCGAAAACGCTGGTAATGGGGGTCTTCTTGAATCGGAGGGAAACAGGAGCGACTGATTTTGGCTTCAACCTGAAGCGTGGCGGACGCGCTATTTCCTTGCGATAGGCGGCAAGAGCTTTTGCCGCTTCTTTGTTTCCTCGATTTAACTTGACCGCTTCTTGAAAGGCTCTCCTTGCCTTGGCATATTCCTTCTCTTTGAGGAATTTCTCTCCCTCTTTAAACAGGGTGCGGGACTCTTGAAAGGCCTTTGCCCTTCTCAAAAGCACTGCTGCTCTTACATTCCCGGGCCTAAAGTCAATGCTCAACTGGAATTCCCGTGCGGCTTCCTCAAATGAGCCCTTTTTCAGCAGGGCCTCTCCCCGGGTCATATGTTGCATGGAAGCATTGAACTGCGCCCTTTCCAGCATGAGTCTTATCTCAGCATCGCCAGGTTTCTTCTTGTGTGCCTCCTGAAGAATCTTCGCACTCTTGTCCCATTCACCGGCAAAACCAAGCAGCCGCCCCTCTTCAACATAGTGTGGGCTCGGGGCGCACGCCTGCAGCCAGATCCCCGTGAGTATCATGAATGCGACCAAAATGCATTGTCTGAGCCTTCCAACCACGTAAGCCATAACGGCCTCCATTGAACGAACGACAATCCTCTTAAAAATCACTCAAATCGATGTGAATATCCTGCTGGATCTCCGCAGCCCATAAATCCAGAGAATTCCCGCTGATACTTTTAATCAGATATTTTCCATCGATCTTGTCTCCCGGCTGCACAATGAACACGTCTTTTCCTCTCTCTAGGAAGAGCATATTCTTCCCTTCGCCCTGACAGGAGCCGAATACCCGGAAACTGCTCAAGTCCCTCTGTACCCGGGCCCTGGGGTCTTCTCCAGCCGGTTCCGGCGTTTTCTCGGCATGTTGCACCGGCACGATCGTGGATTTCTTTTCCGACGAAGTGTCGGTGCTCGGTTCGAAAAATGGATTATGAATCACCTCGCCGTGGTGGTGCGAGGACTTTGAAAAAAGTCCCAGCATAACCTCAGGGGATTTCAGCAGTTGCTCTTCCCCCTTCCGGGTATTCTTCTTCACAACGACTCTTTTCCGGCTCCCGCTGAACACCAACCGGGACACTTTCTGCTGCTGATACGGATGCCGAATGCGATACGCGAGCGAAGCTATGAAAATAACCAATAGTATAGCGAGAATGAGTCTTTTTTTCTTCATTTGAAATACGTCGATACTTCCAGATGCATATCTATCAATCCTGGAGACCGGGATACTCTCTTGAAAGAAACATGGTCCAGGCAAAAAAGATTCTGTGAATTCTGGAGACCAGCGATAAAGGGCTTCAGTTGGGAGTATCTTCCCCGAACACTGAAAGAACTGGTATACTTCCATAACTCCAATGGACCCACCCGCTCCGGCTTGAAGATGAGCTTTTGCATTTGCAGTCCATTTTGATGAAGAAGCTGGTGAAGTTCTCTCACCCGATCGACAAATGCTTCTTTCGGAGGCAATTTCCCTTTGAACACCTTCAACTCCATCCCTGCAATCCTGTACTTGGCGATTTCGTCCCTCTCGCGTGGCACATCGGGGTTTCTCTTCTTGCTGTAAAGGGCCTGGAGCCTTTCGATATGATTTTCCTGTCGTTGAATCACGGTCGCGTAGAGCACCAGATTGAGCAACAGAATAAATGCGCACCCCCCCCAGAAAAAGCGGTTAAATCGAAGGGCGCTGATGATCTTCTGAAATTTCATTCTTCCATTTCTTCCCAGCCCTTACAGGCATGAACACTCCTGCCCTGTGTGACGGCATCCACTTCATGTTAATGAAGATGGTACGATTCAAAGGTGGCTTTCAGAATCCGTATCTGTCCTTCATATTCCTTGGCATTGAAAAGCTCGTCGATGTTCAATTTGCTCTCGATCTCAAAATGCATCCTGTTTTCGGCATTGTCGGCGCCAGCATTTTTCCCTGTTTCCCCTACGCTCAATCTGGTCAGAAGATTCCTCTCAAACACACCTGACTTCTTCAAACGCGACAATAAGAGATCGATTTTATGCGAGGATTCCGCCACACCATTCATTTGCACGGTCTGCGAATCTTCCGCCACGGTGAGATCCTGCAGAACAACACCGCCCGGGATGCTGGTCTCAATAGCGTCGAGAAGTCTGTCCCAGGGGAACGCATCCATAGCGATAATCCGGTTAACGAACAGGGTCCCCTCCCGGATAGCCTGCATTTCCTCGCCTTTGAGTTTCTTCAGGACTTTTTCCCGGGCCTTCTTACTCTTCGCAAGGCTTTTTTCCAGACGTTTCACCTTCACCTGGTAGCTCAGGATTTCTCGCTGTCCCTGTATGCCCCGGGTGACATTATACAGTGAAATCCCTCCTAAAACGAGGATAATAATAACCAGGGCAATGGAAGCAACCCGCTTATCATAATACTTGAATGTAGCCAGATTGAGTTTTACAGGATCCAATGTACGCTCAAATCCTTTCCCGTATCAATTTGAAGAACCGGAACAGATTCCTACGCCAGACTCTGGGCAGCGCCTATAGCGGACGCATAGGACCACAGTCCTGCTTCATCCAATCCTTCCATGTGGTCATCCGTGGAGATCAACACCTCATCACGCATCCGGGAAATGGACAATTCGCCCATGGTTCTCAATCCCTGTTCGAGAGTCTTTCCAAATCCCACCTGACTCCCAAAGTAAAGCTTCTCGATTTTATGTCCGGGATTTTCATTCCTGAAAAGGTTGAGCGTCATATCCACATCCTGGAAAAAATGAATATCGGAAAATCCGCGTTTCACTCCGTGGTAAAAGAATATGGTTCCGTGGACACACACAATGAGGTTGAAAAATCCCCGGAAAAGGCCCAGAAAAGCCACGGTCCCTGTCCGAGGAATCCGGTCTGAATAGAAATTCAGCTGGTTAATGCCTGCAGGACGGATGACCTCGGGCTCTATTTTCAATTCCCGCAGATTTAATTCATACTCCCGAATAACATCATAGGAACCAATGGCCACCAGGAGTTTTCTCCCGGCCCCGGTCCCGGCCCCATTCGTTAACGTGTAATGAGAAATATTCGTCCTCTCCGCGGGAAACGGAAGTGTTTTTCTGGCCATCCACGCGATCATCTTCTCAGCCTCTTCCCGGGACTTGGGCAGGCTCACATATCTGCTGATAGCAATCTTTATAATCTCATTTGGAATTGAAAGCCCGACCCGGTGCACCCTTTTTTCAAACCCGCTCAACGCCGCACCGATCGTCGCGAGAAACGCCTGGGGATCATTGATGTTCTTTGTTTTCAAAGAAAGCTTCAAGGTATCCTTTGGAAAGGGAAATGATCGAGCCGTAAGGAGCCTCCACCCTCTTTTCTCCCTTTGAACCTGCACGACTTTTACCGAGGAGCTGCTGATCTCCATGCCGGTCAAGGGTCTTTGAAACCTTTCGATTATCATCCTGTAAGCGCTTTCTCCTGACGGCGGGGGCGGTTATGCTCCCAATTTGTTTCGAGGAATCACCTTTCCAGGCACATGGTTCAAAATGTCCGGTGGGCATTCATCGTCCTGTTTGCGCAAGGGTTCTATGAAGGTCACCCTGTTTGCCTCTCGAAGCGTTGTGGTGCCGTCCAGGACTTTTTCCAGGGCGGCCTGCCGCAGAAAAACGGTCCCCTTCCCCAACGCCCTTTTCTTGAGAGTTGAAAGGGGGGCTTGACGAATGAACAGTTCCCTCATTTCATCATCTATTTCCATCAGTTCAATGACTGCCTGTCTTCCCAGAAAACCGGTCCCTTTACAATGTTCGCATCCTCTCGCTTTGTAAAATACATGCCCTCTGCATGATCCGATGTCAAGCCCCGAGTCGGCCAACTGCCGATCGTCAAGCTGGACTTCTTCCTTGCAATGGCAAAGAGTCCGCACAAGCCTCTGGGCCAAGATACAGTTAAGAGCCGCCATCAGATTGTAGGGCTCTACACCCATGTGAACAAATCTATTGATCACTTCAAAGGAGCTGTTGGCATGCACGGTCGTAAACACCAGATGACCTGTCAGGGCGGACTGAAGTGCGATCTGGGCCGTCTCCGGATCCCGTATCTCGCCAACCAGGATTTTATCGGGATCGTGCCTGAGTATGGAGCGGAGCCCCCTCGCAAACGTGAGGCCCTTTTTTTCATTGACGGGAATCTGAATAGTCCCCTTCAACTGATATTCCACCGGGTCTTCAATCGTGATAATCTTTTCTTCCTTGCTGTTCACCTCAGAGAGGGCCCGGTAAATAGTCGTGGTCTTCCCACTGCCCGTCGGCCCGGTAATCAGAATCATTCCGTACGGTGCACGGATCATTCTCCGCATTCTCATCAGCTCGTCCGGTGGAAGGCCCATGCTGTCCAGCCGAAACTCTCCAACATCCGCCACAAGGCTTTCACGGTCCAGGATCCTGATCACCACATCCTCGCCGAAAATGGTCGGCAGAATGGAAACCCTGAAATCAATATACCGGTCTCTCACTTTAAGCTTGAATCGTCCGTCCTGCGGAACACGCTTCTCGGAAATATCCAGTTCGGACATCACCTTGATCCTGGAGACAATCGGGCTCTGGTATTTCAGATCCAGAGGTTCCGTTGCCTGATGCAGCATGCCGTCAATTCGGTACCGTAATATAACCCCGAGATCGGACGTCTCAATATGAATGTCGCTTGCCCGCTTGTTGATGGCATCCAGTATGGTTGAATCCACCAGCTTGACAATCGGGCTTTCTTCCACTGAAACCTTTTCAATGCTGAGGATATCCTCTCCCTTTTCGGTCTCCCGTACCAGGGGGAGTCGCATATCATCCGAAACCGAGTCCAGGACGCTCTGGGAGACTTCCACTTTCTTGAGGAGCTCGCGGATCTTCCGTTCACTCGCCACCACGATGGAAACATTCATGTCAAGAAATATCTCCAGGTCGTCCAGCGCTTTCAGGAAATTGCGAGGTTCCGCCATGGCAATTGCCAGCCGGTCATCCTCTTTTCTATAGGGCACAAACTGGTATTTGCTCATGAGATCAAGAGGGACCATATCAAGCAAGTCCGGATCTATCCTGTCGCCGAGCCGCACATATTCATAGGAGTGCTGAGCCGCAATGATCTGGGCCAGCTTCTCGTCGTCCAGGAAGCCCTCCTGGACACAAATCTGCCCGATTCTCTGCCTGGTGATATTCTTCTTTGAATTGACATAATTGAGCTGTTCCTGGGTCATGAAGCCCAGCTCAATAGCCCAGTCACCCAGTCTCATCCGTCTATACGCCCGTGTCATCTCTGCCAACCGATTCCTTTTAAAGTGGCTCTATGAAATAGTACCCGCCATCTGAAAAATGGGCATGTACATGGCCAAAACAATAAATCCAATCAAAAGCCCCATAACAATCATGAGGGCGGGTTCAATAGCGGAAGTCAGAATACCCAATCTGTTGTCCACATCGTTTTCATAGAAATCCGCCATGTCGTCTAATACCTGTTCAAGAGACCCGGCACTCTCACCCGCGTCAATCATCCTGACCGCAAGAGACGGGAACATCTTCAACCGTGACAGGGTTTCGGAAAATCCTTCGCCTTGTTCAAGACGTGAAATGACCTGTCCGAATTCCCTTCTCAAGAAATGATTATTCAAGGTTCCTGAAGAGATGCGCACGGAATCAAGAAGGGGCATGCCTCCCTTGAGAACAGTGGCCAGTGTCCTGGCCAATTTTGAGATAGAATAATGCAGGTACACATTCCCCAGAAATGGTATCCTGAGCTTTTCTCTGTCCAGCGTCATCCTGCCTTCCTCTGTTCTCTTCATATACAAGAAACCTGCCACGATGCCAAATGCAGCGCAAAGGATATAAAAAATGTTGGACTTAATTCCATTTGAAAAACTCACCAGGAACAGAGTAATCCCCGGCAATTTCGTTCCAGCCTCAAAATAGGTCCTCGTGAAGGTGGGGACCACATAGAGGAGCAGGAAAAGCAGCGCGAAAAAAGAGGCGACCGTGAGTATCAAGGGATATACGGAGGCGGCAATCACTTTCTGCTTTATTTCTTCGACTTTTTTTAAATAACTGACATGTCGTGTGAGCGCCAATGGGATATCGGCGCTCTTTTCACCTGCCTGAAGGTTTGCAATATACAGGTTGGAAAAGACATGCGCAAACTTGCCGAAGGCCTCGGAAAGGGAAACACCGGAAGCAATATCTCCTCTCACTTCCTTCAGGATATCAAGTAATTCGCCTTCATCCATTTTCCCGATAATGGTGTCCAGTGCAGACAGAACAGGAAGTCCGGCCCTGATGAGCACACTTAATTCCTGGTTAAACGTGATAAAGTGCTTCGACTTGAAGCGTTTTCTCCCGCCTTTCAACCGAAAGGAACGAATTCCCCGCTCTACGCGGTGTACTTCGAGAACAAACTGCCCTTCCCTTTCAAGATGTTCTTTCAGGGCGATTTTATTATCCCCGATGAGCGTCTTTTCTATAATACGCCCGTCAGATGTGGCCACTTTACAACGGAAGCTCGGCATGACCCGGTAAAAACCTCCAGAACAGCTGCGAAGAAAAAACCCCTTCCTTCCCAATTAGTTATACAATTTTATCAACAAAATACACGGAAATATACAAATGTGTCAACCTATTGTATTCATTTTATACAATTTGATATAAATTAGATTAAATTCTTTCCATTCAGGAGGCAGTACTGACGGTGGTATCCATTTCTCCGGGCCTTCATGGAACCTTCGTGCAATAAACTTACTGAACCCAGAGGTTTTGAGGAGGCAATGGCGGAGTATTATCCCCGGGAGAATAGCTTAACGGGCTTGCGTAGCCGCTCTCCCCGGCCGAATTGTACGCAGTGACTGTGAGATAGTAGGTCGTGTTATCCGCCAGCGGAAGGCTGTCAAGGCTATACTGCGTAGCGCTCCCAGCGTCCCTGCTGTTGGGGTAGTTCCCCGGCGACGTTCCCCAGTACACACGGTATCCCTGCGCCTCCTGTACCGGATCCCAGACGAGGGTTGCTCCCATTGCGGTCCCGGAAATGAAGATCAAACAAATTATTCCCGCTCCCAGGGTTTTCAAGTACTTTGCTGCTCTCATATTGATCACCACTATTCCAATGTTCTCTCACAGGCCGAAGCCTTCTCCGACAGGGGGTCGCAAATAAGCCTGTCGAAGATACACTCGGGATATATCCGGTTCTCTTTTGCCTCAGCACTGCGGCATGAAAAATCCGGAAAACCTGTATTCCATTTTGCATTCAAGATGATACCTAGGCGGCAAGGAGCGGGCGACGGAGGCGTACATGGACAGTACGTCGAGGAGTCCGCGACGCAGCCAACGCCGGCAGCGCTTGAATGCGAATTGGAATTAGTCTCCATCCAGGAAATCCCCCAGAGAACCGAGGATGGATCCTTCTCCCTTTCCGCCGCCTCTTTCCGGTGCGGCCTGGAGCATCCTGCCCGCAAGCCTGGAAAACGGGAGTGACTGGAGCCAGATTTTTCCAGGCCCCCGCATTGTCGCGAAAAAAAGTCCTTCACCTCCGAAAAGAGCGGTCTTGATACCCCCTGCCTGCTGTATATCAAAGTCAACGGTCGTTTCGAACGCGACCACACACCCGGTATCCACATGCAGGACTTCTCCCGGTTCCAATCGCCGTTCCACGACAGTGCCTCCCGCATGGACGAATACCAGCCCGTCGCCTTCCAGCTTCTGCATGATGAACCCCTCGCCCCCGAAAAGGCCGGTGAGGATCTTCCGCTGCAGATAGATTCCGATTGAAACCCCCTTTGCGGCACACAAAAAGCTGTCTTTCTGGCAAACCAGGGAACCGCCGACGCTCTTCAACGGCACAGGAATAATATTGCCCGGATAGGGCGCGCCAAATGCCACATGGGCCTTTTCCTGGCCTGTATGGGTAAAGACGGTCATGAACAGGCTTTCACCGGTGAGGACCCGCTTCCCGGCGCCCAGCAGCTTCCCCATAAAGCCTCCACCACCGCTGCTCGCCGAGCCGTCCCCGAATATGGTCTGCATGTCCACCGTGGCATCCTTGTACATCATGGCACCCGCCTCAGCGACCGCGCTTTCTCCTGGATCAAGCTCTACTTCTACGAACTGCATCTCCGTGCCGACGATCTTGAATTCTATTTCATCTGCACTTCCCCCTGCCTGGGGAGGCGGGCCGGACACAGGAGCGGCGCTGGAACTCAGTTCTCTTACCTGGGCGATCGGAAGCCATTCGGCAAAACCCTCCCGCCACGCAAAACCGCTTTGATTCTTCATGGCCTTTGCCTGGGCCTGCACATGATCCAGCGGTCCAATCTGATTTCCGTCATAACTGAGATACCATTGGGTCATTCGTTCATCTCCTTTCAATCCGGAGTTCCGAGTGAATGCCGTCGATAGCTGCGTCGTCCAGGCCGAGACGTGCCGCCAGAGTGTCCATGTATGTCTTTTCCGCCTGCGTATCCACCTCTATGGTCATCAAAGACACGGCATATACCTGTCTGGCCGTTTCTGCGGATTTGACCTGGCCCACGATCCCGTCAAGATCCTTTGGGGCCAGGAGTTCATTCACGATAAAAGCATGTTCCTCGCTCGTCAACTGAACTGACTGGAGTTTGTTGAGGATCCTGTTCCGCTCTTCCTGATCTATAACACCGTCCGCATTTGCCGCGGCGATCATTGCCCGTATCAACAGGACTGCCTGCGAACCCTCATTTTCCGTTTCCTGCCCGGTGGAGCCGGGCACGGGAGGAGGAGCCGGTACTCCTGAACCGGCAGCCGAAACCGGGGCAGGTGCAGGGGAAGCGCCCGGCAGCGGCGGTGGAGATGATTTTCCCGGAACGCCCGGAGGCGGCGGTCCCGGCGGCGCAGCCTGAGTCCCGGTCTGGGACTTATCCAGGTAATGCTCCACCGCGGCTATTGCAACACCCATTACTCCGAGTGCAACCCCGCCGCCCGAAAGCAGCCCGCCTATTCCAGTCCTGCGGCGCGAGCCGCCCAGCAGCATACCGCCCAATAGTTTCTCCGCATTGAACATCCCGCTCTGCCTCCGTCTTTTTCTGGGCTGTTGCGTTTCCGGCACCTGTTGAAAATGGATCAACAGTGTGGCAATTTTGCACTCACATTGCTGTGTGGATTCTGAGATATCCCACCGGCCAAGTCAAGCCAAATAAACAAAACATCCCTCTGTGCGGAACCCGTCTTTTCCTATCTCATGAGCCTTGACTTATTCCTGAGGATGGCAGAGTATGGACTGGTTTTTTCTCTGCATGCGGCCTCACCGGAGCTCATGGAACCGGAAAAGGTCGGCATTATTCAGATGGCCCATCTCAAGATCAACAGGAAAATGGTTGCAAAAAATATGCCTGCAAAACGCCATTCATCCACCGGGCAGATGGTGCATACCCCATCGTCAGTAATCAAAGGTTCCTTCCTTATGTTCGGCTCCGCCCTGCTTTTTGCGGTCACCGACATCATCATCAAGATACTGGGGCCTTCATTCAGGGTATGGGACATCGCGTTTTTCCGTTTTGGAGGCGGGATCTTCCTCATGATCGTTCTCTTTGGATGGTTCGGGAACCCGTTCAAGGGAAACAATATACGGCTCCTCGTCATCAGGGGCATCAGCGGTGCCCTGGCGTTTCTCGCGCTGGTGGGCGCCATCCAGCTGTTACCCCTCTCCTCCGCCATCGTCCTGCTTTATTCTTTTCCGGCCTTCGCCGCCCTGTTTTCCGCGATTCTCTTCGGTGAACGGATTTCGATCCTGCAACTGGCGTGCATCTTCGGAACTCTCGTGGGAGTTGCGATTCTCCTTGATTTCAGCCCGAAAGGGAATCTCCTGGGGCAAATCATCGGCCTCCTTGCGGGCATGTTTGCGGGAATAGCAGTGTGTCTTATCAAAAAACTCAGGGAAAACAATGGACCGGTAATTATCTATTTCTATTTCTGTCTTGTCGGCGGCCTGATCGCCTTTCCGCCCTTCATAGCCGGCCCAAGACTTCCTGCATCCGCCGGAAGCGCTCTCCTCGTTCTTTTCCTTGTCCTCATCTTCCTGGCGGCTCAACTCCTGATGAACCAGGGCTTCAAGTACTGCAGGAGCTGGGAAGGCGGCCTGTTCCTGAGCAGCGAGACCCTCTTTACCTCCGTGGTAGGGATATGTTTTCTGGGAGACCCCGTAACCTGGCACTTCTGGATCGGTGGATCTCTGATCGTCGGGAGCGTGGTTCTGCTGAATACAGCAGTCCCGAAATCAGGGGAACCCACAGAGCTGATGACCGGAATGTCCCCGTCTCGGCAGAAATAGACGAAAGAAGAATCAAGGAGGATAATGAACCATGGCGAACAGGAAATTTATTGACCTCAGTATCAGCATCGAACCCGACCTCCCCAGCGATCCGCCCATCATGATCCCCAAGATCGATTACGTGGATCATAGCAGGGGCGCTGAGCAGATGAAGGACTTCTTTCCCGGTGTCCAAAAGGAGCAATTGCCCGGAGGGCTGGGCTGGGCGCTTGAGTTTATCACCCTGACGACCCACAGCGGCACGCACCTGGACGCACCATACCATTATCATCCAACGATGGACAAAGGGAAACCTGCCATGACCATCGATGAGGTTCCCCTCGAATGGTGTTTCAGCGACGGAGTGGTTCTTGATTTCCGCCATAAGAAGGACGGCGAAAGAATCACCGCTGACGACGTGGACAAGGAATTAAAGAGAATTCAGTACCGGATCAAGCCTCTCGACATAGTGCTCATTCAGACAGGCGCCGACCAGGCATGGGGCACCGAAGAATATCTGGTCAAAGGCGCGGGAATGGATCGGGAGAGCACCCTGTATCTGACTGAAAAGGGCGTGAGAGTCGTGGGCATTGATGCGTGGAGCTGGGACCGGCCCCTTCCCTTCCTGGCAGAAGAATTCAAAAGAACCGGGAATCCCAAGGTTATCTGGGAGGCCCATTTCGCCGGGATAGAAATTGGATACTGTCATATGGAAAAAATGGCCAACCTTTCCGCAATCGGAAGGCCGCACGGTTTCACCGTCTGCTGTTTTCCTACCAAGATAAAGGGAGCCAGCGCAGGCTGGGTCCGGCCGGTGGCCATCGTGGAGGAAGGGTGACAAGAGACGCGAGATGCTCAAAGGCACCGGGATAACAAAAAGCTTCGGAGGACTCAAGGCCCTGAACGGTGTTGACTTTGAAGTCCGTGAAGGAGAAATCGTAGGGCTGATCGGTCCGAACGGCTCAGGGAAAACCACCCTTTTCAACATTATCTCAGGCCTTGTCAGGGCGGACTCGGGCCATATCCTTTTTAAGGACACACCCATTCACAGACTTGCGCCCCACAGAATCGCGGCTCTCGGCATAGGGCGCACCTTCCAGATCGTACGGCCTCTCATGGACTTTACTCTTGCGCAGAATGTCGCAATGGCTGTCCTCTTCGGCCGGGACCCTGCAGAAAAACCAGCAGGGGCCAGGGAAACGGCTCTCGGGATTCTCGAGTTTACCGGCCTGTCCGAAAAGGCCCATGCCCTGCCGGGGCAACTCGCCCTGGAAGACAGAAAAAGGCTCGAAATTGCCCGTGCCCTTGCCATCAAGCCCGAGATCATCCTGCTTGATGAAGTATATGCCGGTCTCAACCACAAGGAAATTGAGGAGGCTATTGAACTGACGTTTCGCATCAGGAATGAATGGGGAATAACGGTCTTTTTAATTGAACATGTGATGAAGGCTATCATGCGGACGTGCTCCCGGGTCATTGCACTCCACAATGGGGAAAAAATTGCCGACGGCGATCCGGAATCCGTCGCAAATAAGGCAGAGGTCATCAGCGCCTATCTGGGGGCGGGATATGCTGAGCGTTAGGAATCTCACCGTCGCCTACCAGGAACTGCGTGCCCTGCAGGATGTCTCCATGGATATCTCCGAGGGAGGTCTCGTTGCACTCATGGGCTCGAACGGTGCCGGCAAGACCACCTTTTTGAACACGGTATCCGGGCTGAAACATGCCTCCGGAGGAGACATCTCCTGGGATGGGCAGCCGATTCTCGGCCTGGCCCCCAATAAAATATGTCAGTTGGGAATTATCCAGGTGCCGGAGGGCCGAAAACTCTTTGCCCGTATGACTGTGGAAGAGAATCTTGACATGGGCGCCTACCTGCCGGTTTCCCGGGCCACTGCGAAAAAGAACAAAGAAAAGATCTTCGGGATGTTCGGACGACTTGCGGAGCGACGGCGACAACTGGCCGGGAGCCTGTCGGGCGGGGAGCAGCAGATGGTTGCCGTGGCCAGAGCCCTGATGGCGCAACCCAGGATGCTCACGCTTGACGAACCTTCTCTGGGTCTCGCGCCCATTGTGGCCGCGGAAATTTTCCGCACCACGCAACGCCTGAACGCGGACGGAATGACGATCCTGCTTGTCTCCCAGGAGGTCCTGCACACCCTTTCCATTGCTGATTACGCATACGTCCTTGAAAGCGGATGCATCGCCCTTGAGGGAGGGGGAAACGATCTCCTGAACGATCCGCAGATAAAGGAATCGTACCTTGGATTGTGAGTTTCCTGCAAGGCCGGAATATCGTAAACAAAAAGACAGAAGGAGGTTTGCCATGAAAAACGTACTGAGAATGACCGTGATATTCACCATTTTTCTGTCCATTGCTTTCCTCACAGGGCACCCGAATATGACACAAGCCGCCGACAAACCCATCGTTATAGGCGGTTCCCTGCCCCTCACAGGAAAATTCGCCGACACTGCGAAGTGGATAAAACGAGGAATGGAATTCTGGGCCGATGAAATTAACGCCGAGGGAGGGTTGCTCGGGCGGAAGGTTGTCTTCAAAATCTACGATGATGAATCAAATGCCGGCAAAGCGGTCACGTTCGCTGAAAAGGCAATCACCGTAGACAAGGTGAATCTCCTGTTTGGAGGATACCCGGGCACGGCTGCCCGTGCGGTGATGCCGGTGGCTGAAAAGTATAAGTACGTCTATGTCTCCATGGGCGGCCACATGAAGAGTTTTGAGCAGGGCTATACCTATTCCTTCGGCGGTCCGCCTCTCATGGGAGAATGGTGGTATGAGGGATTCTATCAGTGGCTCAAGACCGTGCCTTCCGACCAGCGTCCCAAGCGGGCCGCGGTGTATACCATGAACAACCCCATCGGCGCGTCTCTCACGGATTCCATCTATCGGATGAGTAAAGACCTCGGCATCAAACTTGTGATAAACGAGAAATACAATCTGCCCCTGCCCGATGCAACGCCGCTTATCGTGAAAGCAAAGCAGATGAAATGCGATATCCTCTTTTCAAACGGCTTTTTTGCGGACGGCGTGATGACCATGAGAGCCGCGAAGGCTCTCAATTACAATCCCAAGGCTATCGTCCAGGGTGTGGGATCCGTTATCCCTGCATGGATCAAAGAACTGGGAAAAGACGGCAATTACGTATTTTCGGGGACTTCCCTTTATTATAAGTTGAACTATCCCGGCAACGACAAGCTCAATGCCTACGTCAAGAAAAAATACAACCTGTCCGGGTACCCGGTGTACTTCGGATTCGGATACGCGTGGATGCAGACCTTGTCCCAGGGGGTAGAGGGAGCCAAGAGCCTGAACCAGACGAAGATCCGCGACTGGCTCAAGTCCCACACGGTTCACACTATCTGCGGACCTATGAGCTTTGATAAACGAGGACTTCCCAGTCCAATTAACTTCTGTACCCAGGTTATAAACGAAAAAGTGGAACTCATCTGGCCCAAGAATGTGAGCACTGCGAAGCCGGTGTATCCCAAACCGCCCTGGCAATAACGGTCGTCGGGGTGAGGAGTTTCCCCCGCCCCGAAACTTGAACCTCTCACTATCAGTCACTCAATGGAATCGTGAATACTACGCTAGTCCTGCAGTCCCTGATCAGCGGCATTATGATGGGATCCGTCTATGCGCTTCTCGGGGTGGGGTTTTCCCTCACCTGGGGAGTCATGAAGGTGATCAATATAGCCCATGCCACCTTCGGGCTTCTGGGGGCATATCTGGCCTATACCCTGCTTAAATACTGGGGACTGGATCCGATCCTTTCCCTGTCGGTAACCGTGCCGGCGCTCTTCATCTGCGCCTGTTTCGCATATCGCGTCCTGATCTCTCCCATCATGCGCTCAAAGGATGTCGTGGTTTCCTCCATGATCCTGACATTCGGCATGGCGATCATTCTCGAAAACCTCATGCTGCTCATATGGAGCCCTGATCCCAGACTCATGACCACCTCGTATACCAGCAAGGTCCTTGTCATCGGGCCGCTCTACTTCCAGTATCCCAAACTGGCCGGTTTTCTCATGTCTGCGGCGGGAATCCTGATTATCTATCTCTTCCTAAAAAAGACATACACGGGAAAAGCGGTGCGGGCTGCATGGCAGCAGCCCGATGCGGCCCAGCTCTACGGGGTCAATCTCGGCCGCATCAGCATGATCACCTTCGGACTGGCCGTTTCGTCTGCGGGGGCCGGCGGGATTGCCATGGCCTTCCTCTATTCCTTTGAGCCGCACACCCACAACCTGTGGCTCATCTATCTCTTCCTGGTCGTCATTGTGGGAGGAGTGGGCAATGTCCTCGGCACGGCTGCGGGCGGGCTCATCATCGGCGTCATTACCGGGCTGTCGATGGCATTTCTCCCGTACCAGTGGGTCAACCTTCTGACCTTCGGGCTCCTGATGATCATCCTTATCATCAAGCCCCAGGGGCTGTTCAAAGGGGAAGTCTAGGCATGGCGCGGTCACGGATTTCAATGGTGGTTTCCCTTGGTGTCCTGACGGTCCTCGCCCTGTTTCCATGGTTCCATCCGCCCATATACTTTGTCTCGCTGCTTTTCGTTGTTTTCATGTACGTTGCCCTGGCCTCTTCCTGGAATATTATCGGCGGGTTTGCCGGATACCTCTCTTTCGGTCATGTAGCGTTCTTCGGCATCGGCGCCTATGCGACCGGGCTGATGATGAAAGGGTTTCACCTCTCACCCGCGGCCACCATCCTGTCCAGTATCCCGGCCGGAATCACCGCCGCCGTTATTGCGGTCATCATCGGCTATCCGTGCCTGCGGCTCAGAGGTCCTTATTTCGCCGTGATCACCTTTTGTTTTGCGTTTGTGGTGGACCTGGGGATAAAGAACCTGGACATAGTGGGGGGCCCGGAAGGGCTCTGGCTCAAATCCATGAACCTGCCCATCGGCATTACCCGCTCCATTCTGTTCGAAGTGATGATGGCCATCATGGTCTTCGCTGTCGCGTTTGCCGTGTGGACATCCCGTGCAAAATTCGGAGCGGGACTGCGGGCCATCAAGGAAGATGAAGAGGTGGCGGGAACCATCTGCATAAACGCCCCGAGACTCAAGATCAAGGCCTTTGCGGTTTCCGCCTTTTTCCCCGGCATGGCTGGCGGAATCTATGCCTATTATCTTACCTATATTCACCCCGACATCGTCTTTGACGTGAATATCTCCATACTCATCGTCCTCATGGCCCTTTTCGGCGGCGGGGGAACGTGGCTGGGACCCGTCCTGGGCGCCGTGATCCTGACCCTGGTCAACGAAGGCCTCTCCACATTCGTGAGAGCAGAACTTGCGCGAATCATCTACGGATGTCTCTTCATAGTGATTATTACCTTCATGCCGAACGGCATCATGGAATTCTTCCGGAGAAGAGAAAAACCTGAAAAAACTTAACAGAAAAAGGAGGTTGAAAAAATATGCGAAAGGAATTGAAGAACAAAGTAATTATTACCGCGGCGGTCACGGGGGCCATTCATACCCCGACCATGTCCCCCTACCTGCCCGTTACGCCAAAGCAGCTTATCGACGAGATCCTCGCGGTTCATGATGCGGGAGGAACGGTCGCCCATCTCCACGTGCGGGACCCGGAGACCGGCATCCCCAACGCGGACCAGGATATTTTTACGGAGATAGCAACCGAGGTCAAGAAGCGCTGCGATATCATCCTCTGCACCACGACCGGCGGCAGGCTTGGAGAACCGGTTGAAAAGAGGGTGCAGGTCGTCTCGACCCTGCGCCCGGAGCTGGCATCCCTCAACGCCGGGTCCCTCAACTTTGCACTTTTTCATGTAAAGGACAAATTCAAAGACTGGAAGTATGACTGGGAAAAACATTATCTCGAATTGACGGAAGATTTCATCTTCCCCAATACGTTCAAGACCATGCGCCAGTTCCTGGAGAGATTCAACACGTCGAATACAAAGCCGGAGTTCGAGATCTATGACGTGGGCATGGTCAATAACCTGGCCTTTGCCATTCAGGCGGGGTGGGTCAAGAAACCCGTATATCTCCAGTTCGTTCTGGGCATCCTGGGCGGGATCCCGGCCACGCCTCAGAACCTGGTATTCCTGGTTGACACGGCCAAGCAGGCAATCGGGGACTTTGAGTTTTCAGTCTGTGCCGCCGGCAGATACCAGTTTCCCATGGGGACCCAGTCATTTCTCCTGGGCGGCAGCGCGCGCGTGGGACTCGAAGACAACCTGTATCTCTCAAAGGGGACCCTGGCCAGGAGCAACGCCGAGCAGGTGGAAAAAATCATCCGTATTGCGCGTGAGTTGGACCTGGAACCGGCCACACCCGAAGAAGGAAGGAAGATACTCGGACTCAAAGGACTTGACCAGGTCAATTTCTGACAGGCCGCAGGAGGACCAGGATGATGGGGCCCGCGGCCTTCCGCGGTCAGGAGGCCGGCCCCGGGCCCGAGCAGTCGATTCCCGATTATGAATTTCTCAAAAGTTCCCGGGATATCACCAGCTTTTGTATCTCATTCGTCCCTTCATAAATTTGTGTGATCTTGGCGTCACGCATCATCCGTTCAAACGGGAATTCGGTCATGTAGCCGTATCCGCCTGCTATCTGAAGCGCCTGGGTCGTGACTTCCATGGCTACGTCCGAGGCAATCAGTTTCGAACACGCGGAAAGATAGCTCTTTTCCCGGCCTTGACCAACGTCCACCATATCCGCCGCCTGATATGTCAACGCACGCGCCGCTTCTATCTTTGCGGCCATCTCCGCCATCATCCAGCTTAACCCCTGAAACTTGCTGATGGGCCTTCCGAACTGGACCCGTTCCTTTGCATACGCTATGGCCTTGTCCAGCGCTCCCTGCGCCAGGCCCACCGCCTGAGAGGCTATCACCGGCCTTGATGTATCCAGCGTTTTCATGGCATAGATGAATCCCATGCCTTCTTCTCCAATGAGGTTCTCAGCCGGTACCTCCATGTTTTCAAATACCAGCTCCCCGGTCGGGGACCCCCTGATCCCCATCTTTGATTCATACTTGGCAACGGAAAAACCGGGAGTATCCGTCTCCACGATAAACCCGCTGATTCCATGCACTCCCCTGGAGTCGTCTGTCATGGCGAAGAGACTTATGATGTTTGCAATGGGTCCGTTGCTGATAAAGCACTTGGACCCGTTGATGATGTAGGTGTCCCCCTCTTTCACCGCCTTCGTATGCATGGCGGCGGAGTCCGATCCTGCCCCGGATTCCGTCAGCCCGTACGATATCAACCTCTCTCCGGATGCTATTGAGGGACCGTATTTTCCCTTCTGCTCATGGGATCCCCCGATATGTATCGGGTGCCACCCCAGAGACTGCACCTGGACAATGAGGGATGACGAAACACAGGCTTTCGCGATCTCCTCCACTGCCAGGCAAAGGTAGAGATGCCCCTGGTAACATCCGCCATACTCCTCCGGTATGCTCAGGCCCAAAAGCCCCATCTCCTGAAAAACCTCTTTCAGATCCCAGGGAAACTCCCCCTTTCGGTCGATTTCAGCGGCCCGAGGCTCCACCTTCTCCGCCACCATTTTCCTGACCTGGGCTACAAACATCTGCTGGTCTTCATTTAATAATCCCATGTCTCCTCCGTGCAGAAAATCGCCTCCAATCCCAATCTACTTATTCTTCTCTTCCAGGGCCCTCAGGATCATCTCCGGCGTGGTGGGGAATTCGGTTATCCAGACGCCGATCGCATCATGAATTGCCGCCGTTATGGCCGGGATCTGGGCATTTGAAGACATCTCGCAGAATCCCTTTGCCCCGTACGGCCCATCCGGGTGCGGCACTTCGAGTATCTCATACGAATCTTCCTTCGGCATGTCGGCGGCCGTGCTTATAATGTAATCCCCCAGGGAATCCGCAGCAAAATCAACGGACGGCCAGTAAGGATGGGCGCTTTCAGACAAGGCCATGCCGATGCCCATGGCGGTGCCGCCGTTGATCTGCCCCTTGCACACCAGCGGGCTGATGGCCCTTCCGATCTCGTATGCATGCGTGGTTTTCAGCACCTCGACAACTCCGGTGCCGGTGTCCACCTCCACCTCAACGATGCAGGCCGCGAAGGCCGCGGCCGAGAGAAGCGGCATAGCCCCTGTCTTGGGATCGGGCACCATCGGACCCGCAGGGATGTACGCGCCCGTCCCTATGAGATACGCACCGCCGAAATTGGAAGCGCCGCCGATATCGGCCATTCCCAGGCTCTTTTCCGGATCGCTTTTCACAAACACCTTACTGTCGGCTATCTCCAGCTCTTCCGGTTTTGCCTCAAGCATGGGGGCCGCGAATTCCCGCATTTTCCTTTTCAAATCTTCACAGGCAACTATGATCGCGTTCCCTCCCACAAATGTTGCGCGGCTCGCGAACGCACCCATGCACATGGGAATAAAATCCGTGTCGCTGTTTGTCAAAGTGATAGACTCAACCGGCACATCCAGGGCCTCGGCTGCGATTTGACGGTAGGCGGTCTTGCACCCCTGCCCTATGTCGGACGTGCCCATTATGAGATCCAATGTCCCGTCCATCTTTATGCTGATTTCAGCCTGGTTGGGATCGCCTCCCCCGAAAAACCCGGTGGCGTAGCCGATGCTGGAAATGCCTTTGCCTCTCTTTTTCATTTTGGTTACCTCCTTCGCGAACTCATTGCCTTGAGGTGTTCGGGCAATTCGATACCATCCATTTCCGCCGCCTTCTGCATGGACTCGATCAAGCCCGCAGCTACGACCTTCCATTGAGTCGGCGCGGTGTCACCATCGCGCCACGCGTTTATGAACCGTATCTCCCAGGGATCCATGCCGATCGCTTCCGCCAGAATAT
>Ga0315542_1000088_pt1 | contig 45410 bp, 41 predicted proteins | sample SalMarSW160120MG_FD_202541 | JGI IMG/M metagenome (GOLD analysis project Ga0315542, IMG submission 202541) | Salt marsh sediment microbial communities from the Plum Island Ecosystem LTER, Massachusetts, United States - Salt Marsh Sediment SW1601-20 ...
AAAGATCATATCACCGCCCCAAACCAAGCTGCGCATATGTAATCCCTTTACCAACAGAGGAGGCAAATTACCCACTGTGATTGATGCCATGGCGCATGCACTGATTCAGGAGATCCTCTCTTGCAGATAACGTTTTGCTTTTATTAGCTTTTTATGATCGACACAATAAAGAAGATGCGGCATGAACTTTGCTCTTTATGTGAAACGAACTCGATCGGGAAATTTCGTTGTAAGTGCCAAAGTGCACAAGAGGAGGTTGCTATGAAAAGGATTGCCCTGTGTGCCGCAGCGTTGCTCCTTTTTCTCCACGGGATTGAGGGTATGTCCAACGCGGCTGATGCACCGAATATCTTCGGACTGGAAGTGGGGAATGTCTGGACCTATCAGGGGATAGGGAATGATGGTCCGTATACTGCGCACGATGAGGTTGTCACCACACAATCCCATATGTCAAAAACACTCTATGTCCTCAAAAGACGGGAAAAGGGGGGATGGACGGAAACGCAATGGCTTGAAAAAGAACCGGGAATGGTGAAGTTATGGGGAGGAACAGCCCATATTGACGGCGCCACGTACACCATGCTGTTTTCGACCGGGCTTGTGCAGGCATGGTATCCCATGGATGTGGGTGACTCAAGATTCACTGCCGCCACCTTAACAATCCCGGAGCTCCCCGGCCATGCATATAATGCAAGCATGAACGTCCATGTGGTCGGTAAAAAGCAGGTTGCCCGCTTAAACGGCACCGCAACAGCCTATAAACTCCGCTATCAGTTGCGGATCTGGGGAAACGGTGCGGATGAAACCAGAACGTTTATCCAATGGAGCATGCCCTATGTAGGGTACGTGAAATATGTGGACCAGGATTCCACGAACACATTATCATTTTCCATTCGCAGAGGGAACAGTACGCAGGATAGGGCCGGTATCAAAAACGGCCTTTAAGACTGCCAGGGATTCGCAGTACCCTATTGACAACATCACAAGAAGCTACTGCATCCAGTTGCGGGAGGCATCATGAAGCCTCCCGAAGGGGCTCAGAGAGTTCCGCCTTTGGCGGGATGTCGTTCCGAGACTCCGGAAAAGGCTTCCTCTCTGCGCAGCAGGCCCTTCCAAACAACGAATCGGGAGATCCTATCCGGGTCCTCCACCAGAAGTGGAGAGTTTCATCAGAACTAACCCGCCCCGTTCTTCCCTACGGCCGCACTACAATCAAGAATGTGCTACAAAGCATGGCTCTGCTGGTGATCTGCAGCTTGACAGCAGCCCTCGAACAGTACGATCATGCACGCGGGCAGAATGCAGTCGCTCGTTTCTGCCTCATGATATCCATGGAAATGATGCTGCCCGGGATGGCATTTTCTGAGAAGCAATGGACAGGACGGTACAATGACGCGGCAGGCCAATACCTTTATGATCACTTTCACCACCATGCTGGCAACCATGATGCAGGCAGTGGATACCTCGGTAGCCAACGTGGCGTTGCCTCATATGCAGGGCTCCTTTTCCGCCGGCGTGGACGAAATCACCTGGGTGATCACTTCCTATCTGGTGGCAAATGCCGTGATCGTTCCGATGACAGGCTGGCTGGGGAACTTCTACGGGCGACGTAGGATTTTCATTCTGTCCCTGGGCGTGTTCACGTTGGCATCGCTGGGCACCGGCTCTGCTCCCACTCTCTCTCTTTGTATCGCCATGCGGGTACTGCAGGGAATTTCCGGAGGAATCATCGTCCCCATGAGTCAGGCGGTCCTCCTGGAAGCGTTTCCGGCGGAAAAGCGGGGCAAAGCCCTTTCTTACTTCGGAGTCGGCGTGGTTTTCGGTCCCATCATCGGACCCATCCTGGGAGGCTGGATCACTGACCAATTTGGCTGGAGGTGGATTTTCTACATCAACCTTCCCATTGGTATACTGGCGATCTTTCTCGCCCTTATCTTCGTGTTTGACCCCCCTTATATCAAGAAACCCGAAGGAGATGTCGATTATCACAGCTTCCTCTACATCCTTTTCGGCCTCGGCAGCCTCGAAATCGTGCTCAGTCGCGGTGAGCGTTTCGACTGGTTCCAGAGCCATTTCATCCAGGCGTTCGCCGTGCTCGCCGTGGTGGGTCTCGCTCTTTTCATCTGGCGTTCGATTACTTACAAAAACGCCCTGGTGGATTTGTCGGTACTAAAGAACAAGGAGTTCGGCGCCGGGGTCTTTCTATGCTTTTTTCAATACTTCGTCCTCTATGCCACCCTCGTCATGCTGCCGCTGTTTGTCCAGAACCTGCTGAACTATACGGCAACCTCGGCGGGACTGATCCTGGCGCCCGGGGGAGCTGCCGCCCTGATGGCGATGCTGGTGGGGGGCAGGCTGATTGAACGGGTTGATGCCCGCTGGCTGCTTTTCTTCGGCGTCCTGACCATGCTCGCTTCACTCAAAATGCTCAGTAATATAGATCTCGACGTCACCTTCTCCTATATCGCTTCCGCCCGCGGGCTGCAGGGGTTCGGGACCGGCTTCCTGTTCATTTCAGTGGCCGCAGCCGCGTACAGCACCCTTCCTGCGAGGCAGATGAGCCATGCCACGGGTTTTTACAATCTTATCCGCAATGAGGCTTCTTCCGTGGGTGTCGCCACTGCCTCCACCCTTCTCGCTCGACGGACCCAGTTTCATCTGACAAGGCTGATACCGGACGTCAATCCCTACAACCCCAGGTTCCGCGCGCTTCTCACATATCTCTCACGCCTGCTGCCGGTTCGATCAGGGTTTCCCCGCACAGGGGAGCGGTCGCTTGCAATGGCAATGATCAGCCGCCAGGTCGAGCGGCAGGCCAGGGCCATGTCCTACATCGATATCTTCCGGTTCATGAGCATTGTTCTGATTGGTTTTCTCCTGCTGATCCCGATCCTGCGCGGCAAGGTCAGGAAAGGGTCGGCACCGTCGGGTGAATAGCGAGGATCAGGACCGGAGACCGGACCCCGCCAAATGCGCACTCGCGATTCGGGGCAAGAGCGCCCGCGTTGGATGCCGCGAGATTTCTTGACAGAAAAACCGGAACATGGATTGCCATGCCTGTAGCTGCACGCGTCAACTGTGAGTATGTCTGGACTATTCAAAGTTATGATGAAGTGATGGGAAATCAACAAAAAAGCTTGTCCGCGCCGATCTCGGCAAGGCGGTGCTCCACATCGTTCCGCCCGCGCAACTCAACGGTCGCCGCAACGCAGCCGGGTGAATCGGTTTGTCCGGAAATCTCTCGGCCAGATCAAACCAAAAGAGGCTCAAAGTGTCATCGAATGACCGTGCGCCTCTGTCCACACCAAGCAGAATAACCGGCCAGCCGAGCTGGACGCCAAGCAACTCCGCTTGGCTTTCAATGGCAGGCTCCCTTGGCTGACAGGGTTCCCCTGTCAAGGATTCTTCTTGATATCCTCCGGCACGTAAATTATAAACAATCAACACGGGACCACAGCCCGACCTCCTAAGAGAGCAGCATGGACCCGCTTTCTTCGCCAGCCATAAGTTTTCCGGCCTTGACGGGCAGGTTCCGGGTCCCGTTCTTCCATGAGGATTCAGGAAAAAGAACAGCGTCTCAAAACACCAAATGGGGAAAGATGAACGATATGCGAAAGGTCCTGATCAATTTTGACTTTCCGGAAAAATACGTACAAGTGCTCAAAGAGAAATATGACGAACTTGACTTCGTGGTCTCAACGGACAAGAAGGAGATCTTTGAACATCTGAAAGATGTGGAGATACTGCTCACCTTTTTCAAATGCAGCCGGGATATGCTCGATGCTGCGCCCGTGCTGAAGTGGATCCAGGCGATCAGTGCCGGTGTGGACTACATGCCTCTGGATGAAGTAGCTCGGAGGCACATTATTCTGACAAACGGCCGTGGCATCCACAGTATCCATATGTCTGAATTTGCAATTGCGTCGATGATCAATATGGCACGTAACTGCCACATCATGTTCAGGAACCAGATGCGGAAGAAATGGGATCGTTCCGTCCCTCAGGGACAGATCAACGGCTCCGTTCTGGGCATCATCGGGCTGGGAGATATCGGGAAGGAAATAGCCAGGAAGGCCTCCTTTCTTGGAATGCACGTCATAGGCGTAAAGCGCACCCCCGAACCCACGGAGTTTGTGGAAAAGGTGTATGGCAGCCGGGATATGGGAGAAGTTTTTGAAAAGAGCGACTATATCATTAACCTCCTGCCTTATACTGCGGCCACTGAAAGGATCATAGACAGAAATTATTTCGATCTCATGAAAGAATCGGCCTGTTTCATCAACATTGGAAGGGGGAAAACCGTCAACGAAGCCGACCTGATCGAGACCCTGCGCAACGGGAGAATCAGGGCTCTGGTGAGTGACGTGTATTTCGAGGAACCGTTGCCGGAAGACAGTCCGTTGTGGGACCTGGAGAATGCCATCCTCACCCCGCATATATGCGGCATATCCCCCAGGTACATGGAGAGGGCCATGGCAATCATCGACCATAACCTGAAAGTGTACGTACATAATGAAGGCACAATGATCAATCTGGTGGATCTGGGGGCCGGATACTAGAACCTGAAAAACCGGCCCGGCGGCTTGCGCGGCCAGCCCGCATTTCTTACGGGCGATCTAATGCGGCGGAGGAAGGCGCGGGTCTGTTACGGTTTGCGTGTCTCCTGCGTGCCGGTACTCATACCTCCGGTGATCATGAAGCGCATGGCCCGGTCGGTGCTCATCTGGACCAGACGAACGGCCGACTTGGGCACCAGCACAGTATGACCCCCGATCTGGTAGCTCAGGGGCAGGTAGACGGCCACCGTATCAGGTCCCGCTACATCGGAGGGCATATCGCTGAAGTCGCGCCGCGTCAAAAGGCCCATGACCTCCATGCCCGTGCTACCCAGGGTGACCATCACCACCTGGCTGCCTTCTGAACCCTCCCTGCCGGGATGGGCCACAAAATTGATCAGATCCCGGATTGATCCGTAGATGGATTTGATCAGAGGCACCCGGAAAAGAACCCGTTCTCCCCAGTTGAAAATCCTCCGCACTACCAGTGCCTGCATCATCACCCCGATAGCCAGCACCAGCGCCAAGCCGGCCAGCACGCCCATGCCCGGCCGATAAAGACGGCCGGGAAGGAGAACTCGGATCAATCGTCCCAGGATGTCCTCCGCACTGGTAGCAAGCCAGAACAGGAGATAAAAGGTTGCGACCGCGGGCAGAATCGTGGCAATGCCCGCAATGAAGATCCTGCTTAACCGTTTCATGAGTACCTCTCACTGGGTATCAGGCCGCCTGTTTCCTCTTCAGATAGGACCCGCGAAGGGCATGACGCTTGTGGACCGACAGAACGGCTTTTCGCATGCGCACTGACAAGGGGGTAATCTCCACCAGTTCATCTTCCCGGATGAAGCTGATGGCCTGCTCAAGGGTCACAGGTTTGACCGGGGAGAGAATGACGTTTTCATCTTTTCCCGCCGCGCGCATGTTGCTCAGCTTTTTTTCCTTGCAGGGATTGACATCAATATCCAGGCCCCGGTTATGTTCACCCACGATCATGCCCTCATAGACCGGGGCGCCCGGTGCGATGAAAAGCCTGCCGCGGGGTTCCAGATTGAACAGGGCATATGCCACGGATTTCCCGGTGCGGTCGGCCACGATAGAGCCCGTAAACCGGCTCGGACATTCTCCCCTGAATTCTCCGTAGCCATCGAACACGGCATGCATGATGCCGGTGCCTCGCGTATCGGTCAGAAATTCGTCGCGGTATCCGATGAGTGCACGGGCGGGCAAGGAAAATTCGATCCGAACCCGGCCCTTTTCATTGTTGACCAGATTGATCATCTTTCCCTTTCGAAGTGAGAGTTTCTCTGTGATCACACCCAGAAAGCGTTCTTCACAGTCCACCAGCACCCGCTCAATGGGTTCCAGCTTTCTGCCGTTTTCATAACGGTAGATGACCTCGGGTCGGCCAACGCAAAACTCATACCCTTCCCGACGCATTGTCTCCATCAGGATGGCCAGTTGAAACTCCCCCCTCCCTTTCAGTACGATACTCTCCTGGTTCTCCCCGTCTTCCACCTGGATGGCCACATTGAGGAGGGTCTCCTTTGCCAGGCGCGCCCGGATCCGATTCAATTGCACGTACTTCCCCTCTTTGCCACCAAGGGGCGAGTCATTGATGGCAACCTTCATGAATACCGTTGGTTCATCCACTCTGATCCTGGGCAGGGGCCGGGGAGCGAGATGGTTGCAGATGGTGTCGCCGATCTTGACATCTTCAATGCCTGCCAGCACCACGATGTCACCGGGCTGGACTTCGCTCACGTCCCTCAGTTTCATTCCGTCATATACCTGGAGCTTTGACACCTTCAGGGGTGTGCTCTCGCCTGATTCGCCGATGCGCACAAGGCTGTCCCTGGAGTGTGCCGTTCCGTTGAAGATTTTTCCGATGGCCAGGCGCCCCACGTAATCCGAATACCCCAGGTCGGAAACGAGCATCTGGAAAGGCGCACGGGGATCGTGGGACGGACCGGGGATCGCTTCGAGGATTGTGTCGAACAATATGTGAAGATTGCTTCCCTCCCCATAGGGATCCTTCCTGGCTATGCCGTCACGGCCGATCGTGTAGAGCAGGGGAAATTCCAGCTGATCGTCAGTTGCGTCAAGATCGATCAGGAGATCGTAGATTTCATCGAGGACCTCTGCGGGCCTGGCATCCTGGCGATCAATCTTATTGATCACCACGATAATCTTCAGGCCTGCATTCAAGGCTTTTTTCAGCACAAAACGGGTTTGCGGGAGCGGTCCTTCCGAGGCGTCCACCAGCAGAAGGGCACCGTCGGCCATGGACAGGGCCCGCTCTACTTCTCCCCCGAAATCGGCGTGTCCTGGAGTATCGATAATATTGATCCGGACCCCTTTCCACTCCACGGAGCAGTTCTTTGCAGCGATAGTGATGCCCCGTTCCCGTTCCAGGTCCAGGGTGTCCATGAGTCGTTCATCGACTTCCTCGTCAGGCCGAAACAGGCCGCTCTGGCGAAACATGGCATCCACCAGGGTGGTCTTGCCATGGTCCACATGGGCGATGATAGCGATGTTTCTTAAAGTGTTATTTGTCAATGTTTTCAGCATAATTCACGTTCTCTCAATTGATACGGCAGCCTCAGACTGCACCTGAGCGGCAAATATAACCATCCCTATGAGGATTACAAGCGAAAAAACAAGGAAGGATTCTCACTGCGGGGGGAAAGGCGTACGGGGATCTCACCGAAATCTCCCGTCGGAAACTCGCTCGTGCCCATGATTCATCCGTGGATGGAGACCAACCAAGTCCTGCGGGCCGGTTTGCCCGGTCGTCAAGATCAGGACTTAATTGCCATCAATTCCTTGCTGAGCAGACGGATATGTCCCATCTCCTCCTTGATAATACCGTCAATACGGCTTTTGCCGAACTTCTCCGGGACCAGATCCTTCATGCCGAGATACAGAACAATGGAATCCTTCTCAGTGGTGACGGCGGCCTTGAGGATCTCCTCCATAGAGGATGTATCCATCGGCTTATCAAAAAAGACACGCATATCCGCAAGCGCCTTCAGGTACAAGGCTGATTCATCCTCCGGGTCAAAAATCGTTTCAGTCTTTTCCTTTTCACTCAATTCGGCGCGCATGGTCCTGAATGTCTCTTCGTGCTGAACTTCCATATCAGCCAGATGCAGCAATAATTCTTTCTGAGAAGCAGCGGACACGAACTGGGCCGCATTTCGATAAAAAGCTGCACCGTTCCGTTCAATCTCTTCCGCCAGTTTGAAAATATCATCCGCATTGAAATCGTAAGCCATTCGTTTTCTCCATATGAATTTCTAAAATTTATAAAAGGATGCTCGTCTCCGAGTGGGATGATCAGATTCTTTCCGGACACGTCACTTTCATCATGTCCACGAGAATCCTCCTTTTCTTTACAAAAAGTTTCGTGCTCATCCGAAGTTCGGATGATTCAGGATGTCCATGCCTACTATACGATATCAAGACCCGATTATGCAAGGGTTTAACACCAGTCGCCCTTTTTCATGTGAGCCGCTTTCCCGGCCCCGACGGCTTTCCATTTTACCGGCAGCATTCCGGTTTCTTTTCCCTTGGCTCACAAGATAGACTTCCCTATACTCTTTTCCGCAAGCTCAGTTTCTTATCGATTCGGCACCAGCCGAAATCCTTACCGAAAATGCTCCGTCTCATCCGCCGCAAGGGCCGGAGATCTTCCGAGAGAGGCGGATGCAATTCGTTCATATTCACAATCGCCCGGGGCCGGGTCCCTGCGCCGGCGGACCAGATCAGGAGTGTCACCGGCAACATGCCGTACCTGTCTTCAAGCAGTGGAACGTGGATATTGGAATAGAAAGGAGAACCGGAAATGGCTGACGCATGGATCACCTCGTTTTATCAGTTCATGAACAGCTTGGGGTACATCCATCCTATCCACGCTGCCTTCGTTCACATGCCCATCGGACTGGTGGTCGGCGCCTTTATTTTCGGCTGGCTGGCGTTTCTATTTAACAGGGAAAAGCTGGCCCGTTCCGCGACCCACTGCATTCTCCTCGCCTTTCTCTTCTGGTTCCCGGCGGTACTATTCGGTTTTATGGACTGGCAGCACTTCTGGGGAGGCGCCTGGCTGACCCTCATCAAGCTGAAGATGGTGCTGGCCGGAATCCTTTTTATTTTCCTCGTGATTTCTCTCCTTTTCGTCTTTAAGGACGGTGTCGGTTCAAAGGGGGCACTGACGGGCTACACTTTTTGCTTTTTCACTGTGGTCCTCTTAGGGCACTTCGGCGGTCAGCTGGTCTTTGGAGACAAGGGCCGAACCGCGCCCAGAAACTATACGGCGGGAGAAAAAATTTATCTTGCCCGTTGCAGCAATTGTCACCCCAATGGGGGCAATGCAATCAAGCCCGGCATGCCCGTCAAAAACTCGCCAAAGTTACAAGACTTCGATATGTTCCTATCCTGGATTCGGCATCCCGATCCACCTATGCCTCCCTCCTCCGCGGCAGATATCTCCCAAAATCAGGCAAAGGAACTTTATGCATATATTGTAAATGTGCTGGACCGTGCCGGCGTACCCAAGGGCGGGACTTAGAATGAAATTTCCTTCTTTCTTCTCAATGCCAGGACGAAACTCGAACTCTTGGTGAGAATCAAAAAGACGGCGGCCCAGCCAATGCCGAACAGCGGTATCAGCAGAGCTCCCGTAACCAGGGTGCCGAGAGCCGCGCCTGCCAGGTCCGCTGCCAGACATCCCGCGGCAGGGCTGTTTTCCTCACCGATAATCCGCGCTGCCACCGGAAATTGATACCCGCACAGGACAGAAAACAGAAAACCATAGAGTATAAATGATGCAGGAGGCGGTTCGGTCCTGACAAGACCAGACCAGACGAGAAAAAGAAACAATAATCCCAAGAGACCTGCGTCGGAAAAGAGAAGATTTTTCCTTTCATTCTGCCTGCTTTTCTTTCCCAGTATGACACCCGGCAGAAGCCCCATGAGAAACGCGGTGATAATCACGCCGATTTCCAGGTACACATAGCCGAACACGACCTGAAACGAAAAAATAACCAGCATCTCCACACCCATGGACGTGAGGCCGGTAGTAAACAGAATATATTCTTCCCGCCTGATGAACAGGAGGTACACAACCATGAGTCCGCCGAGAACCAGGAAAAAGGGGAGCGGACTAGCGCCGTACTTCGCAAACCATTCCCGAAAAACAATTCCCATGAGCCTCGGCTGGAAATCAGTATTGATGCTCCCCTGCCCTTCCAATGCACGTTTCAGCTCTCTCATTCGATCCGGGGTGACATTCCCCTGATAAAAACCCTCTATGTACCGGGTGGGAATCCCCTTCTGCCGTAACCTCTCCGAAATATTGGAATGGAGTTCCCGGTCACTGCAGATAAGATAGGCCTCTTCACCCGGTACAGGAAGGACGTGCCTGAAATTGCTTTTGAGGGTCTGATAGACGGTTGCAAGCTTTTTTCTCCTGATATCGCTGATGTAATTCTGCCCATAGCCCAGGCTCAAAGACATCACGCCATTTTTGGAGAGAATTCCCTTTACCAGAGAAAAAAACTCCCGGGTGTAAAAACGGCTTATCTGGAATGTGTCCGGGTCGGGGAGGTCCAAGATCACGGCATCATACCGGCCTTTCGATTTCCGGATGAAACGTCTCGCATCCGTATTGATGATGCTGAGCGCCTTTTCCTCTTTCAGCTCACCGAATTCCTTTGCCGCGGTGATCAGGAAAGGATCAAGCTCCACATAATCCACATGGCTTGGGTGATACATCCGGATCTCTTTCAGGGTCTCACCAAGACCACCTGAAACAAGGAGCACATTTTCCACCCGATCCAACTGGCACAGGGGATAGTGGACTTTCTCTTCGCTCTGCGCCACATCGAGCGTAGAATAGACTGGGGTCCCCGATTGCCAGAATGTGTGCTGCAAGCTCTCTTTGGATACAACGATCCTCCCGTAGGGGGATTCCATGTAGCGGACGATCTTGCCATATTCCGGCGCAAGGGTCGCAATCTCGAAATCGCGGTTAAGCGCTCCATAGTAGAACGTGCACGCAAGGGGCACGACCGCAACAAAGGCAACATATCGAGCCTTCCCGGCCCACAAACTGACGCCCACAAGGAGAAGGAAGGAAGAGGCAATGGCCACGCACTCAAACGCGGTGAACCAGTACACAAGGATAAAACTGAAAAGGATACCTCCACAGATATCCCCTATATTATCAAAAAAATACAGGTCTCCGCTCGTAAAGGCAGGATCTTCCTCCCGGATCACTGTGAGTGAATAGGGAAGAATAAAACCCAGAAGGAAACAGTAGAGGGCCGTCGTGGACAGGATATGAAAAAAGATGGGATAAAATCCCGGTGAAGCGCCGTGGGCAAAAAACCACTCCCTCGCCATCCGTATCAGGAGAAGCTCGGGCAACGGAGCCAAGGCAGCGGCAAGAATGAGCAGGCAAAGGACAGAAAGAGAAGATCGCTTTGCGAACTTGGCCGCAAAGCTCCCGGCTCCGGTGAGAGATAACCAGCAAAAAAGGACAAGTGAAATGGTGATTTCATTCCCGTGAAACTGGGAAAGGAATTCCCGGATGACCAGGAGTTGGGTGCTGACTGATGAGACGCCGGTCCCGATGATGGACCATACGATGAGGCGCTTCTGATTCACATTCCGTCTATTCCTCGAAAGCCTGTACCTGATAGGTAGAGACTTCCAGATCGCCGCTCTTCCACGCGTCTCCGTCCAGACCCGCCTTGTAGCAAAGGTGGGTCAGGAACTCCTTTTGATCCGGCAGTTGGTCCCATACCTGCGGCAGGAATGTGGCCTGATGATATCCCTTCTTGATGATTATCCCGTCAATTCCCGGACGCAGCTTCTTCAGGAGGTCCTGACCGTCGGAATAAGAAAGAGGCTTTGGATCGGTCAGGATGCTTACCTCAATCTTGACATCCTTCCATTCCTCCGCTCGAAGCGGATGGAAACGGGGATCCCTGAAGGCCGCGTTGATGGCGTTTTCGCGGACACCTTCGATCAGCGTTTCCTGGGGGATGATATGTCCGATGCATCCCCGCAGGTTTCCCTTTTCCGTCAACGTCACGAACGTGCCCCGTCTTTTCTGAAAAACAGCAGGCAGATTTTCTTCCCCCACTGCCTGCCCTTTTCGGGCGAAGAGTTCCTGTTCAATGGTCTGCCGCGCTACTTTGAGGAGAAATTTTCCCTGATCTTCGGTGAGTCTGTCCTTTTCCATCACATCTTGCTCCCTTGTCGCACCCGCGTGATGCGGTTTTGCGGTTCCGTGATCACCGGCCGCTGCCGTCCCGCACAACAGGACCCACAAAACCAGCACGGAAAGAGATCTTTTCTTAACTCCTGGTTTTTTGCTGAAAAGATACATGCTGTTATGATAGCCCAAACGCATTCTGTGTCAACAGGAAACCAGGTGCAGCCCCTGATCCCCCATCAAGGCATCATCTGCTCCATTGCCTTCGCGCGCCCCTCCTTGCAGCGTACTAGTCCATACACCTCGATAGTCGGCGCTTATCACCCGCTCCGGAAAAGGGATTTTCGACTTGGATCTCATGCCTTCCTGATCAGGTTTCCTCCCCATTAGTCTTCATCATAACGGCAAGAGAAATGTAACGGTGGATTTGGGGCGGTGCTGGAAGCTTGACTTTCCACGGCTTGCTCAACTAATGTTGAAGCGTTTTCACAGTGACTCTCAAAAATCTTGAAAAGGAGCATCTCAGATGGAAATAGTGGAAAAACGCACGGAACGGGCTATGAAGGTCTATGATATTCTTGACCCCCTGTACACACGAAAAAAGACGGCGCTTGAATACCGGACCCCTTTCCAGCTCCTTATCTCGACCATCCTTTCCGCCCAGTGCACGGATAAGCAGGTCAATGAGGTTACCAAAACCCTTTTTCAGAAATACCGAGCTCCTGAGGACTACATTAAAGCCCCCATTTCCGAACTGGAGGCTGATATCAGGCCGACCGGCTTTTTTAGAAATAAGGCAAAATCCATAAAGGGATGTTCCAAAGGTATCATGACGCTCTATGGTGGAGAGGTCCCGTCCACCATGGCGGAAATGCTCAAGCTTCCGGGTGTGGGAAGAAAGACCGCTAACTGCGTCCTTGGGGCCGCCTTTGATATCCCCGGCGTTGTGGTGGATACGCATGTGAAGCGCCTTGCGCAGCGGCTCGGACTCACCGACAACAAAGATCCAGACAAGATTGAAAAGGACGTCGAAGTGCTCCTCCCGAAAGAACGCTGGCGCCGGTTTTCCGACATTCTTATCTACCACGGAAGAGCCATATGCAAAGCCCGGAAGCCGGATCACGAGAACTGCCCGGTAGCCCTTCTTTGCCCCTCAAGCACCATCTAATCCACCTGCTCCCCCGCGCAGTCCTGCAGCTCTTATTCCTCTCGAGTGTTATGAGGAGGGAGGGCCAGGGGAGATTCCTTTCTGGCGGGAATATACCTTGCCTGCGATTATGGAACGGCGCCAATATTCTGTAAAGATTGCTGTGGTCCATCACCACATTCGTTCAAAGCACTGTATGAGAGCGCATTGATGATAAGAGATCAGGTCAGGTTGCGGGCTTGGCCCAGGCTTGTCATGGGAGTGCGAATTCAGCCGCAAGGAAGGTGTGGTCGGAAGGTTTCGGGAGGGACCTGGCGGCCGTATCAATCCAGGAATCAACCGACAGGTCGGCGAGCGGCCGAGTCGCCAGGATGTAATCTATCCGCCAGCCCATTTTTCGTTTGAGAGCATTGGGGATGCGGTAGTCCCAGAAAGTGAACTGCTCTCCTTGGGGACGGTGCTTCCGCAGGACATCAATTAGTCCCCACTCAAACAGATCGTGCATCAACGCCTGTTCATCAGGATGAAATCCCACTTCCCCCCTGAGACCTTCGGGATCATACACATCCATCGGTTCAAGGGCCACGTTGAAATCACCGGCAACGATAAGAGGCTGATCCGGACTGCAGGAAGTCCGGAGATGCTCAAGAAGTTCATTGAGCCACCGGAGCTTGTAGGCAAATTTCTCTGATCCGACCGCAAATCCCTGGGGCACATATACGTTGATGACCGGAATTTCTCCAACCCGGCAGCGAAGAAAGCGGGCTGGTTCATCAGCCTCCCTGGTCAGCGCAACCTGCACCTCATCCGCAGGGTCCCTGCTCACGATGGCAACACCGTTGTACGACTTCTGGCCCTTGTATACGGCAGAATACCCGGCGTCCTGAAAATCCTGACCTGGAAAATCCTTGTCCTGGACCTTGGTTTCCTGAATGCACAGGATATCCGGCTGCTCCTGTTCCAGCCAGTTCAGGACAATGGGAAGGCGGGCGCGGATGGAATTTGTATTAAAGGTGGCGCATTTCATTATCTGACTTTGCTTCCAGGCAGGGTGGCGGCATCAGGCATGAGCACATGGACACCGGATTCGTCTTCCGCGGCCAAGACCATTCCCCGGGACTCCACGCCCATCAGCTTTACCGGCATCAGATTTGCCACGACAATGACCTGCTTGCCTTCAAGGTCTTCCGGCGCATAGTGCTTCGCTATTCCTGCGACGACGGTCCGTTCTTCTCCTATGTCCACCGTCAACTTCACCAGTTTATTGGATTTGGGAATCGGTTCCGCCTTCCTGACCGTCCCGACCCGGAGATCCATGCTTTGAAACGTCTCAAAATCAATGAGTTGCGGCTGTGTTTGGGTTGTTTCAGGTACATCCATTCTTTTGGCTCCTTTCTCATGTGCCTTTGTCTCGATTCTTGGAAAAAGTGCCGGTGCCTTTCTTGCGGGACGAACCGCAGTGAGTTTGCCCCAATGACGGGCCTGATCCAGACCGATTGGACGGTCCTCTGATCCGAGCCCGATCTGGTCCTGGATTTTTTCAGCGGATTCGGGCATGAACGGCCAGATCAAGACGGAAACAATCTTCAAGACCTCGAATATATGGAACATGACGGTCCCGAGCCTGCCACGATCCGACTTTGCCATGATCCACGGTGCCATGGTATCGATGTACTTGTTCACATCACCGATAACGTCCCATACCGCCATCAGGGCCTTATGGAATCCCAGTTCACGCATGAGTGTCTCGTATGTATCAATGATCCCGATGGCCTTTTCTTTCAGATAATCGTCCGGTTCGGCTGATGGGCCGGGCTCCGGGAGGTTCCCCTTGAAGAACTTGAGGGACATGGTGATGCTGCGGCTCACCAGGTTTCCCAGGTCATTGGCCAGGTCTGCATTGATCCGATTGACAAGGGCCTCTTCACTGAATTCCGAATCCAGTCCGAAAACCATGTCACGGAGCACAAAATACCTGAACGCATCCAGCCCGTAAATATCCACCAGCCCAAGGGGTGTTACCACATTTCCCAAGCTCTTGGACATTTTTCCCTCGTTGATGTTCCAGTACCCGTGGACATTCAGATGCTGATAGGGCTGAATTCCGGCCGATTTCAACATACAAGGCCAGTATATGCCGTGAGGCTTCAGGATATCCTTTGCGATGATGTGCTGGGCAACAGGCCAGAATCTTTCATAAAGTTCTCCATTCGGGTACCCCAGAGCGGAAACATAATTTATCAGGGCGTCAAACCATACATAGGTCACGAAATTGTCGTCAAACGGGAGAGGAATGCCCCAGGTCAGGCGGCTTTTCGGCCTGGAAATGCACAAGTCTTCAAGGGGCTCCCTGAGGAAAGAAAGAACTTCGTTCCGGTACCGTTCCGGACGGATGTAAGCGGGATGACGGTGAATATGGTCTATCAACCACTCCTGATAGCGGCTCATCCTGAAAAAATAGTTCGCCTCTTTGATGATCGTGGGTTCTGTCTGGTGGTCAGGGCATTTGCCGTCTACCAGTTCCCGTTCCGTGTAAAACCGCTCACACCCGAAACAGTAAAGACCCTCATATTCGCTGAAATAGATGTCACCGTTTTCCTTGACCCTGTTGAGAATCGACTGCACGACTTGTTGGTGATGGGGGTTCGTGGTCCTGATAAAATCGTTGTTGCTGATATGCAGCTTCGGCCAGAGGTCCCTGAAAAGCCGGCTGATCCGATCTACATATTGTCTTGGTGTCTCTCCGGCCTTTTCAGCGGCCGCAACGATTTTATCTCCATGCTCATCCGTGCCGGTGAGGAAAAAGGTCTCTGCACCACATAAATCGTGAAATCGCTTCAGCACATCAGCGACAATCGTCGTGTAGGCATGACCAATATGAGGCTCCGCATTCACATAATAGATAGGGGTGGTAACATAAAATTTTTCGGACACTGTGCATTCCCTTCCCACATTTTCAAAGTCAGCTTGCGCTCTTTTTTCCTGATTTCCTGGGGGCCGAATTCCTCTTTTTCTTGAAGAGACCTTCCGCGGAGAGATCTCCAAAAGTTATTTCCTTTTCTTCACCTGAATCCAGGGCAACTGTCAGCGTTTCCTTTAATATGTTCTGGCGGATGACCTTTCCCTCCCCGAATTTCGTCTTCACTCGCTTTCCCATCTTGGGAAGATCTTTCTTGATTTTCTCATAATACTGGTGCTCAAAGGTAAGGCAGCACATGAGCCTGCCGCACATGCCGGAAATTTTGCCCGGGTTCAGGGACAGATTTTGCTCCTTCGCCATCTTTATGGTTACCGTACCAAAATTGTTGAGAAAGGAGGCACAACAAAGGGGCCGGCCACAGGTTCCCAGTCCCCCGACCATTTTTGCCTGGTGTCGGACTCCTATCTGACGCATCTCAATTCGGGTGCGGAATTTGCGCACAAGGTCCTTCACCAGTTCTCTGAAGTCGACCCGGCCGTCTGCAGTAAAAAAAACAAGGATTTTGCTCCCGTCAAAGCGCCTCTCCACCCCCACAAGACACATGGGCAACGACCGTTCCTTTATTCGGGACATGCAGTACTGAAAGACACTTTCCTCAAGCTTGCATCCCTGTTCATACGTCTTGATTTCTTCATCAGTCGCCAGTCTGAAAACCTTTTTCAGCTCTCTCTTGGGTATTTCAGGCCCAGGGTTATGGGACTCAATACGAACGCATCCAATGGCAGGGCCTTCTTCCGTGATCACCATGACCTTGTCCCCTTCCTTGAGGACAAAATGCCCGGCACTGAAGTCATAGATCTTGCCGCCGTCCTTAAATTGTACACCTACAATTTTATTCATATGTTGTTTCCGGGATCCCGTTTATCGTGAATCGTTTCTCAAGGGGAGGAATTCAGAAGAGTCGACCAGTCCCCTCAAACGCGATACAAGGTGCTCCAATACCAGGGCACTATTCCTGTTCTCCATCAGCTCCATCTGTGCTCGGTCAATGAGATGGAAACTTCGCGCTAAACTTTTTATGGTAAACCTCTTGGATATTTTTTTCAAGTTCTGTGAAAAATCCCTGTTCATGAAAGCATTCTCCCGGTCCTCCGCCTTTGACACCAGCAGGTCCCGGTACCAGCTCTTCCAAATATCCAATACCGCTGCCAGCCCCAATATTTTTCCCGGGCCGCTGCGCGCATCAGATGTTCTGAGATCTTCCGCCCATGTAAACGCCGCCCCCAGCGCTTTCGCTCTCGAAAAGGAGGGGAGTTTCGCAATCCTGGCAAGCCACTTCTCTCTGTTCTCCAGGAAATCGCTCTCCGCCATCGCCAATGCCCGGCCCAAGCTCCCGCCTGAGAGCCCGGCGATGATATCGGCATCCCCCCCGGACAGGCCCTCCTTCTCACTGATCAAGCCTGCCACAGCCGCCGTGGACAGGGGCTGGAAGGAAATCCTCTGGCACCGGGACACCACTGTCGGCAGCAAATCAAGGGGCTCGGTAGCAGTTAGGATGAAGATATTGTCCGGCGGAGGCTCTTCAAGGGTCTTGAGGAAGGCATTTGCCGCCTCAGGAGTCATGGCCTCTGATCGACAAATGACAATGACCCGAAGCCGGGCGGATAAAGGCGCGAATGAAAGACCTCGATTCAGTTCCCGTATTTGATCGATGCCTATCTTGTTTCCATCCGGCCGTATCACCTGAAAATCCGGTTCGTTGCCTCCCACAATTTTTCGACAGGAGGGACACGACCCGCACGCATCACCATCGCCGGGTGAAACGCAGTTCAATGCCATGGCCAGGGCCTGGGCAGTACTCTTTTTCCCCACTCCCGGGATACCGGTGAACAAATAAGCGTGGGGCATTTTCTCACTTGCCATGACCTGTCTTAGAAAACCCAGAGCCCGTTCCTGCCCGAGGATGTCTGAGAAGCGCATATTTCCTGTCCTCCGGTTATTCCCTCGCAAACCTTAACAGAGAGGACTGATGTGCCGGAAAATAGCCGTTTCCATCTCATCTTCATCATGGGTGGCATCAATCACGATAAAACGCTCCCCTTCTCGCCTGGAGAGCCTGAGGTACCCCTCTCTCACGGAAGCGTGAAACGTTTTCTGCTCCCGCTCGAAGCGATCCTGCCCTTCCAGTTCCTGTTCCCTGTTTCGATCGATAGCCCTTCCCAGACCCGTCTCCACCGGGCAATCCAGCAGGAAGGTGATATCCGGAAGGAGCCCCCCTGTCGCCGTTTCATTGAGCAGGTGAACCAGCTCCAGATCCAGGCGCCTGGAATACCCCTGGTAGACCGTGGTCGCATCCAGAAATCGATCGCACAGAACCCATTTCCCTTCCGACAATGCCGGCCGTATCACTTCTTCCACGTGCTGGGATCGATCAGCCGCATAGAGAAAGAGTTCAGCAAGGGGACACAGGTGTTGGTTCCGCGCATCTAAAAGGATGGTCCGAATCTTTTGACCAACGGGCGTTCCTCCGGGTTCCCTGGTTCGAAGCACGGGGATGCCAAGTGTTTCAAGATGAGATGCCAGGCGATGCACCTGCGTGGTCTTGCCGCATCCTTCAATTCCCTCAAATGAAATAAACACGCAAGATTCCTTTCTCTTTCCGGTGGGGATGGAACGTGTATGAAACGCAAGATCCACCGTCTGAGTCCCGCACCATGCATTTCACCAATGATACCTTGACGGCGGATCAGGGAAACCGTCCCATGCTGATAAGTATAGAGAATATGGAGACAGGAATCAAGAAACAACCACCCGGGATCCTTTCAAATCACATTCACTTCACCGGGTACATGACGTACCGCTGGAACCATCCTGGACATCAATGGGTTTTTGTATCACTTTTTTTGTTGACAAATGGAAAAAAATGACTAACATTCGCACGCTTCCAGGGTGATTACGGCAGGTTATAGCTCCAATGCCTTATCAAATTCCGTTGAGAAAAGGGCTTTCAGATTTTCCCGTTCAGATACAATTTCTAGACCGTAATGCGTTGATATGGTTCTGCTGTTGGGAATACCCGGACAACGTGTGCCGTGGTTTTCGCCCATCACCCTGACGAACTGCTTTTCTGTCGTATAAGAGGTGAACATATGAAAGAGAACAGAGAAGATTTCCTGAAAAAATTGACTGAGAAAAAGACAGAGTTCGAGCAAGCCCTCAAGCGTCTCATCGACAAGCAAAAGGACTACCAGGAACATCTCCAGGGAGAATCGTCCATGGACGAATCGGATCAGGCCCTGAGAGAGATCTCGGTCTCCAGCAATTACAGTCTGATAGAGCGGAAAGCTCGGGAACTCAAAAAAATTGACCTCCTTATCAGACAGGTGGTCTCAGATACTCATTTTGGCATATGCGAGGAATGTGGAAATCCCATCCCTCCTGAACGTTTGCTTATTGTTCCCGAAGCGACCCTCTGTGTGGCTTGTCAAAGGGAACTTGAAAAGATGGACAACTTGAAGAGATTCTCGAAACAAAATTCTCTGCGCTTGCGCATGCAGTCCGTGGAGGACCCGGGCAGCGAGAACGAACTCCCTTTCCTGGATGACGACATCATGGACTCCGGGCTGGAGATCACTCCGCTTGCGGGCCTGGAAGAAGAATCTGTTGACACAGAATTCATGCAGGATGAATAGCCTGGCACCAACGACAGGGAGAGACTTTGGTGCTCCTTCTGCATTTCCTTTCCTTGATGTGTAGTATTTTCCTCACATCTGGTATTTCTTTGCCATGTCCGCTCAAGGGAAGGAAAAAGGAGGGACCGCCAGGTCGTCTGCGAAGAAATATTTTTGAAAGAGAATCAAGCCTCCGGTCCATCACTTTCCCCTCCAAAGCAACCATCTGAGGCGTTTTCCGGGAAAAAGGAGTTTTTTCGATTAGCTCATCATCCCTGGCATCGAATTTGCAGAATATGTCATCCATATCCAACAAAAAGGAGTGTTCCATTCGGGATGGGAAAAGATATTTCCGGAAATCGTTCTGAAAAGTCAGATAGCTGCTCCTGGGACATTGATGATGCTCTGCAGTCCCTGCAGGATGTGGACAGGAAAATCAGAGAGTTCCTTGAAAAGAAAAAACGGTCCGAGCAAGAACAACATGATTCCCCTGCCAAAGAGCGATCAGGTCCTCCACTCCCTTGACTCTCCCTGTATTTCCCTACCGGCCCCTGAAAACTGTTGACGAGCAACATACCCTCTGATAGAAATTTCTTTTTGCCCCGTCAAATCTTCCTTTCCTGCCGAAAAATTGATTCCCGGGCGGAAAGGAAGCGCCTTTTTCCCCGACTGATCGGCTGAGGTGCTCCATGGATAATGCGCAGGCACAGGATTTCGGATACAAATGCATGCCTGTTCCTGTTTGAAAACTCTGTATAGTGAGGCTTGTGTGGAATTTACATCAATCAAAGGATTCAAAGACATTTTACCGGAGGAGAGCGGTTACTGGCAGATGATTGAGACCAAGGTGCGGCGTCTCTTACATCTCTTCTGCTTCTCGGAAATACGGACTCCCCTGCTTGAAAAAACAGCGCTCTTCAGCAGGGGGATCGGACAGGATACGGACATTGTGTCAAAGGAAATGTATTCCTTGAAGGACAGCAAGGGCAGGAGCCTTACCCTGCGGCCAGAAGCAACTGCGGCAGTGGTGCGGGCCTATATCCAAAACCGCCTCTACGAAAAACAACCCCTTCAGAAGCTCTTCACCATCGGCCCCATGTTTCGCCACGAGCGCCCGCAAAAAGGGCGCCTCAGACAGTTTCACCAGATAAATGTTGAACTTTTTGGGGACCCCGGACCCGGAAGTGATGCGGATATTATCATGCTTGCTCTGGAACTCTTTCGCGTCCTCGGGTTAACGGACCTCACCCTCCATTTGAACAGCCTGGGGTGTCAGCACTGCCGCCCCCATTTCAAGGAGAAATTGAACCGCTACCTTGCAGACAAGCGGCAGGACCTCTGTGCCGACTGCAAGAGACGGGCCGAGACGAATCCTCTGCGAGTGTTTGATTGCAAGGTACCCGGCTGCAGGGCAGTGATGGCAAATGCACCGTCCATCATTGACTCCCTGTGCGATGCATGCGTACTCCATTTCCAAAGACTTCAGGAGTACCTCACATCGCTCGGGGTCTCTTTCGAGCTTGATCATCACCTGGTCAGGGGACTTGACTACTATACCCGGACCACCTTCGAGATACAAACCGAGAGACTTGGGGCCCAAAATGCGGTGGCGGGCGGCGGTCGGTACGACGCCCTTATGGAACTGCTGGGAGGACCGCCTTATCCGGCAATCGGTTTTGCAGTCGGTATGGAACGGGTCATCGCATTGCTCAAAGAAATGGGTCCTGCCGGCAAGGAGTCCCCGGATCTCTTTGTGGCAGCTTTAGGGGAAAGAGCACAGGAGATAGCCTTCAAATGGATCCAGCAACTCCGGAAGGCCGACCTTGCGACTGAAATGGACTACTCTTCCAGAAGCCTGAAGGCCCAGCTGAAATACGCTGACCGGATCGGTGCCAGAAAGGTATTAATGATCGGAGACAATGAATTGAATTCCGGCACGGCTATCCTCAGGGACATGTCCACCGGCTCCCAGGATGAAGTGAAACTGGATGGCCTTATAGAGAGATTGTGTGAGGGAATACGTTCTCATGAATAAACAGGCACCTGAAATAATTGACTCACTTGAAGACTGGACAAGGACACATGATTGCGGCAGTCTCCGTTCCGAAGATGTTGGCAAAGAAGCCCTGCTCATGGGCTGGGTAAACGGGAGAAGGGATCTTGGCGGCCTTATATTTATCGATCTGAGAGACCGTGAAGGTATGACTCAGATCGTCTTCGATCCCAATGAGAGTCCGGACTGTCATGCATCGGCCCAGCTTCTCAGAAACGAATGGGTTCTGGCGGTAAAGGGGCAGGTCACTCACCGGCTGGAAGGTCAGGAAAACAGGGAGCTTCCGACAGGCGAAGTTGAATTGAAGGCCCACGAAATCAAGCTGCTAAACCAGGCTGAGACACCTCCGTTCCAGGTAGACGGCATTGTGGATGCCTCCGAGACGCTGCGTTTGAAATACCGATACCTTGAGCTCAGACGCCCCCGGGTATTTGATCTGTTCAGGAAACGTCATGCCATGGCGACGGCTATTCGCTCTTATCTGAATGAGATGGGTTTTATCGAAGTAGAGACCCCGTTCCTGACCAAGAGCACCCCTGAAGGGGCACGTGACTACCTTGTTCCGAGCCGGGTCAACAGGGGGATGTGTTATGCACTCCCGCAGTCTCCGCAACTCTTTAAACAAATTCTGATGGTTGCGGGGTTTGACCGTTATTTTCAGATTGTTCGCTGTTTTCGGGACGAAGACCTCAGGGCGGATCGACAGCCGGAATTCACCCAGGTGGACCTTGAAATGTCTTTCAGCGACGAAGAGCACGTCATGACCCTCTTTGAAGGGATGATGTCGAAACTGTTCAAGTCAATCCTTGGAATAGAGATAAAGATCCCTCTGCCGCGGCTGACGTACCGGGAGGCTATGGACCGCTATGGGACCGACAGGCCTGATCTCAGGTTCGGGATGACTATCCGGGATATCAGCGATCTTGCCTCGCAATCCGACTTCAATGTCTTCCGCCGGGCAATCGGGGAAGGGGGTCTTGTTGCAGCCGTCGTGGTCAAGGGGGGCGCGGAGTCTTTTTCCAGAAAAGCCTTGGATGAATTTGCCGGCACAATTACCCAGTACGGGGCCAGAGGTCTTGCCTGGATCAAGATCAAGGAGGATGGCTGGCAATCGCCCATCGCGAAGTTTTTCCTTCCCGGTCTGCAGGAATCATTGGCCGGCTTCCTGGGGGCGGACCCAGGGGATCTGGTCCTGATCGTCGCCGATCGCCCCGCGGTTGTCCGGGAATCTCTCGGAAAACTGCGCCTGGAAGTAGCCAGGATCATGGAGATCGTCAACGAGAACAGCCATGCCCTGGCCTGGGTGACTCGATTTCCCTTGTTCGAATTTAACGAGACTGAGAAGAGACTTACAGCGGTTCATCATCCTTTCACAGCGCCGCTTGAAGAAGACTTGGATCTCCTGAAAACCAACCCTGAAGAAGCAAGAGCAAGAGCCTATGATCTTGTTTTGGATGGTGCTGAAATAGGTGGAGGAAGCGTCAGGATCCACAACATCCGGGTCCAGAAGGAGGTATTCCGGATCCTGGGGATCTCTCCTGATGAGGCTCGGGCCAAGTTCGGTTTTTTTCTCGAGGCCCTTCGATATGGTGCACCTCCCCATGCAGGGATGGCGCTGGGTTTCGACCGGCTGGTTGCGATCTTCTGCGGGGTGAAATCCATTCGGGAAATTATTGCCTTTCCAAAGACGACCAGTGCGACCTGTCCCCTTACAGATGCTCCCTCCCGGGTTGACGAAAGGCAGCTCCTGGAATTGGGGCTGTCCCTGCAGCCCGATTTTGTATGAAAAGAGATGGATCCATCCGGTAAAAACCGCTTTTCATGCGCGCAATCCGCATAGGCTAGAAAGCCCTGTGACCTTTCCAGAGACTACTGGCGATTCAAGAAAGAGTTATTGACAAACAGAAAATTGTTCTTATTTTTCTTGACAAGTTTCAAATGGTCATGCATAGACATGCACTTATTTCTAAATTGAAACGAAAGGACGTGATACCCATGGTTTGTACAAGCGTAAAAGAAGGATTGGACTGCTTTTTCATGAGCAAGGAAGGGTGCCGGTTTAACGGCGGTACCTGTCACCACACCGTTGAGCAGTGTGAAGGCTGCCAGAAAGTCAAAGAATTCCCCACCGGCAATTACTGCCTGGTCTTTCCTGATCCCGCCGCCAAGTGGCGTCTGGGAAAATGCAGTATGGCAACACATCTGAAGGAAGCCAACAATAAGGGGAACGGAAAGCTGAATCCCCTGAAAGCATCCAAGCGCAAATTTCACTGATCCTCTTTCTTGATGAAGCTCCTCACCTCAGGTGACAGGGTAAATGCAATACCATTGCGCCGGGACTCAGTCCGCTCGGGAAGATGAGTTCGGCGAGGAGCATAAAAAGAGGAATTGAGCTGGTGTAAAGGGCTGATGCGCAGATGTCCGGGTACGGCCGCCGGGAGGCGAAGCTGTTATCTTATGAGGCAGATCAGGAATTCCTTGTTCCCTTTTTGCCCGAGAATGGGTGAAGGGATATACCCCCTGACCTGCCACCCGAGCGACTCGCAAAATGCTGAAAGACTTTCAATGATCTCACGGTGTTTACGCGGGTCTCGCACGATGCCGCCCTTGCCCACCTGCCCCTTTCCCACTTCAAACTGGGGCTTGATCAACGCGATGATGTACGATTTTTCAGGAAGCACCGCTGATACCGGCGGAATGACCAGTCGCAGGGAAATGAATGATACGTCAATCACCGCGCCCTGAATAACGGCTGGAAGATCCTCCGGTCTGAGTTGCCGGATGTTTGTCCTCTCCAAGACCTCCACCCGGGGGTCCTGACGAAGTTTCCAAGCCAGCTGCCCGTACCCCACGTCTACCGCAATCACTCTTGCGGCGCCATAGCGGAGGAGGCAATCGGTGAAACCGCCGGTGGAGGCGCCAACATCCATGAAGACCCGGTCTTTGACAGGCACGGAAAAATGGTTGAGAGCAGCCGCAAGTTTCAGCCCGCCCCTGCTTACAAAAGAAGGATGTCGGGGGACCAGACAAATATCTGCGGAAACATCAATCTGCTTCCCGGGCTTGTCCACGACAACCCCGTCAACCTTTACTTCACCTGCCATGATCATCGCCCCGGCCTTTGCTCGGCTTTCTGTAAGACCGCGCTGGATCACAAGATGATCAAGTCTTGCATGCTCTTTTCTTGCCGTTTCAGAGCAGATTCCTGGCCTCCTTGAGGATGCCTTCCGCATCCAATCCGAGATTTTTCTTGAGGAGAGCCGGAGGTCCCTGCTCAACAAATTTGTCCGGCAAGCCAACCCGCCTTACCTTCACGCCCTGCACCTGGAGATCATTCAATAATTCAAGAACCGCTCCCCCAAGACCTCCCTGGCGGATATTTTCTTCCACGACCAATACGGATCCCGTTTCTTTGGCCCATTCCCCGATTCTCTGGTCCAGCGGCTTCACGAATCGACAGTTCACCACTCCCGCCAAGATACCTTCATGTTCCAGGGAGGCCGCAGCCTCCAGGGAAGGCTGAACCATGCTGCCGATGGCGAGGATAAGAAGGTCTTTCCCTTTTTTCACCACCTCGGCCTCTCCACACGGAATTTCGCGGTATCCTTCATCTAAAGGGACTCCGACGCCTTTGCCCCGGGGATAGCGGATGGCAACCGGTCCCGTGGATAGGAGAGCGCTGAAAAGCATGTGCCGCAACTCATTTTCATCTTTCGGGGCCATGAATGTCATATTCGGGAGGCTCCGCAGATACGTTATATCAAAATGCCCGTGGTGGGTTGGGCCGTCTTCCCCGACCAATCCACCCCGATCAATCGCAAACACCACCGGAAGATTGGGAAGACAGACATCATGGATAATCTGGTCATAGGCTCTTTGAAGAAACGTGGAATAGATGGCCACAACAGGTCTGAACCCTTCAAGGGCGAGCCCGGCCGCGCAGGTGACTGCGTGTTGTTCGGCGATGCCAACGTCCAGAAATCGCTCCGGGAAAGCCTCTGCATACTGGGTCAATCCCGTCCCCTCAGGCATCGCTGCCGTTATGGCAAAGAGCTTCTTGTTTCTCTCTCCCAGATCCACCATGGTCTCCCCGAAAACAGACGTGTAGGAAGGAACCGGTTTCGGTGCATCTTTCTGAGGCGTTCCGGTCCTGATTTCAAAAGAACCTACTCCGTGAAAGTACGCCGGGTCTTTCTCAGCAGGGCCGTATCCCTTTCCTTTGACCGTCAGGACATGCAGGAGGACCGGGCCCCTGAGATGACTGATATTCTTGAAGGTTTCGATCAACAGGTCCAGACGATGCCCGTTGATCGGTCCGATATATTTGAATTTGAATGCCTCGAATAACATGCCCGGGGTGAAAAAGGTTATCAGGGAATCCTCGCTCTTGCGCACGAGGTTGAGAATATTTTCCCCAACACCCGGTAATGATCGAATAAAACTCTCTAATTCCTTCTTTAAATTGACAAATCTCCTTCCCGTCATCTTTCGGCTGAGAAAAGAAGAAAAAGCTCCCACATTGGGTGCGATGGACATGGCATTGTCATTAAGAACGACAATCAGGTCCTTCTCGGTTTCCCCTGCCTGGTTCAGCCCCTCAAATGCCATCCCCGCGGTCATGGAACCGTCGCCGATAATGGCAATGACCTTGTCATCTTCTCCCTTGAGGGATTTCGCGGTGGAGATGCCGAGACCCGCTGAAATGGAGGTGCTGCTGTGCCCCGTGTTGATGGTGTCGAACGGACTTTCTTCTCTTTTGGGAAACCCGCTCAACCCGCCGAACTGGCGCAAGGTTTGAAAACGCTCTCTTCTTCCCGTAATCAGCTTATGCGCATATGCCTGGTGTCCCACATCCCAGATGATCTTGTCCGCGGGCGCGTTGAAGACATAATGAAGGGCAATGGTCAGTTCCACTACCCCCAGGCTCGGGGCCAGATGCCCACCGTTTCGGGAAACTGTTTCGATAATTCGTTGCCGGATTTCTCCTGCCAGCATATCCAGCTGAGCCAACGAAAGCTTCTTGAGATCAGCCGGACCGTTCACCGTTTCGAGGAGTCCTGCCTTATTCTCTTCCTGTTTCATTTTTTTCTCTCAATAATGTACCGGGCAATAAGTTCCAGCGGCTCCGCTCGATCACCAAACCGTCCCAGAACTCTTACCGCGTTATCCACGAGATCCTCTTGGATTTCCTTGGATTTTTTCAGACCAACCAAGGCTGGATATGTGGCTTTTCCTTTTTTGTTATCGGACCCGGTACCCTTTCCCATGGTTTCCCTGTCACCTTCGATGTCGAGAATATCATCCGATATCTGAAAAGCCAGCCCAATGTTTTCCCCATAAGTTCCCAGGGCTTCAACCTGCTGCCTGGTGCCTCCACCCAGCAGAGCCCCTGCTGTTACCGACGCACGGATCAATGCGCCTGTCTTATGGGAATGGATAAACTCCACCACGGGGAACTCCACCCTTTTCCCCTCGGACAGGATATCCGCCACCTGCCCTCCAACCATGCCGTGACTGCCGGCCGCCTGTGCGACCAGCCGGGTCACTTCCAAAAGAGCAGAAGAGGATTTTTGTGCCGTATGAGGAACATCAGCCATGAGGCGAAAAGCCTCTGTGAGAAGACCATCTCCGGCGAGAACCGCTATGGCCTCCCCGAATACCTTATGATTGGTGGGCTCCCCCCTTCGAAGATCATCATCGTCCATTGCCGGGAGGTCATCATGGATGAGGGAGTACGTGTGAATGCATTCAAGCGCACAGGCGACAGGGAGCACATCTTCCTCCCGTCCTCCTACGACCGATGCTGCAGCCATGCACAGAATCGGCCGTAATCTTTTTCCACCTGCAAAAAGGCTGTACGTCATTGCCTTCGAGATCACTGCCGCCGGACCGTCCATCGGGCGGAAATACTCCCGCAGCCTGTTTTCCACCAGGATTTTCTTCTCCATGAGGTACGCTCGAAGCCGTGCCTTCTCTTCTTCCAAAAGCGATTTCATCTATGGGCATTCCTCTCTTATTCCACTTCCTCTTTTTGTATTTCAAAGGGCACCTGATCGACTTTCCCGTCCTCCTGGCGTACCAGCATCGTGACTTTCTTTTCAGCTTCCTCCAGTTTCCCGGAGCAGAACCTGACGAGTTTCATCCCCTTTTCAAACGCCTTCAATGCCTCATCGAGCGGCAAATCTCCGCTCTCGAGCGCATGGACGATTTCTTCCAGTTCCGACATCGCTGTTTCAAATTTCTTCTCTGCCATGGACACTCCTTATTCAGAGTCGGGCATTCTTTCAAAGTCAACGAGAATCCCCGCCTGTTCACTTGTCTTTTCGACGCGGCATTCCAGTCTGCCCTCTCCGAGCAGGACTTCGACCGGATCTCCGCCTCCAACAGATGACGCCTGCCGGATAACATTTCTTCCAGGCAAGGTCCTGGTGATGCTGTATCCACGTCTGAGGATGGACAAGGGACTCAGGTCCGTCAATTGCTTCCCAAGCATGGAGAGTGCTGTTTTTCTTCCCTGCAGATATGCCCCTCCGGCACGGACCAGGGCCTGACCGGTGAAATCTTTCTCCTGCCGCATTAGGGAAATAAGGCGCAATGGAGAGTGAGAATACAGGGCCCTTTTTTCCCCGTCCAAAGCTCTTCTCCCCTCCCTGACGAACGATTCGCCCACACGTATTATCTTCCCATAAAGGTCATCCAGCCGCATCCACGAATCAGCGAGGCGTTTTCTTGGGTCCCGGAGTCTCCCCGCTGTCCTTTCCAGGTTTTCTGCCCGCTTTTTCAATAGCGCTGTTACACGGTTTCCCATTCTCTGTCGCATATCAATGAGGCGCTTTGAAAGGATTTCCTTCTCCGTAACAAGCATCTCGGCTGCTGCGGATGGTGTCGGCGCCCTGAAGTCGGCCGCCAGATCTGAAATGGTTACATCAATCTCGTGACCAACAGCGGAAATAACAGGGATATGGGAGCGACGTATTGCGAGCGCCAATGCTTCCTGGTTGAAGGCCCAGAGATCTTCAAGGGATCCCCCGCCCCGTGTCAGAATAATGACATCAGCCGTTATCTGGCTGTTCACCGTTTCCAAGGCTTTGATCATTTCTGCCGGGGCCGCCTCTCCCTGCACGCGCACAGGAACCACCACCACCTCCATGTTCGCAAAACGGCGGCCAAGAATCTTCAAGAAATCCCTGATTGCGGCGCCGGTGGGAGAGGTAATGACCGCAATCCTTTGGGGAAGAAAGGGAAGAGGTTTTTTCACCGCCTCATCAAAAATCCCCTGGGCCGCCAATTTTCTTTTCACCTGTTCAAAAGCCAGTGCCAGTGCACCCACACCCATGGGTTCCAGGTAATCCAGAATCACCTGGTATTCACCGCGAGGTGCATAGACGCCTATCCTTCCCTGCGCCACGACTTTCATTCCGTCTTCCGGCACGAACTTGAGGGAGCGGGCCTTCTGCCGAAACATGACAGCCCTGATCTGGGCATTTTCGTCCTTGAGGACCATGTAATAATGCCCGGAGATTGGAGAACGAAAATTGGAAATTTCACCTTCAATCCATACAAAGGGAAAACGCTCTTCCAGAAGTCCGCTGATCTTCCTGGTGAGTTCAGTGACGGTATAGACTCTTGTATTTCCCTGTGCCAGGTTCAACGAAACCCCTCTTTATCCTGCGCCCTGAAAAAACGCTTCGGGCGCAAGTCCTCATTGGAAAGCAATCAAATAATCATGTTCCACTATAAGACCAAACGCCCCAAATATACAAGGTCATTTTGCCGCGTCCTGCGGGACACCGGTGTGGCATGAAGATTGCAAATTTCGTGACAGCAAAACAGGCATACCGCTGCTTGTAAAGAGAGGTTCAGCCAAGAGGCCTGAAAAAACAAATCAGACAGAAGGGATGAAATCAAGGGCGGTTCTCAGGGCAGCCTTCTGATGAGCCTTATTCAACAGATGAATGACACCGAAATAATACACGGAGAGGATCTGCTTCGACTATTTCGAGACATGCAAGAAAACAAAATAGTCATCAAAATGAATCTCCTCGGCCATGATTATGAACGTCTGACCATGGTAATCGGTGTGCCTACCAAGAAGCCTCCTTATTATTTTCGCATTGACTACCCAAATGGCTTTGAGAGAGCAGCAAGAAATACTCCCTCATGGAAAATCCGTTTTGAATTCAAGGGAAGGGATAGGGTCGTCTACCGCTTCAGAACGTATGGCGGATACGTTTCGGGCAAGGATATATTCGTCCCCTTCCCGCATCACATTGAACGGGTTCAGAGACGACGTCGTTTCAGACTGGAAGCGCCGCTCGGTGCGAAGGTGGTATTTTCCCGGTATGCTGATAAATATGAAATGACCCTTCTCAATTTGAGTGAGGGGGGAGCACTGGTGGGTACGGGAAAGAGTTCTTCCCGTCAACCCGTTTTTCAGGAAGGGGATTTCTTGGGACACATAGCCGTCCTCTTTCAGACGGAAGGGCAGCAATTTCGTATCCCCATCCGAAAGGCGCTGGTGAAACGTCTCGAAAAAAATCCCCTGACCCTCAGATATCAGTATGCCATCCAGTTCAAAGATCTTGGCAAAGGTGAAAGGAAGGATCTAAAAGAATTGATCTACCTGTTCCAGAGGGATTTTTTGAAAAAACGCCAGAAAGTGGAAGGTTGACTTCGCTGAATGCGGATCAAATGTACATATCAATGAGGCTGCCGAGTGTTGAAGATCTCCGTATCATTTTCCCGGAAGGGAGGTATTCTCCTTTGACCCGGTTGGACTCATATCCAATATACACAATGCCGTCCCGCCGCCCTTCACGCATATCAAAATCTCCTTGCGCGTGACTGTGCTGAATCGGCAGGGGCGGTTTGACTGTGTACAGAGGAATGAGCGCTCTTATTGCTCCTACGTTTGCTTCCACGCCGGCTCCCGGAAAATTATGAGCTTTCGGATTTGATATATTATCAGATTTTCGAGATAGTTACAAGAAAAAAGTATGCACTCGGCAACAATACCTGCTGCATGGTTATGCTGTTCCGGAAAAACCGGGGGGTCCGCGCGACGCCATCTCGATTTTCCACCATGTCCGAGTGGATGAGCAAGAAATGAAGAGGAAAAAAAACGAGCGGAATTTTTTCAAAAAAGGCGGGATCTTCCTTTTCACGGCTATGCTTGTGGCGGGGACTTTGATTTCCTGGAGGTACCGCGATGAGCTCCGGATACCCATGACGAACCTTGGAGAGGCCCTGAACCCCATGCATCCGAGAGATCTGGTGAGGTGCTATGTGGCAGGCACGGTCGATGGAAAACATTATTTGAGGATGAAACTCGCAATTCCCTGCAAGGACAGAGAACAGCGACTATACTTGACGCACAATCTGCCCCGCTTCAAGAACCAACTAATGATGAAGATGAGTCAACCGGAAATAGAGGAAGCCGTCAGGAACAGGGATTTTGAAACACTCAGGTACCACGTCATCAATATTCTCAACACCATTTCAAGAAAGCCGGTTAGCACTGTCTATTTCGAGGGCTTTATTTACGGATAATCGTCATTTCTTCAGTCCGGTCACCATTGCTCGTTCCTGCCAGTGGTGAAATGAAGGTTGCGCGTGGTTATCATCGATCCATCCGAAATGGGCCTGTCTCTCAAGCCCGTACAATGGCCTGAAGATACCCATACCTTCCACTTCTTCCAGACCCAGCGCCCGTGCTATTTTCCCATACAGGCTGCCGAGCTTATCACTGTCACCAACTGATTGTGGGATATGCACCCGGAGCTTTGATCCGATCTCGTGAAGTCTCATCTCACCTGCTGCGATATCGATTGCGTACTCCTTCAGGACCGTTAATCCTTCTCCATAGGAATATGATTCGGCAAACATTTCCCCCCAGCTGTTCTTGTAGACCATATCTATGCTGGCGGGTTTTTTCAATTTGGAAAGCTCTTCCATATCGATAACAACCATAATGCGATCTTTGATTGCGTCATCATCCAGCTTGGAGCCCCCGGTTAAATGGTAGTAGGCCGGCGGAAAAAATGATTGAAAATGCTTCAGCAAGTCAATCAGGTCTGTTAACCGCACGCCGGATGGATTGGGAGGCATTTCCACGCCGGTGGCCTGAAAGTCATAGAGCCCGTTATTTACAAGCCATGCTGCAACTTTCACAATACTTTCAGCAGAAAATATTTTCCATCGAAGCTTTCGCCTCTCTGTTGGATATAACGTGGCGTCATACAAGTCCCACCGCCGCCGGTTCGCGCGGTTTCTTTCATATTGAAAGATGCACCGATTCAAGATCATTCTCCGGCCGGTCAAAAATGGCGTCAACCGCAACTTGTATCGTTTTCTGGAAAACAGAACAATAAGCTTTCTTCCCAGGACTTCCAGATCGTACTGATCAATTTCCTGTTTTTCAGGGGAGTCAAGACCTTCGGAGAGACGACGGTAGGTTGAAGAAAAGAATCGATTGATTTCTGTAGAAAATTTCAGTTGGCGCCCATAACTCCACTTCCCCACCTGGTTCAGGTCTTCCACCAGATCAAGGTGCCAGTCCCACCGTTCCATGAGCTCCGCAAATACATCCACCTTGTAATCATCAACTCTCGTTCTTATTTTTGTTCTCGTCATTCCTGGTTGTGCCTTCAGGTAGAATGCTTTTTTCAGCAGGTCCATATGGGCAACCCGGTCCTGTTTCCGGTAGAAATCCAGCACCGTCTCCACCATGAGCAGATAAGGATCCATGTCCTTCAAAAATCGACACCCCCCCAGGACACGGCCTTTCAGTGTTTCACAGAGCAATGTCCCATGGTACTCATCGGAAAGGTAAACTTCCATCATTGCCATCTTGATGAGTGCCTTGAAGGGATCCTTTATTCCCTTACTCAACTGCCACAAGGCGTTCCCCAGGAATTCACTTCTTGAAACACCTTCAAGAAATCCAAGATTGACGAAATCAACCGCGTCCACGGGTGCTTTTCGCACAAAGTTTCTCCAGGTTTTCTCGTAGGACTCCTCACTGATACCGGGGGGCACCACCCACCAATAGGGTATCTTACCGGATACTAGAAGCATGGTCCTGTAACACTCTTCCTTCAGAAATTTCTTCTGGCTCGAACCGGAGCTCTCCTCATCAACTTTCCCGAAATCATTTCGCCTGATCTGCTGCAGATCAAGGATAAAGAAGTGAACGTCCATACCGAAACTTGATTGACACCAGTACGCTATTTGCGCCGTCTTTTCCTCCAATGCCTGGATACTCCTGCGACTGCAGCGGCGTTTGTCGATACAGACCCAGAAATCAAAGTCCGACTGTGCGGTCTGTGCCACAGTTCCCACACTGCCCAGGAGGAAAAGGGATTCGATGACAGGCCGCTTTATAAGATAGCTTTGGAATGGGATATTGCGGTATCTGGTTTCAGGAAAATAATCCAGTATCACCTGCCCCAACTGATACGATGAACCGACAGCATACACTCCGCACCCGGAGTCACCACCGGAGACATATCCGGGAAGGTCCACTTCGTTAATGCTCAAGAGAACGGGAATGATTTCAAAGACTACAGACGCCTTTTCTGCGTCCATATCATACGCATACTGACATCTCAGTCGGTTATAATTAAGGAAGATTTTCTTGTTCTTCAGGACGTACCGGGTTTCAAGTACCTTTGAAGGCATTACCATGATACTACCCTGTATTGTGACAGGAAAGGCCATCCCGGCAGGATGGCCTTTTCAGGAATGAATGACGGTCAACCTCACGATTTCAGAGCTTCCATGATTCCTTCCAGGAGCACTTTTTCAGCCACCTGTGAAGAATCAATCTCATATTGATCCTTTCCTATTGCCTCTCTCAACTGATTTACGCGTTCAATTCTGCCGTCTTGTTCAGCTGCGGCGGCCTCAGCAATTTTTCGGTATTCCACAGATGTCTTTGAAAGTTCAATTCTTGCAGCCGAATCCCGGCCATCGGCAGGTTTTGTTTTTCCGGTCTCGTCTCCTCCCGTTTTGGCCCTTGAAGCCGATTCGGTGGACTGAGAGACAAGCCCTACGTGTTTTGAAATTTCATCAACTTTCATTGCATTCTCCTTTATTTTGCAAATACTTCGTTGAATATAGGTCTCTGGTCCTCATTCGTCCCGTCGGCACCTTCATTTGGACTCCGTCTCCGCTGTTCCTGGGAAGTAGCTTTTGCGATCAATCTTGAGGAAAGTTGACTGAGAACCTGTCTCTTGCGTGCTTCAACGGAAATATCCACCAAATCTGATGATTCAACGGGAGGCACACTGCCCTGCGGAAAACTTGTGCGACGTTTCAATTGATTCCCGTATGTGCGCAGGACATTTCGAATCTGATAGGTGGTGATTGTCATCTTTTTTCTCCACCATAACTATCGGCATCGGTGGAAAAAAACTTCAAAAAAAAAGTGAAGGCATCCTTATAGTCCCAGGATGCCTTCCCGCCATGGATGGAAATTAATTTGCAAACCTTCGTTCTATCCCCTGTTTCTTGATCTTTTCCACCAGCGTCGTGCGGTTCATATTCAATAACTTTGCCGCGCGGTTCTTAATCCATCCGGTTTTTTCAAGAGCGTTGACAATCAACTGCCGCTCAAATTCGTTCACCGCACTGCTCAGCGAGAAACCTTCATCAGGGACAAAGGTCTGGATCACCTGATTCTCCCCCCTCTTGCCTGCGATTCTTTCCGGAAGGTCTTCCATGTCTATATGGTCGCCCTCTGTGAGGATAACCATCCTCTCAATAATATTCTCAAGTTCTCTGACATTGCCGGGCCAGTCATACAGTTCCAGAGCCCGCACCACATCCTTGGAAATCCCCTTGATTACCTTTTTCTTGACCCTGGTCATACCGTTGAGGAAGTGGTGTACGAGAAGAGGGATATCTGATCTTCGGTCTCTCAGGGGGGGCAAGCTGATTGGTATGACCTTCAGGCGGTAGTAAAGGTCCTCCCGGAATTTTCCCTTTTCAACAGCCTCTTCCAGATTCTTGTTCGTGGCTGCCAAGATTCTCACATCACATTTTATTGTCCTTGCACCTCCCAACCGTTCGAATTCCTGCTCCTGGAGAACACGAAGCAGCTTCACCTGCAGGTGCGGACTCATCTCGGCCACCTCATCAAGGAATATTGTTCCGGCGTTTGCCATTTCAAATCTGCCTATCCGGGTACGGATGGCGTTGGTAAACGCACCTTTTTCGTGCCCAAACAGTTCACTCTCAAGCAGTTCCTCGGGAATGGCCCCACAATTGACAGGAATCAGCGGTTTTTCCCGTCTGGGACTGTGGTAATGGATAGCCTTTGCTACCAGTTCCTTTCCTGTGCCGGATTCTCCCAAAATAAGGACCGTGCTGTCCGTATCGGCCACCTTTTCTATTATTCTGAAAACCCTGTGCATCTCCTGGCTGTCACCGATGAAATTATGAAACTTGTACTTCTTTTTCAGCTGGCGCTTTAAGGCTATATTCTCTCTGCGCAGATCCCTGAAATCCAGGGCACGCTTGATCACGAGAAGCACTTCATCCATCTTTATGGGTTTGGCGAGATAATCGAACGCACCCGCCTTCATGGCTTCTACCGCGTTGCGAATGGTGGCGTAGCCGGTGAGGATAATACCGATGGAATCCGGATCATGCTGCACCAGGTGTTCCAGAACGGCCATGCCGTTCACCTTCGGCATATTGAGGTCGATCAAGGCAACATCGAAAAAATCCTGCTCAATTCTCTGTATCCCCATCTCCCCATCGTCGGCGGTTTCTACGTCGAAGCCCTGGCTTCGAAGAAAATCAGAAAAGTGATTTCGAATCTCCTCCTCATCATCCACGACCAAAACCTTCAAGTCTGCCATATTCAATTCCCCCGGGATTCATGTCCGTTCGCCAGACACCCTGTATCATGCAAATGGTAAACTCTTTTCTCCCTGGAATTACCCGTTCCCTTCCACGTATTCATTGCATAGGGCCGAACAAGCCTAGCCAAAATTTTGGCTCTCTTGTCCTTCGCGCCAATTTACTAACACATACCTATTATTTAATCAACACTTTTTTCCCGATTTTCCCACTGGAGTCTCATGGTGACCGTTTCTCTCAACATGATTATTCGCCCGCATTTCTCTCGCACCTTCGTAATGAGGTGGTGGGGAGTCCCGTGGATAGCAAGTTGGGCTTTCGAAATCCCGCTATCGGGAGCGCACGAAGAAAATTTGAATACTTCCCGATCTCCTCGGGAAAACTGAACCAAACGGGTTCATTCAGGAAGAACGGGTGATTGCCGGCCTCAGCACCTCGGAACAAAACAACATGGTTGGATGACTGGAGCTTTTCTGTTTTTCGGAGTATGATGAAAAAGACAGAGAGCGGCCGCATTTCACGGAAGATGGGTATGGACAAAGACATCCTGTTACACCAGTTGGAAAATCTGGCAGAGATGCTTGGCATCCAAATCCGTTATGAACAGATTGAAAGCGAACTTCCCTTTTCTCCCGGCGGGCTTTGCCGGCTTGGGGAACGGTATGTTCTCATTATTAACAAGGCCATCGGAAAGGAGGAAAAACTCCGGACGCTCGGACAGGCCGTGGCCAAGTTCGACCTGAGCAGTATATACCTGCGCCCCGGCCTCAGGGAATTCCTCTCTGAATTCCAGGACGACATGCAAGATCATGAAAAATAGGAAACGCAATGAGCCGGGAATGGAAAAAGGCTGCAGAAGCGGTAGTTACGTTCCATCGGCGTCAATCCACCGCCTGAACACTTTCATCAACTGCGATGATGCAGTCAGGAGGATCCTGGTTCCTGCCTCTGCAACAGCTTCGGTTCTTGAAGAAAAAGCTATCCCGGGATCCCGGGTGCCGGACCACTTCTTTGATGTCCCTTGCGCAGACGCAGCATTGCTCTCGTTCTTCCGGATCCGTGCGTGATCCTCCCCTGCCAACGACACTACCAGGATTTCATAGGCGTTGTTGATCTCTTTCAGTTTTTCCTCGGCCTTTCTGATAAGGCGGGGATTATTCCCTCCAAAACGGTCAGGATGCCAAATACTGACGCTGTCCCTGTAGGCTTGTCTCACTTCGTCCAGGGAAGAACCCGGATCAAGCTCAAGGATTTCATAACATCGCTCAATGTCCATGGGTTTCCATTACTGCGCTTGTCTGAATAAGAACAGCAGTATTATTCATCCTCAAAAATAGCGGGAGGTTCCGCCTTCATTCATCATTCCTCGAAGTACCAGGAGCGTCTGGCTCCTGTCTTCCATTTGCAGTGCCTGTTCCAGTCCGCCCGCGTCAATGTTCATATTGATGGCCTCCTTGGTCAACCTGAGACCCATGGGATTTTTACTGTTCATCGTCTTCGCCAATTCCATGGCGGTGTTAAGCAATGTATCCTCCTCGGCGAGGCGGCTTGCAAGACCCAACTGCATTGCCTCTTCAGCGGACATATAGTTCCCGGTGAGCATAAACTCGTACGCCCTGCCGGCGCCAATCAGACGCGGCAAGAAATAGCTGCAGGCCATATCAGCACCCCCCAGACCGATGTTGATATATGCGGCCGCAAATCGGACGTCACGGGTCAATACGCGGACATCGGAGGCGAGGGCAAAACTGAACCCCAGCCCAACAGCTGCTCCGTGAACAGCGGCGATAATGGGCTGCGGGGCCCTCCGCATGGCCAGATTCAGACGCGCGAGCCTGGCCTGAAAACGATAGAACGCATCCGCATTCATTGATGGAGCCCTCCGCATGACCTCTTTCATATCAAGGCCTGCGGAGAAACCTCTTTTTCCGTTGCCCCTGAGTATGATGACATGGGTATCCAGATCATAAAGTCTTTCCGCCCAGAATGCTTCCAGTTCCAACAGCATTTCCTCATTCACAGCATTATATTTTCTGGGGCGATTCAATGAAAGGAGACCGATTCCCTCCTCTTTGATCTCGTATTCAATAGTCTTGAATGGCACCGTCTCCTCCGCAGGGTATTTCTTCCGCTTCTTCCCGAACGGCTTTTATAAAACACTCGAAAAGTATTCCGCTTAAGGTCTTATGTTAAGCTCTTCAATACGGTTGAGGAGGGTCTTATAGCTTACTCCGAGGGATTCTGCGGCCTTCTTTCGGTTCCAGTTGCTCTCCCGAAGGGCCTGCGAGATGGCTTTCTGCTCAACTTCTCCCACATATGCCCGTGTAATCTTTTTCAACGAAGCGTCCGGCTTCCTGAAAAATCTATCTATTTTTCCCTCGCCCCACGGGCGAACGTTCCCCAGGGCCTTGGAGAAGGGCGAAGGTTTCCGACTGGCCGTTCCGTCCGTTCTCCCGATATCATGCAGCGCCCCATCCCAGTCCCTCAGAACAATGACCCTGCGGATCACATTTTCCAGTTCCCGAACATTCCCCGGCCAGGAATACGTCTTGAGGGCGTTTACTATCCTGTCGGGAGGCTTCAGCGGGCTTTTTCTGAATTCAAAGCAATACTTGTGCATAAAATATTCTGCCATCATGGGAATATCTTCCCGGCGGTCACGAAGTGGGGGAGCCTCTATGTGCATGACATTCAGGCGAAAAAAGAGGTCCTTTCTGAAACTTCCTTCTCTCACTTTCCGGGACAGGTTCCTGTTGGTGGCAGCGACAACCCTCGTATCCACGATCCTGTCCCTGACACCACCTAGCCTTGAAAAGGCTTTGTCCTCGAGAACCTGCAGAAATTTGACCTGCAATGAAAGGGAAAGGTCCCCTATTTCATCCACAAAAAGGGTCCCCCCGTGGGCCAACTCGAGACGCCCCGGCTTATTCTTGTGGGCACCCGTAAAAGCCCCCTTTTGAAATCCAAACACTTCACTCTCCAGCAGTTCGTCCGGCAGGGCTCCGCAATTGATCTTTATAAGGGGTCCCGTATTTCGGTCGGAATAATAATGCAGTAACCTGGCAATGAGTTCTTTCCCGGTTCCACTTTCCCCGGTTATAAGTACCGTAATATCCTTGTTCGCAACGGCATCGATCTTTTCCCTAATCCGGGAGATCTCCCTGCTCTTGCCCACAAGTACTGGGAAATCAGGCAGATTTTCACTTTCATCGCCGTCTCGTATGGCCTGGTTGAGGATCGCGGACAAAGCATCCGGGGTGAGGTCCAGATCAAAACACCGGATGCCGCTGAACGGAGCATAAAAAGCCTTTTCCTCGAACTCTTCTTCTTTACAGCAGAGCAGGACAGGCATACCCGGCTTTATTATTTTCAACTGCTGCATGCACTGAAACCAGATCTCCTCTTCCAGGGTCGGCCCGATTATCGCCAGGTCAGGGACCAGTGCTTCCAGTTGTTCCATTGTCATTTCCGGGGTACCCACACATCTGAACGGAAACCCAACGCGATCCAGTCGCTCGTCAAGGCGTTTCAGTTCAGTCGGATCTCTCTCTATGAGAAGGACATTTTTTCTGCTTTCCATGGAAGTTACATCCTTTTCCCTTGTCATCCCACTATCTCGGCCAGGACTGCGCTCAATTCCTCCAGGCCGCAGGGCTTGGTAAGATACCCCTTGATCACTTTCCTGACGTCTTCTTCAATACCGTTCGGGCCCGAAGATTCATATCCCGAAACAATGACAATGTTGGCATTGCCGTCCAAGTGCAACAGCTCTTTGATGCATGCGATGCCATCCATGCCCGGCATGTTTCTGTCCATAAGTACGACATCGGGCTGAAATGCCGCATATTGCTCAACGGCCTCAACGGACCGTGACACACCGGCAACCCGGTATCCCAGACTGCGTGCCATTCCTACCAGAGCTGCCAGAGAGCCCGATTCGTCATCAACGATGAGTATTTTCTGGCCGTTTCCCGAGACAACGTGTTTCTCCGATTCGCTGATCGCTTCGGCTTCTCCCTTTGCCAGGGGGAATCTGATCTTGAAGGTTGTCCCTTTTCCCGGGGACGAGGAAACGGATATTTTCCCCCCGTGCTCCTGCACAATCCCATGGACAGTAGACAGTCCGAGGCCGGTACCCTTCCCGACTTCTTTTCCCGTGAAGAAGGGATCAAATATCTGCTCCATGGTCTTTTTGTCCATCCCGAATCCGGTATCCGATACCACCACCAATATCTCGTCCCCATCCTTCCCGGCTTTTACCAGTAAATGGCCCCCGGCGGGCATGGCATCCCGGGCATTGGTAAAGAGATTCATGAACACCTGACCCAGGAGCGAACGGTTCCCTTTCAGAAACAGATTATCTTCCACTTCGACCGAAATATGGATCTTCTTATCAAGGAGGCGCTCCACGATCTGGTATGTCTCCTTGATAACCTGGGAAAGATCTGTGATGACCGGCTTGAACTCCTTGCCCGCTTTCGAAAACTGGAGCAGGCTGTTGACCAGATCCACACCTTTGTTGATGGAACTGTCTATGTTCTTCACAGAGTCCTTTATCTCCGGCATATCATCATAAACCATTTCCAGAAATTCCATGTTTCCCAGGATGGCCTGAAGAATATTCCGAAAATTGTGTGCAACGCCGCCGGCGAGCCGTCCCACGGATTCCAGACGCTGGGCATTGAGGAAACGTTCCTGGAGGACGCGCTGTTCCTCTTCCAAACGTTTTTGCCCGGTGAGGTCCACAAAAAGGCTGACTATTTCGCTGGATGGAAGCCGGTATACGTCATATTCACGCCATCCCGATTTTCTTTTCGTTTCACAGTAAACAGGATCAACGTGCTCACTTTGTCCCCTCTCCCAGACATTCCTGAAGACATCGAGAAGTCCAAGGGACGCATATTCAGGGAAAATATTCCTGGCTTTTTTCCCGAGAGCATCCTCTTTCCTGATTCCCTCGATCTCCTGGGCAGATTGATTCAGATCCACAACTCTGAACTCTTCTCCATTATTCCCGACTTCATAGACGACCACGCCGGTTCTCATATTATCGAAGATGGCCCTAAACCTTGCTTCATTCCTCCTGAGTCTTTTCTCTGTCCTGCGCAAGATCTTCGTGCGGCTTTCCACCAGTTTTTCCTGATTCGCATAGAGAAGAGCATTTTCAATGGCAACTGCCGCCGGGCTGCTCAATCCCACGAGCAGGTAGAGGTCCTCTTTTCGGAACCCATGAGGTGCATTGATGGAATCCACATAGATCGCCCCGTGCAACCTGCCCCGGCTTATGAGGGGAACGCACATGACTGACCGTATTTTCAGGGCCTTCATGCTGTCCGAAAGGTTCACCTCCTCTTCTTTGCTCGTGTCAGACATGGAGACGGGTTTTCCCGTGGAGATAACGCGGTCCACGATTGTCTTACTGTAATCCATCGAGGCATCCGTCTCTTTGTCCCTGTTTCTGGCAATAATTTCCGATAGTTCTCCAGAACTGTCATCATAGAGAAGAATGGCTCCCCGGTCGATGCGCTTCAAACAGTCGAAAAGGTATTCCATGAGTTTTTCAAGCACATCATTGATATTGATGGACTCCATAAGGACATTGGAAATGTTGTAGAGAAGCTGGAGGTTTCTGGGGTTTGTCATGGGCCTGTCTTTGTAAAAGACGGTGCCCTTGACCTTCGGCCTTCTCACAGGGAAGTTGACTGCATGATGGACAAGAGTACCCCCGACGGTGAAAGCCTGATCGAGCACCATGAGGGTGTTCCCTGCTGCAATCGGAATCCCCTCTTTTACCTCCACTGCTTTTCCCGGCCCGATCATTTCTCCGTTCATATACGTTCCATTGGTGCTCTTCAAGTCCTCGACAAAAAACCGTCCTTCTCTCCGTTCCAGCTTCATGTGCCTGTGTGAAATGGAAGGATCGTCTATCTGTATATTATTTTCCGGGCTTCTTCCCAGGGACACCGTGCCTTCGTCGAGTTCAAAAGACTGCCCCTTACTGGGACCCTCCAGGATATAAAGTTTGAGCATAGCTCGTCACCTCACTCTTTCGGAGCTGAGCACCCGTTTGCATCAAACGTGACGACGCGAGCGGCCACTCCAGGTATCATCGGCTGCCGGGTCCTCTTTCCGCGATACGGTACTTTTACAAGAGCGGAAAACCAGGCAAAACCAAACGAGGATAGCGCACAGGCTTACCCCAACAGCCTGGTAATATGCTCTTTCAGCACACGCATGCGCACGGGTTTTGAGAGTACCACGTCGGCCTTTTTCTCCAAGGCAACTGCCTCCGGCTCCTTCCCGTACCCGGTGATAGCGATCACCGGGATCGCGGCGGTTTTTGTCTTGAGCGCCGTCACCACTCCAACGCCGCTCACGTACGGCATGACGATATCCGTAATAACGAGATCATATCCCCCTGCCTCCACCTGCTTGAGTCCTTCCATGCCGTCACTGGCGCTTATCACGTTGTAGCCCAGATATTCCAAATGCTTTATCATCATGGAAAGGACATCCAGATCATCCTCGATCACCAGAATCGTCTCTTTTTTCTTTTTCATGGATTTGGCACCTTCACTCATACCGCTTGCCTATGTAGGCAAGGTCCTGGTTCTGGCTGTTCTTCGTACCGATTGACAGCACTCGAATCTTCCCTTCCCCACTCTTCTGGAAATAGAGTCTTCCCGAGTAGGCAAAATCCACTTCCAGCACATTCATCTTGCCGCCTTTTCCAAATACCTTCCGCCTGATAGAAATAAGTTCATCGTTTTCATTCAGTTGATGGATAATCTCTTCCCCCTTCAATTGAAATTCAGAGGTAAGACCCGCAAAACCGGTAATCGCCCTATCAGAAAATTCCACATTCTTGTAAAGAAGCCTGAAACGCCTCGCCACATTCTCTGACGTCTTTGCCTTTTTTCCCCGTTTCTCTCCCTTTTCTCTCAGCCGTTCGATTTCCTTTTTCAGTTCCGCAACCTGGTTTTCCAGGTCTTCTCTGCTCTCCCTCTGGTGTTGCAGACCTGTTTCCAGTTCTTCCATCTCCTCCAGAAGTCCGTCAACATCCTTTGACAGATCATGCTTTTCTTTTTTCAGCTCTCCGATCTTTCCGAGATAGGTTTTCTCTTTTGCGACTACGCTTTCTATCTGCGCCGTGGTACGTTCCAGTTGGGAGGCGAGCCCTTCAATACGCTCCTGCTGCTCTTCCTCCCTTCTCTCTGCTTCGGCCAGACCTCTTCTCACAACCAAACGGAGAACGATCACTGCCAGGAAAACGTAGATCACCAGGATGCTGTTGGATAGCCAGCTATTATATCTGATTTTCATGCCCACGTCTACGATGAGCCCGTCGGTCAAAATCCGATAATTATCCGCCGCCATTTCCACGTAATTCATGTTGTTGTTCAGCCCGTTCTGGTTTCCATCTTCCTGCTGATTTCCAAAAACCGGTGGATAGAGAATTCGTCCATCCCTTGTTTTTACCAGGATAGTGGTTATTACCCCCAGTTTTCCCTTGATGCTGCTTTTCAGGTACCTGCCGAGGTTCCTGCTGATTTCCTCCTCGACTGAGTATCGTCCTTCATATAACGCAGCAGGATGCTGGATCAGGAGGTCTTTGATTGTTGCAGTTTCCCGCTTCTGGAAGTATCCATCGAGAGACTGAATGGTCAGGATGTAGCAAACGGGCGGCAGGAAAATGCACAGGAATAAGGTCTTGTACGGAATATTCTTCATTATTCATGGTCGTATCCCCCTGAGCGGGGATCATAGGAGTTTTAACCGGCCAATGCCCGTGGGTATCAACACATGGATATCCGGCTCACACGCACGTGCATCCTACCTGAATATCAGGAAATATCAGACTTTTCCCTGATCTTTTCAAGGGTGTCGCGCGCCTCCTGCGATCCCTTGAAATTTGTTGAAATGCTCAATGCTTTCTCAAGGATTTTTTCTGCCTGTTCGAATTGTTTGTTCTTGTACAACGCCATACCCAGGTGATACTGGATAACAGGGTTTTCAGGAGCATGGACGAGGCTGTCCTGGAATTCTGATATGGCGCTCAGATAACTGCCTTTGAGATAGTAAATCCAACCCAGGGTATCCATGACAGCAGGATTCTTGGGCATCTGCTCCTTTGCTGTCTGGGCGTATCCCAGCGCCTCATCGATGTTCCCTTCCCGCATGGCAAGATCCCACGCCAGATTATTGGCCGCAGGAGCAAAATCTTTCTTCACCTCCAATGCCTTTCTGTAAAAGGTCATCGCCTTTCCACTCATCTCCTTCTGGTCGTAAATGGCCCCAAGTGCCATATAGGCAGGAAGAAATTTAGGGTTCTTTCTCAAGATATTCTCGTATTCGTGCACAGCCTCCTGCCACCTGTTGTTTCTGAGATAGATGCGGGCAAGCGACACATATGGTCTCAGAAGATTCGGATCCGTCTCAATCGCCTTTCTGAAATGGGTTTCAGCCGTTTCTGTATCTCCCCTGGCAAGGGAGATATTTCCCATGAGAGCTGCAATCTGCGCCAGACCCGGGGAAAAATTCCGCAGCTTTTCTTCCTGTGTCCTGCAAAGGCGCGACGCCTCGTCAAATTCCTTTTTCCGCACATAACCGGCGACCAAAAGTGCCAGGGCGTCCATCTGCCGCGGGTTGATCTCAAGGGCCTTCTGAAGGCTCTTCCGCGCCGCTGTATCCTGTTTGGTCAACTGATACAGGACACCCAAACGGACATACGCGGGGGCATAGTCGGGCTTTATGCCGGTGATCTCTTGAAAAGTAGTCTTGGCTGCCTTCACATTCCCCTGGAGAACCTCAAGACCCCCTTTCAGCATAAGGGCTTTCACATGGCGAGGAGAGAGTTTGAGCACTGCATCAATCTGCTCCCGTGCGAGATCCTTCTCCCTTTGCCGAAGATATCGTTCTGCAAGAATGAGCCGGGCGTCTATAAATCTGGGATCCAATTCAACGGTTTTTACCAGATCCTTCACTGCCAGGAGATCTTTTCCCTGTCCCAGCAGTGCCAGGGCCTTGAAGTAATGAGCTCCCGCATTTCTCGGCCACTCCCGCACCACCAGATTGAACCGATCAAGTGCCCCGGCGAAATCCTTTCGGGCCAGGTCCAGGCGGCCTTCCAGAAAATTCGCCGCCACGTTGCCTTTGTCCTTTTCCAGTATCCTCGTCACCACTTCCTGCGCCTTATCAGTCTTTCCGAAATCAAAGTGCAACCGGGCAATGGCCATCCGGATGTCGAGGTTGTCTTTCTGGATGGATGCGGCTTTTTCAAACGCCTCAAGCGCTTGCGTGTAGTCCTTTTGCCTGGCATAGAATCCGCCAAGATTCATCAACGGCAATATATCATCCCGGGGAGCAAGGTCCTCCGCCTTCCGGTATGTTTCCTCCGCTTTTTTCCATTTCCGGGTTCGCTCGTAAAATCGCGCCAGCAGGGAAAGGTCCCGGTACTTGGTTTCTGATACATCCAGCAACTTCTGCAACTCAGCTTCGGCCTTTTCCCACTTCCCTTCTATGGAATACACATTTGCCAGTTCCACATACGGGACCCTTAACCTGGGTTGCAGGGAAATCGCCTTCCGGTAGGCTTCTTTGGATCGGGGAAGATCTTTTTTCATGAGGAAAAGACGCCCGAGAGAGAGGTAGGCATTGAAATTAGAGGGATCAAGCGCCGTGAGCTTCTGCAAGGTTCCTATGGCAGCATCAATATCCTTTTCCTGGACCTGCACTCCGGCCAGGAGAGACAGTGCGTGGGTATTGTCCTTCCCATTCTTCAGAAGGAGCTCCGCCTTTTTTCTGGCCTCGTCCGTCTTCTTTGCCAGGAGATAGATCTGCCCCAGTTTGAGCTGGGCCTTCAAATTACCGGGATTCACGGAAACCGCCCGTGAGAACGCCTGGAATGCCTCCTGCCCTTTTTTCAATTTCAGATAGGTCTCTCCGAGCTGATAATATGCGCCGTCGTCCTTGGGGTCC
>Ga0315542_1000090_pt1 | contig 44899 bp, 38 predicted proteins | sample SalMarSW160120MG_FD_202541 | JGI IMG/M metagenome (GOLD analysis project Ga0315542, IMG submission 202541) | Salt marsh sediment microbial communities from the Plum Island Ecosystem LTER, Massachusetts, United States - Salt Marsh Sediment SW1601-20 ...
GGAGCTGCAGGATGAGGTCCGGGACACCATGCGCGAGGTCCAGCGCCGACAGAAGCAGGCCAAGGAGAAGATGCGGGAGCTGGACCGCCAGGTGGTCGGCTTCACCGTGTCGCACCTGGTGGACGAGGTGGAGGAGAGGTTCAAGGAGCTGGACATCGTGCGCGAGTTCTTGGACCAGGTCCGCAAAGACATCGTGGACGAGGTGGAGCAGTTCAAGAGCATGCGCCAGCGCAAGGAGCAGCAGCTCCCGGCCGCCTTCGCTCAGTCAGCGGACCGCGGCCCCGACTTCGACCACTATCGGGTCAACCTGATCGTCGACCACTGCGGCACCGACGCCGCCCCGGTGGTGCGGGAACGCAATCCCACGGAGCAGAACCTCGTGGGTCGGCTGGAGTACGAGGCCCGCTTCGGCGCCCTCGTCACCAACTTCCGCATGTTGCGCGCGGGAGCGCTGCATCGCGCCAACGGCGGCTTCCTGCTGGTCGACGCCCGCGACCTCCTGCTCCACCCCTTCGCCTGGCAGACGCTCAAGCGGGCGCTGAAGAACCGCGAGGTCAAGATCGAGTCCATGATGGAGGAGTACCGGGTCATCACGACCAGGACCCTGCAGCCCGAGCCCATTCCCCTCGACGTCAAGGTCGTCCTGGCCGGCGACCCCAGGGTCTACTACCTGCTCTACAACCTGGACGAGGACTTCCGCGAGCTGTTCAAGGTCAAGGCCGACTTCGCCACGGACACCGGGTGGGACGACGACACACCCCACCTGTATGCGCGCGTCGCCGGTCGGGTCTGCCGGGAGGAGGGGCTCCTCCACTTCGATCCTTCCGGGGTGGCCCGCCTGGTGGAGTACGCCTCGCGCCGCGCCGCCGATCAGGAGAAGCTGGCCACCACCTTCGCCGAGCTGGTGGACGTGATCCGCGAGTCCGCCTACTGGGCGAGTCGGAACGGCAACAACCACGTCAACCGGGAGGACGTGCAGCGGGCCGTGGACGAGAAGACGTACCGCTCGAACCGGATCGAGGAACGCCTGCGGGAGATGATCACCGACAACGTGATCCTCATCGACACCGAGGGCGAGCGGGTCGGACAGGTCAACGGCCTGGCGGTGATGCCGCTCGGCGACTACGCCTTCGGCCGCCCCACCCGGATCACCGCACGCACGCACGTCGGAAGCGCCGGCGTCGTCAACATCGACCGCGAGTCGAAGCTGGGTGGCCCCATCCACACCAAGGGAGCGCTCATCCTCTCGGGCTTCCTCGGCGGACGCTTCGCCAGCGACATCCCCCTCGTCATGTCGGCCAGCATCACCTTCGAGCAGAGCTACTCCGAGGTGGAAGGCGACAGCGCCTCCTCCACGGAGCTCTACGCCCTGCTCTCCAGCCTCTCCGGCTACCCCCTCCGCCAGGACGTGGCCGTGACCGGTTCGGTCAACCAGCATGGCGAGATCCAGGCCATCGGCGGCGTCAACGAGAAGATCGAGGGCTTCTTCGACGTCTGCCGCGTCAAGGGCCTCACCGGCACCCAGGGCGTCCTGATCCCCGCCGCCAACGTGCGCAACCTCATGCTCCGGGAGGACGTGGTGGAGGCGGTGGAGAACGGCTCATTCCACGTGTGGGCGGTGGCCACGGTGGACGAGGGCATCGCCCTCCTCACCGGCCGAGAAGCCGGCGACCGCGGTCCGGACGGGACCTTCCCCGAGGGGTCGGTGAATCGGGCGGCGGAGGACCGGCTGCGCGAGCTGGCGTTGAAGGGCAAGACGTTCGGCAAGACTGGCAAGGACGATCACGAAGAGGACGCCGACTGACGCGGCTCCGCCTCGATCGCCGAGCCGCGACGCCTCACAGACGACAGGCTCGCGTCTGCCGCAATCTGCACGGCCCGGATGGTCGTGGTGACCGACTGGTGAAGGGGCGCCGCGGCCGCGAAGGTTACGGCTCCTCAGGATCGCCGGAGGGTTCCTGGTGAGGTTCCCCGAGGGAGGAGGCCCCCGGAGTGGCACGGGCTCCGCGCAGCACCTGCTCCAGCTCCCGGGCCAGGGACCACTCCCCGCGGAGGTGAAAGACCTGGGCGCCCACGGTCAGGTCGGCCACGATGCCTTCCTCCTGCCCGCCGCGAGCGGGCCTGAAGTGCACGTGCACCGGCGCCGCCACCAGGTTCTCGTCCTCCAATGCCATCTCCAGCTCCTCGTCCACGAGGAGGTTCTGGGAGTCGTAGAGATCGAAGCCCAGGCCCCTGGCGGTGTCCACGAGCTCGCCGAAACGGAGCATGGTCGGCTCATCCATGACCCAATCATGGCGCCGCCCACTCCTCGTCCACCATGGGGGCAGGTCCGGCTGCGGCCCCGGGCACAGCCGGGTCGGGGTCGCTCCTGCGGACCTTCCGGGGTGGCCCCTCTGGAATCCCGGCGCCGGCCGCTGCCCGTTGTCGCTGAGCGCTGCCACTGCCGCTGTCCACTGATCGCCGTTCGCTGCCGCCGGGCGCGGCTCGCGGCCGCTGCGACCTCCGTCGCCCCGAGTTCCGAACGCCCTGGAGGAGAGAAGGTCAAGGCTTCGTCAACGCATCACGCATCCATGCCTCGGTCTCGGGCAGGAAGTGGGCCAGGCCCTCGAGCACGCCTGCAGAGTAATTGCCGTTCATGCCGAGGAAGCCGCCGCGCGCCAGGTAAAGCCTCTCCGAGTCCCCGGACCGGGCCAGGGCCTCCCGCCGCACCTCGTCCCGTGCGTTGGCCACCAGGACCGCCTGCAGGCCCGAGGTCAGCGCGGGCAGGTCGTTGCCGCTGTCCCCCGCGAACACGGTCCGCGCCTCCGCCGCGCCGAGGCGCCGACGAAGGAAGTCGACGGCGTGGGCCTTGGTGGCGCGCTCCGGCAACACGTCGAGCAGCCCGACCCCTTTGGCCTCGTCGACGCTCCAGATGAGGCTCGCCCTGACCCCGGCCTCGTCGAGACGGCGCCTGATGGGTTGGAGCAGGGTTTCTGGGTCCCCGTCCGCATCGGCAAAGAAGCTGAGCTTGAAACGGCCCTGCTGCTCGGGATCCTGGAGCCGCAGCCCGTCCACCTGGCCGACCAGGTCCTCGAGATCGTCGCGGCTGTGTCCGGACCAGCCGGGGGCGATGTGCTCGTGCCATGCGTCGAACAGCCGCCACTCGTCGCCGGCGATCTCGTACATCGAGGTCCCCACGTCCGCCACCGCGAAGTCGGGCGCCGGCAGCTCGTACGCGGCGATGGCCTCCCGTTGCAGGGCTTCGGAGCGACCGCTCACGTAGATGAGCGTCACCTCGGGCCGGGAAGCCACCACCCGCAACACGGGTCGGGCCCGCTCGTCCTCGGGCGCATCGCCGTTGGGGATCACGGTGCGATCCATGTCGCAGCACAGGAGCACGGCGCAATCAGACGCCATCGCCGGAGACCTCGAAGATGGTCTCGCCCGCCATGGCCTGCTCGGCGAGCAACGCCACCGCGGCACTCCATCCCTGATGCCGGTTGCCCTCCGCCACCAGCTTCTTCCCGTGCACGTACTCGGGGAAGCTCCAGGGTTCACCCTCCATCTCGAGGGAGTTGGCGCGGTGGAGGGCGCCAACGAAGCGCTCGGCGCGGTCGACGAGTCCCCGTCGCGCGAGGTCGGCCACGTAGAAGCCGGTGATCAGGGGCCAGAGACCGCCGTTGTGGTACTCGTAGGGCTTGTTCTTGAAGGCGTACGAGAAGGTCATCTGGAGGTCCTCCCAGTCCTCGTCCACGGGGCGGATGACGGGGTGGAAGGCGGGCAGCAACGGCAGCTTCTCGTTCACTATGCCGTCGATGGTGTGGTCCACGGCTGCACGTTGATGGTCGTCGGCCACGTCCAAGAGCGAGACCAGGACGTTGGCGAATGCGTCGAAGCGGTACCCGTAGCCGGTGGGAGAGAAGAAGGGCATCCACTGGGATCCCGCGCACCGGCCGGCGGCCTTCTCACCCTTCTCCCAGAGCACGGGGTGGTAGACGTGCTCCGGCGGCCGTTCGCGGCCTCGGGGAAGCCAGTAGTTGGCGCGCAGGGTCTCTCGGAGCTCGTGGATCCGGGCCTCCAGATCCTGGTCGCGGACGCCATACAGGTGGCGATGGAAGGCGGCGTAGCAGCGCTGCGCCTGCAGGTTGAGCAGCTGATCGTAGAAGACGTAGCCGTGCTGGAGGTACTCGTCCGCCCAGTCCCCGGTGAGTGGGACGTACAGCAGGCCGCGGTTGTTGAACTCCCAGGCGCCGAGGAGCTGGCGCACCCGCTCCAGGGCCGACAGATGGTCGTGCAGGAACTTCTCGTCCCGGGTGCGGCGCCAGTACTCCCCGCAGCCGATCACGAACCACAGGTCGGCGTCCACCCGACCCGCCGTGCCGCCGTAGCTGATCCGACCGCTCCACGGATCCACGTTGCTGGGGATCTCCCCGTGGGGCCCTTGGTGCTCGGCCAGGGTCTCGAGGGTGCGGCGGGTCGCCGCCAACAGACCCTCGTCCCCGGTCCCCATGGCCGCCACACCCATGATCACGCTGTCACGACCCCACACCCGCCGGTAGTTCTCGCCTCCTTGGGGGGTCGCGAGAAAGCCGGCATCGAAGGTGCAGGAGCGCAGCACATCCATGGCCTTCCGGGTCCCCTCGGCCCGCAGCTCGTCCAGCTTCGCGATCTCCCTGGGCTCTTTCCGCGCCATGGTCTCAGTCCACTATCCACTGGGCCGCACGGCAGATGAGCTCGTTGTTGTTCTCGAGGTTGAGCTTGGTCTTGATGTTCTCGCGGTAGGTCTCGATGGTCTTGACGCTGAGGTTGAGGTGATCGGCGGCCTGCCGGGTGGTGAGGCCCTTGCCGATGAGCTCGAACACCTCCAGCTCGCGGTCGGAGAGCTGCTCGAGGGTCACCTTGCCGCCTTCCAGCTCACCCCGGGCGATGGACTGGAGGACGCGATCGGTCATCCCCGGGCTGAGGTAAATGGAGCCCGCGAGCACCCTGCGCATGGCGCTGACCATCTGGTCGATGGCCTCCTCCTTGTTGATGTAGCCCATGGCCCCCGCGCGCAGGGCGCGCTCGGCGAACAACGCCTCGTCGTGCATGGACGACACGAGCGTCTTGATGGTCCGATCCTGGGCCGTGATCTGCTTCACCAGGCTGAGGCCGCTGCCGTTCTTCAGCGAGATGTCGATCACCACCAGGTCGGGCCGTGTCTCCTCGATCACCGACAGCGCTTCGGCGGCTCCCTCGGCCTCCCCGCAGAGCTCCAGATCGGGCTCGTTCTCGAGGAGCTGCCGCAGCCCCAGTCGGACCACGGGATGATCGTCGACGATCACCACCCGGTAGGGGCGGCGCCCACCCACTCGTCGTGTCTGCATCAGTGTGCTCCCTTCGGCAGCGAGCAGGTCACCACCGTGCCGCTGTGGGCGTCGGACCGGATGCTCAGCCGGCCTCCTGCCTCCCGCGCCCGCGCCTTCATGTTGGCGAGACCGATGCCGTCCGAGGACGGAGGACCGGGCGCGATGCCGCGCCCGTCGTCGCGTATCTGGAGCATGAGATCACGTTGCCGTCGACGCAGGTCCACCTCGACCATGTGTGCGTGGCCGTGACGAACCGCGTTGCTCACCGCCTCCTGGGCGATGCGCAGGAGATGGTTCGCCGTCGCGGGATCGTCCACCTCGAGCGTCGCGTCCCCGGTGAAGCTGCACACCGTGCCGCACTGGCTGGCCGCGCGCTCGGTCAACGAAGCGAGGGCGGAGGCGAGCCCTTCGCCTTCCCTCCGGTCTCCGTCGGCGGTGAGCCCGTGGCTCAGCGTCCGGACCTCGACGTGGGCATCCTTGAGCCCGGTCGCCAACAGGTCGAGCTGGTCACGGATCTCGTCCCATCGCGCCGTGGCGCGGTTGGCCAGGCTCCTCGCGAACATGCCCAGCCCGCTCAACTGCTGGCCGACACTGTCGTGCAGCTCCCTCCCGATGCGGCGGCGCTCGTGGGCGACCGCCTCCGCGATCTGCTCGGACTCCGTCAGCCTGCCCAACAGCACGCCGATCAGGTGGGCGTCCTGTCCGAGCCTCGAGATCTTGCCGCCCGCATCGTCTCCGACCAGCTCGACGACCGCCGCCACGCCGCTCAGGGACAGCACCGGGAAGGCGAATGCGCGGCGGCCCGGCCCCTCCAGCTCTGCGCTCCCGTCCAGATCGGACCACTGGCCGGTTCCCGTGGCGAGGGCCTTCCTGGGTAGGGTGAAGTCGACGGGGCGATCCGGGTCCGGATGCATCGGGCGCCTTCCCGCCTCCGCCACCCACACGCTGTGACAGACGAGCTGTCCGCCGTCACGCACCAGATAGACGAAACCCAACGGGCAGCCGAGGCGGCTCCCCATCACCTCCACCGCGGCGTCGAGACCATCGGCGAGGCCGGCGGCGCTGCTCGCGACCTGACCCAGCTCGTTCAGCATCCCCATCCACTCTCCGCGGTCCGGCGCTGCGATGTGCTGCTTGGTGTGCATGGACGCCTCCGATCGACTCGAGCTCTCCATTTCTCGTAGGAGCAAGCCTGATGCCAGACCGGGGGAGCGCGGAGTGGGCCGTCAGGAGGCGTCCTCCGACCGCATCGTGTAATTCTTACAGCACCTGACCGAACAACTTACTCGGGGCAGCCCCCATGGCTGTCTCAGGTGAGAACAAAGGCCGTGGCATCTCGGTTGCATGTTCCGAACGCCGGAACGAGCGACCGCTGCCAAGGGAGGAGGCACGACACAACATGACCGAGTATCACGAGAAGTGGGAAGAGATCCCAGCCGCGACCCGAGACGAGCACCGTGCGCTGAAGAGCCTCCAGGAGGAGCTCGAGGCCGTGGACTGGTACAACCAGCGCGCCGCCGTGACGGCCGACGCCAGCCTCCGCGCCGTGCTCGAGCACAACCGCAACGAGGAGATGGAGCACGCCGCCATGCTCATGGAATGGCTGCGCCGGCACATGACCGGCTGGGATGAGCACCTCGAGACCTACCTCTTCACCGAGGGCGCCATCGACGAGATCGAGGAGCAGGAGAAAGCCGGCGCCGAGGCCTCCGACGGCGGGCCGTCCGGAGCCTCCGCCAGCCTCGGCCTGGGCGGGATGAAAGGAGACGACTGAGATGGACTTCCTCAAGCGCTCCCTGGCGCCGATCACCGATGCTGCGTGGGCGGAGATCGCCCGCGAGGCGAAGGATGCGTTTCGCTTGAACCTGTCGGCGCGCTCCATCGTCGACGTGTCCGAACCGCACGGCCTCGACTTCTCGGCGGTCAACCTGGGCCGCCTGGAGCTGCCCAAGAGGCAGAAGAAGGACGTGGCTGTTCGCTACGGAGTCCGCAAGGTTCTGCCCCTCGTCGAGGCCCGTGCCTCGTTCGAGCTCGGCATCTGGGAGCTGGACAACATGGACCGCGGCGCCCGCGACCCCGACCTGGGGCCTCTCCACGGCGCCGCCATGGAGCTGGCCAAGTTCGAGGAGGAGGCGGTGTACCAGGGCTTTGCCGAGGCGGGGATCACCGGCCTCATGGACTCCTCCTCCTTCGAGCCCATCGCCGTGAAGCCGACGGCGTCGGCCCTTCCCGAAGCCGTGGAACGCGCGGTGCTGCGCCTGCGCTATGCCGAGGTGGATGGTCCCTACGCCCTCGCCCTGGGCGCGGCCCTTCACACCATCCTCCAGACAGGCGTCGTGTCCGGCTACCCCATCCGCAAACGCGTCCGGGAGCTCATCGATGGCCCCATCGTCCTCGCGCCCTTCCTGACCGGCGGTGTGGTGGTGTCGCGCCGCGGCGGCGACACGGAGCTCACCCTGGGGCAGGACACCTCCATCGGGTATGAGACCCACGACACCTCCACGGTGCGCCTGTTCTTTTCCGAGTCGTTCACCTTCCGGGTACTGGCGCCGGAAGCCGTGGTGCCGCTGCACGCCGTTGCCAAGGGGTAGCGTTCACCGCATGCCGCCCTGTCCGGTCCCGCTGATGCAGGGGCCGAGGATGAGGGCCCGACGCGGCGGCCGACGTGCGGAGGCGGCACCACCTTCGGGTGCGCTTCCCTCGTGCCGCCCGCCGAACCGAGGAATCCAGATCACGAGGAGGAAGACATGATCGAGCATCCCACACTGGAGAACGCCGTCGAGTTCGCCATCACCACCGAGGCGCTGGGGCAGAAGTTCTATCGCCGCCTCGCCGACGTCCACGCCAGCGACGACGAGCTCCGCGACCTCTTCAGCAAGCTGGCTCGGGACGAGGAGCTCCACGAGTCACAGCTCCGCCGCATGCAGCAGGAGCTGCCCGCGGGAAGCGACCGTCTCTCGGACGAGAACGCCGAGTACCTGCGGGCCATCTCCACCGCCGAGATCTTCTACGGCAACAACGACCCCCTGGCCGCGGTGGACGCCGTCAGCGATCGCGACGACGCGCTCCAGCTCGCCCACAACCTGGAGAAGTCGACCCTGCTCTACTACCACGCCATGCGCGAGGTGATCGGTCCCTCGACCACGCTGGACGGCATCATCGCCATGGAGAAGCGGCATCTGAGCCAGGTGATCAAGTACATGGTGACAGGGGCCAAGATGCGGGGGCTGGCCGACGACTGGACGTGAGCCCGGCGAGCCGGGGAAGGGCCCAGGCGCCCTCCGTTGTCGTCGGGTAGGACAGAGACGGTGCCAGGTACCCTCTTGGATGAAGCGATGTGCGTGCTACCGGATCAAGAGGGGGTGCCTGGCACCGCTCCTTGACGTCGCAGCGTTCATCGACACGGTGTCGTCACGCACCCTCTCCGGCGCTCCCGACGCCTTCCCCACCGGCGCGGGCCGCATGGCACTCACTCAGCAGCTCGGAAGCGCACCCGCCACTCGCGACGATCTCCCTAGCTTTCCTCCAGCTCCAGCTTCATGGAGAAGAAGCCCAGGAGGTCCTTGAGGCTGAGGACCCCCACCAGATGGTCACCCTCCACGACCATGAGGCGCGACAGCCGGCTGCGGTTCATCTTGGACAGCGCGTCCATGGCGTCGTCCTCCGGCCCCACGCTGTTCGTGGCGGTGCAGGGCTGGGCGATGGCGCCCACGGTCTGCCGCGACCACTCCTCCCGGGGCAGCTCCTTCACGTCGCGGGTGCTGACGCAACCGACGAGGCGTTCGCCCTCCACCACGGGGAAGAACTTGAAGTGATGGCGATAGACGTACTCGTTCACCAGCTCCTCCACCGAGATCTGGCGCGGCACCACCACCGGTCGATCGTGCATGAAACGCCGCACCGGCTCCCCCTCCAGCGCCCGTTTCATCAGCAGCTGGCGATAGGAGCCGTGAGCCGCATGGCGCACGAAGAGGCCGATCAGGATCCACCACATCCCGCCGATGAGGCGTCCGAAGAGCAGGCTGACCAGCCCGAGTGCGATGAGGAGCGCCCCGAACCCCGCGCCCACCATCGAGCTGACCTTGGTGGCCCAGCGCAGGTTGTCCTTCCACCCCCACAGCACGGCCCGCAGGACGCGGCCGCCGTCCAGGGGGAAGGCCGGGATCATGTTGAACACCGCCAGCACCAGGTTGATGGTCCCCAGGTACCCGACCACGGTCACCACGGATGACGGGGCGTCGGCCCAGCGCCCGATGAACGCGCCCCCGAAGCAGATGCCCCCCACCAGCACGCTGGCCAGTGGGCCGGCGATCGCCATGGCGAACTCCGCCCTCGGGCTCGGGGGCTCGTCCGACATCTCGGCCACGCCCCCGAAGATGAACAAGGTGATGCCGGTCATGGGGAGGCCGAAGCGCCGCGCCACCAGGGAGTGGGAGAGCTCGTGGAGGATGATCGACAGGAAGAGACCGATGGCGCCGCCGATGCCCATGGCCCAGTACAGACCCTTGGACCACTCGGGATGGAGGGCCGGGAACACGCCGGCCGCCAAAGACCAGCTCACCAGAAAGGCGATCACCAGCCAGCTCACATCGACCTTGACGCTGAATCCGAAGAGCTTGAACAGCTTGAAGCTCTTACCGAACATCCTCGCCCCTCCCTCCGAGCCGCCCCACGCAGGCCGAGCGAGCTTGCCGATGGCGTCCTCGGGTCACGCCAACCATTCGAAGACCACGATCTCGCCGCTCCCTTGGCCGATGTCCTGGACGGACACGTCGTTGCCCGCCCTGCCTGCCGCCTGACCCGCTGCCATGTCGACCTCCTCGGTCTGGCCTCCGACACCGGTGTAGGCGAGCACCAGCGCGTTCTCCGAGTACACGATGCGGATCGGCACCTGGGGCAGATCGGCCTCGTCGGTCGGCTTGATCATGAGCGTCCACACCCGCACGTCTGCATTCGAGAACACCACATCGCCGGGGGGAACTCCCCCACCCGTCAACGCCGCCATGTCGGCCGGCAGGTCCACGTCCGTCCGGTCGACGATCAGGAACTGGAGCGGGCCCTGGCCGCTGTTGGCGACGCTGTAGTCCCCCGGCTCCAGGTACTCGACCTGACCGGCGGTCACGGACACCGTGTGGCTGGCGCCCCCGTGGGTGATCTCCACCGTCCCGGAGCCCAGGAAGTAGAGCACGCGCCGGTCGGCCGGGTGCTCGGGGATCTTCTTGCCCGGCTCCAGCGCGAACCGGGTGATGCTCACCAAATCGCCCGCGTACAGGATGCTCGCATCCTCGGGCGCCTCGGCGGCCGCCGGCGGCACCTGGGGTTGCTCGGGCATCAATGTCTCCAGGTCCTTCACGAGGCCCTTCTTGGGAGGTCGTTCACCGCATCCCGGCAGCACGGCGAGCGCACACGCCACCACCAGCACGACCTGCAGCTTGACTGCGAACTTCGAGAGATCATTCATGGGATAGTTCCTTCCTTCCATTGGAGAGAGCGATCACGACGCCGCCCGGGGCGCCATGTCTTCACGACCCGTCCGACGCTGCTCCTTCCCCGTTGTCGAGGGGCATGCCCATGGAGTGGGAGCAGGGGGGGCCGCCGCAGCGGCCTCGCCGTCGCGTGCGGCCTGCCGCTGGCTGCCGTCGGCACCATCCTGCGCGGTCCGGTGATGGCGTGGAAGCAGGTCGATCCGCCTGCTGGTGCGGTGGACACCACACCCGGCCAGCCCCACGACCAACCCCACCGCGACCACGACCACCAGTGTGCGGAGCCTTCGCCCGTCCATTCGTACTGCCTCCGCTGGGAGACTCGGCGATCACAGGCAACGTTTCATTCCGCTCCCCGCTCGAATCCGAGCCAGCCCTCCTCTGTACTGTGTTCATGCACGACGCATGCCGGTTCCGCGGCAAACGGCCGACACCCGCGCCGAGGGCGCTCGGATGGCGGTTCCCGGCCGCTGGGAGTGCCTCGCGGTGCACTTCCTGCGCATGCCAACCGGTAAGTTTTTCACGGTGCCCGGCCGCTCGTGGGCCCAACCGGCCGACGGCATGGCTCTGCTACCCTTGGGCAGCCGCTCCATCCGGAGGCCCCGCGTTCGTACCGTTCCAGAAGGAGTCTCGAGCATGCTCCCCATTCGCTCCATACTGGCGCCCACCGACTTCAGCCACCGATCGCTTCCCGCTCTCACCGCCGCCTGTGAGCTGGCCGGGCACTTCGAGGCGTCTCTGACCGTCCTCCACGTCCTCACGCCGTTACCCGCGGCCTTCCCCACCGACCCCGCTGAGATCCCCATCAACCTCAGTCCCTATCGGGACGCCCTTCTCGAGGAGGCCCGCAAGGCCCTCGCAGACCTGGTGGAGGCCCAGGTACCGAAGGGGCTCGACGTGACGCAGGAGGTGGTCTGGGGGCCTGCGGCGGCGAGCATCGTGAGACTGGCCGAGGAGCGGGAGGTGGACCTCATCATCCTCTGCACCCGCGGCGCCAGCGGTCTGTCCCGCTTCGTGTCGGGATCGGTGACCGAGAAGGTGGTGCGCCTCGCAGAGACCCCGGTGCTCACGATCCAGGCGGAGGACGAAGATCAGTGACCGAGATATCCCAGCCCGTGGGCGCCCTGATCGAGCGCTTCTCCGGCCTGCCGGTGCTGCGCTTCGAGATCGCCGGCAATACCCTCTTCGCCTGGCTGTTGGCGGTGGCCATCGCCGTGATCTCCTTCGCCGTCCTGCGCCTCCTGCTGGTGGTCTTCCACGCTCGCCTCCGCAAGCTGGCGGCCAGGACCAGGACCACTCTCGACGACACCATCATCGACCTGCTCGGACACACCAAGGCCCCGTTCCTCCTCGCCCTCGCCATCTTCGCCGCCAGCTATGTCCTCCACCTCGACCCCACCCTGGCCGGCCTGCGCCGGTGGGTCGTGGTGATCGCCCTGACGATCCAGGTGGGCGTGTGGGGGAACCGGGCGATCACGCTCTGGCTGGAACGGCAGCGCGTCACGGTGGGCGAGACCGACCCGGCCGCCATCACCACCCTGCAGGGGCTCTCCTACGTCGTCCGCGCCGTCCTCTGGGTGGCAGTGGTGCTGCTGATGCTCGAGAACCTGGGCTACAACGTGGGCACCCTCCTGGCGGGGCTGGGCGTCGGCGGCGTCGCCATCGCGCTGGCGGTCCAGAGCATCCTCGGCGACCTCTTCGCCTCACTCTCCATCGCCCTGGACAAGCCTTTCGTCACCGGCGACTTCATCATCGTCGACAGCTACATGGGGACGGTCGCCAAGGTGGGCCTGAAGACCACACGCGTCACCAGCCTCGGCGGCGAGCAGCTCATCTTCTCCAACTCGGACCTCCTCAAGTCGAGGATCCGCAACTACAAGCGGATGGAGCAGCGGCGCGTGGTGTTCGGCTTCGGGGTCCTCTACCAGACCACCCCGGACCAGCTGGAGGCCATCCCGCCCTTCGTGCGGGAGGTCATCGAGGGTCTGGAGAGCACGCGCTTCGACCGTGCGCACTTCAAGGAGTTCGGCGACTCGGCGTACAACTTCGAGGTCGTGTACTACGTGCTGTCGGCGGAATACAACATGTTCATGGACATCCAGCAGCGCATCAACCTCGCGCTGTGCCGGGGCTTCGCCGAGCGCGGCATCGAGTTCGCGTACCCGACCCGCACCCTGCACCTGGACTCGGTTCCGCAGGCGCTGCCGGTCCGGGTGGAGAAGTCCGCCGACTGACCAGCGGCCGCGTCACAGAGAACGGCGCCTGGCACCGCCTCTTGCTAAGATAGCCCGCCATGACGGATCCGGTCGCGCGCGACAGACCCTGGGACGTGGTGGTGATCGGGGGCGGCATCGTCGGTCTCGCGACGGCTGCGGCGCTCCTGGAGCGGCACGACCTGGACCTGGTCGTGTTGGAGAAGGAGGAGCGCCTCGCCGCCCACCAGACCGGGCACAACAGCGGCGTCATCCACTCCGGCATCTACTACGAGCCCGGCTCGGCGAAGGCCCGCACGTGCGTCACCGGGCGCGAGATGCTGTACCGGTTCTGCGCCGAGCACCACGTCCCCCACGAACGCTGCGGCAAAGTGGTCGTGGCCACCACCGCCGAGCAGGTGCCCCTCCTGGAGCGCCTCGCCGCGCGGGGCCGGGCCAACGGCATCGAGGGCATCCGTCATCTCGGACTCGAGGACCTCCGGGAGATCGAGCCCCATGCCCGGGGTGCGGCGGCCCTGCACGTGCCGGTCACCGGCATCGTCGACTACTCGCTGGTGGCCGACGCCCTCCGCGCGGTGATCCTGAGGCGCGGCGGCGGTGTGGCGACCGGGGCGGAGTTCGTGTCGCTCCAGCGGGAGGATGGCGGCACGGTCCTGGAGACCACCGTGGGAGCGGTCCGTTGCCGCAACCTCATCGCCTGCGCCGGCCTGGAGAGCGACCGCGTGGCGCGGGCGTGCGGCGTCGAGCCCGGGGTCCGCATCGTGCCGTTCCTGGGTGAGTACTCCGAGCTCAGGCGCGAGCGCCGCCACCTCGTCCGGAACCTCATCTACCCGGTCCCCGATCCCCGCTTCCCTTTCCTGGGAGTGCACTTCACCCGCCGCATCGACGGTCGCGTGGAGATCGGGCCGAACGCCCTGTTCACCCTCGCCCGGGAGGGGTACAGCCGGACCAGCCTGTCGCTGCGCGACGCCGCGGAGGCCCTCACCTACCCCGGGTTCTGGCGGCTCGCGGGCCGCTACTGGAAGACCGGCTTCGGCGAGCTGTGGCGCTCGCTGAGCCGACACGCCCTGGTCCACGCCGTCCAGGAGCTGGTCCCCGAGGTGACGGTGGAGGATCTCGAGCGCGGCGGCGCCGGCGTACGGGCCCAGGCCATGGGCCCCGACGGCAGCCTGCTCGATGACTTCCACATCGTCGAGAGCCCCGGCATGCTCCACGTGGTCAACGCGCCCTCTCCGGCCGCCACCGCCTCCCTCGCCATCGGCGCCGAGCTCGCCCGACGAGCCGCCGCCAGCTTCTCCCTCACGGCGGGAGCGGCCGAGGGCCGTCCGTGACCGACCGCGACTGTACCGGACGTCGCCACGACGTCCATCATCATGACCGCCCCCAGGCTGACGGCCGCCGAGCCGAGCGCCACGATCACCATCACTACGGCCCCCCGTGGATGTTCTGGGCCTTCACGGGAGCGGTGGCCGCAGCGCTCCTCCTGTACTGGCTGGGTGTCGTCACCACGTTGCTCGGCGTCGACCTGGCCCTGCTGCTGACACTGGTGGCAGGCCTTCCCCTACTGCGCCATGCCTTCGACGACCTCCTGCACGGCTATCTCTCCACCCACCTGACCATCGCCGTGGCCGCCGCCGCCGCCATTGCCGTCGGCCAGTACGTCGCCGCGGCGGAGGTCATGCTCATCGTCCTCGTCGGCGAGGGGCTGGAGGAGCTGTCGGTGGACCGCGCCCGCCGAGCGATCGGCGGCTTCGTCCGCCTCCTGCCGACGCGGGTGCGGGTCCGGCGCGACGGGGCCGAGGTCGAGGTGGCCCCGGACCGGGTCCGGTCGCTGGAGACGGTCATCGTGCGCGCCGGGGAGACCGTCCCGGTGGACGGCACGGTGCTCGCCGGCCGCTCCTCGGTGCAACAGAGCCTGATCACCGGTGAGCCGGTGCCGGTGGCCAAGGCGCCCGGCGACACCGTGTGGAGCGGCAGCGTCAACGAGGACGGACCCCTGGAGGTCCGGGCGGAGCAGGTGGGCGCCGACACCACGGTCGCCAGGATCGCGCGGCTCATCCAGCAGGCCCAGGGCAACCGTGCACCCATCCAGCGCGCCGCCGATCGCCTCGCCAGCTACTTCCTGCCCGCGGTGGTGCTGGCCGCCGGCCTCGTGTACCTGTTCACCGGTGAGGTGCTGCGCACCGTCGCCGCCCTGGTGGTGGCGTGCCCGTGCGCCCTCGTCCTGGCGACACCGACCGCCATGGCCGCGGCCATCGCCCGCCTGGCCCGGGACGGGGTCCTGGTCAAGGGCGGCTCGGTCATGGAGCGCCTGGCCGCGGTGGACACCGTGGCCTTCGACAAGACCGGGACCCTCACGGAGGGTCGCCCCTCGGTCGCCGCCGTCTCCTGCGTCGCGGGCTGGCGGGAGGAGGCGCTGCTCGAGCTGGCAGCGTCCGCCGAGCGGCCGTCGGAGCACCTCCTGGGGCGGGCGATCGTCGACGAGGCCCGGCGGCGAGCCCTGCCCGGCCGGGACCCGGAGACGTTCCACCTGCGGCCGGGGCTCGGGGTCGAGGCGCGGGTCGGGGGCCGCGAGGTCATGGTGGGGAGCCCGGACCTGGCGCGGGAGGCCGGCTCCGGTGGCCTCCACTGGGCCCAGGAGTCGGTGCGCCGCTTCGGCGCCGAGGGCGCCACCGCCGTGGTGGTGGCGGTGGACGGTGCCGTGGCAGGGGTGATCGCGCTCCGCGACAGCCTTCGCGAGGGTGCCGCGGCCGCGGTGCAGCAGCTCGGCGAGCTGGGTATCGAGCGCATCGTGATGCTGACCGGTGACGATCCCCTCGCCGCCCGGACCATCGCCGGCCAGGCCGGGATCCGTGAGGTCCACAGCCGGCTCCTGCCGGAGGAGAAGACCGCCGCGATCCGGGATCTTGCCGCCACGGGGGCCGTCACTCTGATGGTGGGGGACGGCCTCAACGACGCGCCCTCCCTGGCCACCGCCGAGGTGGGACTGGCCATGGGGCGAGGCGCCGCCGACGTCAGCGCCGAGGCCGCCCACGCGGTCCTCATCCGCGACCGCCTGGAGCAGATCCCCGAGCTCCTCGCCTTCGCCCGCACCACCATCGCCCGCATCCGGGGCTCCATCCTCGTGTTCGCCTTCGGAGTCAACTTCGCCGCGGTGCTGGCGGCGGCTCTGGGGTGGCTCGGACCTGCCGCCGCCGCCGTGGTCCACCAGGCGGCGTCCCTGGCCGTCATCCTCAACGCCATGCGTCTCCTGGTCCCGGCTCGCGGCTCCCGCCAAGCCACGGTGCCGCCCACCGCCTCCCCGTCCGCGGGCGGGTAGCACCTCGTCGGCGCCAGCGTCCGGCGGCAGCGGGCGCTGACCGCTGTGGTTGCCCGCGTCGCGGAATGGCCCTCAATCGGAGAGCCGGTAGACGACGACGCCCTCGCGCTCATGGGGCACGATGCGGCCCCGCAGCTCGAGGTAGCGGAGATGGCTCCCCGCCTCGCCGACCGCGAACCACTTCTGCACGACGGGGAAGTCGTTCCAGGAGTCGGCCACGATGTCCCAGGTCATCCGGGACGCGACACCGTAGGCCGTGCGAGGGCCCTCCCCGAGGATGGCCACGACCTCGGCCAGGCGGTCCCGATGATGGTGGCGCAGCTCTTCGACCCGGCTCCCGAGGTCGTCGAACGGCGCCCGGTGACCCGGTAGGACGAGGTCCACGTCCAGCTCGGCCACCCGATCGAGGCTTTCGAGGAAGTCGCCGAGGGAGTCCTCCTTCCCCCACAGGGTGATGTTGGGGGTGATGTCGCCGAGGACGTGGTCACCGGAGAAGAGGACCCGGTGCTCCTGGTCGTAGAGACAGGTGTGGCCCGGGGTGTGGCCCGGGGTGGCCACGGCGCGCAGCCGATACCGGCCGCGCCGGAGCTCGTCCCCGTCCTCCAGGAAGGTGAAGGGAGGGTAGGAGGGCGGGCTGTAGCGGAAGCCCGGGTGCCTGTCCAGAGCCTCCTGGATCTCCTGCTCGGGGAAGCCCCCGCGGCGGGCCTCCTCGACGAGGTCGTGCATGGACCCCTCCGGGTTGCGGCCCATGCGGTCGACGAGGTCGGCGTCCGGCCGATTGAAGTAGACGGTGGAGGAGGCGGAGGCAATCTCTCCCACCAGACCCATGTGATCGGCGTGGATGTGGGTGACGAACACGTCGGTGGTCTCCAGGTCCACGCCGAGCTCCTCCAGGCCACTCCGCAGCACCACCTCGCACTCGGCCCGGCGCATGCCGGTGTCGATCACCAGGGTCCGTTCCCCGGACCGGACCACCCAGGAGTTGACGCTCTTGAGGGGATTGCCGGGCAGCGGCACCTCGATGCGGTAGAGGTCGGGCAGGATCTCTGACAGGGTCTGCACTGGGCTCCTCCGGTCCGGGACGCGCCCGGCGGACGCGTCTCCGTTCTCCTGGCCGGACAGACCGGTCGGTCGTGCGACCGCCGGGTCCGGCTCTCCACCCCTTCAGTCGAACCGTTTGAAGTCAGGAGCGCGCTTCTCCAGGAAAGCCGTCAGGGCCTCCCGCGCCTCCGGCGACACCAGCCGCTCGCGGAACGCCTTCGCCTCGCGCTCCATGGCCTCCTCGACCTCGCGTCGCAGGCCCTGCCGCATCAGCTCCTTGGTCGCCCGCACCGAGGCCGGCGGCAGGGCGGCGAGGGCCGCCGCGCGCTCCGCCACCCGCTCCAGCAGCCGCTGAGGCGGCAGGACCTCGTTGACGAGGCCGATCTCCTGGGCGCGCCGCGCGTCGCAGGGCTCGCCCAAGAGCAGCAGCTCCGCGGCTCGCTGCAGGCCGACCACGCGGTGCAGCAGGATGCTCGACGCCGCCTCGGGGCTGAGCGCGAGGTGGGTGAACGGCATCCACAGGACTGCCGACGACGCGGCGAACACCAGGTCGCAGTGGAGCAGCATGGTGGCGCCGATACCCACCGCCGCCCCGTTCACCGCCGCCACCAGCGGCTTGGGAAACCCCGCCAGGACCCGCAGGAAGCGGAAGGTGGGCGGATCGTGATCGAGGTCGGGCAGATTCAGGAAGTCCTCCACGTCGTTACCGCCGGTGAAGCAGTCCCCGGCTCCGGTGAGCACGACCACCCGTACCGCCGGATCCGCCGCCGCGTGCTCCAGGGCATCTGCCAGCCTGCCGTACATGTCCAGGGTGAAGGCGTTCTTCTTCCTCGGGCGGTTGAAGGTCACGGTCCTCACCGAACCGGTGGTGGCGGTGAAGAGGTGGTTCTCGCTGTGCTCGATCATGCTGCCCCCGCGCTGTGGTGGGTCGTGCTCGAGGCCCGGATCCGGATGCCCTCCGACGCCCGCCCCGAGAGTGGTAAGCCTCGAGCCGGGACCTTCAATTTCCGGACACGGTCTCGGGGTGGCCGCTCGAGACCGCACCACCGCCGACGCCCCCGGCGCCCCCCGAGCGGGCTGCAACTCGCTCCCAGAAATCGGACGCCGCGGCCCGCACCCCCTCCTCGACACGGACCGGGATGTCCAGTCGGAGCGTCCTGGCGGTGGTGTCCTCATAGGGTGGCCACACCGGCAGGCCCTCGCCGTTGGGGTCCCCCGAGCGGACCAGGTTCACCCAGTAGGAGGACATGAGGCGGGCGAGCTCCCGATCGGCCTCATCGACGTGGTCTCCGAGCACCACCAGGTTGTCGAAGACGTAGGGGATCTCCGCCCCGTGGTAGGCGCCGTACTCCCTGCCCGCCGCGGTCGGCGGGGCGTGGTCGAAGAGGTAGCGGTAGACGGGCGCCGACAGCCGGGACATGTCCCGCGCCCAGGCCCGGACCTTCCAGGTGATGAGACGGTCTCCCTCGGCCTGGCGGAACGCGGTGCGCACCTCCTCCGGGTTGGTCGCGGGGTAGAGGGAGAGGAACTCCGGGGCCAGGTCGCCGAAGCGCTCCTCGGCCATGCGCTCATACGCCGCCACCGAGCCCGGCGCGGCGGCGGGGGGCGTGACCACGGTGCCCTCGTCGGCGTTGGAACCGACGATCACCGGCACCGCCTGCTGCTCGCCGGCGGCGAAGACGGCGGCCACCTGCCGCTCGAACACCCAGCCGTCGACGTTGGGAAAGAAACGGAAAGCGAGCTCGCCGGGCTGCCCGGGGGCCTCGGCCGCCGCCACCAGCTGCCGCGAGGACAGCCGACGCAGGACCGCGGCGATGTCCTCTCCCGCCGGGATACCGAGGCTGGCGGCGTAGGCCTCGCCCTTGGCCTCCGCAGAGCTCTTCCCGCCGGCCAGCGCCCGCATGGGCGCGAACCCTCCCCCGCTCTCGCCGACGGCGCGCTCGAACAGCCCCGCCGCCAGGGGGCTGGCCATCAGGTAGGAAACGCTGGTGGCGCCGGCCGACTCGCCGAACACCGTGACGCTCTCCGGGTCGCCGCCGAACGAGGCGATGTTGCGTCGGACCCAGCCGAGGGCGAACACCTGGTCCAGGATCCCGTAGTTGCCGGACGAGCCGTGGTCCGACTCGCCGCTGAGTGACGGCAGAGCGAGAAAGCCGAGCACGCCGAGACGGTAGTTGAGGGTGACCACCACGACGCCCTTGGCCGCCAGCGCTGCGCCGTCGTACATCTCCAGCGAGCCCGCTCCCCGCTGGAAACCGCCGCCGTGAAGCCAGACCATGACGGGCAGCCTTTCCCGAGGCGTCTTCGCCGGCGTCCAGATGTTCAGGCACAGGCAGTTCTCGTCCTGGTCGGCGGGAGTGCTGCCGTAAGGGGTGTCGGCCGGCCACTGGGGCTGCGGGCATGCCGGGCAGAAGCCGGCGCACTCGATGACGTCGTCCCACGGCGCGACCGGTTGCGGCGGCCGCCAGCGCAGCGCCTCCACCGGCGGCGCCGCATAGGGCACGCCCTTGTAGGCGTGGATCCCGCCTTCCTCCGCGGCCGGCTCGCCCCGGATCAGGCCGCCGTCGACGCGGATCGGCCTCTCCATGGGTGCGCGCGGACAACCCACCGCCACCAACGCGACCACCGCCCCGATCGCTCCCAGCACGCTGCGTCGCACGACACACCCCCCCCACGCGCCCAGTTTCAATTCTCGATTCTCGATTCTCGATTGCTCATTGCCCCCCACCCCGACGTCCCGGGCGGGTGGGGGCAATTCATCCGTGAGAACTCAAAATTCAAGATGACTTCTTCGTTTCTTCTTCCCGCAGCTTGCGTCGGAGAACCTTGCCCACGGCCGACATGGGCAGCTCGCTGCGGAACTCCACCAGCTTGGGCGACTTGTAGGGAGCGAGACGCTCCCGGCAGAAGGCGATGATGTCCTCGGCGGTGGCGTCCTCGCCCTCCTTGAGGACCACGTACGCCTTCACCGTCTCGCCGCGGTAGGCGTCGGGCACACCCACCGCCACCGCCATCTGGACCTTTGGGTGCTGGTGGAGGACCTCGTCGACCTCGCGCGGGTACACGTTGTAGCCGCCGGCGATGATCATGTCCTTCTTGCGGTCCACGATGAAGAAGTAGGAGTCCTCGTCGCGGATCGCGATGTCGCCGGTGAAGAGCCAGCCGTCCCGGATCTGCTCCGCGGTCTTGTCGGGCGCGTTCCAGTACCCCTGCATGACGAGGGGGCCGCGCATGACGAGCTCTCCGGGCTCGCCCACCGGCACCTCCTCGGTGCCTCCCTCCAGGTCCACCACCCGCAGGTCGGCGTCGGGGAACGGGATGCCGATGCTGCCCGCCTTCTTCACGCCCATGATGGGGTTCGAGCAGCCCAACGAGGTGGACTCGGACATCCCCCAGCCCTCGCCGTAGGCGATGCCGAGGTCCTTGATCCGGTCGATGAGCTCCACCGGCATGGGAGCGGCGCCCGAGTTCAGGAGGCCCAGCTTGCGGTCCAGGCCCAGCTCCGCCGCCCGGGGATGGCTCACCACCGCCCCGATGAGGGTGGGCACACCGGGGAAGAAGGTGATGCGGTCGTACTGCTCGAGCACGGCCATGAACTCCTCGAGTTCGAAGCGCGGCACCACGATCTGGGTGGCGCAGTTGAGCAGGGAGGAGTTGAGGACCACGATGTTGCCGTAGGCGTGGAAGTAGGGCAGCACGGCCATGGTGACGCGCTCTGCCGGAGGGACCAGGTTGAAGATGCTGGCTCCCCAGTACACGCACTCGTACGCGCCCGCGATCAGATTGGCGTGGGTCAGGACCGCGCCCTTGGGCACGCCGGTGGTGCCCCCCGTGAACTGGATCTGGGCCGGATCGGACGGCGTCACCCGGACCCGCGGGAGCTTCACCGCCCCTCGCTCCAGCAACGGTCGGAACGAGTGCCATCCCACGGGCAGGTCGTCGGGTGGCTGGCCGCCGGCGTAGTCCAGGATCCCGGTCAGGATGATGTCCTCGATCTGGACCTTCTCCAGCAGCTTGTGGACGTTGGGCAGGACCATGTCGAAGGTGACCATGGCCCGGGGCCGGGTCTCCTCCGCCAGGTAGGCCAGCTCGTGGGATGTGTACAGGGGGTTGGCGTTGACCGCGATGGCGCCGTTCAGCAGCGTCGCGTAGTACGCGATGACGTACTGCGGGCAGTTGGGCAGGTGCAGGACCACCCGGTCGCCCTTGCCGATGCCGAGCCCGGCCAGGGAGTTGGCCATTCGCATCACCTGCCGGCGCAGGTCCAGGAACGACATCTCGTGGCCGAAGAACACGAGCGCCGGCTTGTCCGGGCAGACCCGCGCCGGCAGGTCCAGCAAATCGGTCACCGGTACCTGCGGGTAGCGGATCGTGGTCGGAACGGCCTGATCGTAGTGTTGGAGCCAGGGGCGATCCCGCATCGTCACCTCCCGTGGTCCCGCTCCCGGGCGTCCACGCGGCAACGGGAAGAGCACCGTTCCTTCGCCGCCGTGGGCGCCGCGAGAGCCCTCGGCCCTCTTCCCTCCTGCATCACGCCGTGAGACCGTCGTCGATCACCATAGCGGCCAGACGCTCTCGATGCAACGTGGCGTCGCCGAAGAGAACCTCGTCCGACTTGGCGCGTTTGTAGAAGAGCTGCAGATCGTGCTCCCACGTGAAGCCGATGCCGCCGTGGGTCTGCACCCCCAGGTTGGCGACCTCGCGCCCGGCGTCGGAGCAGTACGCCTTGGCCACGGCCACCGCCGCATCGGCGCCGGGGTCGTCCACCGCCACCGCCCAGGCGGCGTAGTAGGCCGCCGAACGGGCACTCTCGAGGTAGAAGAGCATGTTGGCGCACATGTGGGCCACCGCCTGGAACGAGCCGATGGGACGGCCGAACTGCTCCCTGGTCTTGGCGTACTCCACCGAGGTCTCCATGATCCACTGCATCGTCCCCACCAGCTCTCCGCACACCGCCACGCTGGCGAGTCGGGTAGCGTGGCCGAGGGCGCGCTCAGCCGCCGCTCCCCACGCCACGAGGTGATGGGCGGGCGCCCCGTCGAAGGCCACGCGATAGAGCTTCCGGGTGGCGTCCATGGCCGGCATGGCCTCCACGGTCACCCCGTTGGCCGCGGCCGACACCGCCACCACCGCGAGCTCGTCTCCGATCCGGCCCACGACGAGCATCGGGTCCGCCGTCTCGGCGTCGGACACGAACAGCTTGGTCCCTGTCAGCTTCCAGCCATCGCCCTCCTGGGTGATGGGGAGTCGCACATCCGCGGGCTCCCAGCTCCCGCTCTCCTCCAACATGGCCACGGTCAACCTGGTTTCGCCGTCCACCACACGAGGCAGGATCTCGCGGGCCAGCTCGTCGTTGCCCGAGGCCGCCATGAGCTCCGCGCCCCACAGCGTCGAGAGAAACGGCCCGGGGAGGCAGGCGCCGCCCATGGCCTCGGCCACCACCGCCAGCTCCACGGCGCCCAGCTCCAGGCCCTCCACGTCTTCCGGCAGCGTCAGGCCCGTCCAGCCCTGGTCGGCGAGGCCGGCCCACAGCTCGGCATCGAAGGCGGTGGGCGTCTCCATGAGCTCGCGCACCCGCTCCAGGGGGCAGTGCCGGGCCAGGAAGTCGCGCACCGACGCCTGCAGCATCTTCTGCGGTTTGGAAAGGTCGAAGTCCATGCTGCCTCCTCAGTAGCTCTTGGGTAGGCCCAGCACGCGCTGGGCGATGGTGTTGCGCAGGATCTCGGACGTCCCGGCCTCGATGGAGTTCCCCCGGGAGCGCAGGTAGGCGTACGAGAGGGCGCCCGCATCACCGGTGGTGAGCTGGCCGTAGGGACCGAGCACCTCGACGGCCGTGGTGGTGAGGCGCTGGTTGGCATCCGACCAGAAGAGCTTCAGGATCGAGCCCTCAGGCCCCGGCATCTCGCCCTTGCCCACCTTGCTGAGGGCCCGTTGGGCGGTCCTGCGGTACACCTCGACGTCCAGGAACGACTGGGCGACCTTCTGGCGGACGAGGGGATCGGCTGCACGTCCCTGGGTGCGGGCGGCCGCGACCACGCCGTCCATGAGCTCGGAGAGCATGATCCACGCCGCACCGCCGAGATTGGCGCGCTCGTGCATGAGGGCCGTGATGGCCACGCTCCAACCACCGTTGACCTCACCCAGCACGTTGGCCGCCGGCACCCTCACGTCGGAGAAGAAAACCTCGTTGAAGGCCGCGTCCCCGCTCATCATGCGCAGGGGTCGCACCGACACGCCGGGGCTCTTCATGTCCACCAGCAGGCAGGTGATGCCCTTGTACTTGGGCGCGGACGGGTCGGTGCGCACGAGCAGGAAGATCCAGTCCGACACGTGGGCGTAGCTGGTCCACGTCTTCTGGCCGTTGACCACGAACTCATCACCGTCGCGCACCGCCCGGGTCGCCAGGGAGCCGAGGTCCGAGCCGGCGTTGGGCTCGGAGAACCCCTGGGCCCAGACCTCCTCGCCGAGCAGCATCTTGCGCAGGTAGCGGTCCTTCTGCTCGTGGGTGCCGAGCATGGCGATGGTCGGACCGATGAGCGCGATGCCCACCTGCCCGATGACGGGAGGCGCCTTGGCGCGGGCCATCTCCTCCAGGAAGATGGCCTGCTCCACCGGCGAAAGCCCGCGTCCGCCGTACTCCGAAGGCCAGGTGATTCCCAGCCAGCCTCCCTCCGCCAGAGCACGCTGCCATGACCGCAGGTAGGCCACGTAGTCGGGGTTCTCGGCGTGCGGGTCACCGGTGAACGGGGCAGGCAGATGATCGGCGAGCCAGGCCGTGAGCTCGGCCCGGAACGCTTCCTCCCGTGGGCTCGGTGTCAGGTCCATCAGTCCTCCTCAGTGGGTGGTGTCCATGGGCGGGACCGCGGAGCGCAGGAGCTCGGCCACGTCCCGCACCGCGATGCCGCCATCGCTGGCGAGGGCGCCGACGCCGTCGGACAGCATGGTCATACAGAACGGGCAGGCCACCGCCACCACCTCGGCGCCGGTGGCGGCCGCCTGCCGTGCGCGCTCCCGGTTGACGCGCTGGCTCGGCGGCTCCTCGGCGAAGGACATGCCGCCGCCGCCGCCGCAGCAGAAGCCGTTGCCGCGGTGTGCGGCCATCTCCACCACGGCGCCGCCCGTGGCCCGGCGCACCACGTCCCGGGGCGCCCCGAAGATCCCGTTGTAGCGGCCCAGGTAGCAGGGGTCGTGGTAGGTGACCGGGCCCTCCCCGGAGGGCTCCGGCCGCAACCTGCCCAGGGTCACCAGGCGCGCCAGGTAGCTGGCGTGGTGGTGGACCTCGTAGACGCCGCCCAGGGCCGGGTAGTCGTTGGCGAAGGTGTGGTAGCAGTGCGGGCAACAGGTCAGGATCCGTCGCACGCCGTACCGCTCCAACAGCTGGATGTTCTTGGTGGCGAGCTGTTGGAACAGGAACTCGTTGCCGATGCGTCGTGCGGGGTCCCCGGTGCAACGCTCCTCGCGCCCCAGGATGGCGAAAGACACGCCGGCGTCCGAGAGCAGGGTCGCCACCGCGCGCACGATGGCGTGATTGCGCTCGAGCAATGCGTTGGCGCAACCGACCCAGAGCAGGACGTCGATGCTGCCCGGGTCCTCGAGCTCGCCCAGGATCGGGATGTCGAGCCCCTCGGCCCAGTCCACCCGTGAGAACTGGGCGCCGGGGAAGGGATGACCCCGCTGCTCCAGGGAGGTGACGGCGTCGGCCATGGTCTGGGGGAACTCCGCCTCCTCCATGACCAGGAAACGCCTGGTGTCCAGGATCTTGGGCAGCTGCTCGATGAACACCGGGCACGCCTCCAGGCACGCGGCGCAGGTCGTGCACTCCCACAGCGCCTCGGGCCTCAGTGCGGTGCCATCCCGGATCACCGGGATCGCGGGCTCCTCCTCCGCGCTCGCCTCGCGGCCACGTGCCGCCAGCAGGTCCGCACCTCTGGAGTGGGCCAGCCGCCTCAGGTCGAGGATGATGTCCCGCGGGGAGAGGGCCTTGCCCACGGCATTGGCCGGACAGACCGCGGTGCAGCGGCCGCACTCGGTGCACGCGTCCAGATCCAGGAGGTCCCGCCAGTGGAAGCGTTCCAGAGAGGCGACCCCCAGGGGCGCCTCCCCTTCGAAGTCGAGGGGCTTGAGCCCGCGCTGGTATCCGTCCAGATTGGCGGTGAAGATGGCCAGCGGCGCGGTCAGGACGTGGGCCAGCTTGGTGTAGGGCGCCCAGGCCAGGAAGCCGAACACCAGCACCAGGTGGAACCACCACACGGACAGGTGCGCGGCGCGGAGGGTGGCGAGGTTCACGCTGTCGAAGATGGAGGCTGTGAACGCGCCGATGGGCGACCACGGCGCCCACGGGTCCGAGGTGACCGCGATGCGCCAGCCCTCCAGCAGGAAGCCGGTCACGACGATCACGCCGATCAGGACCAGCAGCCAGCTCGCCTCGCGGGTGTACACCAGGTGACGGGGCCGCTGCGCCCAGCGCCTGATCACGGCCAGGCCGACGCCGACCAGGAGCAGACCGCCCAGGAGGTCCACGATCAGGGACTGGAACCAGAGGTAGAACGGGCCGTGCATGATCCGGAGCCCGAAGTCCCAGTCCAGCATCACCACGGTGGTGGCGATGGTGAGCACGATGAACCCCCCGTAGACGAGCAGGTGGAAGGTCCCCGGGTAGGCCTTGCGCAGGGTGCGGAGCTGGAGCAGGCCGTGCTGGGCGAGAAGGCCGACGCGCTGCAGCGGCCGGTCGAAGCGCACCACCGGCTGGCCGGCCCGCCAGAGGCGGAACCGACGCCACAGCCCGTAGCCCCCGATGACGACCGTGGGCGCGAAGAGCACGTACATCAGCCAGACGTGGGAGATGTTCCAGCAGATCTGACGGGTCGCTTCCGCTCGGTCCATCACGTCAGCTCGCGGAGCCTGGCGATGAGAGGCGGCAGGACCTTGCGGTAGTCCTCCACGATGGCGAAGTTGCAGTGGCGGAAGATGGGGGCGTCGGGATCGTTGTTGATGGCGGCCATCCGTTTCGCATCCGACACGCCCAGGAGGTGCTGGGCAGCACCGGAGATCGCCACCGCCAGGTAGAGCTCGGGGGCGATCTTCTTGCCGGTCTGGCCGATCTGCCACGACGGGGGCACCCATCCCTCGTCGCAGGCCGCCCGAGAGGCGCCCACCGCAGCGTGCAGCACCTCGGCCAGCTCCGCCAGCTCGGTGAAGGGTTCGGCGCCGCCGAGGCCGCGGCCGCCACCGACCACCACCTGGGCGTCCTCCAGGGGGATGCCCTCCACCGCCTCCTTGTGGCGGGCCACGACGCGGGTGGGCACGTCCTCGGGGAGGACCGCTTCCAGCCGCTCGACGGCCGCCTCGCCGCCGGTCCCTGCGGCCGGCTCGAAGGCGCGGCCGCGCAAGCACACCACGGCCGGAGAGCGCCGGAGCTCGAACACCGCCTCCGCCTTGCCGCCGTACGCCGAGCGGGTGACCCGTACCCTGCCGTCCGCGGCCGTGACGGCGGTCCCGTCGGACATCGGGCTGCCCCCGAGGCGGTGGGCCAGTCGCGCCGTCAGCTCGACGCTGGCCGTGTCCGATCCGAGCAGCACCGCCCCCGGCTGGCGGTCCTTCGCCACCTGCTCCAGGGCGGCGAGGTAGAGCTCCGGCTCGTAGGCGGCGAGGCGGGCATGGTCCACGACCGTGACCCGATCGACGACCGCGGCGAGGGCGGCGAGCGCCGCCTCGTCCGCCGGGCCGACCACGACGGCCTCGAGGCGCCCGCCGAGCTCGCCCGCCAGGGCGCGACCGGCGCCGGCCACTCCCTGCGCCACCCGGTCGAAGCCGGAGTGAGCGAACACACACATCATCACGTTATCAGCCATGGTGCACCCCTAGCTCAGTGCGCTCATCACGTCGGCGATCCTGTGCGCGAAGGCGTCCACCTTCTCGTCCAGGCTGTCCCCGGTCACGAACTCGCAGGTGACCTCCTTGGTGGGGATGGTGAGCGCGACGACCTCGGCGCAGGGCTCGGCGGCGGGGAGGCCGAGGTCGCCGAGCCGCCAGGTGGTCAGCGGCTTGCGGTAGGACTTCATGACGTCCCGGGTCTTGGGGATGCGGGGCACGTTGCCCTCCCGGTTGGTGACGGTCACCAGCACGGGGCAGCGGGCCGCCACCTCTTCGGACCCGTCGTCCGTCTGCCGGTGGAGGGTGACCCCTTCGCCCGTGGTGGTGACCTCGTCCACCAGGGCCACCATGGGCAGGCCCAGCTCTTCGGCCAGCATGCCACCGGTCTGGCCCACTCCCCAGTCCCCCGACTCGCGGCCCACCATCACCACGTCGAAGTCTCCGAGCTTGCGCGCCGCCGCCGCCAGCACCCCGGCCACCTCCAGGGAGTCGGGCGCGGGGCCGGGGTCCCGCACCACCAGGGCCGCCTCGTCGGCGGTCATGGCCAGCGCCTTGCGCAGCACCTCCTCGGCCTCCTCGGCGCCGTAGCTCAGCGCGGTCACCGTGCCACCCGCCGCCTCCCTGAGCTGGAGCGCGGTCTCCAGGGCGTTCTCGCAGAAGATGTTGGGCACGAGGCTCGCGCCGCCCCGCACCGCCTCCTTGCGCTCGGGATCGATGCGGAAGTCCCGGGCCGGGAGGTCCGGGTCCAGGATCTGCTTCATGCACACCAGGATCTTCATCACCACCTCCACGCCGTCGGCGGCGGGCCCGCGGAGCACGCCGACACCCCCGGGTCCCGTGGCTCACGGACCTCGACCCCCGCCCTCATGGCAGCTCCTCCCTCCCGCTCCTGGGTGGGGGCCACGCCAACCGCGTTGCCCCGACCCAGGCCCAGCCGATGCTGGCGGCCGTTTTACAAGACAGGCGTGCGGGACCGCACGGGTCGCGTGACGCCTCCATCACCGGGCTCACCCCCGGAAGCTCTCTCCCGACTCGGCCATGTCCACCACGAGCTGCGGCGGCTCGAACCGCTCCCCGTAGGCGGCCGCCAGCTCACGGCACCTGTTCACGAAGTCCCGGACGCCGTACGCGTTGATGAACTGGAGCGTCCCGCCCTCGAACGGCGCGAAGCCCCAGCCGAAGATGGAGCCGATGTTGGCGTCCGCCACGGTGTGGAGGACGCCCTCTTCGTAGCAGCGCACCGTCTCCAGGGCCTGCACGAACAGCATCCGGTCGACCATCTCCTGAACCGGCAGCGGCTCGGCGGCGGCCGGGAAGATCTCCCTGAGCTTGGGCCACAGGTACTTGTGGCCGTCCGCCGGATACTCGTAGAAGCCCTTGCCGGCGAACTTCCCCGGGCGGTCGTACTCGTCCACCATGAGGTCGAGCACCTTCGAGTGCGGAGGCTCTGGGAGCGTCTTGCCCTGGGCCTCGAAGTCGCGCCTGGTCTGGTCCCGGATGTGCTTGGACAGTGAGATGCTCACCTCGTCGGTGACCGCGAGGGGCCCCACCGGCATGCCCGCCAGACGACCGGCCTGCTCGATGGCCCGCGGATCGTTGCCCTCCACCAGCAGGGCCATGCCCTCGCCGGGGTAGGTGCCGAAGACCCGGGAGGTGTAGAAGCCGCGGCTGTCGGACACCACGATGGGGGTCTTGGAGATCTTGAGCACGTAGTCGAAGGCCTTGGCCAGGGTCTCGTCCGAGGTCTTCTCCCCGCGGATGATCTCCACCAGCCGCATCTTGTCCACCGGCGAGAAGAAGTGCAGGCCGATGAAGTTGGCCGGCCGGGCCGAGGCCTCGGCGAGGCCGGTGATCGGGAGGGTGGAGGTGTTGGACGCGAATACTGCGTCGTCGGCGATCCGGGCCTCGGCCTCCTTCGTGACCCCGGCCTTGAGCTTGCGGTCCTCGAACACCGCCTCGATGACGAGGTCGCAGCCCTCCAGGTCCTCGGCCGCCGCGGTGGGCCGGATGCGGTCGAGGATCGCCTGCGCCTCCTCCTCGGAAGTTCTGCCCTTCTTCACCCGCTTGCCCAGGAGCTTGGCGATGCGGTCCTTGCCCTCCTGGGCCTTGTCGAGGGTCGCGTCCTTGAGCACCACCTCGATGCCGGCCCGGGCGGACACGTAGGCGATGCCGTGCCCCATCATGCCGGCGCCCAACATGCCCAGCTTGGTGGTGTCCGACTTGTCGATCCCGGCGGGCCGGCTGGCTCCGCCGTTGATCTGATTGAGCTGGTACCAGAACGTGTTGATCATGTTCTTGGCCACCTGGCCCGTCACCAGCTCGGCGAAGTGCCGGGACTCGATGCGGGTGGCGACCTCGATGGGCACCACCGAGCCGGTGGCGGCCACGCTCATGATGGACAGCGGGGCCGGGTAGTTGCCCCAGGTCTGCTTCTCCAGCATGGCCGGACCGATGGCCAGCATCTGCACGATCTTGGGGTGCTGGGCGTTCCCGCCGGGCATCTTGTAGCCCTTCTGGTCCCAGGGCTGGGAGGCCTCGGGGTTGGCCAGGATCCACTCCCGAGCCTTGGCCAGGAGCTGCTCGCGGCTCTCGGCGACCTCGTGTACGATGCCCGCCGCCAGTGCGTCCTTCGGCCCCACCTGCTTGCCCTCCGTGAGGTAGGGGAAGGAGGCAAGCAGCCCGATGACGCGGGTCAGGCGGGCGACGCCGCCGCCCCCGGGCAGGAGCCCCAGGGTAACCTCGGGGAAGCCGATCTTGATCCGATCATCGTCGAGGACGACGCGGTGGTGGCAGCACAGGGCCAGCTCCAGGCCACCGCCGAGGGTGGTGCCGTTCATGGCCGCCACCACCGGCTTGCCCAGGGTCTCCAGCCGGCGCAGACCGGCCTTCATCTCCTCGGTGCGCTCGAACGCCTGCTCGGGATCGGTCATGCCGTACAGCATGTCGATGTCTGCGCCGGCCAAGAAGTCCTTCTTGGCCGAGGTGATGATGACGCCGGCCAGGTCTTTCTCGGCGGCCAGCTTGTCCAGCATCTCCATCATGGAGGCGCCGAACTCCTCGTTGATCACGTTCTGGGCGCGACCGGGCATGTCCATGGTGACGGTGACGATGTTCTGCCCGTCCTTGTCGTACTTGAAGCTCATGGTGTCCTCCGTCCCTACACGCGCTCGATGATGCCGGCGATGCCCATGCCGCCGCCCACGCAGAGCGTGACCAGCGCCGTGCCGAGGCCACGGCGCTCGATCTCGTCGAGAGCGGTGCTCAGGATGCACGCGCCGGTGGCGCCCAGGGGGTGCCCCATGGCGATGGCCCCGCCGTTGACGTTGATGCGATCCATGTCATCGATCCCCATGTCGCGCATGAAGCGCAGGGGCACCGCAGCGAACGCCTCGTTGACCTCGATGAGGTCGATGTCAGAGATGCTCATGCCGGCGATGGCGAGGGCCTTCCGGGACGCCGGGGCCGGCCCGATGAGCATGATCAGGGGCTCGGTGGCCACCACGCCGCCGCCGAGGATGCGCGCCCGGGGCTTGAGCCCCAGGGCCTCCCCCTTCTCCTTGCTGCCCACGAGCACAGCGGCGGCGCCGTCGACGATGCCCGACGAGTTCCCGGCCGTGTGCACGTGGTTGATGCGCTCCACCGTGATGTACTTGCGCAGGGCGCGATCGTCCAAGCCCATGGCGCCCATGTCAGCGAAGGAAGGCTTGAGCTTCGCCAGCCCCTCCATGGTGGTGGGCCGGATGTGCTCGTCACGGTCCAGGATGGTCAGGCCGTTGCGGTCCTTGACCGGGATCAGGGACGTGAAGTAGCCCGCGTCCCGCGCCGCGGCCGCCTTCTCCTGGGAGGCCAACGCGAAGGCGTCCACATCCTCCCGGCTGAAGTCCTCCATGGTGGCGATGAGGTCGGCGCTGATCCCCTGGGGCACGAACTCCATCTTGGCGTTGATCTCGGGGTCCAGGAGGAAGGCGGCGCCGTCGGAGCCCATCTTCACCCGGGACATGGACTCCACACCGCCGGCCACGATCAGCTCCATCCACCCCGCCCGGACGTTCATGGCTGCGGACAGGACCGTCTCCATGCCCGAGGCACAGAAGCGGTTCAGCGTCAGGGCAGGGATGGTGTCGGGCCAGCCCGCGAGCTGGACCGCGCTCTTGGCCACGCAGCCCCCCTGGTCGCCCACCTGGCCCACGCAGCCCATCTGCACGTCGTCCACCTGGGACGTGTCCAGGTCGTTGCGCCGCGCCAGCTCCTCCAGGAGGCCGGCGAGGAGCACCGCGGGCTCAACCTCGTGCAGGGAGCCGTCCGGCTTGCCGCGGCCTCGTGGGGTTCGGATCGCGTCGAAGATGTATGCTTCCCGTGTCATCGTCCACTCCCTTTCGTCACCCGTTGGGGGTTGCTCTCGACGACCGCTGCAGCCCGTGCAGCGAGATCTCGGCCAGGATCCGCGCCACCTCCTGAATGGGCAGTCGTCCATCGGGCTTGAACCACATGTACACCGCCCGGCACATGCCGACGACGCCCTGCACCACCACCCGGCGGTCGAGGCTCGGGTCGAACTCGCCGGCGTCCACGCCCTCCTTGAGGATCCGCGCCCACAGCGACTCGTAGTCCTTCATGAGCTTGCGGATGTCCGTGGGCGAGTTGCGGTTGAGCAGGTCCAGGTCCTCGCGCTGCAGGATGCCCCAGATGTCGCGGTCCTCCTGGGTCTGCCGGAGGTGGATCTCGATGGCCATGGCCAGCTTCTGGGGGGCCGGATGGCCGGTGCCGAGGATGGCCCGGGTCTCCTCCACCATCCGCTCCAGGGCGCCCTCCACCAAACCGTGCAGCAGATCCTCCTTGGTGGAGATGTAGTGGTACAGGCTGCCCTTCTGCATCCCCACCTCGTCGGCGATGTCCTGCATGCGGGCAGCGTGGAAGCCCTTGCGCCGGAACACCCTGGCCGCTGCCTGCAGGATCTCGGCGTTGCGAGCCCTGCGGACCGCGGGCGGCCGACCCGGGTTCCTAACCATGTCTGATCACGCGTCGACTAATTCGACCCTTCATTCTGATCGTTCGAACATAGATTCGAATCGGGGTCGTGTCAAGGACCAGTTCGCTCCCCCGCCCAGCGCCCCGCCTCGTGCTAGGCTGGCCGTCGACTCCACCGCGTCACTGCCCATCGAGCGCTCCGCCCTGCTGCACCGCGCCGGCTGAACGCAGCGATCCGCGGCGGCGACCAGCGGTCAACGTCCTCCTCACGCGGGCCAGCAGCCGTCGAGACAACGGCACGTTGCTCGGGCGTGCCACTCCTGACGGTTTTCGGGGGCGGGGCGTCGCGCCGGAGTGAAGCGCGGGGTCCGAAACATCGTCAGGGGTGGCAACCTCGGGGAGGGCGTCGACAGACTCGGCGCGTGGCGAGACGCGTCACTTCGGAAAGGCCAGAATGCTTGTCGAGCGCGCCCCCGACACACGCCCCCACGCGCTCACAATCAAGGCGCTCCCCGCGGTTGCCACCGCTGACACTTTCACGACTCCGTGCCACGTTCAATCGACTCGCGCTTCCCCGTGAAAGTGTCACCAGTGGCACGCCCGAGGAACGCCCTATTCTCTGTGGCGCCTCTGGCCCGCGCATTCCAGTCGCGCCGGAAGCTCGTGAGGCACTCTGTCCGCTGCCGCGGCCGCCTGTCGCTGATAGCGGCCGCTGGTCGCAAATCAGGGCTTGGTGCCGCTGCGGCACACAAAGCAGGCTGCCCCTGTCCCCATGCCGACGCCCGGCGGGGCGCCGGAGCACCGCGCCCGGCGGCGGCCCTACGACTCGGCCTTGCGGCGGAGGCGGGCGGCCACCTCGGCATCCTCGGTGGCGATGCTGCGTTCCAGCCACTCCTCGTCCCCCCTCGAGAAGCGAAACTCGTGCCTGTACGGGCAGAAGTCGTGGAGGCCGGCCTCGCGATCGCGGGTGAACCAGATCAGGGGGTATAGGACGCAGCCGTCGGGCCGGTCGGGATAGGCGGCGCAGCAGCCGTTCACCAGAAAGACACAGCACCCGTCCCGGTTGCACAGCCGCAACGTCCCGTCCGGCCAGGCCTCGAAGAAGTCCCGGTGCCCGGCGCGCTCGAGCCGGCGCACGTCGCCCTCGGTGAGGCTCATCCTCGTGTCCCGACAGCAGGCGTCGCAGCCGTGGCGAAGACAGGGGGAGGCAGCGTGGTGCGGCATGGCCGACACCCATGGTACCCAACGACGAGAGGCTTCGGGACCAGCAGACAGGGTGCCTCGCACCGTCGATGCACTTCACCACGTGAATGCCGGTGCCAGGCACCCCGCCTTGATTCGATAGTACGTCGATCGGCACGTTCGAAAGGATGCCTGGCACCGTCTCCGGCCTTCCCGAAGCGAGAGATCGCGGGACGCGCCCTTCCCTCGGCGCGCTGCCACCAGTGGCACGCCCGAGGAAGACGCTGTCTTCCGCGGCGTCTGTGGCCCGCGTTCCGACCGCGCAGACCGCCTTGCCCGACCGCTGAACGCTGCAGCTGACGGCGGCCGCCGTCGCTGCCCCCGCCGCCGGTGATGGGGTGATAGAGTCATGCCCGAGCACGCCCACACCGCCGGAGGAGGAGATCCATGACCGACCCAGACGGCTCCAGCCCAGCTTTCCGCGTCGACCCCTACCGGTTCATGGGGCCCACCCTCCGCTCGCTCGTGACCTCCTCGATCCCCGACGAGCCATCCTACGGAGAGATCCCCTGGACGCCGCCCGCCGGGCCCCTGGCGGCGGCCCGGGTGGCGCTGCTCACCACCGCGGGGCTGTTCATGAAGGGGGACCGCCCTTTCGACCTGGAGCGCGAGCGTCGCGAGCCCCTGTGGGGCGACCCGAGCTGGCGGCGCCTCCGCGCCGACGCCACTGCCGACGACGTCGACGTGGCCCACCTTCACATCAAGACCGACTACATCAGGCGCGACCTGAACGTCGCCCTGCCCCTGGGCCGTCTGCGTGAGCTGGTGGCGGATGGTGTCGTTGGATCGGTGGCGGACAGCCACTACTCGGTCATGGGGTACCAGGGCGAGAACCCGGCCCGCATCGCCGAGGCGAGCGGCGAGGAGATCGTGGACTCCCTACAGGCGGAAGGGGTGGACCTGCTGCTGCTGGCCCCGGTCTGACCCGACTGCTGCCGGTCCGTGGGACTGGTCGCGCGCCTGGTGGAGACGGCCGGCATCGCCACCGTCACCCTCAACATGATCTGGACCTACCAACGCCTGGTGGGGATGCCGCGGGTGGCCGCCATCGAGCACCCCTTCGGGCGCCCCTTCGGGGACGTCGGCGACGCAGTGACCCAGCGCGCCGTCCTGCAGCGAGCGCTGGAGCTGTACGAGCTGGCCCACGCACCGGGCACCGTGGTCCACCTGCCGTTCCGCTGGCACGAGGACCCCAAGGCCACGGACTGGCACCCTCCGGTCCCGTCGCCGGTGGTGGCGTGGTTCAAGGAGCAGATGCGGAGGCAGCTGAAGGGCGGCGGCAGGTCGAAGACGGGCGATTCGGGATGAGGTGGCGCGCCGTCCGAGTTACAGCCAGCGAGGAGGCGCCATGAGCTTCGACACGAGCCTTGTGGGAAGCACATTGCCGGAGACGGTCCTGGAGTACAGGCCGGAGGAGGTTATCCTCTACGCCCTGGGGGTCGGGGCGGGCGCCGACGACCTCCCGTACGTGTTCGAGGGTGCGGCCGGGGGCCTGCAGGTGGTCCCCAGCTTCGCCACCCTCGCCCCCGGCATTTCCGGCGCGTTCCTGCACCGGCTCGGCTTCGATGTCGCCCGCTCCCTCCACGGCGAGCACACCCTCACCCTGCATCGGCCCATGCCCACGGAGGGCCTGATCAGGACGAGGACCGAGGTGGTGGAGGTGAAGGAGCGTCCGAGCGGCACCTTCGTGCGCTTCCTCAGCCGGACCCTGGACGAGACCGACCACATGGTGTGCGACAACCGCTTCCTGATCATCGAGCTGCCGGAGGCACCCTCGCGGCAGACAGGGACCACGGGGACGCAGGCGCCCCAAGCGGGCGGCGATCCGGTGGAGCTGGAGGTGACCGCCGCCATCCCCGCCTCCCAGGCGCTGCTCTACCGTCTCTCGGGTGACCGCAACCCGCTCCACGTCGATCCAGCGTTCGCCCGCCGGGCGGGCTTCGAGCACCCCATCCTGCACGGCCTCTGCACCTTCGGCTATGCGACCCGGATGCTGGTGCACGCCGCCTGTGGCGACGACCCGACCCGCCTGCGCCAGATCGGCGCCCGCTTCGCGGCTCCCGTCGTTCCCGGCGACGTCCTCACCGTACGCGCCCGCCACGACGAGCACCGGCGGCTGCTGTTCGAGGCGCACACCCAGGCCGGGTTGGTCCTCTCCCACGGAATGGCGGTCACCACCGAGTCCCTCGCCGGGGGCTGATCCGCTCGCCCACGCGGGTCGGATCACGGCCGGCCGGCACGGATCACGCTGATCTGCCCACCGCGCTCGATGTAGGCCGCACGAACCGACTCCAGGCGGTCGACGCCGGTGTCGCGCAGCCCCTCCATGAGGTCCCGCTCGGTGAGGTTGTTCTTCCGCATCTGCGGCCAGCGGATGTCCCCCGAGTCCACGAGCCGGTCCTCGTGCCCCTTGATGAGGTGACCCACCACGTCGCTGTGGAAGGCTGTCTTGGCCAGGATCATGTGCAGCACCACGATGGCGGCGCTGGCGGCGACGGTGGCCAGAAACGGGGCGTTCCCGGTGAGGGCGCGGCTCATGTTGGAGCCCAGGATCACGCTCAGCACGATGTCGAAGCTGGTGTGCTTTCCGAAGACGCGCTTCCCTCCGAACCTGACGAAGACCAGGGCGGCGAAGAAGATGAAGACGGCGCGAATGGCCATCTGCCACCAGACGATGGTGTCGGCGCTCGCTCCCACCAGTGCGTGAAACCAGTCGCTCATGTGCCACCTCCCAGGCGGTGCTCGGGGTCAGGTCTCCACCAGATAGTCCTCGCGCCGCACCACGCCCCGGACGGGCTCGCCCCGCAGCAGGCGGAGCACGTTCTCGGCGGCCTTGCGGGTGGCCCCGACCATGACCCCCGGAACCACCGCCGAGTTGTGGGGCGAGCCCAGGAAGTTGGGCAGCTCGAAGAACGGCTCGTCGGTGCGGAACTCTCCCGCCCGGAAGGGCTCCACCCACCAGGCGTCGATACCCGCCGCGAAGTCGGGGTTGGCGAGCATGTGCTCGTACAGGGCGTGCTCGTCGACGATGGCGCCCCGGGCGACGTTGATGAGCATGGCGTCCGGCTTCATCCACGCCAGCTCCCGCCCCCCGATCAGGCCCCGGGTCTGCCGGTTCAAAGGCAGGGAGATGACCACGCAGTCCGCCGCTCGCAGCACTTGCTCCAGGTCGTCGAGGGTCCCGATGAAGTCGGTGGGCTCCGAGCTCCGACCACTCGTGTTGACGGCGTGAATGGACAGCCCCAGGGCGCGCATGAGCCGCGCCACGGCCCGCCCGATCCCTCCGAAGCCCAGAATGCCGCACACCGATCCCCGGAGCATGCCGGTCGTGGCAAAGGGCACGAACTCGCCGGCCGCCAGCTTGGCGTGATTGACCAGGAGCTTCTTCTTCAGGGCGAGCGCCATGGCCAGGACGTGCTCGGACATGGGCTCGGCGAACGCCCCGACATTGCCGGCGACCGGGAGCCCCGCCGGGAGCTTCGCGAACGGCACGTGATCGGTGCCGGCGGACAGGAGCTGCAGCAGGCCGGCGCGCCCCAGCAGGGCCAGCTCCTCGTCCTCGAGCTCCTTGCCGGGGCTCCACGAGATCAGGGCCCTGGCCGAGGTCAGGGCCGCCCGCCGTTGCCCCGGCGCGAGGTCCTTGAGATAGACGAACCGCGCCCACCCACCGAGAACTTCAGCGTGCAGCGCCCGCGCCTGCTCATCCGCCCCGTAGGTCACCACCACCACGGTCTCGTCTTCGTACTCGCTCATCCTGCTCCCCTCGCCGGGTACGCCCACCCACCCGGCCTGTCTCGAGACACAACACGCGGCATGCCGGAGGACATCCGAGAGATCGGCGGGCGCGGTGGGAGCGGACGGCCGGGGGGCGCCCATCCCCCGGCCGCGCAACTTGGCGCGTGACGCTGTATCCTAATAGGAAGGAAGAACTCCGTGACATGCATCCTGCAGACTCGCCGCGCGCGCGGTCCCGCCGAGCGGTGGCGTCTGCCGTCGGAGAGAGCCCGGAGCGGCCGGCGACGCCGTGGTGCGCCGCCGATCGCACCGGCCATGAAGGGAAGAAAGAGGAGGGCACGACCATGACTTCCAACGACGCCTTCGAGACCCTGTGTGAACGGCTCGGCTTCCCCGGCTCGGCCCGCCTGCGGGCCATCCTGCAGGCACTGATGACACCCGAGCAGGCGCGCATCGCCGCGGCTCTGCCGGGATCCGTCGTCGACGTGGCGGCGCGGGCGGGCGTCGACGAGGACGATGCCGCTCGGGAGCTGGACGACCTCTTCTACAAGGGGGTCGTGTTCCCCAGGGGCGACTTCGCCCGGCGCTCGGAGTACCGCCTCGCCCGGCACGTCATCCAGCTCCATGACGCCAGCCTCGCGACCCAGCAGCTCATGGTCCCCACCCACAGACCGTTCTTCAAGAAGTGGCACGACTTCTGCCTGGAGGAGATGTACCCCGCCATGATCGGCGCCTACGAAGCGCTCGACGCCCCTCCGACCCGCGTCGTGCCCGCGCACAAGGCGATCAAGGACCTGCCCGGCGTCCTGCCGGAGGAGGACTTCCACGAGCTTCTCAAGGCCCAGCAACTGATCGCGGTGGTGCCGTGCTCGTGCCGGTTCCGGACCAGCTCGGTGGAGGAGCCCTGCACCCGGCACAAAGAGACCCTCCTGTGGGTGTGCCTGCAGTTCGGGCGCGGCGCCGAGTATGTGCTGGAGCGCGGCTCGGGCCGGCGATTGACCCTGGGGCAGGCCCTCGAGCTCGCCGACACCATCGAGGAGCACGGCCTCATCCACATGTGGGGCAACAGCGGCGCCATGACCGGCGTACACACGAGCTGCCAGTGCTGCGACGACTGCTGCATGAACGCCGTCAGCGCCCGCCGTGCCGGCGCCGACGTCGGGATCATGTGGCAGAAGAGCCGCTACGAGGCCTTCGTGGCCGACCCTGATCGCTGCGACGGCTGCGAGGACTGCGTCGAGCGCTGCCCCTTCGGCGCCGTCGACATGACGACCGACGAGACCACAGGCCTCCTCACCTCGTCGGTGTCCGCCGAGAAGTGCTTCGGCTGCGGGGTGTGCGTGGTGGGCTGCCCCTCCGGCGCGCTGCAGATGCGGGCGGTGCGCTCCCCCGAGTTCATCCCGCGGGAGTTCCCGACCCCGAAGGTGGCCCACTGAGGACGTGAGGGCGTGAGACCCAAGGCGTTAGAAGTGAGAAGTCAGAAGTGAAGAGGTCGGCGCCCCGGTGCCGGAGCGCCACACATCCTCACGAGCGCCTCCGAACGGGTACGAGAGGAGGGACTCTTCACCTCGAACTGCCGGCTTCTCACGCCCTCACGCCCTCACGCCCTCACGTCCTCACGCCCTCACGTCTAACTTCTAACGTCTAACTTCTAACTCCTCACCCCTCACCGCCCGCCCGCGCCGCCTCTCTGGCCACGCACCATCCGCGCCCGCTACACTGGCGGAAGCGACTCCGGAGGTACACCATGGCAACGAGCCACATCGGGACGGACGACTTCGCCGCCGCCAGCGGCGTGACGGAGCCCATACGAGACGGCAGGGGCTACATCGAAAGCTTGCGCGACCGCCGCCTCAAGGTGTACCTCATGGGCGAGCGGGTCGACGAGCCGGCCGACCACCCCATCATCCGGCCCTCCATCAACGCCATGGCGGCCACCTACGACCTCGCGGTGGCCGAGCCGGAGTTGGCCCTGGCTCACTCGAGCCTCAGCGGCAAGGCGGTGAACCGCTTCCTGCACGTCACCGAGAGCGCGGACGACGTGGTCGCCCAGAACCGCATGCAGCGTCGCCTGGGCCAGATCACCGGCACCTGCTTCCAGCGCTGCGTGGGCATGGACGCCATCAACTCGCTGTACTCGGTGACCCACGAGATCGACCGGGCCCACGGCACGGACTACCACCATCGACTGCGCGCGTTCATCCGCGGCTGCCAGGAGCTGAACCTGGCCGTCGGCGGCGCCATGACCGACCCCAAGGGCGACCGCAGCAAGGGCCCGTCCGAGCAGGCCGACCCCGACCTCTACCTCCGCGTGGTCGAACGGCGCGACGACGGGGTGGTGCTGCGCGGCGCCAAGGCCCACCAGACCGGCTGCGTCAACTCACATTGGATCATCGTCATGCCGACCATCCGCCTGCGGGAGGGCGACGCCGACTATGCGATCTCGGCGGCCATCCCCGTCACCGATCCGGGCCTGACCTTCGTCTACGGTCGCCAGTCCTGCGACACCAGGGCCCTGGAGGGGGGCTCCATCGACCTCGGCAACGCCACCTACTCGGGCCAGGAGGCGCTGATCGTCCTCGACGACGTGTTCGTCCCCTCGGAGAGGGTGTTCCTGTGTGGCGAGGTGGAGTTCGCGGCGCCCCTGGTGGAGCGCTTCGCCGCCTACCACCGTCGCTCTTACGTGTGCAAGTCCGGTGTGGGTGACGTCCTCATCGGTGCCGCGGCCACCATCGCCGACTACAACGGCGTGCCGGCAGCCTCCCACGTCCGGGACAAGCTGGTGGAGATGGCCCACCTCAACGAGACCATCTACTCCGCCGGCATCGCCTCCTCCCACGAGTCCTCCGAGACGACGGCCGGCAACTGGCAGAACGACGGCCTCCTGGCCAACGTCTGCAAGCACAACGTGACCCGATTCCCCCACGAGCTCGCCCGCCTGGCCGAGGATCTGGCGGGAGGTCTGCTCGCCACCTGCCCGTCCGAGAGGGACCTCGCGTCCCCCGAGGTCGGCCCGCTCCTCGACAAGTACCTGAAGGGCCGGGCCGATGTGCCCACCGAACACCGCATACGGATGCTGCGTCTCATCGAGAACATGACCCACGGCCGCAACTCCGTGGGCTACCTCACGGAGTCTCTGCACGGGGCCGGGTCGCCCCAGGCCCAGCGCATCCAGATCGCCCGCCAGATGAACCTGGAGTCCAAGAAGAAGCTGGCCAAGCGGCTGGCGGGCATCCCGGAGGGTGAAGGCTGATCCGAGTCCGGTCCCGCGCCCGCCGCCGGGAGCGAACCGCGCCACGCCCGAACGCCGCTTCCCGGCGGGTGTGAACGGCTCCGTCGCCCGGGAAGAATGGACCGGGGCGCGGCGTTTGACACCCGGTCTCGTAACGAGTAGGGTGAGGCACCTCCATGCAGCTCTCAATCATCGCCCCTTGGATGCGGAACGCGGGCACCGCCTGGGTGCCCCCCGCCGACCGCACAGGCGCTCTGTCGAGGCACGTCCGCGGGTGCCTCTTCTGCGCCACGCCCGGGTGACCGACGTGAGCCGCGACCCCCTCTCCCCTGGACTCGGAATCCCCGCTCTCAATGCAATCTCCGGAGAGGCGGTCGCGGAGGTCCTCGACTCCATCCCCTGCGCCGTGCTGGTCGTCGACAGCGAGCGTCGCATCCGGCGGCTCAACAGGGAGTTCAGGCGGGCGCTCGGGCTGGAGGATGGCAGCCACATCGGCAGCTGCCAGGGCGGTGCCCTGGGCTGCCTCCATGCGGCACGGGAGGACCACCACCGGCAGCCAAGCGCCTTCTGCCAGGACTGCGAGCTCGCAGCCCTCACCACCCGAGCTCTCCTCGGCGAGCACTCGGCGCGGGGACGGGCGAGGCTCCAGATCGCGACCCAGGGGCGGCTGGAGGACGTCCACCTGGAGTGCTCGGCAGTTCCCGTGAGCGTGGGCGAGGAACGGTTCGTGGTGGTGCTCGTCGAGAACACCGGCGAGCTGCTGAGGCTGCGGGCCGGAGAGGCCGACGGCACCGTGGGGGGCATGATCGGTCGCCACCCCTCGATGCTCGAGCTCTACGACATCATCCGCGAGGTCGGCCCACTCGACGTGCCGGTACTGATCGAGGGCGAGACCGGCACCGGCAAGGAGCTGGTCGCCCGGGCCCTGCACCGCTGGAGCCGGCGCACCGAGGGCCTCCTGGTCACTGTCAACTGCGGCGCCCTCCCCGACGGTCTGCTGGAAAGCGAGCTGTTCGGGCACGTCAAGGGCGCGTTCACGGGCGCCCATCGGGATAAGAAAGGCCGCTTCGAGCTCGCTGACGGCGGCACCATCTTCCTCGACGAGATCGGGGAGCTGAGCCCGGCCATGCAGGTGAAGTTCCTGCGCGTCCTGCAGGACGGCAGCTTCGAGCCGGTGGGCAGCGAGCGCACCGTCACCGCGGACAGCCGCGTCGTCTGCGCGACCAATAGGGATCTCTACCGGGACCTGGCCGGAGGCAGGTTCCGGAGTGACCTCTACTACCGGCTGTGCGTGGTTCCCATCCGGGTCCCGTCTCTGCGGCAGCGGGCCACCGACATTCCCCTTCTGGCGACCCACTTCCTGACACGGCTCGGTGGCGACAGCACGGACCTGGAGACGTCCCTCACGGAGGAGGCGCTGCGCGTTCTCGAAACGCATCCCTGGCCGGGGAACGTGCGCGAGCTGGAGAACGCCATCCACTACGCGGCGATCCGGGCCCGCGGCCTCCCCATCGAGCCCCGACACCTGCCCCCCAACGTTGTCCACCACCACGGAGAAAGGCCGGGGCTCGCCACCCGTCACGCCCTCGACCCCGCCACCGTGGACCAGGTCCTCAGGGAGACCAGCGGCAACCGGAGCGAGGCTGCGAAGCGGCTCGGCGTCTCCCGCACCACCCTGTGGCGCTTTCTCAGCGGCCGATCCGCCACCCACCACGGCGGCTGATCCACCGGCCCACTCCGAGGCCTCAGAACGTGTGGCGCGACAACAGGTCGTCCAGGCGTACCGCGCCGGGGCCCAGGAACGAGGTGAACCTGGCCGCGATACCCCGGGCGCCCTCACGCGTGGGATCGGCACGGCGCACCACCCGCGCTGAACCCTGGACCTTCAGCTCGTTGTCCGGCATGACGATCTCGAACCGGACGGCGCCACCCACGGCGAACTCGTCCGGACAGCTCACCAGCATGCCTGACGACGAGATATTCTCTGTCCTTCCAGGGGTTGCCGCAGCGACCGGCGTGCTCTCCGGCACGAGACGCACCGGCATGCGGAGCCGCACGCGGGGCGCCACTCCGAGCAGCTCCGCGACCGTTCCACGCAGCTCCTCCGCGATCGCGTCGATCCCTACCACGCGGCTGATGCCCCTGCCGAGCCATGCCCGAGCCTGACCCAGCAGGGCAGCGGGACACAGCATCACAACGGCCGCGCATCGGCCGCAGCTGTCCGACCAGGCACAGACCTCGTCCCGGTTCGCGCGTCCGATCCGGTCCTGGGCATAGGCGAGGACCACGGCTGCGAAGTGCGTCACGCCGACCGTCTTCCTCATGGTCGCCAGGGACCTGGTCCTCTGGAAGTGCATGCCCAGGGGCTCAAGAGCCAGGACGGCCCGCCGCGCCAGCGCGTCGTCCAGCCCGACCAGCAGGATGCCCCGTGCCCAAGTGCTCATCGGTATCAATCCTCTCCCATCCGGTACCCATGAGCCACTCTCTAGATAGCACCCCGCAGTGCTGGGGACTGCCGGACCCCTGCCCACGTGACCGTCGTCACACAGGGCGGGCCTTCGCACACGGGACCGACGCTCCCTGCCCCGGATCAGGGGTCTTCCACAGCGGCTGCCGGCTCCACGGCCAGCAGCTCGATGGAGAAGACGAGGACCTGACCGGCCAACGGCCCGCGTCTGCCGTAGGCCAACTCGGAGGGGATGTACAGCTCGTACTTCCCGCCTTCCTTCATGAGCTGGAGGCCCTCGGTCCATCCCGGGATCACGCCTGAGAGCTTGAACTCGGCGGGCTGGCCCCGCTCATAGGAGCTGTCGAACTCGTGGCCGTCCACGGTGGTGCCCCGGTAGTTGACCTTGACCGTGTCGCCCAGACCGGGGGAACGCCCGGAACCCTCCTCGAGCACCTTGTACTGGAGCCCGCTGGCTGTGACCTGAACCCCCTGCTTGGTCCGGTTCTTCTCCAGGAAGGTGATGCCCGCCTGGCGCACGGCCTCGGACTCCGCGCTCACGTGGGCCCGCTGCTCGGCCTCGATCTTCCGCTTCAGGGCGACCATGGTCTCGTGCATCTCGGGCTGGCTCATCTTCGGCTCCGCCCCGGCGAGGGCGTCCGCGATCCCCTGGAGGACGGCCTCCGGGTTCATCTCCACACCCTGGCGCTTGAAGTCGTCGCCGATCTGGTAGCCCAGGCTGTAGTTGACGCGTACGGCCTCGTCGCTGAAATCCAGGGGTTGCTCGGCTGCCGCCGCGGTGCAGGCGGCCACAGCCACGACGAACGACATCACGATACGGCTGCTCATGGGGTCAAGACCTCCTTGCGAGATGGGTGGCGCGACCTTATCAGGTCGGACGAGAAGGGGCCGCCCGCGGGGGCGGCCCCGGTCGATTGCAGCTCGGGGCTCGGATGACTCGACGGGCCTTACAGAAGACCTTCGCAGCCGTTGGCGTTGGGATCACCCACGCAGTACGGCACCATCATCTCGTTGTCCTCGTGCTCCACGATGTGGCAGTGCCAGACGTACAGACCTTCCTTGTCGAAGGTCGCAGCGACCCTGGTCACCTGGCCGGGGTAGGCGATGACGGTGTCCTTCCAGCCCGTCTCATCAGCCTCGGGCGGTACGGGACCCTGCAGGACAGGGAGCCCGGTGACCGGATCGAGGATGAAGGGCTCGCGGCCGAGCACCTTGAACTTCACCAGGTGCAGGTGGATGGGATGGCCGTCCATGGTGTAGTTCCAGAGCTCCCAGGTCTCGGTCGAGTCGAGCGCCGGGTTCTGCCGGATCGGGTCCATCCACAGCTGTCCGGCAGGGAGGGTCGCGCCGTCGGTGCCGAGCACCGCCGCCTTGGGCGCGAAGGGCAGGGAGGCCACGATGGCGCCCGTGGCGTCCACGCAGCTTCCGAGACCGTCGGGAGTTGCCGCGGAGTCCTGCGTGATGTCCCCGGTCACGACGTTGATGTTGACGCAGACCACCGCCGACTCCTCTTCCAGGAGCGCGAGGTCACGGGTGAAGGTCGCACCGACAGGGTAGGTGTCCACGCCGTCAACGGCGCTCAGCACCAGGTTCCACGGGTCGGTCGCCGGGGTGGCGGCGCCCGGATCGGTGGCGCTCTGGCCGAGCAGCGCGCTGTTGACCCGGAACTGCATCACCTGGCCCGTGGTGGCGGGATCGGCGGGGATGTCGGGGAAGCCGCCGAACGGCGCGTCGGGTGCGGTGTTGAACATGCGCACGACGTCACCGTTCTTGAGGCCCCGGAAGTCCACCAGGACGTCGGCCCGCTCGGCGAGACCCATGAGCAGCGCCTGGTCCTTGAAGGGGGCCCTGACCCGGTTCCAGGTCGCCTGGCCCGGCACCAGCGGGGTGGCCTTGCCGGTGACGATCTCCACGACCTGCGGCAGCAGGCTCTGCTCGGCGCCGATCTGGTAGAAGGGGACCTCCTTGTTGGGCTTGCCCTGCTTGTTGAGGCGGAACA
>Ga0315542_1000093_pt1 | contig 44540 bp, 43 predicted proteins | sample SalMarSW160120MG_FD_202541 | JGI IMG/M metagenome (GOLD analysis project Ga0315542, IMG submission 202541) | Salt marsh sediment microbial communities from the Plum Island Ecosystem LTER, Massachusetts, United States - Salt Marsh Sediment SW1601-20 ...
TCCACACGATCAATTCCAGGCCGGTGTATACCATTTATGAAGTCCTCCACGAAGAGAAAATAGTCCCCTCGTCAGTGGTGGTTATCGGAGGGCCTGCCCCGCAGGTCGCCCCGTTTATCGGGGACGCCCTGGGATTGCCCCACCGTGTTCCGGCACACTTCGGGGTGGCAAACGCCATTGGTGCGGCCGTGGCAAGGGTTACCGCAGAAATTACGCTTCAGGCAGACACGGAAAGGGGTTCTCTGGTTATCCCCGAGGCCGGCATCCATCAGAAGATTTCTTTCACATATCAGCTCCGGGATGCCATGTCCCTGGCCCGGGAAGTGCTCAGGAAACGCGCCCTGGAAGTTGGCGCCGACCCCGAGTCCCTGGAGATATCCGTTATTGAAAAACAGGTGTTCAACATGATCCGCGGGTATTCACGAACCGGGCAGAACATGCGCGTTAAACTGTGTATTACGCCGGGGATCATCCGTGAATGGAAGAGGAAAACGAGGTCATGATACAGGCACCGAAACGCACGGGTCTGGTGTTTTTCCCCGCCTATGACTGGGCTATCAGCCCCACGCATCCGGAACGGGAAGAGCGGCTGCTCTACACCCAGGATCAGGTCATGGAAGAAGGACTTCTGGATGTGGAGGGAATCATCGAGTATCGCGTGAAACCCGCCGGGGCGAAGGATATTCAACGGGTTCATTTCTGCGTCCCCGATGAATCCGCGGTGACCACGGAGAGCCACCTGATTTCCGCGGGAGGGTGCATTGTTGCGGCCGATGCGGTTCTCAAGGGAGAAGTGGACAACGCTTTTGCCCTAGTGCGGCCGCCGGGCCACCATGCCATGCGGGTTGTCCATGGAAACCGGGGGTTCTGCAATATCAATAATGAAGCGGTCATGACCGAGTATATCCGAGACACCTATGGGGTTGAAAAAATCGCCATCATCGATACGGACTGCCACCACGGCGACGGGACGCAGGACATCTACTGGCATGATCCCGATACCCTTTACATCTCCGTGCACCAGGACGGACGGACCCTCTATCCGGGATCCGGCTTTCCCGATGAACTGGGTGGACCCAATGCGGAAGGGACCATCGTGAATATACCGCTTCCTCCCCGGACCGGGGAAGAGGGATTTCTCTATGTGCTTGAAGAATTGATCATGCCGTTGCTGGATACGTTCGAGCCGGAGCTGGTGATTAATTCCGCGGGCCAGGACAATCACTTCAATGATCCCATCACGCATATGAATTTCTCAGCTAGGGGCTACGCCCTCCTCAATGCGCGGCTGAAGCCGGATATCGCGGTCCTGGAAGGAGGGTATGCCGTGGAAAACGCACTGCCGTATGTGAATGTGGGCATCATCATGGCCATGGCAGGACTGGATACCGGGTTCGTGAAAGAACCCAATTATGACCGGGACTACGAGCGCCAGCGCGCTGATATTACCCGGTATATTGAACAGCAGGTGGTGGAACTCAAGGGCTTATTTCTGCGTGGCGAGTTCCCGAAGAACAGCTGTGAGCCGGGCCGGATAGTGGAAAGGCGACGCGAGATCTATTACGATACCGACGGGATCAGGGAAAGACAGAACGAGAGAATCTGCCGCTGCCTGGATTGTGCAGGGGCACTTTCCATCGAATCAATCTCCAGCACGGGAAATAACATTCTTGCAGTTCATATCCCGAGAAAGGCGTGTCCTTCCTGCCGGCAACTCGGGCAAACCTGGTTCGAAACGGCGAGCGGCGGAAAGTTCGACTTTGTGTATCTCCAGGACCGCGTCAGGGGTACCTACGAAGGGAGAGTGAGGACACCGTGAACCGTGAACGCTGAACCTGCGAACACCTGGGACCACGTGATCAATTACCGGCTCTCCCGCCTCGGCACGGGTCAAGGGGTGGGCTGGTTTTCCTGCATTCCGGAGGGAGATCTCACTTTCCGGGACCTCTCCACGGCCCTCCGTGAACACCCCCGGGACCAGTTCATGCGTCAGTACGCGCTGGATCGTATTGGATGTCTGGAACCGGCTGAACTGCTCGAACTTGTGGAAACAGCCGGAGAACACGAGCGAATGATGAAGGCGCTGGCCTGTGAAGCCTCGATACTCTATGAAAAATTTGAGCCCCTCAGGAAACGTTTCGTCGAAACCAGCCTCCAGGACTCAACCGATTCCAGTCCACTCATCTACATCCGCTGGTCAGAAATGAGCCGGCATGAATACCACAGAGACTGGCTCAGGCTGTTTTCAGAAAACATGATGCGGCACAGAATTCTCCCCGTACCGGAGGAGGCTGGACTACCCCTCCTCTATGAACCCGCAGAGATAGACAGGTGGTGGAACGGTCGTCGCACGGTCAGGGACCTCGAAGAGGATGCAGGACCGCGAACCATTGCAGGGGAAAGCCCTTTTGACAACGCAAAGGCCAGGGAGATGGTGAAAACGATCAACAGGAAACTGGATCGTTTGGGTATTCTCAGGGGATGGGAATCGAGGACCCAGGCCACTGTGAGCCCTTACGCGGTGGAACGACCCTGGCACCTTGACATTACCCTGAAACAGGAAAAAAACAACTGGAGATTGCAGGGGGACCAGGTAAGCTACGGCCGTGGGCTCAATATTCACCAGGCCAGGATCTCCTGCCTGATGGAGATAGCAGAACGGTACTCGGCTTTTTGCACGGTACATGAGGAGGACCTTACCGGGTACCGGGAGAGCCGGAAACTGGTGAAGGGAACCTATACGGAACTGAAAAGAGGGTATGAGGCAGTGGACCCCAATGCATTCCTTGCGGAAGTTCCCTACGAGGATCAGGATCTTTACTGGATTGCGGGGGAGAAGGCCGGTCCGGAAGGGCATTCCCCTGTATATGTCCCGGCCCAGATGATCTTCTTGTTCGCCAATTTTGATGAAATAAGCCTCACGGGCGGACTTCCCTCAACGGGTCTGGGCGCCGGCACCACCACTGACGAGGCGAGGTTGAGCGGGCTCCTGGAGGTGCTGGAAAGGGATGCGGAAAAGGTGGTGCCGTATAGTGAAGAACGATGTTTCCTGCTTGCCGCTGAAGATCCGAAAATCAATGATATCATCGAGGGGATGAGACGAAAAGGCATCCGGATCCAGTTCCTCGATCTGACCCAGGAATTCGGAATACCCTGCTACAAGGCCTTTATCCAGGGGCCGGCCGGGGTCATATTGAAGGGGACTGCCGCAAACCTGGACGGAAAACGGGCCGCTGTTTCCGCCATGACGGAAATTCCGTATCCATACCCGTACTGGTTCGGCTCGGCGGTTCCGCCGGAAGGGGTACCGATTGTCCATTCCGACGACCTTCCCGATTTTTCATCAGGGGATGCATCAAAGGACCTTCACCTCATCGAAAGCGTATTGATCAGGAACGGCTATCAGCCCATCTATGTGAATCTGACAAAAGACGATCTGGAAATTCCGGTGGTCAAGGTCCTGGTCCCCGGTCTGGAGCTGACCAATGTGCCGGACCGTTTCTCCGGCTTGAGTTTCCGGAAGTTCGCCCATTTTATAACATCTTCAAATCAATGCCAATATGGCACCGGCTGAGGCGAATTTGCGTCCAGAATACTTTTGATGAAACCCTCCACCTCTGATAGAAGAAAAGCTTCCCCACTAAGCCGCCTTCAGGAGGGTTGCTTGATGCCTCCCGTTCTGCGGGAGGAGATTCACCGAAAGGCAAGAGAACCATTGACAATTTGAGATTTTTTGGAAATATTATTGATATCAGGCAAATGTTAATAATTTGTTACTGATAAAGGGAAGGAACACGGAGCATTACAGACATTATAACAATAATAATTTGTTATGGATGAAATATCATACTATTTATTGTAGGTGCTTATCTTGGCTGATTGGATACAAATATTATTTAATTCAGCGGTTACAGGAAGTATTTATCTCATGGGAGCGGTGGGGCTGACATTGACCTACGGCCTTTCGAAGTTCCCGAACTTTGCCCATGCAGAACTGCTGACCCTCGGCGCTTTTATCGGATATCTGGTATCTGAACAGCTGGGGTTGGGTTTTGGCGCTGCTTTTCCGGCAGCCTTCCTGGTCACCGGGGCAGTAGGGCTGTTGTGCTATCGGTTGGTGTTCCAGCCGTTGGCCGGGAGAGGAGCGACAATCATTCATCTTATGGTCGCCTCAATCGGGCTGGGTTTTGTCCTGAGATATTCAATTGGCTCGATTTGGGGATGGAAACCCCTGTACTTTTCCGCCAAATGGCCATCCCTCGATATGGGACCGCTGCGGATAACCGGCCTCTGGGTGTGGATCATTGTTTCTGCGGTAAGCCTTTCAGTCATTATGCATCTTATCCTCATCAAAACGAAGATCGGAAAAGCCATTCGGGCGACTGCAAGTAATCCGGAGCTTGCGAAGGCGTCGGGTGTGAATACGGACAGGGTGATCCTGATAACATGGTTTGTCGGAGCCGGCCTTGCCGCCGTTGCCGGTATATTCCGTGCGGCAAGCACCCAGATTTGGCCCATGACCGGCTGGGATATCATACTGCCTATTTTTGCTGTTGCGATTCTAGGAGGCATTGGGAACTTCTACGGCTCTATTGTTGCGGCATTTATTATCGGACTTGCTGAAAACTGTGGTATTGTTGCCTTGATGGCGCTCGGTTTCTCGACCTCTTATCGAATAGCAGTTGCTTTCTTGATTCTGATCGTCACCCTCATTGTGAAACCACAGGGCTTGGCAATGTTTTTCAGGAGAGGGTAATTGGACCTGCTCGTCTATTTTCTTGATTTCGTGGTTTTGATCGGCATTTTCGGCATATTTTCACTGAGCCTGAACCTGGAGTTTGGTTTTGCCGGTCTGGCAAATTTCGGGAAGGTGGCATTTGTGCTGGTGGGTGCGTACACCTATTACCTTTTGTCTGAGTTGGCGGTACCCTTTTATCTCTGTCTCCTTGCCGGGGCCTTTGCCTCGGCTGTCGTTGGGGTGATTGTTTCTCTGCCCACGTTGAAACTGAGAGAGGATTACCTGGCCATAGTGGTTTTGAGCTTCGGCGAAATTCTGAAGCTCATCGTAAAATCGGAGGGTTGGATTGCAGGAGGTGTGTGGGGCACCCCGGTCCTGCCGGCTATTTCAGTTGGTGATTCGTCCACTCGCATTGATGCATTTGTAAATATAGGACTGGTTTATTTTTGCCTGGCCGTCTGTTTTGTGCTCGTGCAGATGCTGGCCAACTCACCCTACGGGAGGGTCATGCGCGCCATCAGAGAGGATGAGCTGGCCGCTGAAGCATTGGGAAAAAACAAGACCCGATACAGGGCGCAGATATTTGCCCTTGGTTCAGCTATTGCCGGACTGGGAGGCGGCTTATACGCGCAGTATATTCAATTCATCGATCCGTACATGTTCGTGCCTATGCTCACTTTTACCGTGTGGATCATGGTTCTCATCGGCGGGCCGGGGAACAACTGGGGAGCATTCCTGGGTGCCGTGCTGGTAATGCTTTTCGATAGAGGAGCAAACATCGCCAAGGACTATCTGACGTTGCCGGTAGATCCGAGTAATTTGCAGTATATCATTTTCGGTATTCTCATTATTCTTATCCTTCTGTACAGACCGCAAGGTTTACTAAAAGAGAGCCAGATTAGAACAAAGGCAAGGGATAGAATTGGACATGACAGAACCGCTGCTGAAACTGAGGAACGTTAGCAAACATTTTGGGGGCCTTTATGCTGTCAACGGGGTAGACCTGGACATAAGCAGTGGCAGCATTTGGGGCATGGTTGGACCGAACGGCAGTGGAAAAAGCACGCTGTTTAATACGATTCTCGGTCTTTACCAGCCGGATGAAGGAAGTATCCATTTTGTTGGAAAACCCATTGACCATATGCCTCCCCACAGGATCTATGGTCTTGGGCTCGTAAAAGGTTTTCAGGTACCCAAGCTTTTCCAGGCCTTGAGCGTGCTGGACAACATGATGATGGCAGGGAGAAACCATCCTGGAGACAGCCTGCTTCACAGCCTTCTTTTTCGGAACAGCTGGCAACAAAAGGAGGTGGAGATGGCGGACAGGGCCTTGGACCTGCTTGAACTGCTGGAAATAGCCCATTTGGCCGCAGCTCCAGCCGGTGAACTTTCAGGCGGCCAGAGAAAACTGCTGGAAATAGGGAAAGGACTTATGGCTTCACCCACCCTCCTGTTGCTGGACGAACCGGTGGCCGGAGTGAACCCTAAGCTGGGTAGGAGAATTTTTGAAAAGCTCGCGGATCTCTGTGACAAAGGCTTGAGCCTTTTTATTATCGAACATAGGCTTGAGCTGCTGTTTGATTTTGCACACAGGGTGTATGTGATGAACAAAGGGACGGTACTGATTGAAGGTACGCCCGGGGATGTTGTGAAGAATGCTCTGTTTTATAAGATTTATTTGGGGAGCTGAAACATGCAGCCTGTCCTCAGCATGCAGAATATAAGAGCCGGATACGGCGACGTCACCATCGTCAACGATGTTTCCATTACCGTTGGTTCAGGGGAAATTGTGGCCATTGTAGGACCCAACGGAAGCGGAAAGTCCACCTTGCTCAAGAGCCTTCTCGGTTTTGCCCGAATATTTGAAGGGCGGGTATATTACGAAGGACAGGATGTCACCGGTGTCGCTCCACACAGGCTGGTAAAGCAGGGTATAGGGTATGTTCCTCAAATCGATAACGTTTTTCCCAACTTAACCATAGCAGAAAATCTGGACATGGGGGCGTACTACCGGAAACAGAAAGATGATATAAGAAAGACCATAAAGGAAACATTCGGCATGTTTCCAGAGCTTGAGGCGAGAAAAAACTATCTTGCAGGCAATCTGAGCGGGGGGGAAAGGCAAATGCTCGCCATCGCAAGGGCTATGATGGGTCAGCCGAGAATATTACTCCTCGATGAACCATTGGCTTCGCTTTCTCCCAAGCCGACTTCGGTCATTTTGTCTAAACTTGAGAAAATAGAAGCAGCAGGCATGGCAATTCTGATGGTCGAGCAGAATGTGAAGAAGGCCTTGAGTGTCTCAAAGAGAGGCTACGTCCTGGTGGAAGGGGCCTGCGCCATGGAAGGTGCGGCCGATTCTCTTCTGTCAGAAGATGATTCAAAGCAGCGCTACCTGGGATTAGACGCGTAGTATTTTTGTCGTGCCTAACATTTTGCAGGGAGGAGGTGATTGCCGGGGGTGCTAGGATGGGAGTGTCGTGTCCTTTTCGTTGAAGTGGATTTCGGGGATTAGGCCCTGATAAACCGAGAAAGGAGGCAAGAAATGATGAAAAAAGTATCAATTTTGACGGCCGTTTTCTGTTTGCTTGTTTCATTGGCGCTGGTTGGGCCGGCAGCCGCAAAAAGCATAAAGATAGGTTGTCTTTTGACAACGACCGGGGATCTTGGTCCAATGGGTACCCGGATGGCAAATGCGGCGCAACTTGCAGTTGACCAGGTGAATGCCCGGGGGGGACTCCTGGGCAGCAACGTGGAGCTGATACTGGAAAACGACAACTGTGAACCTGCAAAGGGCCTGGAGAGGGTAAAGAAGCTGATTGATGTGAACGGCGTGAAGATAATCGTGGGTCCGATGATCAGCGGCAGCTCATTTTCCGCCGGTCCGTATGCGTCCAGGAAAAGAGTTGCGATGATAACCCCGTCGGCCACTGCAGCAAAACTCTCAGACCAGCGGTGGACGAAGTGGTTTTTCCGTACCTGTCTTCGTGACGACCTTCAGGCCAAGATCCTCTCGGATGTGATCATGGAAAAGGGGTTCACACGGCTCGCTACGTTTGTGCTTGATAATACGTACGGCCAGGGCCTGGAAATTGCGCTTGTGGAACTTTTGAAAAAGGCCGGATGGAAAGGAACGCATGTGGCATCGGTTCGCTATGACCAGACAAAAAAAGATTATCTCACACAGCTGCAGCAGATTAAGAGCAGCAAACCTGATGTCATTTTTGCCTCCACGTATTGCGACGATGGGATCATTGTTTTCAAGCAGGCCCTTGACCTGGGTCTGGACAAGATTGCCTGGCTGGGGTGCGACGGGAACTACGGCTCTGGTTTGTTCAAAGAGGCAAAATCGGCTGAATTCATGGAAAAGGCCTTTCTGGCCGGCACGAGGTCTGCCGGAGGATTAACCAAGACCTATGATGAATTTGCCGCCGCGTACAAGGGCAAATACGGGGAGGCCCCGGAAGTTTACTGCGATACCACCTATGATGCAGTGTGGGCGGTGGCCAGGGCCATAAAAAAGGCCGGCAAATATGATGGAAAGGCCATCCGGGACGCTATGGAAACCTTGCAGTTTGAAGGCGCGAGCGGCCCGATTGCCTTTAATAGCAAGGGTGACCGCGCATCCGGTACGTTTGAACTCTGGAAGGTCGAGCGGGATCCGACGGCAAAATACGGCTATAAAAACGTCAGAATAAAACTGGTTACCATTAAGTGATCCCAGCGAATGTAAATTGTTAGAAGTCAGAAGAGCGTGCTGCCGCGGCAAGGACGTGGCAGCATGCTCCGGGACATCATAACCTCAGATACCAGGCCCCGCCCTCCTGCTCATGATGAGCCGCCGGATCACTCATTGCAAGACGGGGTGAGAAACGGCATCCCATGCCCTCAAATCCACCGTCCAAATTCCGCAATGATAATCCTGTGGGTTGATTTGGTGAAATCCTGATCATCAGCAAGGCGTCAGATGGAAGGCGCCGCATCGTAGATCCCGTGTTGTGTGCAGGAGGAGTGACGACTGAGATAGTATGACTAATACGTCGCAAGGAGGAGCGACCGAAGGCAACGCACCAGATGATACTTGATGGTGATCAGGGTGCCCGCTATCGCAGGAGCAAATCCAGATAATCAGCAAACCGCTGGATCACCTCCGGAAGGTTCTTCCTGCCGAACCCGATGCGGACATGGTTATCTCCATACTGGAACATCCTCGACGGGACGAGCATGATTCCCGTCTCTTTGACCAATTTTTCGCAGAATTCGAATGTGTCTTCAAACATCAGCATCCTGGGGAAACAGACGGATCCGCCCAGGGGCCGCTGCCAGTTGAAGGTATTGCTGTATTTATCGAAAAAATCGTCCAATACGTCCAGGTTCTTGCGAATACGGGCCTCTTGCCTGGCGATGATCCTTTCACGGGAACGCACGGCGATAAGTCCCAGGATTTCACTTGGTGCGCTGTTACAGATGGTGGTGTAGTCCTTAAGAAAGCTCATACGCTCGAGAGCCTCACGGTCGCGGGTAGCAACCCAACCGATCCTGAGACCCGGCAGACCAAAGGTCTTTGACAAGCCAAAGAGCGAGATGGCCTTGTCGTGTAATTCACAGGCGGCAGGCAGGGTGGTTCCCGGAGCCACTTCAAGGAACCGGTACATCTCATCGGACAACAGATAGGCCTTCCCTTGAGCGATGAGATCAACAAGCGACGTATAGTCATCTGCCGCGGGCACGAAACCGGTGGGGTTATGGGGAAAGTTGACGGCTACGAGTTTCGTGTTGGCCCGGATCATATTTTTCAGTTGATCCACGCTGAAGTGCCAGCCGGCATGCTCGTCAGGCTTCCACATGGTCACATGGCACCCCATGGATCGGGCCAGTTCGTAAAGCGACTGGTAGCCCGGGAATGTGCAAATCACATGGTCTCCCGGTTCGAGGAGCGCCTGCATGGTGAGAAAGATCCCTTCTTCGGGAACAGTCACCATGATGTTCTCCGCTTCGATGCCGTCATAAATACCGGCGATCGACTTGCGAAGGGCGGGATGACCGAGCGCCTCGGTGTATCCCAATTTCAGGTTTTCCCATAAGCGCATGGTTTCGGTATCAGCCATCTCCAGCAGTTCCGTCTGGGAAAGGGCTTCGCAGTCGGAGCACGAAAGGAGATATTGGGCTGAAAACTCGTACCTTGCAATATATCGCTCAAGAGCAAATGGTTCAATTTTCATCATGGTCATGTCCTCATTTCTCCAGGTGCAGGCCTGCCGTCCGAACGGTGAGGGCCGGCATCGCGGATCAGAATATGAGATAGGCCGCCCACCCGGCAAGCAGCGGAAAGGCGGAAAAGAGCAAAACACGGACAAGGGTGAACCGCGTGCCCATAAACGCCAGCTCAAAAGGTATCTTCCCCACCCCCATCATGGCCCATCCGGTTATAAAGGCGATCACCGTGCTGATGCCGGCACCTGCCTTGTGTACCGCTGATATAATAGGAAAGGCGACGTATGGCCCGCCGGGAATAAGCGCTCCGCACACCCCGCCGATAAGTACGCCCCGCAGACCGGCGTGTTGGCCGAGCCATCCTTCTATGAGTTCAGGAGGGACCGCGGTCTGCAGCATGCCGGCAAGCAGGAAGGCCAGGAGCAACAGGGGACTGACTTTTACCATCATGTCGGTTGCGGTACGTATGGCTTTTCGTGCGGATCCGTCACCGCGCCTGGCGGCCGCTATGAGAAGAGCCGCCGCGAAAACTGCCAGGACCGCAAATGCCGTGATCATGAATGGGCCCCTCCCGCCAGGGCCCGCACCTGTTCGCGCATACGTTCGGCAGTGCCCGAAAGAATGAGATTGGCCAGCAAACCCGCGATCACCGGGATCAGGAAGGTGACAACATATCGCAGAAGAGTGATCCTGGCGCCCAGCAAGGCCACTTCCATGGGAAGTCTGGTGAGCGTCCATACGTTCTTGGCCGCGACAAAGGCCATAACAGTTCCGATCTCCGCACCTCCCACGAAAAAAGACGCAGCAATGGGGTAGGATATATACGGCCCCCCGGGAACAAGCGCCCCTGCAACAGCACCCAGCAACACCGCCTTGATGCCGGCGCCCCGTCCCAGCCATTTTTCAATGAATTCAGGGGAAACCAGGACCTGTATGAGCGCGGCCAGGAGAAATGCCGCTGCCAACAGGGGAGTGATTTCCGCCAGCATAAATCCGCCCGCTTTCAGGCCGGTCAGCACCAGGGGCATGCCTCCCCTGGAATAGGCCAGAAACGACAGGGCTACTGCGGCGATTGCCATGCCTATGGTGATGCTTTTCATATGTTCTTCCTGCTCTCTCCTCCCTGTTACCGTTCCGGGGGGGTGTCGCACAATGCACGATCAATGGATCCGGAAACCGGCACATGCGGTATCACGGGGCAGGGCCGGATATTTCGATGTGAGTGAACGTCACCTGCAGTTCCGATGAAGGCATCCGGCCTGTATCTGATTTTGCCGACTTGAGGTCAGGGCCGCAACCATCTTACCGCTTTCAAGGGGATATTACTCTTTTCAAGTTTTTTCATTATAAGGTCGAAAAGATGGTCGGCATTCCCTCTGTAGAATAGCCGCAATGACATTTTTATAATCGTCGTTTGCGTTTCATAGTCTCGTTCCACACCTAAGAAAATGGGCATCACTTCCCTGTTTTTCACTGTGTCGATGAGTTGTCGAATATCCACTTCATTCGAAACTGTTATCTCGAGATCTCTGTAAATGTCCTTGCGATAGTAGCTTTCCAGATGACGCAGCACCACCAGGGTGACCAGGGCAAGCATTGTCGTAGCTGTTGCAAGAATGTACTGTCCCGCTCCAGAGGCCATGCCGATAGCCGCTGCGATCCACAGGCAGGCGGCAGTCGTAAGTCCCCGGATGGATATCCCTTCCTTAATGATAACACCAGCGCCAAGGAAGCCTATGCCGGTGATTACTTGAGCGGCTAACCGTCCCGGGTCTGTAACCTTGGAAAAACCGGGAGGGATGATGACATCGAATGTAGCGATACGTGTGGAAAGGATCATGAACAAGGCCGCACCGGCGCTTACCAGGAGGTGGGTTCGCAAACCGGCGCCTCTGCCATGGATATCCCGCTCCAGGCCCAGGATGCCACCGTACGCGGCTGCCACAAGAATACGAATTAGAAGATTCCATGGTTCTTCTGAAAAAGTAAAAGGCATTTGTCCCCTCTCTTTCCCTTAGTCCATCGATTCATAAATATGCTAACGCATTTTCACGTTGCCGAAGATACGGCCTTGCGGGAAGGCAGGGAAACGGGATGTTCCCGAGGCGGCGTCATGTCGGCCCTGGAGCAGGACAGCGGAAGGGCCGACATCCGCAGTGAGCGGAGCCATGGATGGCGCAGTGAACGTAGCAGAGGGAATATGCCGGTTCCCTGCCCACAACGTGTCAATACCCTGGTATAATTGTGAATTAAAACACTTAGTTTCAGCTAAAGCCTCCCCGTCTCATGGAGGAACCGCATAGGTCTCCCGAACCGAATCCAGAAAAGGGGGCTGTGCTCTGCGGAGCAAGAATGGCCGTCCATTCACAAATCAGGCGAAATCCCTCACGTCCAGGACCTCTCCGTTCCTGTCTCCTTCGACGCTTTCCTTGTATGCCCGGGCGACCTTTTCCGCGGGCATTCCGCTGGAGCTGTCCATCCCCATCGCCTCCATGGTCTCTTTGACCCAGATGGGACTGACGGCATTCACCCGCATACCGCGCGGCATCTCCAGGGCGGCTGCACGTACAAAACCCTCAACACCCGCGTTGACCATACTGATGGATGAACTGCCCGGCATGGGCTCCCGGCTGAGCAGACCGCTTGTCAGAGTGAACGATCCATTGGCATTGATATACTGCCGCCCGATGCGGACCAGATTTACCTGTCCCATCAACTTGCTGGACAGTCCAAGGGCGTAATCGTCGTCACCGAGTTCGTCCAAGCTGCCGAATCGGGCCAGGCCGGCGGCACAAACAACGGCGTCAAAAGAGCCCGCATCCTGAAACAGTTTTTCGATAGAGGCCTTTGAAGATAAATCGACCCGGAAATCGCCGCTTCTGAAAGCCACTTTGATGATTTCATGGTCGCCCTCCAGTAACGCGACCACCCGCCGTCCTATGGTGCCGGTTGCACCGATCATGATGATTTTCATATGGTATCCTCCAAGTTCCATTCTTCCAGCATCCCCGGTCGATGGCTTCGCCATGGGGCGCGCATCCCGATTCTTCCTGGTTTTTTCTTGATCCCGCTAACTTTTAAATATATCATTCCGGGTCATAGAGGAGCAAGATATTTGTTCTTGGATCATTGCTGTTCAAGACAGTTTTTATAGAAAATTAAGGCTGATATATCATTCCGTTCCCCTGCTTTTCCACAAAGTCGATTTTGAACAAAGATGATGATGGATAAGACTTGATACATCCGCGAAAAGGAGAATGAGATGGAGAAAAAGATTCTGTTTACCGAGAGCGCACCGGCTGCCATCGGGCCGTATTCCCAGGGTGTCATGGCCGGAAACATGCTCTTTGTGGCCGGCCAGGTTCCCATCGACCCCGAGACCGCCGAGTTGGTCAAGGGCGGCATCGAGGAGAAGACCCACCAGGTCATACGGAATATCCGGGCGATCGCCGAGGCTGCAGGAAGCAATCTCGACCGGACACTGAAAACGACTGTTTTCTTGAAAAATATGGATGACTTTGCAGCCATGAACCGGGTGTATGGCCAGTATTTTACCGAAAAACCTCCGGCCCGTTCGGCGATCCAGGTCTCGGGATTGCCCAAGGGCGCGGACATAGAGATTGAAGCGATCATCGCCCTGCCGTAACGGGGGCCCTGTCATGCATTTTTTTAAGGAGGATCATATGAATCTGGCCCGATTTCCGAGAAGACGGTATACCGAAGGGCAAACCCCGCTGGAATTCGCCCCCAATTTTACCCGGACCCTGGGAGGGCCGAACGTGTATATCAAAAGGGACGATCTCCTTGGCCTGACGGCAGGGGGCAACAAGACCCGCAAGCTCGAATTCCTGGTGGCCGACGCACTGGCCCAGGGATGCGACACACTCATCACCTGCGGTGCGATCCAGTCCAATCATTGCCGTCTGACCCTCTCGGCGGCCGTGAAAGAAGGCATGAACTGCAGGCTTCTCCTTGAAGAGCGGGTGCATGGTTCATACGACAGACATGCCGGCGGTAATAATTTTCTGTACCGTCTTCTTGGTGTGGAGGATTTCAAGGTGGTGCCCGTCGGGACCGATATGGAGGCGGCCATGGAGGAGATGGCGGGGCAGGTAGCCGCTGAAGGGCGCAAGGCCTACGTGATTCCCGGCGGCGGGTCAAATCCCGTCGGAGCTACAGGCTATGTGGCATGTGCCCAGGAACTTCAAGGCCAGTTTTTTGACAGGGGTCTGGACATAAACAAGGTCGTGGTATCGAGCGGGAGTACCGGGACTCATGCCGGTCTGATCACCGGATTTGCGGGGTGCAACATGAATATCCCGATCTTCGGGATCAATGTGAGCCGGGACAACCATGAGCAGGAACGCATGGTCTACGATCTCGTGGTGAAAACCGCCGAACACGTGGGAATCGTCGGTCCCGTCCCGAGAGAGCTCGTCAGATGCTTCGACGACTACTGGCGGCCTCACTATTCTCTCCCCAACAGGAGGATGGTCGAAGCCGTCAACATGCTGGCAAAAACAGAAGGTATTCTTACGGACCCGGTCTACACGGGAAAGGCTCTGGCCGGCCTGATCGACCTATCCCGCAAGGGGGTTTTCAAGAAGGGTGAAAATGTCCTTTTTGTGCACACGGGCGGATCTCCCGCTCTCTATGTGTATATGAAGGCCATACTGGGGGATGAACCGGTACCGGATGCGTAAGCGCCCGTGGGTCCGCCCCTGCATGCTCGATGCCGAAAGAAGACGCGATGATGCCAAAAACAGTGGGAATCATAGGAGGGATGGGGCCCGAAGCGACCGTAGACCTCATGCACCGCGTCATCAAAGCCACTCCCGCCGTTGATGACGGGGACCACATCCGCATGCTGGTGGACAACAATCCCGGGATCCCCTCGCGCATCCGGGCTCTGATCGAAGGCACCGGCGAAAGTCCCGGGCCCTGCATGGTACGGATGGGCAGGCATCTGGAAACGTGGGGAGCAGATTTCCTGGCCATTCCCTGCAACACGGCCCATTACTATTATGAAGAGATACGCCGGGCCGTGCATATCCCGGTGCTCAACATGATTGAGCTTGCCGTGGGGCGGATCATCATGGAGAATCCCGGGATGCGGCACGTGGGCCTGCTGGCGTCTCCCGCGGTCCTGAAAACGGAACTCTACAAGCAGTCCTTTCGAAAGCGCGGTGTGGCCCTGGCATCTCCGGCGGCAGGACTCCAGGCCGATCTCCTGACGGCGATTCGCAGAATAAAGTCGGGGGATACCGGTGACGGGGTGATCTCGATCGTGCGGGCTTCGTCCGACCACCTGGCGGGCGGAGATGCCCAAGCACTGCTGATCGCCTGCACCGAGCTGTCTATCATCGCGCACAGGATTCCGTGGAGCGTGAAGACGTACGACTCCTCTCAGATCCTGGCCGAATCCATCGTCCTCGAGGCAACGGGAAAACCCGTCCGGGTCTGATATGTGTGCTGCCATCCTTTCACCATGGCCGCGCGTGCTCTCCTGATTCATCTCTCATATCCCTCTCGTTGTTGTGCCGGTAACGTCACTTTAGGTTCCTATTCGTTATGGAAAGTTTTTTGTCTTTTTTCACTTGACAAATTATAACCCTAAATCATAGTCTCATCCTGTCGAGGAACTTGATGATGCCCAAGTTCTTTTTTTCGGTATTTTGTTCTATCAAAACTGATATAAGATAACTTAAATATACAGAAAGAAGCTATTCCAAAATGGAATAATATATAGTAGAATAGCTTCCCGCATATGCCCGAGCGTTTAAGAAAGGTTATGGGAACAGCAAATGGATCGCGTCTATACGGCAACCTTTTTACTTTATATCCTTGTATTGGTGCTGTCACCCTTCAGATTTCGACTTGTGCCTTTTGTTATTGCAGCGGCAATAACGGTCAACGGATGGGCATTGGTCCTCATTGTTGTCCGCTCAGGACACCTTCCCGTTTTCAATCTTTTCGAGTCTTTTCTCCTAATGAGTTTCATCCTCGGCCTTCTTGGGCTTGTTGCACGGAATCGTGAAAAAGGAGAATCTCTCCTCAATGTCTGGCTGTGGCTGGAGACGGTGATCGTGTTGGGCCTGCTCTGGTTTTTTCCCCGGAGTGCATCCTTTTCCCGCTATGACCACAATTATCCGTACGTTGTACTTTTTCACGGCATGCGGGATGTGGCACTCGCAGCAGTCCTTTTTTCCTCTTCCTATTTTATCCAGTCTCGGCTTGAAGGACCGAAAACCGCTCCCGGAGCCCGCCACTTCCATCAGGGAAGGAACTATCTTCTTCTGGGGGCGATTTTCTTCCTGATTTCTGAGTTCGTGGGCATTATCTGGTGCCTCAACGGATGGGGTGATGTGTGGCGCTGGAACACCGCCTTTTTCCAGTCTACGCTCATTGTGCTTTATTTCATGCTTGCCTTTCACGTCCCGGGCAGGAATCGTCGTTCCGATAATGCAAGAAGCCTCATTGGCGGCATGAGCGGTTTTTTCATGCTGACCCTCACCGTGGTTCGGGGGCTGGCATGAAGATCCTCTCCCAAAGACTTTCTTCCCTCACTTTCACCACGATTGTTCTGGTGATGCTCCTCGTCTGGTTGACATGGGGAATCCTGATGGCCGGTTCATCCGCCACCATGAATCCGTTCGGCGCTATGAACAGCCGTCTTGTCAGGGAATGGCTGATGGACTCTGAAGGCGGGCCCGGCCTGCTGAAGTTCTGGTTCGGCGGACTCTGCGTGATGATGGCGCTTCTCGGCGCCAACCTGGTGTTCTGTTCATGGAATAAGATCCTCAGGATCATGCGAGTAAAATTCAGTGGACCAAAGCTCCTCATGCTTGTGGTTCATATGGTTTTCGGACTGGTCGCTCTGGGACATTTTGGAAGTTTCATGCTGGGGTATCGTTATGAAAAAGTCGTACTTGCGGAAGGACAGTCTTTCAGTTTCGGCAACGGCCATGGTTTAAAGCTGGAGCAGGTGCGATTTGTCGATGATCCGGCAATTCTGAAGAAATCTCCCCGGTATTTGACCGGGAATGAGTTCCATTACCGCAGAAACTTTGCCGACATTCTGTTGAGCCGGGAGGGAACAGAGGTGTCAAGGGACCGGATTTCCATCCTGAGGCCGGCCAGACACGGCGGGGTGCAAATCACCCTTGCCAGATTTGCGCCCCTCAAGAGTATGAAAGGCTCGGGCAAGCGGGGAAGTCCGCGTGCAGTGTTTATCATCAGCAGAAATCCCGTGCTTTCTGCTTTTCTCGTGGCGTACGGGGTAATGATCGTGGGTATGAGCATCTATCTGGCGATGACATGGCGAAAATCAGTCTTGAACACTAATACGTAACTTTGGAAGGGGGGAGAAGATGAATCGGAACCTGATGTGCATGTTTGTGTGTCTGACCATGGCTGTTTTCCTGATGGAAGGCAGTGCCTTTGGGGAAAGCAAAACGGGAGGTGAGGACTACCAGGTGTATACCCTGGGTGAGGTCGTCATCTCTGCGGAAAAGGGATCGACGGTCAAGGATGTCTCCATAAACAATGTGATGACGCAGGAGGAAATTCAGGCAACGGACGCCAAGACCGCCGCTGAGGCATTGGCGTATGTCCCGGGAGTCATCGTATCGACCGGCCGAAAACAGGAGCCCGGGGTCTCGATTCAAGGCTTTGCCCAGAATCGGGTCTTGATTCTGATCGACGGCGTTCCCTACTACGAGACAAAATACGGCAAACTTGACCTTAATCAAGTCCCGGCGGATATTATCGCCAAGATCGAAGTGATCAAAGGCGCTCCATCTGTCATCTATGGGGCCAATGCAGAAGGCGGAGTGGTCAACATCATCACCAAAAAGGCAGGCGAAAAACCTTCCATAGCGGCAAGAGCCGAGTTGTCGAACGACAAGAACGGCTATCTGGCTTCTCTCTCCCACGGCATGAAGGTCGGCAAGTTGAGCTACTGGCTCAATTACACGCACAGACAGTGGGATGCCTGGAGGCTCAGCGATGATTTCGATTCCGTAGAAGGTAGCATTATCAAAAGGGGACCTGGAGGGGGAACGACCACGGCCGTCTTAGAAGATGGGGGGTATTTTCGCGACAATTCGAAGTACAAAAACGACAGCATATGGGCCAAAGTAGGATACGAGGATTCCAGCGATTCGCAGTATTATGTCAATATGCATTATTCGGCAACAGAAAAGGGGATCCCCCCTTCCATGTATGAGCAAAGGGTAACGCCGTATTTTTCCCAATTCGCGAAAATTCCCCGGTACGACGATTGGGGCATCGACCTGAGCGGCAGGCAGAAGATCGTGGAGCCCCTGACCTTGCAGGGTACCCTCTTTTACCACCGACACGTGGACGATTATGCCTCCTATCCCGATGAGACCTATACGGACCGCTTCGCCCTGAGCCGGTATCGAGACTACCTGGCCGGTGGGATGCTGCTGTCCGAGTATAGGCCCGTCGAGTGGAACCTCATGAGACTTGCTTTCCACTATAAAGGCGATTCCCACGAGCAAAGGGATAACGTAGACGAGCCCTACGAGAAGTCCTTTTCCTACACAGGATCGGTGGGGTTTGAAGATGACTTCAATCTCATAAAAAATCTATCAATCGTGGGAGGAGTGAGCTACGACTGGTTTAAAGTGGATGATGTCCCGCCCGGCGAAACGCTGCCGGACACCAAATCTGAGTTCAATCCAATGATCGGGGCTTCCTATGTTCTGCCCGATTCCACACGTTTGTTTGCATCGATCGCCCGCAAGACACGTTTCCCGACTCTGGATCAGCTCTACGGATCCAATGGCAATTCGGATTTGGAGGCGGAGAGAAGCACCAATTACACATTGGGGGCGTCGAAGTTTTTTGGGAAGTTGTTGAAAATTGAATTGGCGCCTTTCTACCACGATATCTCCGACTACATAACCACGGATGCGCCGCCGCATCTTCCCGGGGAGTACCCCTACCGGAACTACGGGAAAATAGCCCTGTATGGCTTCGAATTTACGAGTGAATTTCATCCCATGGAAAGTCTTGTTTTTCGTCTGGGTTATACGTACAACCGTGCACGCAACAAAAGCGCGGAACGAGTCACGGACAAGGTTTCCAATATCCCTGAGAATAAGGTGGATCTGGGGGTGGCCTATGTGGTGCCCAACTGGAAAACTCGTTTCGATCTCAATATGATCTATATGGGAAGCAGTTACTATCAGGTACCAAGTCTCGAGGACCCTGATATTCCCACCATTAAACAGGATTCCTATACTTTGTTCCAGGCCAAGATTACTCAGCCGTTTCTTGATATATGCGAAGTGTACGTGTCTGCAAGTAATCTTTTTGACAACGACTACCAATCAGAATATGGGTTTCCGGGACCTGGGCGCACGGTCTGGCTCGGCTTTAAAGTCAGTTATCAATAACGAATTTACATGGTTCGTGAAATGGACTATCCCGCAGCTTGCTGCGGGATGTCCCTTTGATGTCATTCCGGAAAGCCCGCAGGGCTTATCCGGAATCCAGATTCCCGCTCCCCGATCGTGATCTAGAAGGACGTGCTGTTCGGGGGGCTTCACGATGTCTCCCCGCTCTGCGCGAGGAGATTCACTGAAATGCACTGGTTGTCGAGGTTAAACATGAAAAGAATGATCAAGAAAACGCCCATCCTGACCGCGCTCCTCCTTGTTCTGCTGGCGACGGTAAACGCTCACGCGAATCGACCGACCCTTGTAAGCGTTGCCGGGTGCGTGAGCCAGCCCCTGAATCTCAGCCAGGAGGATCTGGCGAGATATCAGACCATTTCCGTGCAACTGAATGGAGTCATGGAAGATGGCTCGTACCGGGGCGTCTTTTACTATACCGGAGTTCCTCTCAGGACACTGCTGGAAACAGCGTTTGTTCAAAAGGGAGAGACATCTTTCTCGAAAGGGGTGGACCTGGCCGTCCGCATCAGGAACCGTGACGGAAAACAGGTGGCCCTCTCATGGGGAGAAATTTTCTACAAGAATCCGGGGAGGATCCTGCTGGCCATCTCGGCCCGACCCATCATGCCGCATCATGACTGCAAGGCCTGCCACACGCCGGAGAAGTATAAACCGAGGTTGAATCAGCTCCATCGGAAGATCGGATTTCCAAAACTTGTGATCACGGGAGATGCGTACGCGGATCGGTGCCTGGAGAACGTTTCCGCCATTGAAGTCATTGACCTACGTCCCGGCAAACCCACCACAAAGATGAAAAAACTGTTTTCTCCTGAATGCACTGTCACGGGCAAGGATATGCAAACGATCGTCCTTCGGGACCTGTCCAATCGTCCTCGGCGGGCCCTGCGGGTCAAGCACCTGGGTGAAGGCAAGGGATATCACGGGATTAACGAGTTCAGCGGGGTCCCCTTCAAAACGCTTTTGAAAGATGCCGGCACAAAACCCGATCTCAATCTCGTTTTTCTTGCCTCTGCGCCGGATGGGTATCGTTCGCTTTTTTCCTACGGGGAGGTATTCCTGGACCCATTAGGGGACCGCATCATCCTGGCTGACAAAATGGATGGCAAGCCATTGAAACAAGGAGGCAGATTTTTCCTGATTCCTCCAGATGATCTCATGGCCGATCGAGATGTCAAAGCGGTTGAGAAGATAGAGGTTCTCTCGCTCAAGCAGAAACCAAAGGTCTCCGTGATCGGAGTGGGCTGCGGGGACACAAACCTGATCACCCTCGAGGCGGTTTCTTTCATGGCCGAAGCGGATGCCTATGTGTGCCCTCCCGACATCCGGAAACGCTTCTCCCGGTACATGGGAAATAAACCGGTCCTGTTCGATCTCTATGAGTTTGCTCCTCCTGTCCTGAAACGCAAGCATCCCGGGCTTTCTGAGGAGGGCCTGAAAAAGATGATAAAGGAAAACCAGGTTCGTGCAGCAGGAATCATCGAACAAAGATTGAAGGCCGGCGACACCGTCGCCATCCTTGATTACGGCGATCCCACGATCTGGAGCGGATGGAGCTGGGCAAGAGAGTATTTGAAGGGGGACGCTCTCGAAATTATTCCCGGCCTGAGTTCGTTTAATGTATCCAACGCCCTGCTGGGAAGCCGGATCGACTGCAATGGAACGATCGTTCTGACCACACCGTGGGAGATAAAACAAAACAGGCCTTTCCTCAAGTCCCTGGCAGAAGAAGGCCAAACGATCTGCATTTTCATGGGACTGAAGAATTTGCCCGGTCTGGTTCCCCTGTTTGAAGAATATTACAAGAAAGAAACCCCCGCGGCCCTTGTGTACAAGGCCGGGTATTCCGCAAGTGAGCATGTGATCCATACCACACTCCATGGACTCCAGAAGGCTGCCGACGGGTATCCGGAGAAATTCCTTGGCTTGATCTATATCGGCCCCTGTCTTACGGTACGGGAAGGGGAGGATTGCGAGTAGTTCGAGGTTCCCTATGATCCGGCAAGCCAGGACACAGCAAATCCCGCTCGGTCAAACGGCGCTCAAGAGGGACATGGGTTTGGGCTCCGCAACGATTCTTGTGGTCGCCAGCATGATCGGTACCGGAATTTTCACCACCTCCGGATTTATCATGTCGTCTCTTCAAAATCCCCAGGCCATGCTCCTTTGCTGGTTTGCAGGAGGAATTCTGGCCCTTTCGGGAGCGTTCTGCTATGGAGAACTTGGGGCCATGTATCCGAAGGCCGGGGGGGAGTACGTTTTCCTCAGGGAAAGCCTCGGCCGCTTGATGGGATTCCTCTCCGGCTGGATCTCGCTCATCGTCGGCTTTTCAGCTCCCATAGCTGCCGCTGCCATGGCGTTTTCCACCTACTTTTCCCACAGCCTCCCTGCCGGCGCTCATGGCTGGACCACCCTGTTTCTTCTAAAAGCCGGCCCGGTAACGCTTTCTCCCATAAACGGTGTGGCCATCGCGGTCATTATCATTTTTTCGCTGGTTCACTGGAGGGGCCTCCATTTCGGCAGCCGCGTCCAGAACCTGCTCACGAGCATCAAGATAGCGGCCATTTTCGCTTTTATCGCAGGAGGGCTGGTTCTCGGCAAAGGCAGCACGGGACATTTTTCTTCCGACTTGCCTGCCGGCCTGGTTTTCTCCCCGCCGTTTGCCGTCTCCCTGATCTTTGTCTCTTTTGCATACAGCGGGTGGAATGCCGCCGCGTACCTGGGAGCGGAAATCACGGATCCGGCTCGGAATATTCCACGATCCCTTTTGCGGGGGACCGTTCTGGTGATGGTGCTGTATCTTCTGCTGAATGTGGTTTTTATCTATGCCCTGCCCGTGGAAGAAATGAGCGGCCTTCTGGAAGTGGGAACCAAGTCGGCCGTCTCCCTGTTCGGACATCCCGCTGGAAGCGCTTTTTCGATGGCTATCACCGTTTGCCTTCTGTCCGTCATCAGCGCCATGATTATGGCCGGGCCTCGTGTTTATTATGCCATGGCAAAGGATGGGTCATTTTTCAAGTGGTTCGGAGAGGTCGACCGCCGCCCGGCAACTCCGGGGCGATCCATATTCCTGCAGGCGGGCATAGCCATACTCATGGTGATCACGTCAGCCTTTGACAAACTCCTTTTGTATATCGGCTTTACCTTGTCCCTTTTCGCTATGCTGACTGTTCTGGGTCTGATGGTTCTCCGGTACCGGCATCCCCATTTCCCGCGCCCCTACCGGACCTTCGGATATCCGGTGACACCGGTTCTTTTTATGCTGGGTAATCTCTGGATCATCATTTTTTCTTTTCAGAGCAACCCAACAGTGTTCCTGTACGGCGGTGGAACCATTTTGACGGGCCTCCTGGTCTTCCTGTTTTTTGATCGAATTACCCGCCTGCGTGTGGATCTTGAAAGAGATCTGTCCGGGGCCTGGAGTCAAAAGGATTAGGACCTTTCCTGCCATGAAGATGAGTAAATCTGCTTTGGGTATTCTGATCACTGCGCTGGTGCTGCTCTGGACAGCCGCCCGTCCTGTCTACGCTGCAGAAAGAGTGGTGCAAAAGGACACTGATAAGGACGGTAAAATCGATCAGATCGCCCACATGGCCCCGGACGGCAAGATCAGAGAACTGGAGATAGACGGCAACGGCGACGGGATTATGGACCGTTTCCAGTACTACCGGAACGGGGAGTTGGTCAGGATTGAAAGGGATACGAACGGGGATCAAAAAACGGACATCTGCGACTACTTTCAGGGAGGAAAAAGGGTCAGGCAGGAGCGGAAATCCGTCGAGACAGGCCGTGTAATCCAGATCGTCTGGTTTGATGATCAGGGACGCTATCTGAAAATTGTGAAGGACTCGGATGGGAAGGGTCGTTTCGACCTGACGTACTATTTCAAGGATGGGAAACTGGCATCCTCGGAAAGGGATATCAATGGTGATGGAACGGTGAATGTGCGGCTTTCCTATCGAGATGAAAAGCCCGTAGAAAGATGGGCTGATTCTGATGGAGACGGCAGACCCGACAGCATCATCACGTACGGGACAGACGGACTCCCCACTGAGAGCCGGCACGATCTGGACGGGGACGGTGAGATGGAAACCTTCCGAACCTATCGGAATGGTTTCGTTCTGGTTGAGCAGAAGGACGAGGATCATGACGGCCGTCCTGAGACTGTCACCCGGTTCAAAGACAACAAGCCCATTGAACAGCAGCGAGACACGAACAGGGACGGTCGGTTTGATCTGACCATCCATTTCAGGGACGGAAAACCGTTCTACCGCGAGCAGGACACGAACTTCGACGGCAGGAATGATCGTTTCATCTCTTCTGATGATAACGGCCTGCCGGCCAAGATAGAGGAGGACACCCGGTTTACGGGACGGATAGACAGAATCAGGACCTTCCGGAAGGGAAAACCGGTCAAGATTGAATATGACAGCGACGGTGACGGATTCAGAGAGACGACGACCTTGTTTGATAAAGGGAAGCCCTATCTGCAGACGCAGGATACCAATGCGGACGGGAAACCGGATGTACTGATCCGTTTTAATGCAAACGGCGAAAAAGTGAAAGCGGAGATCGATAGCGACTTGAATGGGCGGATGGACACATGGGAATATTACCGGGACGGGCGGCTTGCCAGGATCGAGAAGGATGAGGAAGGAAAAGGAAAGATAAGCCTCAGGGTGATCTACAAAGACGGGAAGAAAGTGAAGCTCATGAGAGATGTAGATCATGACGGCCGCTTCGAAACGACCCAATGGTTTGACAAGGCCCCATGGTCCGTGGTCGTGGAACAGGACGCGGACGGGGACGGCCGTCCTGAGGGTCGTTTCTTCTACCAAGGGAGTGTCCTCAGACAGAAGGAGATCGATGATAACAGCGATGGCCGGATCGACGCAGTGGAGTATTTCGACGAGCATGGAAAACTGGTGAAGAGCCGGAAAAGGCTTGATGCCGAAGATCACATGGATATTACCTGGTTCTACGATAGGGCCGGTGAGGCCGTCCGCGCGGAGAGGGACAAGGACGGGGACGGCCGTCCTGAGACCTGGTACTTCTACAAGGATGGGAAAGTGACGCGCGTGGAGGAAGACACGAACGGAGACGGCAGGCCCGACATCTGGGAGGAGTACGACGGTGCAGAGGCCGTTGTCAGGCGCTCAACGGATTTGAATTTCGATGGAAAAGCGGATCTCGTAAAGACGATGGAAGGAACTGAATCCAGGTGAACCTATGCCGCTTTTGCGGCAGAAGAAAGGCCGGGGGACGATATGATTGCATTTCTTTCAAAAGGGGGCATTCTGGTGCCGCCTATTCTTTTCTGCTCCGTCCTGGCCCTGGCTATTTTTCTTGAAAGGCTTATCCGTTTTTCAAGACTGCGCAGCAGGGGGCGTGACGTGGAGCAGCGGGTGATCCGGTATCTTCAGGAGGGCGAGGATCAAAAGGCCTTCGATGCGGCTCGTTTGAGCAATACACCTGTGGGCCGCATCTTCAGCAAGGCCATGGAAGTGAAAGATCAGGACAGGGAAACCTTCGAAACGGTGCTCGTCCACGCCGGCGATGAGGAGATTAGAGGGCTCTCCCGGTATCTTACGGCCCTTGCCACCATAGGAAATATTGCACCGCTGCTCGGCCTTCTGGGGACGGTCCTGGGCATGATAAAGGCATTTATGGTGATTCAGCAGATGGGGGGGAAGGTCAATGCATCCGTCCTCGCAGGGGGCATCTGGGAGGCCATGCTGACCACCGCTCTCGGTCTGGCAGTGGCGCTTCCCACCATGGTCGCCCACAGCTATCTGGTCTCCCGGGTGGACCGGTACGAGGCCCAGCTTCAGGATGGGAGCGTCGCCTTGCTCAAAACCCTGAGCAAGAGAACGTGAGAGAGGTCTGCCATGCTTGTACACCGGAAGAAGCGGAACAGAGTGCAGGTGCAGGCTCCGCTGACCGCATTGATCGATATCGTCTTTCTCCTCCTGATCTATTTCCTGCTGACCACCAATTTTATGGTCGACGAGGGCATCAAGGTCAAGCTCCCGCAGGCAAAGGCTTCCGCGCAACAGACTGAGAAGGCCATTACCATATATGTGGATAAGGAAGGGAGAGCCTTCCTGGAAAAAGCAGAGGTTTCCAATGCCCGGCTCTTTGACCGGCTCAGGCAGATGATCGGGAATAACACCAATAAGCTGGTGGTTGTGAGAGCCGACCGGGAGGTTATCCTCAACAAGGCGGTAAAAGTGATGGATATCGCCAAGGCGGCAGGGGCGGGCAGGCTCTGCCTGGCTACGGAGAAGGATTTCTGATTTGAAACGACTGGACAGTGGCCCGCTGCAATCTCTTCCCCGGAAAGAGAGAAACTGGTTGTTGGGGGCGTTGATCATTTTTTCTCTGGGGATACACGCATTCCTCATCATCCGCATTGCCGAGGTCTATCATCAGAAGGCCGTCACGAGAATTGAGTTAACCCTGCAGGACGTTTCCAGACCGGTCGGGAGGAGCATCCCCAGACCGCCTCGCAGGATCAAGAGGCCCCCCCTGGTAAAGGAAGTGAAGCGGCCGAAGGTGATCGAAAGACCGGTCCCGTCGCTGAGACCAATGAGAGTTGCACCGGTGGCGCCCGTATCCCCTGCCGGGCCGGTGGAAGAGATAGACGCGCCGCAAGTGCCGGATGTATCAGCGCCGTTGATTGCTGCATGGCGCCCGGAACCAATGGCCGCTCCGATCGCGGGACCGCCTGCACCGGTCATTACCAAGGCAAGCTATTTCGAGCTGGTCAAACTTTCCATTGAAAGGAACAAGAAATACCCGGAGGCTGCCAGGGCCGGCAGGATCGAGGGGCGGGTGAATGTGGGGTTTATGATCACTCCCGACGGGAATATCAAGGACGTCGGCATCGTCAAGAAATCCCGTTCAACATACCTTGATGAGGCCGCCGTGAGTGCGGTGAAACGGGCGGCGCCCTTTCCCAAGCCTCCAAAGAGTCTTTTCAAGGGATCAGTCAGGGTGGTTGTCACCATTGTATTCGAGTTGACATGAGAGATTCCCCTTGTTCTTCCGCTCCCCTTTCCGGATAGAAGGTATGAAGGAGGAAAACTACGGAAGTCTTCTTGCCGGTCGAAGAACCTGGTCCTTTTTTATATCCACCACGCCCCTGCGATTGATCCTGACCTCCGGCAGGAAATCATTGGGAAGGAAGATGAAGGTGTAGAGGGGATCGTGGAAGGGAAAGCCCCGCTCAGCGAGGAATTCCTGAAATGCGGAATCCTTTTCAGCCAGTTCTTTCAAGGGCCGCTCGGACATCATGCCGCCAAGAGGGAGAGGAAGTTCAAAAACGATTTTTCCTTCTTCCACCGCCGCGATCCCTCCGCCCATTTCAATCACCCGGTTTACGGCAGATGCCATGGCATCCGGACTGCGGCCGATCGCAATGATCTCGGTTGCTGTGTTGAAGGTGGACGCGATCCCTTCCACCCGATCGGCATATCCCTGGATGATACCGTTTGCGACCCACTTCCCGCGTCTGTCCAGCGTGGCGACCCAGCTGAAACCCGCGCGGGCGGATACATCAAGACACCCGTGCCGCAGCGGAAATTCCATGTTTTCAATGCGCGTGATCACGGGGTTGAGGAGTTTAATCACGGGGAAAGAAACCACTTGCCCGTCTCCACCCTCGTCAATGGGGATCCTGAAGAAGTCGGCTGTTGCCCGCCACCGGCACGCGATCTGTGCGGACCCGGTAAAAAACCGCTTCCAGTCAATCTCCGGAAAGGGGCGCAGCAGGGCGCCCTTTTCAGCAACTATCCGCCCCTTTGAGATGACCATTTCCGGGGTAGGGTGATGCAGGTCGCTCAACACGAGAATATCCGCGTCCCTTCCCGGGGCGATCCCGCCGATGCGGTCTTCGAGACCGAAGTAGGCCGCGGGATTCAGGGTCGCCATGCGGTACGCCTCTATGGGTTCGATCCCCTCCTCCATGGCAATCTCGATGAGACGGTCGGTCATCCCGGAATTCAGCTGGAAAGCGGGAGTGGAACTATCCGTCGTCAGCATGACTCGCCGGGTGGAGGAGGGGACCTTTCGAATTCCCTTCAAAAGAGTTCGCAGGTCCTGCCGGAGGGAACTCTCCCTCAACATGACGTGGAAGCCCAGCCTCAGCCGTTCGAGCGCCTCCTGCGCGGTAATGCTCTCGTGGCAGGACTCTACTCCCGCCCGGGAGATAACGGCGAGATTTTCATACTTCGCCCCTGCGGTGTGGCCGTCCACCCGTTTGCCCAGCGTCCGGGCGAAGCGTATCAGGTCGAGAATCTTAGGATTGTCTTTCACCAGTTCCTGCCACCTTGTGATCTCTCCGACAGTGAGCGCAAAGGGACTCCGGAGAAGTCTTTTCAGGTTGCCCGTCGAGAATAGGGCCTCTTCGTCTTCCATTGGTGTCTGGGGGACAACACGGATGGCCCAGAAGAATTTCACCGGCATGTCCGAAAAGGCCTGCATGAAGGCTTCGAAGCGGTCCACTCCCATGAGCATATAAAAAATGAGGCTATCGCAAACGAGCGTGGTGGTCCCGAGCCGGCATGCCTCCTCGCCGAAGCTGCGGGGGTTGTAAATATTCCAGGGGTGACAGTGGGGTTCCACATACCCAGGGACAAGGACCTTCCGGCTCATGTCCAGCCGGACGCTTCTTTTCCCCAGGGAATCGGACCTCGGACCCACATACAGGATGCTTTTTCCTCTCACTGCAACATGGGCATCGAGGATCTCGCCGGAATAGACGTTGAGGACCCTCCCTCCCTTGAGAAACAGGTTTGCTTCCGGCACCTGCCGCCCGCTTGCCCGCTGCTCCGGTTCTTTTTTCATGATAAGAACTCCTTAACCATCCCGCGGACCGGCCTGCGCTGATCCGGCGTGAAATCTTCCTGTACAGGTAATCGTCGTCCATCATTATCATTCCAGCCCTTCCTCGGCAACTCAAAATCCTCGTTCCTTTTTCCTTTTGTGCGGTCCCACCCGAACCCTTGGCCGCGAGGCCCTTCAACACCGATGCAGAGTGCCTTCTGGGGAGGGCTTTTCCAATGAATGCCATTACACTGGATGTTTTTGTTTCCTTTTTGTAGAATCACTGCATATCGTATAGTGCCTTTTCGATCCCGACCACCTGCCCATTCGATCCCGCGGGAAACCTGGCGGCAGCGGGTGCGGGCTTTCTGGTCTCCGAAGCCCGGATTATACTGTCCGGGGAGCGCCGGAGACATAACTCAAAAGAGATGAGCCATGGCTGAAAGCCTCCGCGAGATATTCAAGCGCAAGATGGTCCGTGTCGGGTTTGAACGGACTATGGGCCTTGTCGGGGCCACCACTTTGGGGATCGGGGCCCTGATGGGTGCCGGGATATATGTCCTGATAGGCCTTGCGGCAGGCCATGCCGGCCCCGGAGTATGGCTTGCGTACCTGATCTGTGGACTGCTGACGCTTCTTTCCGTGCTGGTATTTGCGGAGCTTTCGCGCAGAATGCCCGTTTCGGGTGGAGGATATGCCTATGCCTATAACGCGCTTGGAAGCTTCTGGGGATTTATGACGGGGTGGCTGCTGGCGCTGGGCAGCATATTTGCCTGTGCCATGTATGCAACCGGCTTTGCATACTATCTGGCTTCCCTGTTTGCTCCCGGCATGCCGGAGCCAATGATGAGAGGCATTGCTTTTTTGGCCACCGGTTTTTTTACCATCCTCAACTGCCGTGGGACAAAGGGGGGAGACAGGGTGCAAAGGGTCCTGACCTGGGGCAATCTGGCAATCCTTCTGATCCTTATCGCCCTGATCGTCCCCAAAACTCATCCTGCATTGATGACTCCCATGTTTCCCAAAGGATTCGGTGGAATAGGCGGAGCCATCGCCATCATCTATGTCTCTTTTTTCGGGTACCAGCTCATTGCCAATAATGCGGAGGAGATTGTGGATCCCAAGAACACGGTCCCCAAGGCCATGTTTCTTGCCATGTGCGTCAGCCTGATCTTCTACATTGCCGTGGCGGTCGTTTCGGTCATGGTTATTCCCTGGGGGACCCTGGCGGTGTCCAAAGCGCCTCTGGTGGATGTGGCCATGGAAGGAATAGGGAGGGCAGGGTGGCTTCTTGTCGCCATTGGAGGTATCCTCGCTTCAGCCGCCGCTTTGAACAGCACCCTGCTTTCGCAGGCACGGCAGATCTTTGCCATGGGCAAGGACGGGTTTCTGCCGCCTCTTCTTGGACGCATTCACCAGGTGAACAAGACCCCCACCGCAGCGCTATGGGCCGGCGGTCTGATCACCGCGGCGGCCCTGCTTTTCGGAAACCTGGCATTCATTGTCAAGTCAGCCAACTTCTGCCTCCTGGGATCCCTTTTGCCGGCCTCTTTTGCCTTACGCAGGCTCTACAAGACACCCGAATCAATTCAGCACACAGGTCCCTGGAGACGCCGCATACCGGAGGCCGCCTTAGCGGCCAATGTGCTTCTTCTTTTCACCCTGGACTGGGTGTCCATTGTCTTCGGTCTTCAACTTATGGCCGGCGGTTTTGTGATCTTTCTGCTTTACTCCCGCAAGCGTGAAATCCGCGCCCGCACGGGTATGAGCCTGGTGCTGAGCGAGGAGCGAAAGTCAAGTCCGCTTGCGGGTACGAGGGTTCTCGTTCCCGTTGCCAACCCCCAGACACAGCCGGCTCTCTTTTCTGTTTCCGAAGCGCTGCTCGCCGGTCGAGCAGGAGAGATTGTCGTCCTGAACGTGGTGGAGGCATTCAATCAGGTTGATTTTTACGCAGCTTTGGGAAATGCGGAGGATTCCATGCATCTGCTGGACGGCACCAGCGCTATTCCGAAAATGGAGCATGTGAAGATCCGACCCGTAATCCGCGTATCCCGCAGCCTGCCGAAAGGCATTGTGCACGCGGCGGAAGAGGAGGGATGCGGCCTGATCGTCATGGGGTATACGGGAAAGGAGACCCCCAATTCCCTGAACCTCATGGAGGAGGTCTTCAACCAGGCGCGGACGGATATTGTCCTGCTGAAGGTGAAAGGCGTATTCGAGCCCAAACGCATCGCCGTATCGCTTGGAGGGAGCAGCAACCTGCATCTCATCGTCCGCTTGGCCGGGACCCTGGCGGATCGGTTTGCCGGCGAAATCAATTTTGTGAATATCCTTCCAACGGATTACACTTCGGAACAGAAGGCCCATTCGGGCAAGATTCTGGCCGAGGCCATCAAGCAGCATGCGGCAAAGGCGCTTTACCGGATTGAATTGGCCAGCTCGGATAAGCCGCTGGAGTTCCTGGCGAAGCGTTCGTCCGAGTTCGATCTCCTCATCGTGGGGGCTACCAAGGTGGGCCTTCTTGAAAGAGCCACTGTGGGTCGGTTCGCTTCTCAGATCGTGATGCAGTCCGAATGTTCCGTTGCCGTCGTGAGGGTCGCCCGGACAGTGAAAAAATTCTTGAGTGTTTAAGCGTGCTCCTGTCGCCCTCTCCCATTCCTAGAGAAGTTTCTCTGCTCCTTTATAGACCTCTTCCACCTTCAATGCTGCTGCAGCATGACCTGGATGCTGTTTAGGATTCCATTTCTTCATATCCTCAAAGATACTGCCTTCTTTGTGGTATTCAATCTTTCCTTTAATCTGATAGGATTTTCTTTCTTTTGTTATAAAAAGAATCGATCCTTTGCTGCCTGAAAGTATGTTTTCCTGTGTCTTGGAAAAATAGTTATTTGCAACTACTATCGTGTCTTCGCTGAATTTTGACACGCAGGTAGCGTATATGGCATTCGGAATTCCTTCTTTGTTTACGGTTGATAAAATGACGGGACCTTCCCGCTCTTCCCAAGCGTTACTCACTTCTTCCGGTAATGCTGCCATAATAGTCCTCCTTTACACTATCATAGTCGTCGCCGCTCGGACCAGGAGCCGCTGGATTGTATTGCCGACTGTCTGGGAATGTCCATGGGCTCAAGCATTGATCCAGCCCAGTGCCTCAGCGCGTTCGCCTGAAGAGAAACTTCTTATTTCGCCGCTCATTGCGAGCGTAGCGATCTTCAATCCCCATTCGACCCATTTTGGCCCACCAATCACGCCCATCTTTTCAAAGTCATTTCTATGCGCAAGGCCAAAATGCGCATCATCCCATAGTGCCGCGGCCTCCCAGCCATGGAATTCATCACCCATATCCAGCAGAAGCCGCGCCTTACCATGTTCGCGGATAATCGATTCCAGACGTGGAATGAGTACTTCCTTGTAGTCTTGATCCGTTAATTTGTCTACGGCACGAAGGATAAGAATATTTCCCTTGCTTCCAGGCAACACCTCAATCATGGGAGTCTCCTTTCAGGCTACAGGTTAACGCGGCAGAACTTCCCTTCATCTTCTCATGGTCCCAGTTCGTGATTTCCCCTGAAGTCAACGCCGAGTTGATTGGCAGGTTCTCCGTGACAGCGGGTCGGTTTTAGCCCGATATTAAGATCACGTCTTTAAGGGTCTCAGAATTTTCATCCAGCGTCAAGAGAGTCCAATACCGTTTGCCATTTTCCTTTTCCCGGCAAACTCAGAAGTGTAAGATTTTAATGGCGTTCATTAGCCATTTGCAGTTTGAAGAAACTTACTTTTTTACCAGCGTCCCTGGCCCCTATGTATTCTTTTTACCTCAAAATGTAAAAATCTTGTCAGCCTCCATGGACAATTCATAAAGATCATCCATCCAGGCAATGGGGCATGAGCTTGATCCCTCCAGACCGTGGGATTTCATGCAAACCCCTCAGACATAGAAATCGCCTTCAAATTGGTTGACCTGGTCAATCACATTGAATTGATCATTACTGCTTTTTTCATAAAGAACTCCTTTACCGAGCATGAAAACGCTCACTTCATCGCCCTTTCTTACCGCAACATTTGCCAGCCGCATGGCATTGTATCCTGTTTCAGCATCGTCTGTGGAAATAATAAGCAGTACTTTCATATCCTCTTCCCTTCTATTAATGTTAAAGGGATTCGTTCCGAATCACCAGGGCCACTCCCTGTCCGCCTCCCAGGCACATGGTCGCGAGTCCGTATTCGCTCTTGCGGCGTCTCATCTCATAGATGAGCTTGGTCAGAATCACGCCGCCGGTGGCGCTGATGGGATGCCCCAGGGCGATGGCCCCGCCGTTGACATTGACCTTTCGGGCGTCCAGGCCCAGGTCACGAATACAAGCCAGGCTCTGGGATGCAAAGGCCTCGTTCAATTCCACCAGGTCGATGTCATCGAGTGTCAATCCGGTTTTCTTCAGGACCTTGCGGGTGGCATAAATGGGACCGATGCCCATGACCGCCGGCTCAACGCCCACTGACGCGTACCCAACAATGGAGACGAGTGGTTTGAGACCGAGCGTCTGCGCCTTTTCCCGACTGGCCACGATCAAACAGGCGGCACCGTCATTCATGCCGCTGCTGTTGCCTGCAGTAACTGAACCGCCCTGCCGAAAAACGGGCTTGAGTTTGGCCAGACCCTCCAGGGTGGTCCCGGGCCGCGGATGTTCATCCGTTCCGAACAGGACGGGATCGTCCCTTTTCTGCGGGATAGGGACCGGGACAATTTCATCTTTGAACAGCTCCTGTTCCAATGCCCTGACGGCCTTTTGCTGACTCTCCAGGGCGAAGCGGTCCTGGTCCTCCCGGTTGATATTCCAGCGTCCCGCCACATTTTCTGCGGTTTCTCCCATGGTATTGCCGCTGATGGGATCGAAAAGGACCAGTTGATCCATGAGCTGGGCATGACCCAGGCGGGCCCCCCACCGGCCCGTGGGAATCAGGTATGCGGCATTGGACATATGCTCCACGCCGCCCGCGGCCACCAGATCGGCGTCTCCCGCCTTAATCGCCTGGGCCGCCAGAAAAACCGTCTTCAGCGAACCGCCGCAGGCCTTGGCCACGGTGTATTCGGGCACCTCGATGGGGATACCCGCATCAATGGCAATGGGGCGGGCCATGTTGGGAGGAAGCATCCCCGTTCGGTATTGTTGGGAAAAAATCACCTCTTCCACCTGATCGGGCGTTATACCGGCGCGTTTGATGGCTGCCTTCAATACCAGCGCCGCCATCTGCCGGTCAGTCACCGCCCTGAGCGTTCCCCCGAACCTGCCCACCGGCGTTCGGGCTGCACTTACAATAACGGGTTCTTTCATGTTGCGTCCTTTCCAAAAAAAGTTTGAGCTCCAATTCCATTTTGCATTCAAGATGATACCTAGGCGGTAAGGAGCGGGCGACGGAGGCGTGCATGCACAGTACGTCGAGGAGTCCGCGACGCAGCCAACGCCGGTAGCGCTTGAATGCGAATTGGAATAAACATTTATTGATGCATTACGGGACGGTCTCAGCCGCTCACCCTTCGGACCGAATTCATACCATCCCTTTCCGATTTTTCTTCCCAGGTGACCCGCCTTGCCCTTTCGCCTCAGAAGCAACGGCGGATACCAGCGCGGATCATCGGTCTCTACCACCCCGGGAAGGATGCCTTCCGGGTTCCCCGCCACTCATCTGAGCCATTATCTGCTCAAGTGCCTTCTGGTTAGGGGCAATGGAGGCTGTGGAAGATGGAACCGTCGCAAGCAATTTCAGAAACTGTTCGGTCTTTCCTGTTGCCATTGGTAAGTGTGCGGAGAAGATCATCTTCGGGGCAATTTGATGAATTCTGTCCAGCGCTTGACTGAATTCGCTCGGCTTAACCATATGAACCCATGGGTTGTCCAAGCTAGCCCAGCCGACCATACCTTGAGCCAGATCCACCTCGGCAACATCGTCGGTGCTTTGCGCCGGTGACGGGATGATGGCGCCGAAGCAATCGGCAGAAAAGAAAGCCTCAGATTTGTCATCATAGACGCCAATGGTAGTCGGATTATCGAACAGGGGCGGTCTCACGGCGGTCAGTTTACGATCCCCCGCACTAATACTGTCTCCCGGATTCAGCCAGTTAACCCGATCCATGGGTACCGGCCAAGAGGTGCTCATCCTCAGCACAGCTAAGGAGTACGCCGCAAGCCGCGCGTTGGGAGCTACTTCAAGGACCTTTTGAAGGTTACCGGTATGATCCGCATCATCGTGGGTGAGCCACACCCACTTCAAGTCTCGAAGATCGATGACCGACTTGAGAGCCTTCATAAACTCCTCGCTTTCTATGCCCATTCCCGTATCAACGAGGACGGGCTCCTTCGCCCTGATGACAAAGGCATTGACCGGAAGGAATCCCGCGCCGGGAACTGGAAAATGAGCGGGAAGAACCTCGATATCTGGCATGGCTTGATATGGTTTGTCCATTGGAAACTCCTCCTTTCTTGGTTTTGAACGCACAATTCTCTGTTCCTTTTTTTATCTTTCCCCATTTGAACATATCCTTTGTATCCAAGACTTTGAAACCTGACAGCATTACCTCTGTTGCCCTGGCTATATCGTTATGGTGCCTTCCAGGTAGAGCGCAGCCTTGCCGGAAATCGTGACCCGCTCACCGGCATGCCTGCAAAACAACTCTCCACCCCGCTTCGAGACCTGAAGCGCATGGAGTTCTTTTTTGCCGAGAACCGTTGCCCAGTAGGGTACCAGTACGCAATGCGCAGAGCCTGTGACCGGGTCCTCCGGTATGCCGAATCTCGGCGCGAAGAACCGTGACACAAAATCGCTTCGATCTCCCTGGGCGGTAATGATAATCCCGCGGCACTCCACCTGTTCCAATGCGGCAAAAGCTGGCTGAACTTCCACAACGGTCTTTTCACTATCCAATACCACCATCAAATCTTCCGCTGAACCGAATACTTTTTCGGGTGAAACCCCCAATGCCTGGCCAAGCTCCTCGGGAGGAGTCAGGGCATAGACTGGTCTTGCCGGAAAGTCCATTTCAAGGAGGTCGTCCTGCCTTGTCACCATGAGCCGGCCGCTCTCCCGTGTTTGAAATGCGATGGTATCTGCGCTCCACTTCAGGCAGGCGAACAGCACGAAAGCGCTCGCCAGTGTCGCGTGACCGCAGAGGTCAACTTCTGTCACCGGGGTGAACCATCGAAGGTCGAAGCCGTTCTGGGTTTGAACGAGAAAAGCCGTCTCGGACAGATTGTTTTCGGCTGCAATCGATTGCAGGCGTCTGTCATCAATCCACGCATCCAGTATGCAAACAGCCGCAGGATTGCCGGAAAACACCTCGGATGTGAAAGCGTCAACTTGGTAAATGGGTATCTTCATTGGTTTTTCCTTCCTTTGTCGAATGCTGAGTTGATCAGCCGGGTCTCAGTGATAGCGGGCGATTCTTGCCTGGACATCGCAGAGGTTCGGCAGGTCGAACGTTTGGTTCCCGAGGTGTGAAGCACTGAAGAACCAACTGGCTCTCGGGAACCGGTCAAAGCAGTTGTTCGCCCAGTTTGCTCTCTATTCCCGATCACGGGGTTTTGGCCTCCACTGTTTGTCGGCCACCCATCCGTTAGAAGCCGATTCAACGATGTCAAATTTCGGAATGTATGGCTTGATATCCAGCAAAGGCGTTCCGTCAAGCACATCAAGGCCGTCGACAAACAAGACATTGCTTTCTCTGCGTAGCAGTCGGACTATGGACATGCCGATTCCATTCGGTCGACACGGGTGCCGTGAAGCATAGATTCCGTGGGGCCTGTCATCAAGAAATGTAGGCCTCATCAATTCAATTTTTCCAGCCCGGTTAAACAGGTATAGCAAATAGATGTGGGAGAACGTTTCGATATCTTTGAGACCGGCAGCGTATTCTTGAAAGACTTCGACCCTGCCCTCAGCATTTGCTGAATAGAGAGGCTGAATCGGACACTCGTCCTTTGTCTTGTGCGGTGAGTGAATAATACCAATCGGGTTCAATTCCATGCTGTTAATTCCCTGCGGCCCAAGGTCGGGGTCATTTTTATGAAAACCGGTGGGGAGTTCCTTTTCATGGTTTTACCGTTGTAAACAACTTGCCGTGTCTTCGTCTGACGATATCACGGCGCAGGAAGTCACTCATGAGTTCCTCATATTTTTCCTGATACTCACCATTAAAGAAGAGATCAATAGTCTCTTTGAACCAATAGGTTCCCATGAGATGATCGAAAAACCCCTCCTCATCCATCTGTCTATGCATGAGAAGGGTGTAGATGGTGATCTTTTTGAGAAGGGATGCCCCGGTTTTTTCTTTGTGATTAAGGAAGTCCCTTGCCCTTCTTTTGCTTTTGGATATTGCCTCTCTAAAATCTGTAAATGGTCTCCCGTGCCCGGGATACACGATTTCTACATCAAGGGATTCAAGTTTTTCAAGAGAACCCAAGAGATCAAAAAGACAGGTGCTGCCTTCCACTCGCATGGTAATCGCTGGTATATCGTCTTCCCAAAGCGCGTCTCCGGAGATAAGAACTTTTGCTTTTCTATTGTAGAGGGCGATACCATCAGAGGCATGACCTTGTGTGTAGATGACGTGAAATTCGTGGGGACCAACGGAGATCACTGCTCCATCATCTAATGCCTTGGTACAGTTGAAGAAATCAGCTTCCTGGCTAAAATACCGCCACCATGTGGCCCAGTCATCATGCGTATCCATGAAATATTTCCCAACTTTGTGCAGGGCTATTTCGCAACCAGATCTGTCTTGAATAATTCTGTTTCCTCCAATGTGATCACAATGGGTATGGGTGCTTATAATGAGCCGGGTCTGTGCGAGATTGACGCCAATGTCCGTTATCAAACGCTCTGTTATATCAAAGTCGCGGCTATAACCGGTGTCAATGAGAACTGGTTGTTCTGCCCTGTAAACGAAGTGATTCGCATTCAGATATCCCCGTTCGATGAAATACAGGTCATTCATAACTTCAACCGCGTTCATAGGTTTTACCTTCAGGATTTTAGTCAAAATCCACGGACGGTTGATGCATCTGGATTGGCTTCGTAATATCGCATTCCAGCGCCTCTATATTGGTTCCCCGAGTCTCTTTTCTCAAAACTCCTATATAGTGTTTATCGTGATCGAGAGCATACACTCTTCCACGGTGGGTGACCCCGCTTGAGAAGGCTTTGGACATATATCCGTTTCCGCAGCCTGCATCAAGTATGGTTTGTCCAGGCTGGATACTTAACGAATTCAAGATCAGTTTTTTATCCAAGAGGTCTTTTGAGAACTTTCCTCCATGATGGTGGTGGTTCTTTTCGGAAGTTTCACAATTTGAAGCCTTCACGTCATCATTTACACCTGCCTCCTTATCCAGCTGATAAATTATATCAGGACACCAAAGATTGAGCCAGTTCTGAAGCCCTATTCTTGAAATCTTCCTGTAACTCGGAAGGTTCACTGCACCCGCCTACATATAACTCACCAGATTTTTCAGTTAATAAATATTCCGAAAATCGGTCGAAAGCCGTAAAGATACCTTCGGCATTGTCTTCAAAGTCATCCGCACCGGTGACCAGCAGACCAATACGTTTCCCTTTCATCAAGGAGGTATGCCCCGGTTTATGATAGTTTGTAACAAGGGAATAAGTTCGGTCAATAAGTGCTTTTATTTGGGCCGAAAAGCCCCAGAAATAGATCGGCGAAGCGAACAGGGCGGCATCAGATGAAATCATATTTGTCAAAATACCTGCGGCATCGTCTTTTTGGACACAGGCGATCTCATCAGGTTTTTCCCTGCATTTGCCACAACCCAGGCAGCCGTTGATAGATTTGTTGTGAAGATAGATATGTTCCACATTGTGGCCCATTGATCTGAGTTCCTCTTCTATCCAGCCCAGAACAGTTGCGGTATTTCCTTTCTTCTTGGGACTTCCTAAAAGCGTTGTTATCAGCATTATTGATTCTCCTGTGTGAATTTTCTGAAACTGTGCCTGTCATATTCACTAAAATGCTCAGCGAAACGGTACCCCGAAAAAATCTTGCCGAGTCGAAGCTCATTTCCCGCCCAACCTCATCATGAAGTCGCGAAGCTTCACGAATGGGATAGCGATACTCGGGGCCGTATAGCAGATGGTGAACAGCCTTCTCAACACCCATCATAAACGGTTTAACATCATTTGAGTCGAAGCCGGCTGAAATTCAAGGATTGGTGGCAGGCAATCGAAAACCCCTTCCCGAACCTACACCAGAGAAAGCTGAGATCATTCAGCGGGCTTGCGATACTACTTTTCCTTGTTTTTATAAACCGATATAAACCAAAGCACTCCAATGCCCATAAAAAACACTCCTAAGCCACCAAAAAAACCAAAGGATCCCCCCCAGAATTGACCGATCCCTACCAAATTTTCCATGCCGTCCTCCCTTTCGCTATGAGTTTTTGATCCATGGTATCTGCTGCCCGTTGAAAAGCCTGCCGCCTAAGAGTGAAACCCGCAGTTGCCTGATTCTTGCCATCCTGTGCAGTTGTTCGGCACACGCGAATGAACTGCGTCAGGTTCCGGAATCGCTCTAGGAGGTTGTCGGAAAACGCCCATCTGCTGCGTTATCCTCATCCCGCGTCACTGCGGCGTACTTCTCGGTACGCCTCATTCCTCGGGATTTCGGATGCCTTGCATATGAGTATTTTCCACCAACCTCAAAATTGCCTGTACCCCTGCAGGCTCCTGATATGGTTGATTGTGCTCAGACTACCTGCAAAGCCTGGAAACAAGTATGTTGGTCAAGGCAAAAATACCAGCCAAATCGAGATGGAAATGCGCCCTATCATCAATTCCGATGATCGCTCTGGCCGAAGACTCCTGATCTCCTCGCCAACATAGTACATATAATGGAACATATGGCAGCCCTGGCAATCGAACAGCGGTATCGGCTCCTTCAATCATTTCTCCGCCAAGTCGAACAGAGCGTTCTATAAGCTGATCAGAATATTTTGCATAAAATTCAGCCAATTTCCCGAGGGCAATACCGTGGGCTCCGGTGAAGAACATTCGTCCGCCCGGAAGCTCCTGCGGCACAGCCATTCTGCCGCTGGGCGGCACTCCCTTAGAAATGGACAGAGTCGTGAGCAATATCACTCCTGCCTGATAGCTGACCAGATGATCGGCCTGATTTGCCCGTTCGATTCGCTGTCTGACCGGATCGATAGTATACTGGACCCCAAGCAGGGGCACTTTGAATCTCTGCCCGTCCCATTCCGCACCAACAGCCTCTGCGGCTTGTTGGGAAGGCCGATTACTTAAATCTATCCATGATGCCGCCGGTATTTGATCTGCCCACCTGAACAGTTCGTTTTGGGATGACTTCATTTTTTTTCCATCCTCTAAAAGGCTTTTTTTATGAAGCCGAATGCCGGGTTGACCGCAGGTTATCAGTGATAGCGGGCGAGTGCCGCTTAAATTTTAGAAGAGGGTCCCGCTGCCCATCTCTCTGCCCAAAAAACTTTCTTTCTTGCCAGCGTCCCGCCCCACACGTCACACAATCGTTCGGTTTTGAAGGTTTCTATTCAGTGAATCCAAGATTTTTCATGGTTTCTGCCTTTGTAAACAAGGCCATGCCAGTTTTCATTTTCCGAAATCCATGCTTTTGATAAAATCCGTCCTTACCTGGCGATGCATATAAAATGACAGTACAATGAGAGACCCGTTGCATGATGTTTTGAATAATCAGCTTTCCAATCCCTTTCCCTTGATATTCGGGATCAACAGCACAGTCATACATGGCGGCTTGGTAAACACCATCGGATATAGCCCGTCCGAAACCAATCAGCTTGTCACAATTGTAAACAAAAATTGTCGTATGACTGGCTTCGAATGCCCTTCTGTGAGTGTCAGGGTCATGATACCCCATATTCACTCTTTTTAATATTTCTGAGACTGTGTTCCAGTCTACACCTTCACAATCTCCCTTAATTTCTAATTCCATATGGTTCTCTTTGTTTTCTTGGCAACCGAGTGCCATTAATCAGCAGGTTCTCCGTGGTGGCGTTGTTTCGACCTTTTCCAAAACACATTGAACTGTTTTAATGAATTTGTCGTAAATTTCAGTCCTAAATTTACGTTCTTTGCGCTTCAATCCTTCGAACATTTTTTTCCGCAATCCTTTTGATATTTCCAGCTGCAAACCTTTTCCTGTCGTTCCTTTATTACACAGATTTTCAATATGTTGGCCGGAATGCCCTGTTATATCTTCTTTCGCATTAAAGCCTTCTTTTTTCAGCTTTCTGATCATTTCATTTTTAAGCTCTTTATCAAGACCACCAACAAAAACTATATCCTCCTCCTCATCTGCACCATGAATGGACACGACCGTTTCGGAACTTTGGCACATCTGAATGCCTTCAGGTTCGTCAAAACTTGTACTGGTAATATGCAACAGCTCCTTATTCCTCTCGCTTTTAATTCCTTCAAAGCAATAGCAACTATATTTTCCATCCGAAATAGATCGTGCAATTTCAGAAGTGCCTGGCTCAATGCCGCCGCCATGTGGAGCGACTATCGCTATTCGCGATTTAGCATCTTCAGCAAATATTTTGAAATCCATATTTTCCTTCTCAACAGCAGCAAGTTTTTTGAAATTGTCATATGTGTCCGCCACAAATTTTCCTTCTCATTCGATGTCAAGAGATAACGAGGCAGGTCAGGCGCGCTAATAAGCGTCGCCTGCGCCTGCTGGTTGGTCCTCCTTCAACGCCTCTTTCAGCGCCGCTCTTGCAAGCAGCTTCGTCGAGTCGAGCGTTGGTAAGGGACAATCCTCAGGATTGACGAGCAAGGGGATCTCGGTGCATCCCAATACAACTGCGTCGCACCCCTTATCCTTCATACGCCGAATCACGGTGTTGAAATAGAGACGTGACTTCTCCGGGAAGATCCCGTTCCCAAGTTCAGAGAATATAATGCGGTCAATTTGTTCGCGCTCGGCTTCGTCGGGTATTCGACAATCGATTCCGTATTGCTGCATGGCAGAAGGGTAGACTGGGCCGGTCATCAGGTACTTGGTTCCTATGATTGCAAGAGTATTGAATCCGCGTGACCCAGCTTCCCCCGCAACCACCTCGCCAATGTGGAGCCAGGGTATGGTCGAAGCCTCGGCAATAAGATTGAACGCCTGGTGGATGGTGTTATCCGGGCAAATGGCGAACTGGGCTCCGATCGATGCCAGCTTCTCCGCTGAGGACAGCATCAATGCAGCGACTTCAGACCAGTTTCCGGAACGAATGTGAACCATATATTTCCTAAGTGGATGAGTGTGCATGGAGACTTCCGGATGCATATACTCGCCCATAAGCGCAGGCGCCTCTTGACAAAGCGTCCGATAACACAAGGCAGCGCCTTCCGCACTGCACGCCAAGATTCCGACATGTTTCGTCATGTTTCTCTCCGGAGCCAACGAAAAACTAACCTGGCGCGGCGCTCCGATCTTTGATTTCTGCAACCGCCGTCAGCCCGTGCTCAGGTTAAGTGCCATGTTCTGTGCGGTCTGCATATTATTGGCAATAACCGCAAATTCTTTTGATTTCTGATCGAAAGGGATTCCCGCTACATCAGAATAAAACGCTTTGACGGAAAAACTTGCCTCATTAAATTCCCTCTCAAGATCTTCGGGCGCAAAATACTGTAGCCAGTTGTAAACCTGTCTGGTTCGCTCAGACTCAATAATTGTGTATTTGTCCAGCACTACCTTATCCTCATCGTATTTGAAAGTATTTAGAAAGCCGTAGTACTTGTTTCGTGACCAAAAACTGTTGAGCTGGTTCACCTCATATGTCACGGCCTCTTCCCTTTGTTCGAATGCCGATAGGGAGTACACATCAAGAAGGACTGAACCTCTCGGTTTCAAAATCTTATGGAATTTGCTCAGAATCTCTTTTCTTTGCGTTGGACTGAGGGCGCAGAAATCACACATAATCATCAGCACAAGGTCGAACCGGTCTTCTGTTTCAAATTCCAGATAGTTCTGATTCACATAATTGATACTCAACTGCTCGCGGACTGCAACTTCCTTTGCATACTCGATGGACCTCTTCGAGAAATCGATGCCGGTCACATTTGCTCCGCGTTTCGCCAAACGTGTTGCATACAATCCCGGGCCACAGCCAAAATCAGCTATCTTGGTGTCCCTGCCGATGTTGAACTCAGATGCGATCCATTCCACCGATCGATTGATGAATTCTGCGTTTCGCGAAGAAACGTCGATGGCCTCGTTGAGGTGGAACGAGAGCATCTGCCTTGACGTATGTTCATCAGTCCATAAATCGCTTGCGGTATAAAACTGGAAGGGTTCTGGCCGTTCGTTAATTTTCTCCAACTCTTCAAACATTGTCTCTCCTCATCTTATTACACAGAATGCCGAGTTGGCCGGCAGGTTCTCCATTATGGCGGACGATTCTTGGCTGGGTATCGCGGAGGTTCTGCACGTCGAACCTTTGGTTCCAGCGGCACGAAGCGCCGAAGAACCAAACAGGAGACGGGGAAGGCCGAGTTCACAGGCCGGGCAGGCATTTTATCGCCCGGTCATGTGAAACACTATGTTGGCATCTCAATTCATTTGGTGAATCTATCGAGTAAAATGTCTTCAACATTTCGTCTCGAATCAATAACTGATAAAACAAAAACGGTTGTATCTGATATTCTGTAAATGACTCGCCAAGGGGCGACAACTAATTCTCGGTAGGTGTATATTCCTTGTGCTTTTAATTCAGGTACTATTCGACCACGATCCGGCATGGTATAGAGATCTGATACCTTTTGTTTTATTTTCTGAAGGATTCGTGAAGCATTGCCTGGACTATCAATGGCGATATAATCAATGATTTGTTTTAAATCATTTTGTGCTATTTCAGCCCAAGCAACTTTATATTTCATGTTCATTTAGTATTTGTCTTCAATCCATTCTCAATAGTATTAAAAACATCTTCCTGTGGTTTAATTCGTCCCTCTCTGACATTTGCTTCGCCTTCAGATATAAGCTTTAAGATACCGATAGCGTTACGCATATTTTCATAGCTTTTAGGATCTTGTAATACTGCCCTGGGCTGACCGTTTTGGGTTATTATAACAGGTCGATGAGTTTCATTAATTTGATTAAGCAAGTCGGCCGCTCTTGACTTTAAATAAGTTACCGGTTTGATATCATCTGTAATATTCATTTTGTTTTCCTCCAGTCTGTAAATGGTACCATAATCGGACCGAATGTCAAGCTCTGATGCCAATGCCGAGTTGACCAGCAGGTTCTTCGGGATAACGGCAGGGTTGTGCTTGTTATTGCGAAGGTCTTGCAGGTCGAACGTTTAATTCCCGAGGAGCGAATCGCCGCGCGGAACCATTGAATTCAAAACCGGGTTACATACACATACCTCGCCGCTTCTGATGTTGCGGGCATTCCCGCGAATGCGGGAATTTGGATTCCGGGTAAGCCCTGCGGGCTTTCCGGAATGACATCAAAGAGATGCCTTGCTGCTTCCGGCGGGCGGTGGAGGGGAAATGGCGCTTCTGGTTCCGCCCGGTTTCGGGAGTCAACGGGAGTGTCGTGCGCCTTCGGGGAATTTCCGCGGGTATTCGATTTTTATGCGGGACAAAGCACGGGCGCCTTGTCCCCGATTGAAGGGTGGCTTACCCGCACTTGGTGAAGCCGCAGAAGTGGCAGGTCATACATCCTTCTTCAAAGCTGATGGTCTGCCCGCATTCGGGGCAGGTCTCCCCGGCCAGGCTGTAGCGGTACCTGTTGCTCCTCTCATGCGGAGAATCCTGGAGGTATCTCTTTTCGAGGATCCGGCCGATGGCATCGGGGATGGAAAGAACGAGCCCGTCCTTCTGGAAGACGGGATGCTCTCCGCCAATACCCTTGAGCTGTTCTACGATCTTTTCTACCCTGACGCCTGAGCGGAGGGCGAGGGAGACGAGGCGGCCGATGGCCTCTGTCTTGGCAGTGGTGGAGCGGCCGGATTTTCCAATGGTGGCAAAAACCTCAAAAGGTCTGCCGTCATATTCCGTCACGGTGACGTAGAGGTTCCCCATGCCGGTGTTCATCTTGGTGGTAAAACCGTCCAGGGTCTCGGGCCGTTCTTTCACCGCGGTCATGAACCCCTCGTCCAGGTCCTTTTTCTGGCCGAATGAGAGGACCTGCTCTTCTTTACTGCCGTCCCGGTATATGGTGACACCCTTGCACTGGAGACGATAGGCCAGGTCATAGACCTTCTGCACGTCCTCAACGGTGGCGTCTTTGGGCAGGTTCACGGTTTTGGAAACCGCGT
>Ga0315542_1000094_pt1 | contig 44374 bp, 35 predicted proteins | sample SalMarSW160120MG_FD_202541 | JGI IMG/M metagenome (GOLD analysis project Ga0315542, IMG submission 202541) | Salt marsh sediment microbial communities from the Plum Island Ecosystem LTER, Massachusetts, United States - Salt Marsh Sediment SW1601-20 ...
GGGTTCAGCGTACCCCAGCCATCGCAGCTGGGTTAGCCGACCATATTTGGAGCCCGGCTGAATTATTCACTTTTAAAGTTCCGTTACCCCGTTGGGAGCCGCCTAAGCAACGCGGACGCCGCTCTCAACCCATTTTGGATCTCATCGATAGGTGGTGCTCATGACCACGTTTAGATGTTGTCATACCTGTCATGGTTTTCTATCCATTTAGGCAGAAAATGGTGGGTGGTACTTCCATTTTAGCCCCGGAGAGAGCCTGACAGGTTTCGTACCCACGATTAGATGATTACGTTTTCCGGTGGTTGTAGTTTCGGTTGATTACACTTTGGTTACGTTTCGACGTAATCATCGATTCGGTTTGTCCAACCCTATATATATACCGTGAAACTATGAAACTGAAACTGGACTTTGGTCAATGTGACGGCTCACCTCGTTAAAGCGGGAGAGCAGCTTGGGAAGCGCTCGCCCCGACGGGCCACGTTGGCTCCGAGGAGCTGCGTCCAAGCTCTAAAACATTCGATGCGGCGTTGAGGTCTCGATCAAGCCTCACAACGCAATCAGGATTGTGCTGACAGAATTTCCAGATACCCTGTCCGATGCTTAACCTCATCAGGTATACTACTGGGAAATTTTAGCCAACAAGGGAAAAATATGGAATTTTCCTACATGCTCAATCAAATGTGCCATGAAGTGCTTTCGAATGCGGATGTGAACGCCATCTGCAAAGCGCGCGGTTTCATCAAAACTGAAACTGACAACCGCTCGCAGTTCGAGAGTTTTTACCTCACCAGCATCGGGTTGGAAGCGGCACTGCGCACCCTTTCACCGGCAGAAATTGCCTGCCTGCACCTGCTTGACAGCAAAACCGAAGAAGTGGATCTCACCTTTTTCGAACGGATTTATGGCAGTGAAAAGCGAGATAATCGTTATTATTATGGTACCTTTACCCAACAGTATCAAGAGACGTTTAAGGCTGTAAAACAAAACCTGTTGCGCCGCGGTCTGCTGGTGATGGCCGAATTGCGCACGCGGTCTGACAACACCAAAATGGAGCGCTGGCGCTTCCGCTTTCCTCACGAATTTGCGCATTACCTGCCCCCGCTGATCCCCAAACCCCATACATTCGAACTCCCCGGCGATGACCGCAGCACCCAGGTTCAACGCGATAAAGTGCTGGAAGCATTGGATACCTCTCCCGCCGAGCATTCCCGGCAAAACAGGTTCCAAAGTGTTGTCGCTGGCGGGGATTTCAGCCTGGGCGGGCAGCCTTTTAGTCTCAAACGCTTGCGTGAGTGGCAGCAATCTGCCTGGCAATCCGTCTTGAGTGTGACAATGCCCGACGATGGCGATCAATCGCTGCCCCCGGCGGATGCGCTGCGCACCATTCTGGGCACGCTGGCATCCGATGAGTGGGCTGATATTGAACAGCTTGCCGCGGTTTACGAGGTCTTTTGTTTTGGGGTGCGTGCGCCCTCTTTGCGTGAAATTTGCGAATTGGGTTGGAAACAGGGTAACCTGGCGCGGTATAGCTCGGGTAATCAGCGCTATTATCGACTGCCGGGCACGCCCATGTCTGAAGTAGACTCCATCACACCGCAGGAATACCTGCATCCCCTGAACCGACGCGGTGCGGCCCAGGTGGATTTGCACACGATCCCTTTTGTAGATCTGGAGGTGTTGAACCTTTTGGCTTACCTGGAGGTGGAAAAAAACCAATTGTTGGCAACCCCCAGCCAGGTCAAATTGGGGCGCGTCAGCCCTCAAATCCGGGCATCAGCCTTGGGGAGCTGGCTATCCAGCCAGATCCCAGCATTTGGGGAGACTTTCAAACGGATCGCCAAAAATTGGGGCAAAACTATCCTGCATACCCAGCTTTTCATTGCTCAGGTCAGAGATCTGAGCTTGCGAGTGCAACTCGAACGTGCCCTGGGGGAAAATATACTGCTGCTCTCGGATGAGTTTGTAGCGTTCCCGCAGGAGGCCCGCGCTGATGTTGAAAAAATTGTACAGAAGGAGGGTTTCGTTATTAAGACGGTGAAAGCTCCATGAACGATTTGCCGCTCAAGCCTGTTTCTACTGGAAACCTGGCCGTTTATGCCAACCCGCACGATGCCCTGCACGATTTGCACATCTACGTGCAGTATATGGCCGGGCGCGAAGTCAAACGCATGACCCGCAGCAACGAAATCCCTAAAGCGGATGTGAAACGCCTGATCAAAGAGATGTCCAACGCTGCCGAGTTGGTTGAGATCGTCAACGAAGCGGGCGGTTCGAGCTGGCTAGATTTCATCGACCAGTTAGCCCGCACCCTGAGATTGGTAAGTTACGATATCCAGGGTGAATACCGCGGCTATTCAAGCAGTTCACCCTCGTTTGTAGATAACCACATTCGCGCTTCGGAAAAGAATTACGCAAAATTTCTGAGGCTACCACCCGCGGTGCAAGAAAAACGTATTCTTGAAACGCTCATCCTGGGTAAAAGTGAAGATCGGTATGAACGCCATACGCATAACGAATTTTATGAAACCGGTGCGATGGGCAGCCTGGATGGTTTCATCAGTTGGGGTGCGTCCACCGGCATTATGCCAAGTCTAGATTTTGCCCCCATCCGCCGCTTTTTGCTGGATCTACTCAAAAACTGCCCGCCCGGTGAGTGGGTTAGCGTGGCTTCATTGGTGGCCTATCTTAAAGCCAACCACCCCTATTTTCTCATCCCGAAAAAAATCCCCCCGGATAATTGGGGAAAAGTTCTGCCCCGCTACTACAACTTCCATGATGGCCCGGAGCGCTGGAACAGCCGCGAGCATATCCCGGATGATGCGCCCGATGGATTCGAGCGCGTTGAGGGCCGCTACGTCGCGCGCTTTCTTGAGCATATCCCGCTCACCTTGCGCCTGGTCGAACTGGCCTACGATTCGCGGCCTTACACCCGCAAAATGTACCCGATGCTCGACTATCTCAAGGGCTTTCGGGTCACAGGGCGTTGCCAGCGCCTGCTGAACGACACTGCCCAGCCGCCCAAAGTCACCGTGCTGCCGAATTTCGAAATTGTGGTCGAATCGGAGTTTTACCCGGCTCAAATACTGATGCAACTCGAACAACTGGCCGAACCGCTTCCAGCCCCTGCGGGAGATGCACCGGTTTCGGTGAGAACCCTGACCCTGAAACGTGAGCGCGTCGCCGCGGCCTTAGTGGCGGACCCTGATCTGGCGGTGGCCGCCCGGCTGGCGGAACTGAGCGCCGCCCCCCTGCCGGCCAATGTTGCCACTGAAATCGAGGAATGGAGCGGCCATGCAGAGATGTTCACCCTGTTTGAAGGCTTTGCCCTGGCTGAAACGGTTGATACCCTGCCTGTGTTGGATGATTTCACCCATCAGAAGATTGCCGCCCATTTGTGGTTAGTGCGCGAACCCCACAAGCTGCTTGCGGCTCTGGAGCAGGAAGGGCTGGCTCCTCTGTGGGTGGCACATAACCTGCTGGAGTTCACCGGCCTCCCCGAGGGAGTCCAGAGCATCTTCCCGCTAGCTGGGGCCACACCGGGGGCCGAACAATTGCATCCAGAGCCGGTTAGCCTGCGCAAAGTTACCACCATCACACTGCAATTCCCCTCCGATGAAATTTTCGACACATTTCGGCGTGCCCTGGCTGAAGGGCGTGTCCCCGTACAAGCCGATGCCCGGGCGCTCAGCCTCACTTTCCCCGAACCCTTTTTGCCCGCGCTGGAGGCAGTCATCCAGCAACTGGCAGATGTCTACGAGGTTCGAATTGATGAAGGATAATCTCCCCCTTGCCCGATCCTGCTAACCCCCTCATCGTCCAGGGTGACCAGAGCATCTTGCTGGAGGTCAATCACGAGTTGTACGCCCCGGCCCGCGATGCTCTGGCACGCTTTGCCGAACTGGAAAAATCCCCCGAATATATTCACACCTACCGCATCACGCCGCTCTCGTTGTGGAACGCGGCATCTTCGGGTTTGAGTGCCGTCGATATTTTGAGCGCCCTGGAAGCTTACAGCAAATACGCCTTGCCATCCAATGTGGTGCGCGATATCCAAGATTATGTGGGGCGCTATGGGCGCGTGCGCCTTGTGAAGGAAGGCAATCACCTCATTCTGGAAAGTGATGACCTGGTACTGATCGTTGAGATCATGCGACATAAGCGCATCCAACCCTACATCGAGGCGCAGCTCGGCCCCACCCGCGTGCGCGTTGATCCAGCCAGACGCGGCCACATCAAACAGGCCCTGGTACAAATCGGCTACCCCGCCGAAGACCTGGCCGGGTATGTGGTTGGAGAAAGCCTGTCACTGCGTCTGCGCCTGCAAACCCGGGGTGAGCTGCCCTTTGGGCTGCGGCCGTACCAGCGCCAAGCTGCCGAGGTCTTTCATGCCAACGGCTCGGCCCGCGGCGGCAGCGGCGCGATTGTGCTGCCCTGTGGGGCCGGCAAAACCATCGTGGGGATGGCGGCGATGGCCGCCCTGCAAACTTCAACGCTGATTCTGACTCCCAGCACCGTAGCTGTGCGCCAGTGGATCAGCGAACTGATCGACAAAACTACCCTGGAACCCGAACAGATTGGTGAGTATTCCGGCCTGACGAAGGAAGTCCGCCCGGTGACGATCAGTACCTACCAGATCATGACCTACCGCAAGCGGGGTACCCCGCCCAATTCGCCGCATGAATACCCGCATTTTGAACTGTTCAACGCCCGCAATTGGGGCCTGATTATCTACGATGAAGTTCACCTGCTGCCCGCACCGGTTTTCCGGGTGACGGCAGAATTGCAGGCCTGTCGCCGCCTGGGGTTGACCGCCACCCTGGTGCGTGAGGACGGCATGGAGAGCGATGTCTTTTCGTTGATCGGCCCCAAGAAATATGATGTCCCCTGGAAAGATTTAGAAAAACAGGGTTGGATTGCTACTGCTTCCTGCCACGAAATTCGCATCCCGATGGCCGAAGCGCAGCGTATGGAATATGCCCTGGCTCCGCAGCGTAATAAATATCGGGTCTCCGCCGAAAACCCGCGCAAAATCCCTGTTTTGGAGGCTCTGCTCGCCAAGCACCAAGGCGAGAGCATCCTGATCATTGGCATGTACCTGGATCAGTTGGAAGGGATCGCTGCCCAATTGAATGCCCCCTTGATTACGGGGAATACCAAGGTGCCTGAGCGTGAGCAGCTTTACGAGCAGTTCCGTACCGGCGAAGTGAAAACGTTGGTCGTCTCCAAGGTTGCAAATTTCAGCATCGACCTGCCTGATGCCAGTGTCGCTATCGAAATTTCAGGTACCTTTGGCAGCCGCCAGGAGGAGGCTCAGCGTCTAGGCCGCATTCTGCGCCCCAAGCCAGATGGCACGATGGCCAACTTCTACACCATTGTGACTCGCGATACGGTCGATCAAACCTTTGCAGCCAACCGCCAGCGTTTTCTGACCGAACAGGGCTATAAGTATGAAATCTGTTATGAAGATGAGGTGCTCAATGGCGTTTGAGCCGATTTTGCATGCAAACCTTCCACTGATCGAGGTGGCTGACCCGATCTTGCTGGATACCCTGTATGCCGACCCGCGGGCCGAGATGTATTTGCTCACCCGCCTCTCGGAGCGGGTGGCGGTGATCACCCCTGGCAGCCTTGAGAAAGTGCAAAATTTCCTGCTCAAACAGGGGCATACGCCCAAGGTGTTGGAATAGCAATGGTTGAATCCCAATTTCGGTTCGATCATTATTTTCAGCGGGTCAACGCGGATAAGCTCAAAAAGATGGCGCGAATGTGGGGGGGCACTGGCAAATTGCGCAAGGATGAATGCATTGCGGTGCTTGAAGCTGGATTGAGTGACCCTGTAAAAGTGCGCACAGCTGTGCAAAGCCTGGACCCCTGGGAACAGAGCGCGCTGGCAATCTTAAAAACGTTTGGCAATGAAATCAAAAGCGAAGTGCTCCATATCGCCATCCGGGCAACTGGCACGAGGTTGCCTGCCCGCCTGTCCAGAACAGGCTGGAACGATCAGGGAGCAGTGATTGCGGCACTTTTCTCCCGCGGGTTGATTTTATCGGCCGGGTACAGCCCGGATTACTTTCCGGGATACAGTTCCGGGCGGGTTTTTACCGACGAACGTCTGGCCGCGGCCTCCACGCCCCTGGCTGTGCAACCATTCGAAATCGAACCCATGCTACCCCCCCATCACACGGTTTACCGGCGCCCGCAGACCGTGGCGCTGGATGTGATTGGTTTGTTACAGGCCATCAGCGACCTGGGCGGCCTGGGGTTGACTAAAACCGGCGAATTGCGCGTGGCAGCGGTCAATAAGTTGCGCAAAGTGATGAAGTGGGATGAAAAAGGACTCGAAATCGAAGGCCTCCTTTTCCCAGACCCGGCGATGGCCTGGATCGGCGCTTTACGCCATTCTGACTTATTGGTGCCGGAGGACGGTTTTATGGCCTTGGGTGAATCCCCCGAACATTTTGCTGCTCGCCCTTATGGTGCGCAGATCCGCCTGTTATTGGATGGTTTTTTGCGCTCTGTAGATTGGTCGGAAGTATCAGGTAGTCGATCATTTGATTCCAGGAAAAATTACTATCTCGGGCGGCAGGCGCTTATCATTGGTCTGCAAGGCTTGCCTCAGGATAGGCCGGAGTTCTTTTCGATTGCTGACTTTGAACGTGCCTTGTTCGACCGGATTGGGGAATATTTCTCACTGGGGTATTTACCTAGACGCCCATCCTACTTTCATGGAAAATCTGAAGCACAGAAACAACAAGAGATCGATGCCTGGCAAATCAAGTTGCGGGAAAATTGGCTGGCGCAAGAACGACCCTGGATCGTGGCTGCACTAAAAACCTGGGTTTATTATCTAGGGATGGTGGAACTGGCTATGGAAGGTAGGGAAATCGTCGGTTTCCGGTTGACCCGGCTGGGCCGAGAAGTATTGCACCCAGAACTGGCAGCCAAATCGGATGATGCTACTGTTCAGCCAAAAATCGAAGCCTCTTCCTGGGTCGTTCAGCCCAATTTCGAGATGATTGCCTACTTGGAGCGAATCTCTGCCCCCCAGTTGGCCTTCCTGGAACGTTTTGCCGAGAGGGATCAGGTCAATCAGCATACTGCCTTATTCCGCTTAACCCGGAATTCGGTTTACCGGGGATTGGAAAGCGGTTCAACTTTAGATGAGTTATTGCAGGGATTAGAACGTGGCGCAGACGCCGGGCTTCCTCAAAATGTGGTGGCGGAACTGCGTGAGTGGGCCGCCCTACGCGACCAGATCACGCTCTATCATCGTGCCAGTCTGCTCGAATTCTCAGATCAACAAGCGCTGCAAACGGCCCTTCAGGCAGGCTTGATGGGCACAGTGGTTGGGGAACGTTACCTTCTGCTGACGGAAGATATATCAAACTCAGAGTTTCAACATTTGGATTACGCCCTGGCCTTGCCACCGTGTTTAAACATTAGCGAGCAGGGAAAAATCCGCATTCAGGCCGGCTACCGCGATTTGTGCATCTCAGCCCAGCTTGACCAATGGGCCGAGCGGGTTCCAAATGGTTGGCAATTGACTGCCGATAGTGTGGCCAACGCGATTGGTTTTGGCAAGGGACTGGCAGATTTGTTGAATCTGCTCGCAACTCGTTCGAATAAAGCCATCTCCAAACTACTGCATTTGGCCCTGCACACTTGGGCCGGCGAGAATCTGAGTGTGGAGTTGGACAGGGTTTTGCTATTACGTTGCCGGGATGATGAGGTCTTTCAGGCCCTGGCAACCAGTCAAAAACTACGCCCCTATCTCAAGGGAAGGTTGGATAGGAACATTTTTTTGATCAACGATGAAGATTTTGAGCAAGTTTCTGCCATCCTGCTTTGGGCCAGGATACAGATCGCAGATCAGATTGAAGTGATCCCAATCTAGCGGATGCATTCGAGATGGTTATACCTGAGCCAGGCAAGGATCATCCCGGAGGATTGCAAGTTGCTGCCCGAGCTAGGTAAGGGGTGAAAGGCCATGCCAGCGCCGTAGAAGATGATACGCTGGGGAGGTCAACAGGCGACAGGCATCCACTGCTGGTGTCCAATCTTTTCTCTGGATCTCTGCGACGGTGGCAGCATTTGGTAATAACCCGAAATCATATGCCGCGCATAAGCGGGCAAGAAAATCCACACGCTCAGCTAACGAGACAAGCTTGTCAGGGACATCCGTATCCGGGTATAAAGCGCCATCCAACCAGTGAATATTATTCATCCCTCACCTGCAAGAATTCACTTAAAAACCAATTACGCAGCTGCCGTGCCTGCTCGCGTTGCCTCAAATCGGGAATTTGCTCCAGGGGGCGGTGCAGGATAATGCGTTCCAGGTGAGTTTCGATTGCCAAACGGGCGCGGCGTAGATCCACATCGCTTCCGGCCAGCAGTTGCCGCCTGCGCCACAGCGCCCAGCACTCGTCAATACGCAACAATCCGGCCTGGCACAAGCTGTAGATGTCGAGGAAGTCACGTGGCGCGCCTCATTCCACCAGTGCAACCATCTTGCTTGCCACCAGGTCGGCCAGGCTTTCGAGCGGGACATCAATCCAACCAGCCGAAATGGGTTCCTCCAGGCGGGTTGAACGTGCGGCAATTTGAAAACTAAATACCGTCTTACCATCCTGAGACAACTGTTTCTCAAAATGTCGTGTTTGACGACATTTTGAGAAACAGACCACCATGCATCCACAGCATGGGTTAGACGATCATCAAGGTAGTGAAACAACCCCAATGCTCCACCAAGAGAAATTCGTTCTGCAAGGTTTGCCTCTACCAATGCGTCCAGGCAAGCTTGAGCATAAGGGGATAAATGGGAAGGCTGGTGGGGTTGAATATTTTTCATGCTGACAATAATACTATTGTATGGATGAAGGATCCTCGGCGCAAGGAGAGACGGTCCTCCCAAGCATTATCACAGGTAAGGTGAAGCGCCGGAGCATGTGGGTAGAAATATCACCTATGATCTCTTCTCAGTAGGGACCCGCTGAACTCGAGCAACCTGCGCCTGGAATTCAACCGGGTGTTAGAAGGCGCGAATTTGCCGAGGATTCGGTTTCGCGATCCGCAAAACACCGCTGCTTCTCGGATACGCGATCATCAGATTAAGACAACAAGTCTAAATTTATACCCGTCTTTCAGATAGATACTCCACTGCAAGGATAACCATTGAATTGCAGACGAAGTTTTCTAGTGTTTAGGTCTGGATCGCTTCCTGCTCCAGTTTAAGCCCGCGACGGAGGATATGTTCTATCGTTGGCTTAACATCGATCAGTTCAGGACGGGTTAATAGCTTTTTGAGATTGCGAACATCCATCTGGGTCAGTGGACGGGATAGGTGGGCATGCTTTTCGAAAGTGGGAATGTCCGTCAGGTAAGGTTGGACAAGGCGACAAACTTGTTTCCGTAATTGCGAGAGAATGTTGAATCCACCAAAATCCATATCTGACCAGAGATAGATGGTTGTTCGTTCTGGGATGAGGCACAGCAGCCGGCGGACAGGCGGGGAGGGATTGCCCATGATGCAGAGTGTTGCCTGGGGCTTGGAACGTGTGGCGTTGGCGCGCAGGTATTGATGGAAGGATGTCAGGTTTTCGATACATAGGACGGAGTCACTGTAAACCGTGACAGCTTGAATAGATTCGATTTGCGAAGCAGGGAAGCCAATGGAAGGAGAAAAACCGCCCAACGACAGGATCTCTCCAGTTTGGGTGGTAAGTTGCCAGTTGCCAGCCATGTGGATGTAATTCGGGTTTGCAACGAGGTTGAGTTCCCGGAGAATATCTTCTGAAGTAAACGCTTTCCAATCAGGATTGGAGAGCCGTGCCAGGCGGACAATGGCGAATTTTAGATCATCGAAGCGTTTGCTATCGTTGAAGGTGCGCACGCTAAAAACGCGGTAGGCCATTTCTGTTTCCAGGGCGGGTAATGCGGTTAAGACGGTCAGCAGATCAAGGTTCCAGGTTGAATCGGTCAAGCTGAAGGGAGCGGGGGATTTCCCGTCGCGAAGTTGGGTCAGGGTACGATGGATGCCGCGGCCCAGCCAGTTGTCCCTTGAAAATCGGAATTGGTTGGCGAGCAAGAGGGTTTCGAGGCTGGCGCGAGTAGTGGATGTGGGTTCGCGGTTGAGGAGAGTGTATAGGGTTGCGTTTTCCGTTTGGAGACCGACAGATTGGAGCAGGTGTCCGGTTTCGCCGGGAAGCCAGGTGAGGTGGAGGAGGCCAGCCCGTTCGAGTTGGGTGAGTTGTTCGTTCGCGATGAGGCGCGGGCCGGGATCGGTTTGGGAAAAGTAGGTTGGGAGGGGGATGTCAGAAAGGGTCATCTTGATGGAACGGGGAGCGTGTTGCGTGTTCCGTTGAATCCGATTCTCGAGTTTGTCGAGAATCGCATGGATGATGACTGCGACATCGGGCGAAGGGGTAAATGATATATCGATCATGCTCAATTCACGCAACACGAATAACGTTCTATTTACTGGCTCTCCAATTCTCTAATCATCTCACGCTTATCGATTTCGATCACGAAGGCCTGGCTGTTTTTGCGGACGACGGTGCAAACGGTGTCGACATAGGGCAGGAGCGAGCCAGATTTATCGGGCGGGGTGGCGAGCAGCACTTGCAGACCGGCGTCGCGCATGAATTGCAGGGCGCTGGCGGTCCGAGCGGTATCCATTTTGCCAAAGGCTTCGTCGAAGAGGGCCAGACGGATGGTGTCGGAGGGGCGGGGTTGGTTGAGGCGGTAAGCCTGGGCAAAAGATGCGGCCATCGCGACGTAAAAGGGCGTGGTGGTTTCGCCGCCCGATTTTTTGGCATTGATCTGGCTCAGCAGGGCCCGGTCCCCGTTGGGGTAATGGATGCGGATGTCGTATTGCAGGTAGGAGCGGTAATCTTGCAGTTCACGCAATTCAGCAGACAGGCTTTCGCCTGTCTGGTTGTTGAGGGTCAGGCGTTCGAGCAGTAGATCCCAGGCTTGCTGGTGTTTCTGACGAAAATCCGAGTCGAAGAGCGAGGCGCCGAGCACGGTTTGGCTGTCCATGACCATGTCGTACATGCCCCGCAGGTTAGCGGCTGGCTGGGTGATAAATTCGTAGCGTTCGCCGCCAAAGCGCAGCTGGGAGAGGGTGGTGTTCAGATAGGCCAGCTGCTGGCGAGCCTCCTCGATCTGCTCGCGCAGACGGTGGATGAAGTTCTCTACCAGTTCCTGTTCGGCCAAGGCGCGCTGGTGGGCGATTTGGTTTTCGAATTGGGGGAGTTCGGAGCTGACGAGTTTCTCCCGTTCAGCTGTATAACGCATGGCGTCGTCGGTGTCATCGTAGCCGAAGTCGTAGCGCATGGAATAGGCTTGCTTGGCTTCGCGCAGGCGGTCGCGAGTGCGGGTTTCGGCGGTCTGGTGGTCGTTCTCGTAGCGTTCGGCGTTTTTCTGGATCACATCCACAGGCTGGCGTTCGATTCGGAGACCATACTCTTTTTCGATTTCGCTGTGGACTTCTTCATCGGTGTTTTCACTGGTGAGAAAAGCCTCACTATTTTGGATCGACAGGTAAATCTCGGCCTCCAGGCGGGGGATTTCACCCACGGTCAGAGTTTGGGCGTCGGCTTCCAGCCCACCAATACGACGCTCAACCGAGCCTGCTTCCGTTTGCAGACGATTATATTCGGCCTGATGCTGATCCACGGCTGCTTTTAGGGAGTCGCTGGTACGCAGGTCGAGGGATTCCAGTTCGATTCTAAGGGCTTCGTATTGCGTTGTGCGTTCGGGGATGATGGCGAGGGCTTCGAGGGCGTGTTCCAGGTCAATGAGCAGGCGGATTTTGTCATGAGTGAGGGCGAGACGTTCGTGCAGTCCGGAATCACGTTCTTTGAACGAAACCATTTCCTGCGCAATTTCAGCCAATCGTTGCTGGCGGTCCTCGACCTGGCTCATGACCGCGCGCTTACCGATGAACCAACGTTGGTAGATTTGTGGGTTAATGTGGCTATCTGCATAATTGCGGCGAACGAAGCAGTCGCGGGTGACGGCAGTTCGATGCGAGCGGAGCTCTGCGATCGTGTCGCATTTGATATAGTTACCGAGGAGCAGGTCGATGAAGGCCCGGGCGGCTAAATTTTCCGTTTGCACTTCAGATGCAAGTGAAGTAGCCGCGTCTGGCGTACTTTGGGTTGCGTGGGCGGTGATACGCTCGGTGTCGAGGATCGCGACACCGTGGAGGTTGTCTCTGTGTCGGTGATCGCGGTAGAGGCGCATGGCGGCGTCGTAATAGGCGGGCGGGACAAGGATGGTAAAGCGGCTGCGTCCAAGGATGCCTTCGACTACGTCTTGCCATTCTTCATTTGGGATGTTGAGGCAGGTACTGAGAAAGACGACTTCTTCGCTAGAGAGTCCGAGTTCGGCGCGCAACAGTCGGCGCAAGTGGCTGGCTTGTGGGGCTTCGCTTTCGTAGCTGACGTCGCGGTCGCCAGTGCGTAGTTTGCGGATTTCGTCTTCCAGTTGGGAGGCTTCTTTGTGCAGGACGGTTGCTTTCTCGGTGAGTATGATTTGTTCATGGGCGTAGTTTTGGGCGAGGGAAGTGAGGCTGATTTGAAAATCCTGGAGCTTATGAGGTGTTGCTTTTTCCGTCAGGAAGGTTTCGATTGATGCGGGGACGGTTTGATGATCAGCAGTCAATAATTTGCAAAGGATTTTCGCATCCGCGAGCTCTTGGGCAAGAGATGTGTCAAGCTCGGTTTGGCGCTGGCGCAGGAGGGCGAGTTCAGTGTTGATCGCAGTGAGCTTCTCGGTCAGGTCGCGTTGTTGGATGGCGGTTTGGTCGGTTTGCAAAGCGATTTTGGTGTCGAGCAGGGTGGTTTCGGCATATTTTAGCTGGTTGGCAAGCTGTTCACGTTGGATATCGGCCCGGTTGAGGTCCAGCCGGATCTCATCCAGTTTCAGACGGGCATTTTTTAGCTCGGCGGTGTGAATTTCTCCACGCGAGCGGCGGGCGATGTAGCCGTTAGTAATGCGTCGTCGCCGGTTCGCGACGCGTTCTTTGTCGAGTTCATCGATGTGTTCAAGCGATTCGATGCGCTCGCGCACATCTGCGGCCAGGCTTTCGAAGTGGCGCAAGGTGTCGAGCTGGGCTTGCAAGGTTTTAACGTCGAGCAGGTTTTCGTCCAGTAGATAGTTGTGGACGAAGGAGCGAATGTCGGTGAGCGGGCTGAAAGCAAGTCCTTTGACGATTTTGGCAGGGAATGAATCTTTGAGCTGGCCAAGCCGGTTGAGCAAGTGGGCACGGTAATCTTCCAACCGGGTAAAAACCTGGGCACGGGCGGCCGGCGGAAGGGCGAAATGATCGAGGTGGCGTTTAAAGGCGCGGGTGTCAAACAGCCGTCCGGGAGCGTAATCTGCCTGAAAGAACCAGCGGTCATCCAGTCCCGCATTATGAACGATAAAGTAGGTGACATCGGGGCTGCGGCCATCTTCAAAGGCGTCGATGACCGCGCCGTGGGAGAAGTACGTCCCATCAGGATTGCGGAATTCGAGAGCGATCACACCGGTGGCGTCGCCCCGCAGGAAGCGCTGGCCCTCGGTACCTAGTTCGCCGCGCACATAACTGGCGAGGCTGCGCTTGCCACCTGCCAGCGCAGCCTGATTGAAACGTACATCACGCTGCCCGCCAACGAGGGCAAACTGGACGGCATCGAGAACGGTGGACTTGCCCGCGCCATTGATGCCGATGAAGTAGGTGCTGCCTTCACAGTTGATGGTGGTGTTTTCAAATAAATGCCAATTGATGAGGCGGATTTTGGTGAGGGTTTTCATTGCATTGCCTTTTGCGTGTTGGGTGATCAAGCAGGTTTTTTTGGGTATTGGAACCTCTTGTTTTGTGTTGCGTGGTTCTTATGGATCGTAAACGCAACTCATTTCCCATTACACTTCTTCTTCAGTTTCTTCATCGGCGGGGAAGCGGTATTTGCGGATCCATGCGTCGAGTTCGTCGGTGGTTTGGACGGGAAGAATCAAGCGGACAGAGCCACGCAGTCGCAGACGGGCTTCGGCGTTGTGCACATCGATGGTGCGGCCGTCGAGGGTGTCGATCAGTCCCCTCGTTCGCAGGCGGCGCAGGAGGTATTCATATTGAGTGATGCCTAGGTCGCGTTCTTTGCCGGTAATCGTACGGTATTCTTCGCGAACTTCGCCAATAGTTACAACGGGGTCCTGCGCCAGGCTGAGCCTCTCGATATGCTCCTCGTAAAGTTTACGCAATACGACGATCATCAGGGTTTCATCCAGTTTGTAGCGGGCGCGACAGTAACTATATTCGGAGACCGTCTGGAAGATGCGGTGATAATCGTCGTGAAGCAGGTTGTAGCCAGCCAGTTCGAGTACGGCTTCACAGGCGTCGCGGTGGCGGTGGATGAAGTAGTAATCGTCCTTGTCTTCGTCCTTGTCCTGGTAGAGGAAGACCTGACCGAGAATGCGGTTGATGACGCGGGGAAGGTCGCGTTGGGATTTTTCGGGGAGGGATATGAGCGAGTTTAGTTCCATGGCTTTATAGTTTATAGAGCTCAAATGGTACAACCCGGTATGCGCCCATGTCAATAAGTTCGCCGCCGGTGACTTCAAGGCCATAGGCGACTTCGGGGTGATGCGCATAGGCGAGGATGGTGGTTAGCCAATGCAGGTCGCCAGATACCTCGGTTGGGATTTCGGAGATGTGCATTTTTTTATGGCCATTGAAAAAGCCAAGTACTTTGCGGTTGACCTTATCGGGCGAGAAGGCTTGCGTGACGTCTTTCATGGTCAGATTGCGCAGGGCTGCCAGGTCATCCGGGTGCAGGGTAGGGAGGATAACGGTAGCGGGCATAAAGGGGGCGCGCTGTTGGGGCGGGGTGTAGTAGCTGTGGAGATCAGGTAAGTCCACGGGGTTGAAGCGTAAGGCGGGCGCTTCGGTGGGCAGAAAGTTATCGCCTTCGTCTTTCATTGCCGAGAGTTGGCAGGCGAGGGAAACCAGTCGGTCTTTGAAACTGCCATCGGCGTTGCCCAACTGGTAGCGAATCTGGCGCAGGGAGGTGCGAAGGTATTGGGCATGCCGCTGATCAATCGCTTCAAGCAGCGGGTCCAGCCCCTCAAGTTGGTCGGTGACAAACTGCAGGTAACCCGAGAGTGTTTGCTCGGCCTGGGCGGGATTCAGGCGGCTTTGCAGAGCCATCTCATTGGCGGTTTGGGTCAGCCAGTCGATGTCGAGTTGCCAGGTTTGCATCTGATGGATGATGTCGCGACGGTAGCGGGAGACATGATCAGATGTTTTCAGGGCATGGTACGACGCGCCGAGCGTTTGAGAGTAATCGTCAAACTGCAGGTGCAGCAGGTCGGCAATCTCTTTTTCACGAGTGGCGCGCTCCACGTAACGGCGGATGTTCTGGTTGAGTTCGCTCAGGCCGCGTACCATCTGGCGCACGTTTTCGTAGGCCTGGGTCACAGCCAGGGCGGGCGAGAAATCTTTGCTGTTTTCTGCCGCAGTGATGAGCTGGTGCGCCGTGTATATTTGCCCAGTAAATTCGTGTGGCTTTTGCTCCTCGATTTTTCGGAAGGCTTCGAGCAGGGTAAAGGCATAGTCGGGCAGGGCGATGGTCTCGCTGTAGTCGGCGTGTTGCTCTCGCTCGATCCAACCTGATTCTTCTAAACGACGGATGAGATAGGAAGCGTAATCCTGTTCGGATTTTTGACCCGTGATTGAAGCGGAAGCGGGTTCATCCGTTGTTTGCTGCGCCATTTCGACGGCAATCTCACCCTCGACGTCTGATCCCCTCAGATAGTCCATAATCTCGGCAACCACCACTTCCCGCGCTAAGCCGAAACGGTTGAACTCGGCCAGCCCATAAATGCGCAGCAAGATGGCCATGTAGTGGCGCTGGAGCGTGATATAGCCCTGGGTGCTGAACAAGTTGAAAAGATTGAGCGGTAGGACATCAAAGGGATTCGCCATGCTCAGCCTCCCAAACCAGGATATCTTGCAACTTACAATTGAGCGCCGTGCACAGGTGGGCGAGGGCCTCCAGGTCGACGTGCCGCGCGGTGCCTGTATCGAGACGATAGACAAAGTCTTTGGGCACGCCCGCTTTTTTTGCTAGTTTGCGCAGGGAGGTGCGCTCGCCCGTCTCGGCCTGCTGTTTCCCAAGCAATATCGTGATTCGGCCCGTTGTCGTAATTTTAGAACTCATGTTCTAATTGTATAGTCAAACAAACATTTTGTCAAGACTTTTGGCGAAAAAACACGACAATTGACGATTTTTGAAGATAAGTGTCTCTTTGAATTTTGCTTTGACCGAAACCTAACTCTGTGATTGGGCGAGCGATTAGAGCCTCAAAAAGTTCCCTTATTACAAATCGGGGGCGGTTTACAACCCCATCCATGTGACCCCGCCAGGATCACATGGATGGAGCAAGATGAAGGAAGCCGCGCCTCACTCATCCTATCGATTGCATGTGGGAATGGGTGGAGAGAGGCTCGGGCTGCGGCCCCACACCTCCCGAATGAATAGGGCGGGGGTTGCAAACACATCGTGGCATTGCTGCTGAGGTGGGTAAGTCAGCCAGAGGAGGTTTTGGAGCAGGACTGTGGGACCGAGGTGCGTACTGGGTTGGAAAAGGATGACCTGGTTGCGCTGATCGTCTGCCTGATGAAGCGCGATCCTGACATATAGTGCGTTGGATCCAGTGAGCCCTGGAAATCGGCGGGATGAATTTAGATAGGATGAGTCGGCAAACCGCGGATGGCTAAATGTAATTCTCCGCTTTTCTGGCAATCCTAATTATAAACATTTGCGGCGAATTACACCGTGGTGGGATTTGGCAACCGAACCAAAAAATCGGGCAAATGAGAAAAACCCCAGGCCCAGGATTCGGGGTTGGCTTGGGTGGAATTAACGGTAGTTGGTTGACAAAGCTTCAAGGGAAGCGCCGACCGTGCAACCTATTCCTCAAGCTCTAATCCTAATGTGCTGATCAGAATTGAAGGTTTTTGGCTTTGGTTGAGGTAGATGAGTTTGCCTCGCATAGGATTTCCGTAGGGTGTGGCAAGATCACTGTCCATACGTAGTTTGAAGAAGCGCGGCACTTTGCTAACGACAAATTGGCCTTGGGCACCGAACTCGATCCTTTTTCCCCGTTGAAAGCGGGCATGGTAGGAGAAGGGTTCGCCCTCCGCATAGTAAGCTAATATGGCAATGTCGCGCGTGTTGTGCCCACCGATCAGGCGCAGCAGCATTTTAACCAGGCCGATCAAATCAAGCAAATCCTCATCCAAGATCACAGCGGTTTTAAATGGGCTGCCGGTGTGTATCGTGGCGTTGAGGGGATTATCAGCGTCTTCTAGAACGAAACCCACCTGCCCGTCGTAGGTTAAGGTTATTCCACCAGTTTTATAAATCTCCGGCTTGCGCATGCGCGCCTTGACGATCGGGGTCATCAAGCGTAATTGAGCCTGATTTGGAGAGGATGGCTCAACCGGCTCAGGACCTTCACCAATCTCGTGTAAGCGCCACTGGGCAGGTTCGTAATTGGGATCAATCTTCAAAGCGCGTTTCCACCAGCTGACAGCCGCCTCTCGGCGGCCAAGTTGTTCGCAGGCTATGCCCAATTGGTGCATTGTTGCCAGATTTTTGGGATTAAGGTGCAAGGCGCGTTCCAGCCAGGAGATGGTCGGTTCAGGCTGTCCCAACTTCAGATAGGTATGCCCAATGTTGTATAGGGTCGGTTCGTTGTTGGGATCTCGGATCTGGGCGGCCTGGAAGGCAGCCAATGCCTCAGGGTAGAGGTTCTTTTCCAGGTAAGCTAGCCCCAGTGCAAAGTGCCCTTCCGGTCGCTCTGGAACCGCGCGGATCATTCGCTGGGCCTTACTCTCTACCAGGTGAAAATCTTCCACCTCAAGATGATCGACAATCTGATCTTGCAGGTGTTCCAACAGGTATGATCCTGGCGGAATTTTACCGCGCTCGATGTCGCCTAACGTTCGTAAGGTTTGTTTGACCTCCCGCTGACGAGCCAGCTTAGGCCAATTGCGGGTATATTGCTCAAAGGCAGCGATAGCTTCCGGGAGGCGTGACGCGCAGGCGCAGGTCACCCCACGGTTGTAGATGATATCGGGATCGACTGGCTGCTGCATACGTTGGGCCTCATCCAAAGCGGCCAGGGCTTCATCGAATTGTTCCAAAGCCAGGTAGCAGGCACTCAGGTTCTGATAGGCCATTTGTCGATTAATGGGGATATCGTCTAATTCCAGGAATCGGTGCAAAGCTGTAATGGCTTCTTCCCAGAGTTCATCGCCCATCATTGCGGAACTATGAAGGAAGGATATGACGGGATTGGTAGCTCGAGAGGACGGTGAAACCGGTTTGGTGAGGGGTCGGCGTTTACGGGGCATGGAGCATTCCCTCAAATCCTGCTCGATTGAGCTCGTCTCGCAGTGCAGGCAGGTTGCGGTGCTGCTCGTGCAGGTTAGCGATCAGCGCCTCCCAGGACTGCGGCTCGCCCAGACGAAGGTAAGCCTCACGTACCGGAAACAAATAGCGAGCAGCCTGAATGTAATTGTGCCTGCCGCGTTGTCGGATCAGGCTTTCAACGATCTGTAGGAATAAACGGATGGATTCCTTGGGCCTTTGTTTGCTGGCAGCCTGCGCTACTTCCACCTGGAGGGTGAAATCTCCCCAATAACGATTGGACGCCTTTGCTCGTTCCAGCGCCTCTAGCGCCCGGTCAACCATGCCTTCTTCCAGGAAAATCTTGCAGAGTAGAGCATGCTCCCCTTTTTGTGCCAGACTCTCCAGCGTATGGTTGCGTAAATCTGGCCACTGCTTCAACGGCTGCGCCAACTGGTGCATTTCCCTGTAGGTTGCCGCAGTGGGACGGAGCCAAAACAACTTTTCAGCGAACGCCAGGGCCTGGATCAGGTCGCCTCGAGTTTTAGCATACTCTTTTAACCATTCGATCAGGCGAGTGTCCGGGCTGATCTTAGCCCGGTCGCGTATCAACGTTTCTGCCAGAGATCCGTGGCCGTGCTGAACGAACAGGTCGGCCAGGCTGAGCAGGTCGTAATCGCTGGCCTGCCTGGCTTCCCCAACGGCTTGGTCGGTTCGTCTCAGGGCGAGCAGACGATCTACAAGATCCTTCAGCCGCCCGGTCTGGCGGCAGACTTCCAGATAGGATTCGTCATCCATCGTATCGGCTTGCAACTCCAACAGCAACCCGCCCATTGCCCGTCGAGCCCAATCCTTCATGCTTAGCAAGGATGTTTCGATCCAGTCAGAAATCATCTGTCGTTCCTGAGCAGTTGCCTGCTCAAGCAAGATATCCGGCACACGGTCCCCGATGCCGATCCCGCCTGCCTTCAAATCCCAGGCGTAAATGTCGAATAGCACTCTCAGGCTACTTTCTCGCTGGACTACATCGATGGTGGAATCCAAACCTTCCCCCAGGCCCTCAGCGCAATCATCTAACGCGCTGCCCAACAGGCCATCTTCGTCTTGTCTTACGGCGTCCTGATATTTGAGAATAGTCTCGGCTACCGTCCGATAGATGGTCACAGCGTCGCCGGGACTGTTTAAGGCTTGGTATTGTCTGGCCAGATCGAACAGGGATTGCAACTCCTCGACCATCTCGTACGGATCGCCCCAACCTATCTCCCAATCCCCTGCGGGCTGCGGAAGGCGTGTTCAGCCTGTCGGCGGATGACTTGCGCGTCGAGCGGCTTTTCACCCGCTTCATTGCCTGGAAAAGGCATCTCCAGAAGCATTTCCAAATCTGGCTCGCGCTGGGTCATCAGCTGAATTAGCGCAATTAGCTCTGCCTTACTGCGCTTCTCCAGGGCTACTGCCAAATCCTCGATCTCCTTGAATGAAGTGGGGTCGTCCACCCAGGTCAGCAGCAGGGCGGCGACGTGTTTGCAGCGCCCACCGGCGCCCACTGGGCAGGAGCAATGGGCGGTGGCGATGCCTGCCGGTCCGAATGTGGCCTGAAGATTATAAGCTGAAGCCTGCGAGCCGCGACAGCGAGCCTTCAGGGTTTGTCCCTTTCGGCGGGATTCATAGATAGCTCCATGGCTGAAATAAGACATTCCCTTCTGGAGAGTTGCTGAGCCTACCCAGCGTTGAATATCGGTGTGGGTGAGAGCGGGAAACCTGGTATTCATGATTACATTTGCTTCAAGTCATCGAATTTCATCGTATCTGTTTCAGGCTAGCGCTTTTTTCGCCGCCGGCGTTTCCGGGAAGAAGCGGATGGCGTTTGGGCATTCGAGTTTATCAATTTATTTTTGTCGGTCGGTTGGTTGTAGGCAGGCACTGCCCAGGCACTCGGCTTGCGACGTTTTAGCAGGTTCAGGCCCTCGATCGCCGCGCCGGCCAAGGTGTCAGGCCGTGGAATCACCCTGGCTCCTTGGCTCTTTAGCTCCAAGGTCAGCACCCGCTCATACATTTTTTTAGCCGCTGATTGTTCTCCGAAATCGTGCTCACTAAAGCCAAGCGTCAGAGCGATTTCGGCGTCGTTTGGGTTCAGCAAGTAGGCTTGCCGGTGCGCCTTCAGCGCGGCTGAATAGCGGTAGAGACTGCGCAGAAGGGTCCCCATTTTCATATGCAGTCTGGCGTCCATAGGGTTCGCTGCAATCCGCCGGCGATATTCTTCCAGACCAGTAAGGGGATGCATCGGCTGCCCAAACACTGCCGACCTGAAAGGATGAAGCCTTGGATGGGGTGGTAAGTCCGAGATTGACTCTCGCCCACCAAGTATCGCCGCCAGATCGTCCGGTTTACTTGACGTTACCAATAAAGTCAGGTGCGCGTTGGGTGTCATTGCGTAATGGTCCACCGCCCCGCACTTGGGACAGACGATTTCGTGGTCCATGATATATGCATCATAAGCGATGGGCTTTTCATCCTGCTCCTGCGCAAGTGTATTGAGATCCAGAAGTACATTCTGGACGAAATGCTCACGGGTTCGGTCACAGTTGGTGCAGCGCAGACGCAGGTACATGCCATCCATACGACGGATTGGCTCCTCCATGGGCAATAGCCCCCAACGATGCTGCACACTCAGTGGAGAGACAACCAACGTGTCTACCCGGTCTTCTACGAAGGCACGCACGATTTCTGGATAAAGCTGGCGCGCCTCGAGATCGAGAGCGTCCCTGATGAGAAAGCCAACAATCACTTCCTCGCCAGCCGTATCGGCTTCTGGGCGAGTGAGCATCGTGCGAATAAAGGTAATAAACCGCTCGCGAAGGGCTGGCAAACGTTCCACCCGCTCTGCTAAGTCTTCTAAGGCACTGGTGCGAGTGAAGGTGTCGGTATGGAGATCCCCAACAATGGTTTCCAACTCAGAAGTGGTGTAACCGCCGATTTTGGCTAAGTGCCGGGTGAGCAGTTCATTCCTCCAATCGTCGACGGCCTTATCCAGCCAGGCAGATAATTCACCTAACTCGGCGATCTTGGCATCGCGCATAGAGCGCAAGAGTCTCACCGCGTGGTCAGCAGCGCTCTGGACGGGCAAATCTTCATCGAACGCCAACCGGATAAGCTCCGGGACCAAGACCTTGCCTTGCGCCAGAATCTCGGCTTCGAGTGCCGGTTCACCCGTTGGGCTCGCAGGAATCAGCTGAGTGATGGGCGGCAGGTAGGGTAGTGACACTTCACGCCTAACGGATTTTCTCTTTTTGGGTGGATAAATGGGGATCAGCGCGGCCCGAAAAGCGGAGAGAATATCGGGGGAAATCTTGGCGCTGTGGTCAGGCGTGCCCGCTAACTCCTCTGCCACCTTACGCTGCCGATCGGCCAATTGCATTTTCAATTGCTCTGGGTCATTTTTAGCAGTGAGAGCCAGAGCATGATCCAACACTTCCAATGCCAGATTCGGCAGACCAGCGTGAGGTAGGGCAAAGCCCAAAGCATTGTAATTCCAGATATCATCTTGAAAGGTTTGGGCAAGGCGGGTGAAGAGGGCCAATCCGGTATCCAGGTCGCCGGATTCAAGGTAGATTTCGGCCAAATCGCGAACATCATTGGCATGATTCATACCGTCTTCGTGCTGTAGGTCAAAGGTGATGAGAGCATGTGCCCAACGCAATGCCGCCTGGAAATTGTCTTTCCAGCGGTAATACCCGATTAAATCCAGATATAACCTGCTGTAATCCAAATGGTCTATCTGGGGTGAGGATAGAATTAACTCAGCCACCGCCATGGCGCGGTCGCGGTCCTTTTTCTCCGATTGAAAGTACTGCACCACTTCCAATAGATCCTGATCAACCCAGGAGCCTGGGGAGAGCGCCAGGATTTGTGCGCGGGTTAAATCTTTGAATTGCTTGACGAGAGACGACTTACCCATTTCTACTCCATCCCATCCAGCAACTTCCGCCCAAAAACTGTCATAGTGAAATTGCTCACGATGGCTGCATGCTTGTCATCTCGGTATTTGATCTCAGCCATCCCAAAGTAGTCCAGGACGTAGACCACCATCCGGTAGATGGCCCTACGCAGGATTGTCTGGGCGGATTCTACCTCCGCTCTCCAAGTCAAGCCAGTCCGGGCAATCAGCTCATCGGCGAACTCATCTACCGGAATACGGGTCTCCACTGGCAGCTCCTGCAGGTATATCCGCGTAGTATCTTTGAAACGCGGCGGCAAACCTTTGCTCAACCCCTCGTAAGGAAACGCAATTACCCAATCCATTTTCTTCCACCAAATGCTGGTCAGGAAGGCGATTTGCGTTCCAGGAGGATATTCTAGAAAGCGTTCTCCCTCGTTGGTCATAAGCCAACGCCGGGACCGGCCGCCCTCCAGCAGGGACCCGTAATTAGCCAGCAAGTGAATGAATAACAACGGCCAGACATCATCCTCGCTCCTCAAGTGGTGGGTATGTTCACCAATCGTCGAGTCGAGTACCGGAGGATGGACGAAGCCAGCAGTGACCTCGCGAATGGCCTTGAGCGGCAAATTGCCGCTGGCTTGTGTGCCAATGACGCGATGATCTCGCAGATATGTGAGCAAAGTGACCATATCGCGCCGAAGTGGTAGGTTCTGAGCAAGTTCCTGCTCAAAGGGTGAGAGATTATCGATCCAGTTCTGTTGGCTGGGCATAGTTTTTCCCGGGTAGCTTCTCAGGCAATTTTTACATAAGACGTAACTATTCAGACGCTTATAGGAGTAAGGATGTCTGGGATGAAAGGTGAACCGCACATTGCCATTTTGAGTGAATCGAAAGCGCTGACGCCTTTTTTTTTCGAGCGGTGGACAAGTAGCCTCGGATCAAACAGAAATCCTGGGCACCGTTTTCGGAATGAAAACAGTCGGAGATCTTCTGCTTCAATTTACCATGCGGATATCGAGCTGGGCAAGGTTATTGTCGAAAGGCACTTTAAAATCTTTCATAAAAGCCAGCACGGCTTCTTTGTGATCTCTCAGGCGGTCCTCAAGTTCTTGGGTGGACTCTGCTTGACCCGGCCGCGTTTTCCAGGTGGTTTTTCTGGTGCTGGATTGAGGGCCAGACCTTACTCCACCAGTTGGTTATAGCGAGCTTCAAAATCGCTCAGTTGCTCCGGGTTCAAACAGGTTTTTCCCTTAGCGATGGCTTCTTCCACTGCGGCTTTGATGGTCACCAACAACTAGGCCAGCTCACCTTCCCAGGGTTGGGATAGCGTTCTTGCAGAAATTCCAGTTCGCGCAGGTGATGGGCATTGCACGAAGCATGTTGTGCTTCCAGATACCGATAATAGGACTCCCAATCATCGTGCATGCTCCACTCCTTGCGCTTGGGCAAGATCCCGGCTCGATCGATGCCTTCCTGCCCGCGCTTGGGATCGTGTAAGATGCAAATATTCCATCCATCCAGAATGCACAAAAAATTATCTCATTAACCCCAAAGTATTACCTAAGAAATTCGATGGATGAGTGAAGTAGCCAGGACAGGGGTTTTGGCGATAAGCCAGCAGTTGATCGTAGTAATCCCAGAAGCGCTTCAAGAAGTTATCCAACTCCTGGTGATGCAGCGGCACGACCGGGGTGAGTTTCTTGTAAGGGCGGCCTTCATGCACCCAGCACAACATCATGGCCCGGGTCAACCAGTTGAACTGGGGTGCATCGTCGCAGATCAGCGCCTGGATGACGGGGAAATCGCTTTCAGCGTGGTAGGCGGCCACGGCTGCGGCGTCCACAATCGCTTTGCGCTGCTGAACACTCAGTTTGGGCAGCCAGGTGTCCAGGCGCTGCTGGAAGGTGACTTCGTCCAGATCATCTTCACTGCTCCAGGTTTGCAGTGTCTGGCGGGCGGACTTCGACAGCACCACCCCTTCCAGGTAGCTCAGGGCTTCCTGGTTCAGCCGGAAACGGCGTGTGCGTCCATTGCCCAGCACATCCAGGACGGCCAGACGTTCCTTGGTGGGCGTAGTCTGGTAAGCACTGTAGACCGGATTGCACACCCCATGGCAATGCTGGTTCTGCCCGTTCACCCGCGTTTGGGTATCATCGCTGTGCTGCCAGGGACTGCTGCGCAGTCCAGCTTCATAGACCGCATCCTTCTCGGCGTGAAAGCCAGCCTGGTCTTTGATCAACAGGTTGGACAATTCGCCCCCCGAAATCTGGATGCCGACATTCTCAAAGAACTCCAGGATCTTCGGCTCACTGGCCCCCATCCCGAAGTACAGCGCCAGCGTCAAGGCTTTGACCCCCGGCCCGAACTGGCCTCCATACCCCTGCGGCAATTGCGCCAGGTAGGTCTGCCGGGTCGAAAGCGCATAGTATTTCTGCTTGTGAAAGCACACGTTGTCCGTCTTCAGCAGCAGGTCCTGCACCACCACATCTTCATAGCCTTTGAACTCAGCATCCGCAGGCAGTCTCGCTGGATCCACTTCCACCACCTGCTCTCGGTTGACCTCAATCACGGCTTTTTTGCTGCTCTTGTGACGTTGACGAGGTCTGCGCCTTTCCTTCTCCGAAGAGTGGTCCACCGGCGGCGCTTTGGGGGTGTTGGGCTTGACCTTGGGCTTGCCTTGTTCGCCTTTCAAGCGGTTGTTCTCGTCACGCAAACGTTGATTCTCGGCCTGCGCCTCACGCAAATCGGCCGACAACTGCTCGATCAGGTTCAGCAGCCGCCGGATCAATTCCCGGGCGTTTTCGTCTTGGATGGCATTCAGATCAAGGTCGTCCAACATAGCCACCAAAGTTTACCCGTTATTGGGCAATTTGAGAAGCGCTATCCCTACCCAGTGCTTCCCCCGAATTATTGAGAGGATACCGACGTGGGTTAGATGGGCAAAGTCCGGAAACCCCAGGTGAAATTATGGGCCTCCTGGAAGGCGTCACTGAGGGTTGGAACCTGTCTCCGACACCCTTTGAATGGGGTTGAAAACGCGCTCTTCGCCGACAAAGAAGCTATCAACGCCGTCATGCTTTAGGAGGATCTGGAGCTTGTGCTCGCCGACCGATTTATCGCCCCCATAATTTACTCAAAAATGGCAGCAACTATGCCAAACGACCCACTAGTTAAGTTTACGACCTGCGGAGAGGGTGGGATTCGAACCCACGGTGGAGCAAGCTCCACAACGGTTTTCGAGACCGCCCCGTTCGTCCACTCCGGCACCTCTCCAGTTCGTGCGGGATTATACCAGGGTTGCAGCCCAGCGTAAACAAATTACGTTCCCATCTAAATCGCCGTAGCCGACTACCGCCGCTCCGAATGCCCGGCAAATCAACGCCCCCCTGATCACCAATTACTGATCAACTGATCCCTAAATTTCCACACTACTATGCATCTCCGGATAATGCACATCCCTCATCCCCAGCTCGCCCATTTTCTCCATCAGGGGCTGGGCACCACGATCCTCGCCGTGTACCAGGAAGATGTCTTTGACCGTGCCCTGGGTGGCCTGGGCGTATTCCAGCAAGAAGGTCTGCCCGGCGTGGGCCGAGAGTCCACCGATGGTCTCCACTTCGGCGCGCCGCTGGTAAACTTCCCCGAAGATCTTGACCCGCTCTTCGCGGTCGGCCAGGCGCCGGCCCAGGGTGTAGGGCGCCTGCCAGGATACGATCAGGATGGTGTTCAGCGGGTTTTCGATATTGTTCTTCAAGTGGTGCAGGATGCGCCCGGTCTCGGCCATACCCGAGGCTGAGATGATCACCATCGGGTCTTTGCGATTGTTGAGCGCTTTCGACTCCTCCACCGAGCGCGTATAGGTCAGCTTGTCAAAGCCCAGGGCGGCTTTATGTTTGTCCTGGCGGATAAACTCGCGCGTCTGTTGATCGAAGCATTCCGGGTGAGCGCGGAAGATGTCCGAGGCGTTTACCGCCAGCGGGCTGTCCACGACGACCGGGATGCGCGGGATCTCGCCTTTATCGATCATCTGGTGCAGATCGTAGACCAGTTCCTGCGTGCGCCCCACAGCGAAGGAGGGGATGATCACTTTGCCACCGCGGTTCACAGTGCGGGAGACAACCTGGCGCAGCTCGTCATAGGCCAGCTCCGGGCTGTGATGCGGCTTATCCCCGTAAGTGGACTCCATGATCATATAATCCGCCTCAGCGGGCAGCACCGGATCGCGCAGCAGCGGCAGACCGCGCCGCCCGATATCCCCCGAAAACCACAAACGTTTCTGGTGCCCGTGGTCATCGATGTCCAGGACCACGGCGGCCGAGCCCAGGATATGCCCGGCATCCACCAGGCGCGCGATCACACCTGGCACCGGTTCAAACTCCTGATCGTAATGCAGCGGTTCGAAATACTGGGCCACGTGGGCGGCATCTTCGATCGTATACAGCGGTTCAACCTGCGGTTCGCCGCGCCTGGCGTGTTTCTTGTTAACGTACTGGACATCCGATTCCTGGATATGGCCCGAATCGAGCAGCATGACGTTCGCCAGGTGGGCGGTAGCCAGGGTGGTAAAAATCTCGCCGTGATAACCGCACTTGACCAGGTTGGGGAGGTTCCCGCTGTGGTCCATATGCGCGTGAGAGAGGATTACCGCGTCGATTTTCGAAACGTCGAAGGGCAGTTGGCGGTTGCGCTCGAAGGCTTCCTGGCGCCGCCCCTGGTAAAGACCGCATTCCAGCAGCAACTGGCTGCCGTTAATTTCCAGCAGGTGCTGCGAGCCGGTGACCGTGCGCGCCGCACCGTGAAATGTGATTTTCATGTTCTCCTCTTTTTAATAGCGCGACAATACCTGCAGAATCTGGCTGCCGAAATGATCCAGCCGCCAGGGGACTTCGTGCAGGATTTCCCCCAGTTCTTGTAAACTGCTTGGGTTGTGCTCGGCGATGCGATTCAGCAGATCGCGCGGCATGATGACATCCGATTTCACCCCCATCTTTTGAGCGGTGGATTTGCGCCAGCGCCGCATCCCCTCCAGGCGGTCCATATAGGCCTCGCTGGGACGCATAGTGCGCGGCGGATAGATGGGATCGCGTTGCAGACCGCGTTGCACTGCGGCCAGCAGCGAGCGCCCATGGCGTTCCACCTGGCCGCGGCTCATCCCCGGCAGTCTGCCTAACTCTCTCAGATCCTGCGGCGTTTCGTTGGCGATGGCTAACAGGGTGTTGTTATTGATCACTTTGAAGACCGGGCGGTCCAGAGAACGGGCCACATCCTCACGGTAGGCGCACAGTTCGAGCAGCACTGCGGCCTGCTGGGGATCAAGCTCATGCGAGCCGCTCACCCGCCAGCACTTTGCGGCTTCGTCCTCCGGGAGGCGGCCGTTCAACTGCACCTTGCTGATCCGGTGGAAATCCTCGCAAGCCAGGGTCAGCAGCGCGTTCGCCTGGAGTTCTTGAAGCAGGCGATCGCGCAGTGGGATCAGGTAATGCGTGTCCAGGCGGGCATACGCCATCAGGTGCGGCGGCAAAGGGCGCTTGCCCCAATTGGCGCGTTGGTAGCGCTTCTCGAGGTGTACGCCGAATTCGGCCTCCAGGATCGAGCCCAACCCGACCGCATCGCGCCCCAGGATGCGCGCCGCAAGCATCGTGTCGAACAGGTTGTTGAATTCAAAACCGAAATCCCGCTTCAAGCACATCAGATCGTATTCGGCAGCATGGAAAATCTTCTCGATTTTTGGGTTGCGGAAGATGGGTGCCAGCACCGACAGGTCTTTTAATGACAGCGGGTCGACCAGGAAATCTTTTTCCGGGGTGGAAAATTGAATCAGGCAGACCTGTTCGCGGTACGCGTACAGGCTGTTGGATTCGGTATCTACCGCGACAATTGGCTCACGCGCCAGGCTGTCCGCCAGGCGATTCAGCGCTGCGTGACGAGAGATGAATATGGGATCGGGCAATGTGTCAATTGTCATGCAGATATTATACTAGCTCTCCTTTAGGTCAGTAGGGTAGCCTACGGGCTTCGGCTACCTGGCGGGCACCTTCGTCTACCCATCTGACCTTCGGCTATCCGTTGGGTCCGAGCTCCTTCTCCATAATCAGGGCATCCTCGCCATCCGAATAATAATGCGGCCAGCGCCCCACCTGCTGGTAGCGCAGGCTCTTGTACAGCCGGATGGCAGTGTGATTGCTCAGGCGCACGTTCAGGCGGATCGCATCGACCTGCAGTTCCTGCTCGCAGGCTTCCAGCAGCGCGGTGCCGATTCCCTTGCCGCGGTACTCGGGCAGCACACCGATGGTGGCGATCCAGGCCATACGCTGCGATGGCCGAATATCCGCGGCGATGAAGCCGACCATCTGTTCGTCTATCACCGCCTTCAAGCGCACCACGTTCGGCAGGGTCAAAACGCCGATCAAATCCCAGATCGGCCAGGCATCTTTTGGGAAACAAACCCGTTCCACCTGGCGCAGTGCGTTCAGATCGCGCCAGGTGGCCGGGAGGATCATCGCCGGGCTTGCGGACAACAATGAAGTACTGGAACTCATTCCTTAACGGTTACGCTTCGGATCCTTCCTGATTCCGCCTGGTAAAGTTTTCCAGCATGCTGGTGAACTCGAGCGGGAAGATATATTTCGTCGCTGGGCTGGTGCCGATAGTCTTGAGGGTGTCGAAATACTGCAGCGTCATGGTGTTCATGTCTATCGTCTGGGCAATCGAGAAAATCTTATCCAACGCCGCGGAATAGCCCTCGGCCCGCAGCAGTTGGGCCTGCTTCTCACCCTCGGCCTGCAGGATATTGGATTGGCGCTCGCCCTCTGCCCGCAGAATGGCTGACTGCTTTTCACCCTCCGCCACGTTGATGGCGGCTTCGCGTGTGCCGGTCGACTCGGTCACCACGGCACGGCGGATACGCTCCGCCGACATCTGGCGGTTCATGGCGTCCTGGACCTCGCGCGGCGGGATGATCTCGCGGATTTCCACGTTGGTTACTTTTACACCCCAGCGCTCGGTGACTTCGTCCAGGCGGTTGCGCAGCATATTGTTGATATGCTCGCGCTCCGACAGCACGTCGTCCAGCGGGATACCACCGATGACGGCGCGCAGCGTCGTGGTCGCCATACCCTGGGCGGCGGCCTCGAAATTGCCGACTTGCAGCACGCTCTCGGTTGGGTCCAGCACCTTGTAGTACCATAGAAAGTCAATCGAAATCGGGGCATTATCTTTGGTGATCGAGGTCTGGTGAGGGATCTCGCGCACCTGTTCACGCAAATCCACCCTCACAGCACGGTCGACGATCGGGATCAGGATCACGATGCCAGGTCCTTTCGCGCCGATGCAGCGCCCCAGGCGGAAGACCACCAGGCGCTGGTACTCCGGCACGACTCGGATGGCGCTGGCCAGCAAAACCAGGATCAGTAAGACAGCCGCTCCGATCAGGCAAAAGACGGTACTGCTGAGAACATTCATGTTTCATCTCCTGAACAATAGTGTGTCGAACTTACAAGCTTTCCCAAAATGGCTTTGGGAAAGCCACTTTGGGGAAGCCGCTTTTTCCAAGCCAGATTCCCGAAAAAACGCTCCCTTCAGGCAGCCGACTGATCGTTTTGCGGATCCAGGGGCGCTGGCTGGCGTAGCGGTTCCACTTCGAGCATGAAACCTTCTCGCCCGATCACGCGCACCGGGGTTCCGGTGGGGATACGCTGGGCGCTGAACGCGCTCCACAGCTCGCCCGCCACCTGGACCGAGCCCTGGGCCTGGATATCGGTGCGCGCTTCGCCAACTGCGCCGATCAACGCCCCCAGGTCGTGCGTTGGTTTGATCCCTTCAGCCTCCAGGATCTTGGTGGTCGCCACCCACAGGAAGCTGGCCGAGACGGCCGAAACCACCAGGGCCAGGATCGGGTTCACCGCCGGGATGTACCAGACCGAGCTGCGGAAAAGAAAGGCCGAACCGATCACCAGCGCCACGATCGATATGCCCAGGTAGAGCAGCCGGCCAGACCGGCGCACTGCCAGGAAGAACGGAAAAACGCCGATCAGCAAGATCAACAACGCCCACAAATTAACCGCTATCTGCGAGGCGCTGATGACAGCCAGGGTTAGGGTGATCAGTGCCCCGATTTCCAACAGACCGGTGCCTGGGCTGAGCAGCGCCAGGATCGCAAGCATAAAGCCGCCTGCAAGCAGTAAATAAGCGACATTTGGGTCAAACAACAGTTCCATCGAAATCTTCCTTATATAACATCGGCACGCCAAATTGATTATACATCCACTCCAACCCTGGAGCAAACATTCTTCCAAGCGCCGGGTAGGAAACCCGGCCTACAATCGTAGGGCAGGATTCTTTCCTTCCAATCGCCGGGTAGGAAACCCGGCCTACGGTGACGCACCAAAAATCACGTGGTATTATTTAAGCGTGGTTGCATTCACCCTTCCAGGCGGTTTCGTTATCTACGCTTTCTCTGTTTTGATCGGTCTGGGCGCGGCCACCGGTCTGACCTGGGTGGCCTGGAAAGCTCCCCGACGAGAGGCCCTGGGACAGGTGAATGCCGGCCTTTGGACGCTGTTCGGCGGGTTGATCGGGGGACGCGCGCTTTACGCTGGCCTGAACTGGATATATTTCCAAAGTCATTTTTTGGAGAGCTTACAAATTTTTCAAGGTGGGATCTCCTGGGCCGGAGCGCTGCTCGGCGGCATGCTGGCCTTGTACCTGTACGCCCGGTTGGCGCACAAATCCTTCGGGAAGCTCGCCGATGCCCTGCAACCCCTGGCAGCCGCCCTGGTGGTCAGCACCTGGCTGGGGTGCTGGCTGGACGGGTACGCATACGGCCCGCTTGTAGCCTGGGGAGGCATGCCTGCCCGCGATGAATGGGGCAATTTAAACCTGCGCTTGCCCACCCAGCTTTTTGGGGCCTTGCTCACCCTGGGCATGTACTGGGCTCTAGAGCGGGACAAAGTGGGATCTCTGCATCGTAAAGCTTTCGGTCATCCCGGGCGAACTGCCAGCCTGGCGCTGGTTGGGCTGTCCGTGCAGCTTTTCGGATTATCCTTCCTGATGGCTGACCCGGCCAGGCTGTGGAATGGTTTGCGCCTGGATGCCTGGGCAGCCCTGGGATTTGCCATTTTCGGTAGCCTGGTATTATTCGCTTCCTTTATCCGTGATATATCTTTTCAATAATCAGAAGGGGAAGTGTGGTGGTTTGCAAGCGTGCTGCGCACGCTTGCAAACCACCACACCCCACTTTTTTGAGAAGATACGTCGTGATTTACAAATCAAACAAGGAGATGGCTAGGATGAAACTGACCCTTGCCCTGGCACAGCTCAACACCCGCCTGGGGGTTGTAGAGGCCAACCTGGAAAAACACCTCGACCTGATCCAAGAGGCCCACGCTTCTGGCGCCGACCTGCTGGTATTCCCTGAGCTCTCCTTGACCGGTTACGTGCTGCAAGATCTGGCTCCGACCGTATCCCATAAACCGGTCCGGGATGACCCGATATTCCAGCGCTTGCTGGAAGCCAGCCAGGAAATCGACCTGGTGGTCGGCTTTGTTGATGAGGACAATCGCCACCGTTTCTTCATCTCATCGGCCTATCTATCGCGCGGCGAAGTCGTGCATGTGCACCACAAGCTGTATCTGCCAACTTACGGCCTGTTTGACGAGGGGCGCTTCTTCGCCTGGGGCAACGCCGTGCGCGCCTTCGACACCCGCTTCGGCCGGGTGGGCATCCTGATCTGCGAAGATTTCTGGCATACCTCCCCGCCTTATCTGCTCTGGCTGGATGGCGCCGACCTCTTTTTGTTCAGCTCGGCCTCCCCCGGGCGCGGCCTGCGGGACGAGCCGCAACTGGAATCGGCCCGCTGGGTTGAGCACATCAACCGGGCTTATGCCAGCCTGTTCACCTCATTTGTAGCCCACGCCAACCGGGTCGGATATGAGGATGGCTTGAATTTCTGGGGCGGCTCGACCCTGTTCGACCCCAATGGGGAACTGCTGGCCAAGGGACCCTATCACCAGGAGGCGCTCACCCTGGCGGAGATCGATCTCAACCAGTTGCATCGCACCCGGGCGCGCCTGCCCTTGCTGCGCGATGAACGCACATCCCTGGTTAAACGTGAAATGGAAAGGATTTTTAGTGAAGAGAATTCAAACGATCGCGGCAGCCTGTGAGCCGTTTCTGCGCAACAGGTATCTGAAAATCGGTGTTTTATTGGTGCTGTGTACCCTGCTGCTGAGCGGTGCGGCTGCAGTTTCAGTCCGGGCCGGGCTCGCCAGCCAGCAGGAGCCGGGTTATCTGATCTCAGGCCGGCTGGAGGATCCCCAGGGCCAGCCGGTGAGCGAAGCGGATATTAGCGCCCGCCTGCCCGGCCAGAGCGAGCCTCTGGCGGAAGCCGTGAGCCATGAGGATGGCAGTTGGGAACTGCTGCTGCCGGGCATTCCCGAGCGTCCGCTGACCATCGAGATCTCGCGCCCTCATTTCAATCCCCATTTCCTTAACATCGGGATGGCGGACCTGCGGCAGGTTCAGGACTCCGGCTTGTGGTTGGGCGTGATCGAGTTGGAACGCCATATCAGCGCCGGGTTTTGGGTTGCCACAGCCGTATTCCTGGCGGTGCTGCTGCTGATCGCTTTCGAAGTGCTGCACAGCACCACGGCCGCCCTGGCGGGCTTCTCCACCATTTTTCTCGTTTCCTATATCGGCGGGGCCATCAATCCCAATCTTTATATCTTCAGCTTCGAGCGCGGCTTGAGCTATATCAACTGGGAGGTAATCTTCCTGGTCATGGGGATGATGGTGGTCATCGCCATCATCGAAGGCACCGGCATCTTCCAGTGGATGGCGTTTCAGGCTTATCGCCTGAGCCGCGGCAAGAGCTGGCTGCTGGTCTTGATCCTGATGCTGATCACAGCCGTGGCCTCGGCGCTGCTGGACAACTTCACCACCATGCTGCTGATGACGCCGATCAGTTTGCAGATTGCGTTGGCGGTCGGCATCAATCCCCTGGCGCTGATCATCCCGGAAGTGCTGGCCTCCAACGTGGGTGGCATCAGCACCTTGGTCGGCACGCCCACCAATATTCTGATCGGCGCCTATGCGGGCATCGGTTTCAACGATTTCCTGATTAATCAAACGCTGGGTGTGATCATCGCTCTGGTCGGGATGGGCGCTTTCGTGCTATATTATTATCGCAAAGAATTCAGCAAACGCAGCGGCGGTATTTCGCCCAGGCTGTACCAGAAGCTGGAAAGCAACGCCCGCATCGAAAGGGCGGATGCCCTGTGGAAGTCCGCGGTGGTATTTGGCCTGGTGTTGATTGGGTTCGTGCTGGGAGAACGGGTGCATCTCGTCCCGGCAGTGCCGGCCATGGCCGGGGCCACGCTTCTGCTCATCTGGTTGAAACCCGACATTCACAAAATGATCAAAGCAGTCGACTGGACGACCCTGGTCTTCTTCATGGCGCTTTTCATCGTGGTAGGCGCCATCCAGGAAGTGGGCCTGATCAGTATCGCGGCTGCCGGGATGGGGCGCTTGATCGGCCAAAATCTGCCGCTGGGCGTCTTCGTGGTCGTATTCGGTGTGGGCACACTCTCGACAGCGATCGCCAATATCCCGCTGACCGCCTCCATGCTGCCGATCGTCAATTTCCTGTCCGGGTCCATCCCAGGCGCCAGCAGCAACGTGCTTTATTACGCCCTCTCCATGGGGGCCGCCATGGGCGGAAATGGGCTCTTGATCGGCGGCGAAGCCAACCTGGTGACCGCCGGTATCACCCAGCAAACATCCAGCCCGATCTCGTTCAAAGAATTTTTGAAGATCGGTCTGCCCGTTACCTACTTGACCCTAGGGGTTGGATTCCTGTGGCTCTTGATTCGTTTCTGACTCCTAACCAACCACTCAACGCCCGTTAGACGCTTGGGAGATTTGTGCCATGAAAAACCGAATACTCTGTCCTACCCGCGGCGGAAAAGCCAGTTATGCGAATCAAGACCGGGCAATTGCACTGGCCAAGGAGCGTGAAGCCGACCTGCTCTTCCTGTATGTTTCCAACGTCAAGTTTTTGGGGCTCACGTCGCGGCCCTTCATCGTCGATATCGAGACCGAATTGGACGAAATGGGCGAATTTATCCTGATCATGGCCCAGGAGCGCGCCGAGAAGGCGGGTGTGCAGACCGAGATCACGGTTGAGCGCGGCGTATTTGACAAGGTGCTGAAAGCAGTGATCCAGGAGCAAAAGATCAGCACGGTGGTGCTGGGCAGCTCGAAGGAAGGTACCGGCATCACCACTGAGGCATACGTCCAAAAGCTCGGTGAGACCATCAGTCAGGAACTGGGTGTTGAATTTATCGTCCTCAGGGATGGGGAAATCCAGAAGGTGTTCAACCAGTAAGGATATAATAATTTTATGAGCGATCTCGAGATCAACACCGATTTAGCTCGCAAAATCTTGAGCGGTTTCATTCACAGCGAAATCACACGCGCCGGCTTCAAGCGCGCCGTGATCGGCCTATCCGGCGGGATCGACTCGAGCCTGTCCTGCTACCTGACGGTGGAGGCCCTCGGCCCCGAGAACGTGCTGGGTTTGCGCATGCCCTACCGCAGCTCCTCGCCCGAGTCGCTGGAGCACGCCCAGATGGTGATCGAGGCATTGGGCATCCAATCGCTGACCGCGGAAATCACTAATCTCGTCGATCCACTCTTCGAGCGCTTTCCGGACGCAGACGAGGTGCGGCGCGGCAACGTCATGGCCCGGGCGCGGATGATTATCCTGTACGACCAGTCGGCGGCCTTCGATGGGCTGGTGGTGGGCACCGGCAACAAGACCGAGCTGCTGCTCGGCTATTCGACACTGTATGGCGATTCGGCCTGCGCCTTGAATCCCATCGGGGACCTTTATAAAACCCAGGTGCGCCAGCTTGCCCGCGCCCTGGGTGTCCCTGAAACAATCGTGGATAAACCTCCTTCCGCCGACCTGTGGGTCGGGCAGACCGACGAGGATGAACTGGGGTTCACGTACGAAATGGTCGACAAACTGCTCTATCTGCTGATCGACCAGCGCTACAGCCCGGAAGATTGTGTTGAGGCCGGGTTTAAAGAAAGCTTCGTTCGTAACGTGGTCGAGCGCGTGCGGCGCAACCATTACAAACGCATCCTGCCGCCGATTGCCAAAGTGAGCAACCGCACGATCGGCTATGATTATCTCTATCTGCGCGATTGGGGGACGTAGAAATTTATGCACTGAAAAGGTTGTATAATCGCACCCGTACTTTTTGCTATCCAAAATCTCTAAACAACCTGTCCAGCCTTATTATAAGAATTTATGTCGTTACACATTCCTCCTGCACTGCACCACCGCCGTTTCCGCCTGCTCTGGTTGGGATTTATGATCTCCGTTGCCGGATCCCAGATGCAGGTCTGGGCTTTATTCTGGCATATCCGCACCCTGACCGACCAACCGATTGCCCTGGGAGGCGTTGGCTTGGCCCGTATCGTCCCGATCGTTCTATTCTCGCTAATCGGCGGTTCTATGGCCGACGTGCTCAACCGGCGCGTGATGATGTTCATCACCCAGAGCGTGATGGCCCTGACAGCCCTGGCCTTAGCGCTGCTGACCATCAGCGGGCAGATCACCCTGTGGCATATCTATCTCCTGACCGCCATCCAGGCCGTCGCCTCGGCTTTCGACGGCCCGGCCCGCCAGTCGCTGGTGCCGAACCTGGTCCCGGCGCAAGACTTGCCCAACGCATTCAGCCTGACTTCCATCGCCGCTCAGACCGGTGCCATCGCCGGGCCGGCGCTCAGCGGGCTGGTGATCGCTTACTGGGGCCAGGCGGCCACCTACCTGATCAACGCCGTCTCCTACCTGGCGGTGTTGTGGGCGCTGGTGATGATGGGCAAGGTCGCCCAGCAGGCCGCTCCGGCCCAACGTTCCGTGGTCAGCCTGCCGGCCATCCGCGAAGGCATCCAGTTCATCCGCAACCATCCCATCATTCTCTCCACCATGATCATGGATTTCTTCGCCACCTTTTTCTCGTCGGCCAATACGCTGATGCCAATTTTCGCCCGGGACGTGCTGCACGTCGGAGCGGTGGAATACGGCTGGCTTTCGGCGGCCCAATCCATCGGGGCAATGGTGGCCGCCCTGGTCATCTCGCAGGTTAACGAAATTCGCCGCCAGGGGCCGGTCTTCCTGGGTGCAGTGGTTGCGTTCGGGTTGGCGACCATTGCTTTCGGCATGGCGCGCACCGTTGCCATGGCGATGGCAGGCCTGATCTTCATCGGCGCCTCCGATTCGGTCAGCACCATTATTCGCAATACAATCCGCCAGTTACAAACCCCGGATTATATCCGCGGGCGCATGACCAGCGTAAACCAGATTTTCTTCATGGGGGGACCGCAATTAGGGGAGGTGGAAGCCGGGATCGCAGCGCAATTGTTTGGTGCCCCTATTGCGGTTGTTACAGGTGGCATCGGCTGCATCGTGGCGGTCGTGATGATCGCCCGCCGCTGGCCACAGATCCGCGTTTATAACGGAGACGAGCCGATGCTGGCAGGCGCGACGGCGGATTAACTGAGCTGGTTGTAATGATTCAGGGTTCCACTGGCTCATGTAGTTGCTCCCACTCGGCCAGCAATTCATTGATCTCGTTCTGGACGCGCACGTATTCGTTACCCAGGCGTTGGACTTTGGCCGGGTCCGAGGGCGGGTTCTCCAGCCTGCGGGCCAGGGTGTCCAGAGATGCCTCCAGAGAGCTGATCAGGGATTCAACCTCTTTCAACCTGGCTATGCGGCGGCGCTCTTCTTGCTGCTGGCGGCTGTGGTGGTTCGAGCGTGCTCTGCGTTCCACCGTGACCTGGCGCGCTTGCGCATCTGCCTGCGCTTTGAGCAGCTCCTTGTATTCCCGGTATTGACTGTAAGTACCTTCGAAGACATCCAGCGCTGCCTGGTCCGGCTCGATCTCCCAGATCTGGGTCCCCAGGGCATCGATCAAATAGCGATCGTGGGAAACCAGCAGAATGGTGCCCTGGTAGTTCGCCAGCACCTCTTGCAGAATCTCTTGAGAAGGGATATCGAGGTGGTTGGTCGGCTCATCGAGCAACAGCAGGTTGGCATTGGCCAGCGAGAGCTTGGCTAACGCCAGGCGGCCGCGCTCGCCGCCAGAGAGCGTAGAGACCTGTTTGAAGACCTCGTCGCCGGTGAACAGGAAGCGCGCCAGGTAATCCCGGATCTCGGCCTGCAGCATATTGGGGGCCACTGCGTCGATCTCTTCGACCAGGGTGCGTTCCATGCGCAGGTCTTCATGTGCCTGGGCGAAGTAGCCGATAATCAGGCTGGCGCCCAGGATCACCTCTCCCGAAAGCGGCGGCATTTGTTCCAACAAGGTTTTGAGGAAAGTGGTCTTACCCGCTCCGTTTGGCCCAATGATCGCTGCACATTCGCCGCGCTTCAACAACAGGTCCGGGGAGCGAAACAGCGGGCGGCCCTCGTCCGGGTAGCCGATCTCCAGATCACGCGTGCGCAGCACCAGGTCTCCGGAACGCCAACCGGACTTCAGATTGAGGTGCAACTGCGGCGGGCGGTTGCGGGGCCTGCGCAGGGAACGGATCCGGCGCTCCAGCTCATCCACCCCCATGGTATGCTCCGAAATATTGGCCCTGGCGCTGATCTCCCCCCAATTTTTCCCCTGAACAGCCTCGAAACCCAGGCTTTCGATCGCTTCGACCTCGCGGCTCAAGCGACGCAGCCTGCCTTTGGCTTGTTGCGTGTTCTGCCCGACGATATTGCGCTTGATATAATCCAGGTCTTTGAACAGCCGCTCCATCTCAGATTCGTAAACTTGCTGAGCCCATTCCCAACGTTCCTGGCGCTGCTGGATGTAGGCACTGTAATTGCCGCGGTACATCTCCAGGTGGGCAGCACCCATCTCCCAGATATGATCGACCACTTTGTCCAGGAAATAACGGTCGTGAGAGACGATCAGGGTGGCGCCCTCCCACTGGCTGAGATAACCTTCCAGCCACTCAACCGCGGCGATGTCCAGGTGGTTGGTAGGCTCATCCAGGATGAGCAAATCCGGCCCGGCAAGCAACAGGCGTGCCAGCAACGCACGCGTGCGCTGCCCGCCTGAGAGCTGCGGGATCGGGCGGTGGTAGTCACTCTCATCAAACCCCAGGCCGCTCAGCACCTGGCGAATGCGCGTTTCGTAGGTATAGCCGCCGCGGCGCTCGAAGGTCTCCTGCAGCTTGCCGTAGCGCTGCAAAGCTTCTTCGGCCTGTTCGGGATCGCTCATGGCGGCTTCCAGGCGCGCCAGTTCAGCCTCCATACTGCGCAGTTCGCTGAGCGCCTGCAGGCATTCTTCCCATAAGGTATGCGTACCGGTCAGCCCGGCCTCCTGCGGCAGGTAGCCGATACTGAGGTTGCGAGAGCGCTGGATTGTCCCGGCGCTGGGCTCTTCCAGGCCTACAAGGATGCGCAGCAGGGTGGTTTTCCCGATGCCGTTGGGTCCAACTATGGCGATACGCGCCGCGAGCGGGACACTCAGAGAGACACCGGAAAAGATATCGACCGGCCCATATGATTTGGCCAGGTTCACAGCAGACAAAATAGACATTAAAATCTCAGAAATATAATCAAACCCGGGCTATCGCGCAGGACACGCCGCGAGCAATTCCGGCAACCTTGAAGGCTGCCGGCCCAAATCGAGTAAATATTATACCGTGAACCATGTGCGGGCTTCGCATGTTATAATCGCGCCGTTTCCGGGTGTAAACTGCCTTTCGTGGGCCGTTTATGCCCGGCAGCACATCGTGAAATACCGGGCTCTCCCGCTTCCAACGGGGACTAACCCCGCTCAACTCGAGAGAGCCAAATCGAACCCGTATGGAAAGTACACACCCAGAACCTATCCAAAAGAATGAACCAACCAATTGGCTGAGGATCGCTTTAGTGGTAGCCTTTATTATTGCCGCAATCCTGACAGCTTATCTGACTTTTGCCGGTGTAAGAGATTTCGTAACCTCCTGGCAGCTCACCAACCTGCCGGGTGTGAGCATCCCGGCGAGTGCCCCAATCTCCGGAGCTGCGACTGGTTTAACAGACCCGCAGGCGCCGCTGCAGCCGATCAGTGGGCCAACCCCGGCGCCCTGGGATGGCGCTAGCCGGGTGACCGTGCTGGTCATGGGCCTGGATTATCGTGACTGGCAGGCCGGCGAGGGTCCGCCGCGCACCGATACCATGATCCTGCTGACCGTCGATCCGGTCAATCAAACAGCCGGTATGCTTTCGATCCCGCGCGACCTGTGGGTGAACATCCCGGGTGGTTTCGATTATGGGAAAATCAACACCGCTTACCAGTTGGGTGAGGCGTACAAATTCCCCGGCGGTGGACCTGGCCTGGCGATGGCGACCGTCGAGGAGCTGCTAGGGGTGCCCATCGATTTTTACGCCCAGATCGACTTCAACGCCTTCGTGCAGTTTGTCGATGAAATCGGCGGCGTGAAGATCGACGTGCCGGAAAAAATCACGGTTGACCCGCTGGGCGACAACAACACCAAGACGCTCCAGCCGGGCGTGCAGACCCTGCCCGGTGATCTGGCCCTGGCTTACGCCCGCGCCCGGAACACCGAAGGTGGCGACTTCGATCGCGCTCAGCGCCAGCAGCAGGTCATCCTGGGGATTCGCGACCGCATCATCCAGTTCAATATGCTTCCAACCCTGATCCAGAAGTCGCCAGCCCTGTACCAGGAGCTTTCGAGCGGCGTGCACACCAACCTGAGCCTGGACCAGGCTATCATGCTGGCCTGGCTGGCGCAGCAAATCCCCGCAGATCAAATCAAGCGCGCCGTAATCGGCGAGGAACAGGTCAGCTTCCAAACCTCGCCAGACGGGTTGGATATCCTCAAGCCGCTTCCGGACAAGATTCGCCTGCTGCGGGACCAGATTTTCACCGAAACCGGCCCGGCCAGCCCGGCTGCCGCCAGTATGAATATAGCCGATTTGGTGAAAACGGAAGATGCCAGGGTCTCGGTGCTGAACGGAACCTATACGGCCGGATTGGCCACCAACACGCAGGAATATTTGAAATCCCAAGGAATCAACGTGACCCAAGCGGGCAACGCCCAGAAAGCAACACCTTACACCGAGATCACTTTCTACACCGGTAAACCCTACACGGTCAAATACCTGGTGGACCTGATGAAGATCGACCCGACCCGCATCCATCATTACTATGATCCCACCAGCCCTGTGGATATTGAGATCACCGTAGGAGATGACTGGGCGGCTTCCAACCCCATGACGCAGCCTTAGTCTCAGGAAAAGGGGTGTAAAGGCAGTATGTTCTAGATCATGGACACGCTCAGCGGCTCCGTGGAGCGCATCACCTATTACAACCCGGAGAACGGGTATAGTGTGCTGCGCCTGCGTCCAGAACGCAGTAAAACCCCTGGCTTAAATCGCGAGGGGTTGGTGACCGTGACCGGCAACCTGCCTGAACTATCGCCCGGCGAGCATCTGCGGCTTAAGGGAAAGTGGGTCAATCACCCGAAGCACGGTCTACAATTTCAATCCGAAATCTGCGAACAGGCTTTGCCCGCTACCCTGGCGGGCATTCGCCGCTATATGGGTTCAGGGCTGATCAAGGGCATCGGGCCACGCCTGGCAGAACGGATCGTCTCCCATTTCGGGCAGCAAACCCTGGAAGTGATCGAAGAACACCCCGAGCGATTGCGGGAAGTGCCTGACATTGGCAGCAAGCGGGCGCGCTTGATCGCCGCAGCCTGGAGGGAGCAGAAGCAGGTCAAAGAGATCATGCTTTTCCTGCACAGCCACGGTGTGAGCACCAACCTGGGGATCAAAATTTACAAGCAGTATGGCGACGAGGCGCTGTCCGTGGTGCAGGCCGATCCGTATCGCCTGGCGCGCGACATCTATGGGGTGGGTTTCAAGACCGCCGATGGGATTGCCCAGGCATTAGGGTTGCCCGGCGATCACCCATCTCGCATCGAAGCGGGAGTGATCTACGCCCTGAACGAAAAGACGGACGATGGCAATGTGTATACCCCGCGCCAGGCACTGGTGGAGCGCGCAGCCGAGTTGCTGTCGGTCTCCCAGGAGCTGATCCCGCCCGCCCTGGAACGCCTGGCCCAGGATGACAGAATCCGCCAGGAGCTGCTGCCACTATTGGAAGCGGAAGGGGTGTCGCAAACCGGCAGCCAGAACCTTCCCCAGGTTGGCGACCAAACTGCAACTTATGGCCAGCCAGGTATCTATCTGACTCCCATGTACTATAGTGAGACCGGTGTGGCCGAGCGCCTGTACGCGCTGGCGATGAGCCTGCCATCGCGCCTGAGCGACCTGCCGCCGGCCTTCCTGGCGTTGGACACAACGCTTTCCGCCGAACAGCAGTCTGCCATCCGCAGCGCCCTGAGCCACCCGGTCAGCGTGCTTACCGGCGGGCCTGGCACCGGTAAGACAACCTGTTTAAAGGCGCTGATTGCGGCCCTGGAGAGCGCCCGTAAAAAGTACGCCCTGGCCTCACCCACCGGCCGGGCCGCCAAACGCCTGTCTCAGGCCTGCGGACGACCGGCCAGCACCATCCACCGCCTGTTGGGTTTCTCTCCGGGGGAGGGCTTCAAACAAAATGCTGATAACCCCCTGGATATCGACCTGCTGGTCGTGGACGAAGCCTCGATGCTGGACATGGTATTGGCGAACAATCTGCTCAAAGCGCTCAAGCACGGCACCCACCTGCTGCTGGTCGGCGATGTGGATCAACTGCCCTCGGTTGGGGCGGGGGATGTGCTGCGGGACGTGATCGCCAGCGGTCTGGCAGCGGTCACCCGCCTGACGGTGATCTTCCGCCAGGCAGCGCACTCGCATATCATCACCAATGCCCATCGCATCAACCAGGGCCAGGTGCCCGAATTCCCGCAGTCTTCCAACTCAGAGCCAGGCGCGCCGCAAGGAGATTTCTTCCTGTTTCCAGCCGAGGCCGCCGAAGAGGCCGCCGGCTGGGTGGAGGATGTGGTCTGCAGACGCATTCCCAGCACTTTCGGGTTGCACCCGCGCGACGAGATTCAGGTCCTGGCGCCGATGTACCGCGGGCCGGCCGGTGTTACCGCCCTGAACGAGCGCCTGCAGGCCGTATTAAATCCGCCGGAGTTGATGAAACCCGAAAAAACGCTCTATGGACAAACCTTCCGCCCCGGTGATAAGGTAATGCAAACACAGAACAATTACGACAAGGATGTGTATAACGGGGATATCGGCACAGTGTTTTCCTTCGATCCTATCGAGCACACCATGACAGTTGACTTTGAAGGGCGTGCGGTGGTTTACGACTGGACCGAAGCCGATCAGATCGTGCTGGCCTACGCCATCTCGGTGCATAAGGCCCAGGGATCGGAATTCCCGGCAGTGGTAATCCCTCTGGTCACGCAGCACTATATGATGCTACAGCGCAACCTGCTGTACACCGCCGTCACCCGGGCGCGGCGATTGTGCGTGCTGGTGGGCAGCCGGCGGGCAATCAGCATTGCCGTGCGCAATAACAAAGTGGCGCAGCGCTATACCGCGCTGGACTGGCGGCTGCGCAGCCAGCACAGCTAGGTAAATACATTGCCAGGTAAGAAACCCGGCGCCTGTCTTTGTCAGGTAAGAAATCTGACCTACTCAACCCTTTATTTATTGGGTGTTCCCCCGGCCTGGCGCACTCTGCGGCGAGTCTGATAAACCATGCGGAAGAATTCTACGATATGGCGCAGCGGCTGGATGTGGCTGCTTTCCCCTGCGTAAATCGTACGGATCGGGACCGTCCCCAACGAGAAGCCGTTTAAAACACAAGTCACGATCATTTCTACTTCAAATTGGAAGCCTTGCTCGGGGCTCTCCAGCATGGCCTGCATCAAACGGCGGCTGATCAGGCGATAGCCAGTCTGATTGTCGCCCACCTGGCGGCCCAGCGACCAGGAGAAGGTGATCCGCCCTATGGTGTTGGAGATGCGCCGCACGATGGGGATCTTTCCGAAATCGCGCTCGCCGAGAATCAGGTCATATCCATCCTTGTGATAGGCATCCAGGAAAGCAGGGATCTCCGCCGGATCGTGCTGCCCGTCGGCGTCCAAAGTGAGCACAGCCCGGCGGTTTTCGGAGATCGCCCGGCGGAATCCGGCCTTGAGCGCTGCGCCTTTACCCTGGTTAGGGTGCTGGACCAGCACGGCAGCCCCAGCCTGCTGGGCTCGAGCAGCCGTGTCGTCTACAGAACCATCATCGATCACCAGCACCGGCAGGTAAATCTGCGCCGCGCACACGACTGCCTCAATATGGCGAGCCTCATTGTACGCTGGGATCAGAGCAAGCAGCGCCTCATCAGCGCCGGATTGCTGGACAGGTTGAGCGCTCATAATCGTAATGCTGATCAGTCCGCTGAAACCAATTCTTCCGCCTGGCGATTTAAAAATTCGTAAATAGCCGAAAAGTCCTGCTCACCCAGGCCATATCTTTCGGCGAGTGCATAAATACCTTCGGCCGAATTGGTCAGGGGGATGGAGGCGCCTCGCTCATAAGCCGTTACAGATGCCAGGTGCAGGTCTTTGGTCAAGAGTTTCAGCGGAAATTCGGTATCGTACTGGCGGTTCTCCAGCTTGGATTTCTTCGCCACCAAGAAAGGCGCCACAATTGGCCCGCCCAGGAGCGCTTTGAAAAGCATTTCACGAGAAAGCCCCAGGGATTGTCCGAGGGCCATGGCTTCTGAAAAAGCCAGCATAGCCTGGCCCAGGAGAAGATTGTTGACCATTTTCAAAGATGTGCCCATGCCGTGCCCGCCCACGTGGATATAATCACGCCCTACGGCGTCGAAAAACGGGCGGCATTCCCGCACATCCTGATCGTCACCGCCGACGAAAATCATGAGATCGCCTCTCTCAGCCGGTTCTTTGGAGCCGGCTACGGGCGCATCTACGAAATGCACCCCCCTCGCCTGGGCTTCTGCGGCCATACGTTGTGAGAAAGAGGGGTTCACGGTGCTGAAATCGACCCATAATTTAC
>Ga0315542_1000095_pt1 | contig 44259 bp, 35 predicted proteins | sample SalMarSW160120MG_FD_202541 | JGI IMG/M metagenome (GOLD analysis project Ga0315542, IMG submission 202541) | Salt marsh sediment microbial communities from the Plum Island Ecosystem LTER, Massachusetts, United States - Salt Marsh Sediment SW1601-20 ...
TCAGAGGCACAGTGGCGCAAAAGCGTAAAGGCTCCTTTTAATTAATTCCTTCCGTTGGTCCATTATACCGTTGCGCCTTTACGCCGTTACGCCGTTGCACCTTGTTTCTAAGAATCAATAAACTTTAAACTAAAAAATATATGTCAGCACCAAAAACAATCTACCAGGTTGATGCTTTTACAGCAGAGCCTTTTAAAGGGAATCCCGCATGTGTTTGTATACTTGAAAAGGAGATGCCAAAGAAATGGATGCAGAATATTGCTGCTGAAATGAATTTATCCGAAACCGCTTTTATCGTGAAGGATAATGAAAAATACAAGATAAGGTATTTCACTCCTGAGTCGGAAGTACCGTTATGCGGACATGCAACTCTTGCCTCAGCACATATTATGTTTGAGGCAGGAATTATCGCTGCAGATAAAAAAATTACGTTCATCTCAAAGGCAGGAGAATTAATGATCAGAAAATCAGGAAACTGGATAAATATGAATTTCCCGGCATACAGCTTCGACCCTGTAAGAATTCCCGCAGATATAGAAAAAATAATAGGGATCAAACCTGCTGAACTCTACCGAACAAGTCACGGATGGAGACTGGCATTGCTATTAGGGGAACATGAGTTAAGAAACATGAAGCCGGATTATAACCTTATGAAGGACTCTGTATATGGAGATCTCATCGTGACGGCTCCTTCCGAAGATACTAACTTCGATTTTTGTGTTCGTTGCTTTGCGCCGGCACTAGGAATTAATGAAGATCCTGTTACTGGATCAGCACATTGTGTTCTCGTACCTTTCTGGCACAAAAAGACGGGACGTGAAGAGTTCGTTTCTCACCAGATTTCTTTGAGAAGCGGGATATTAAAGGTTGCATTGAAGGGAGACAGAGTTCAAATTTCAGGTCATGCCAAAACAATTTTCAGGGCTGAATTGTTTATATGAAGAAGGGCCCAGGGGCGTAAGGGCGTAAAGGAGCGACCTGCGGCTGGTTCTCAGAAAAATACAATTACCCGTTGCGCCATTGTATCTTTGGGCCTTTATCTATAGAGGTAAACAAATCCCCGGTACTCTTTGCTGTCATATTTAATATCATCCCAGCCAAGGGCCCGTATAATATAGTAATAAATACCCGGGGTAGCTTTTCTGGAAGAGTTATTGATATTGCCATCCCAGCCCGTCCAGTTTTTAAGACTCTCACCTTCACCGGAAAAGCCGTACACTTTTAAACCCGACTGGCTGAAAACTTCCACACTGATAAACCTCAGTGATTTTGAGTCTACCATGAAAGTTTCATTATACCCGTCGCCATCAGGGGTAAAAACGTTAGGGATGTGCAAAGACGACGGATCAACAACGATGCTGTTAAACCTCATGGAATCAACACAATGACGATCGCTTTCGATAGTTAATCTGACAGAATATTCTCCGGGTCTGTAGTAGGTATGTGGCAAAGGATCTTTTAGTTCCGAGATAGTATCATCTCCAAATTCCCATTTATAAATATAACCTCTGATTGATTTGTCAGTAAAGTTAACTTCCAGTGGTGCTTCACCTGTCTCCGGATCAACAGAAAAGTCTGCTTTTACATGAATCGACTCATAAAAAAATGATGATTCATTCGAACAACCCAGTGTAAAGACTTTGAGTGTATATGTTACATCCTCAAGGGGAGGCGAAAATGAAATCGGATCAATATCCACATCCGGATAAGGAATAACTGATTCAGGTGATGATGACCACATGAATTTCAATTCGTTGGCAAGATTAAGCTGAACTCCGGTCACCGGATCATAATAATGGAATGAGTTAACAACAGGAGCAGCCGTTCCATCCAGTGCAACGTAATCACAATTTTTCAGGGGGTTTTGAAGTTTTGCATCAACAACAGGAGGTTTATCGAATAAGATCCATGCTGTGAAGCTTGTTATGGTTCCGGCATTGTCGATATCAACTTTATATCCTCCTTCTGTCAGGTTGTTAATTGTTGAAGAGGATACTCCGGGATCAGTCTTGATCGGAATGCTGAAACTGCTTGTAAGATTGTTCCATTGATACCATGAGAAATTGTAGCTGCCCGTACCTCCCGGATGAACTGCAGTAAGTTCGCCCCTTTCTGTGCCTATGCTGTTGCAATAAAAGAAAACCGGATCTTTTACACCAGGAGATGAGGGATACGTAGTATACCTTATACTATTCGCTCCCGTTGCAGTAAGTTGAGCCACTAATTGTAAAGGCAGAAACAGCATGGTTATAATAATCCAGTAACGCACAGGCAGGTTAAATTTTAGATTATTAACGGATTCCGGTACTAAAATTGTATAATCAAGTGCAATAATAATAAAAACCATGGAATTATTTGTTAAAAGTTAATATGCTCAAATCGGGCTTCCACACTGTTAATAAAAAACTTCGATTTCCTGTTTCAATGATCCGGTTATTGTTAAATTTGCCCCACCCGGTAACGCTGTTATTCATAAAATCAAATGGCCAATAATTATCTTAACGATCTTAACGAAGCTCAGCTGCAGGCTGTTATGAACACTGAAGGACCTGCCCTGGTTATTGCTGGTGCAGGTGCAGGCAAGACCAGGGTGCTGACTTACCGGATTGCCCACCTGCTTCAAAAAGGAATTCCTGCTGGCAGGATCCTTGCGCTCACTTTTACAAACAAAGCTGCCAGGGAGATGAAAGAGAGAATAGCCAGGATAGCCGGTCCGGAGATAGCCCGTTACCTGTGGATGGGTACATTCCACTCAATATTTGCCAGAATACTGAGGATCGAAGGAGACAGGATGGGATACAAATCAAATTATACAATTTACGACAGTACAGATTCAAAAAGTCTTATCCGCGCAATAATTAAAGAACTTAATCTGGATGACAACATCTATAAACCTGGTGTTATAGCTTCTAGGATATCGACTGCCAAAAATAATCTTGTTACCGCCACAATGTATGCTGCTAACGACTCAATGCAGGAGGCTGACAAGGCAAGCAGGATGCCGCTAATGGCAGATATTTACAAGCTATATGCATCCAGATGCTTCAGGTCAAATGCAATGGACTTTGATGATCTCCTGCTGAATACCAATATTCTATTCAGAGATTTTCCCGACGTGCTTGCTGCTTACCAGGAAAAGTTCAGTTATATTCTTGTTGATGAGTACCAGGACACTAACTACTCTCAATGCCTGATAGTTAAGAGGCTTGCAGCATCACATAAGAACCTTTGTGTTGTTGGTGATGATGCCCAGAGCATTTACTCCTTCCGCGGAGCCAGAATTGAAAATATTCTTGATTTTAAAAACGACTACACCGATTATACACTTTTTAAACTTGAACAGAATTACCGGTCGACACAAACAATAGTAAATGCGGCTAATGGTATCATTGCAAATAATGAAGGACAAATCCATAAGAAGGTTTTCTCTAAGAATGAAGCAGGGGAGAAAATTAAAGTTATGCAGGCGATAACTGACACCGAGGAGGGGTTTAATGTTGCTTCTGATATTTTTGATAAACGATTCGCACAACAGTTAAACTGGTCAGATTTTGCAGTTCTTTACAGGACTAATGCACAAAGCCGTATTTTTGAAGAAACGCTTCGCAAAAAGAATATCCCATATAAGATCTATGGCGGTCTCTCTTTCTATGAAAGAAAGGAGATAAAAGATATACTGGCCTATTTCAGGATGGTTATAAATAGTGACGACGAGGAAGCTCTCAGAAGATCAGTTAATTACCCGAGGAGAGGTATCGGCGATACAACAGTCGAGAAGATTTTCGGACTTGCTGCCAGCCATAAAGTCACTGCCTGGGAAATCCTTTCTGGTGCCGAAAATTACCCTGATCAATTCAATTCAGGTACCGTAAAAAAGCTGTCGGCCTATGCTTCAATGATCAATACTCTTGCTCTTAATGCCGACAAATCTGAGGCTTATACAAAGGCCAGAGAAATCGCTTACGGATCAGGAATAATGAAAGAACTGAGGGATGGCAAGTTACCTGAGGAGATCAGCAGATATGAAAACATGGAAGAATTGCTCAATGCCATCAAAATATTTACCGAAGCTGCTGAGACAAACGGAGAACCATCCACTCTCGCTGCATATCTTGCCAATGTTGCATTGCTGACTGACCAGGATACAGATAAGGAAGAGGACCGCAATAAAGTGATCCTGATGACGATGCATTCGGCTAAGGGACTGGAATTCAAGCATGTATATATTGTTGGAATGGAAGATACACTATTCCCTTCACCGATGTCGGCCGGCAGTTCAAAGGAGCTTGAAGAAGAGCGTCGTCTTTTTTATGTGGCTGTAACCCGTGCACAGAAAGAGGCAACACTCAGCTATGCACTAAACAGGTATAAATGGGGCAATCTCGAAAGGAGTAATCCCAGCAGGTTCCTGCGAGAGATTGATCCAAAGTTTCTTGATTATCCTATGACAGGAGGTAAACCATTTCGATCGCGTACTACTTATGGTGATAAAGGTCCAGATATGAGGGAAGAATTTCCATCTTATCCTGCAAAATCCAAATTCAGAATAGTAACAAATCATGAAAACCGGCCTTCTCCTTCAGAAGATTTTACTGAAATAAAAGATTTTTGTGAAGGTGACAAGGTCTGGCATGAGAGATTTGGCAATGGTATTATTATCTCGATCGAAGGAACGGCGCCAAATACCACAGCTTCGGTGGAATTCGAAAAAGATGGCAGAAAAAAGCTTCTTCTCCGGTTTGCAAAACTTAAAAAGATTTGAACCCCCACAGGGGTGTCTAAAAAGTCCTTTGTGAGCCTTAGTGCTAACCTTTGTGTTCCTTAGTGGTAAAACCTAAATCATTGAACCACAAAGTATCACCGTCTCTACGCCAAAGCTTTAGCGGCGGCGTAAAGTACAACACGAAGTAACACAAAGGTAAAAACCAATCCTTAATCCTTTATCGACAGCCTCCTAATTATTTTTTATTCTGGGTGCCAGCCTGGTTAAAGTTCATCTGCCGCAATGGATATCCTATAACTGAGATAGTATGGTTATAATTCATATTTATCTCCTTTGTCTCAGATTTCATCTGCAGCTCATTTTTTTCGTTATACGATTCCATTGCCAGGATAATGCCTCCTTCCAGGTCCGGATCACCATAATAGGCAGGGAGCCCCGCTTTTGAAAAAGTACGGTTATCAGTTCTCAGCTTAAGATCTTTTGTTACCCACAGAATGCCATGTTCCTTGCTTTCAGGGTCCTTATAAAGGTACTCATCACATTTATAACCCGCAATCACCTTGCTATTACCTGTTTTCGTGATTGTAGGCTTATTTATGTTTTCTGTACTCTGGTTTTGAAGAGTTGATTCATCCGGTACTTCACTTATAATACCCATTTTCACAGTACCCAGATCCGAAAGTATCAGAAAAACTTTGTTCTCTGCATCAAATACAGATGATGTTAACATTCCAACCTGTTCTCCGCTTTCTGATGTGCCTATTATTTTCATCTCAAATCCTGCACTTGGATTAGTGTCAGAGAAATATATATAATAATCCATCTTTGTGACATCTTTTTTGTTGTACGCCTCCATCTGCATGTATATCCTGTTATTGAAAGAATAAGATTCATTATACTTTGCTGTCACTTTTCCTCCCATAAGGCCTCCAAGGTTAAAACCTTTTGATTGCCTGTTGCCGCCCTTGCCGGCCTCATCCTGTCCCTCTTCAGCTTTATTCTCCTCTCTGTCCTGATCAGCTTTTTGTTGTTCATTATCAACCTCTTTTTGTGCAGCAGTATCGATCTTGTTATCAACCTCCTTATTAAGTGTTTTTGATCCTGCATTTAAAACCTTGGCAGCTTTATTCCTGAGCAAATTACCCACCTGGCCGTAAGAAATAGCCGGCACGATACAAATCATCATGAGTGACAATAAAAAAGTCTTTGTTTTCATAGGTGAAAAATTTAAGAAATGCAGGTATAAAGTTACATAAATTTTGATTCCTATCATGAACAATGTATCAATTTAAGAATGCCTGACCTGAAATAAAAGCAGGTATAAGGCCGGAAAATATTTTAGATTTCAAAAAAACCTGCCGGAATAAGAAATCCCGGCAGGTTAAAATTATTTAAGGAATAAATGAAATCTGAATTAAGCAGCTAAAGGTTCAGCAGGCTTTTCTTTTTCAATTAGCACCGACTGGTAAAGAGATGCAAATGAACTGGATACCCAGATAATTGCAGGGAAAATACCTACAATCAACAATATCAGTCCAAATATTATTATAAAAAAAGATACAAAACCCATAAGGAATATAGTCCATCCATGGCCTCTGGTCAATTTCCAGCTTAATTCTACTGCTTCAATAGGATCGAGCTTTTTATCCATAACTATATATGCGACAAAAACAAGTCTGCATCCGATTATAATACCCGGAATTATCAGGGCAAAAAAACCAAGAACCACAAGAGCAATGACCAGGAGATTTGCAAGTATAATACTAAGGTAATTCTGCATAAAACCTTTTATAAGCAGTTCAAAATCGGGTTTTATTTTTCTGACTGCCTGTACAAACATCATATTACCGCCATATTTGAAAACCGGGACAACCAGGAAGGTATATAACAAAGCGATCAGACCCAAAAAGGCTGCCAGTATGCCAAAAGATGCAAGGCTGAAAAGATGTTCCCAGTTTCCCTGCCAGTGCCATGGAATATGGCGGAGATCCGACGAATCAACATGAATATTAAATATCTTTAAAGGACCTATGATAATTCCGACAATAATAACTACAAGGAATAACCTGAGAAAATTGTCCATCATAACATTCCATCCTGCACCAAAGCTGTCTCCGAAAGTTGGTTTTAATTTGTATTCTCTTTCTGTTTCCATAATTTTAATTTTTAAATAACAATTTGCGAATGACTTATATAGCAAATTTAGACTCTGCAATTTTCTCCGGCTACATACTATAGTAGTGATTTTTCAATTTCCTACTTAAGTATGTATGCCAATACTTTGGTAGTGGCTATTTTTATTCTCAATAATTATGGAAATTAATACCTTTATAATATGTTACAATATTTAGTCTATGTAATCTTTATTTTATCGGTTGCTCTGGCTGCGGGAGGTATAGTACTGGCATCACGACTAAAGAATAAATACACAAGTGGTTTCATTTCGTCGCTCCTGTACTTTCAGGTCTTTATTTTTACATTCGGTTTCTATGGTATATGGGGAAATGTAATAATCAAGGCGTTCCTTTCACCTTTCATCACACCGGATCTGCTGATCCGTTTTTCGGATATCTCCATGCTTCTTGGTCTCCCCTTTCTTGTATTTGCCTGGCTTATGTTCATAAAGTTTTCCTTCGAGATTTCAGGGAGACGATTTTCAAACTGGAATCTTATCTGGTTCCTGCTTTTGAACTTTTCAATATTATTAATTGTAGGATATTTTATAGCGAAGATCATTTCGATAAGGCCTGTGGATCTTATCAGGTATTATTTTATTATAATGAATTTTATCTATTCACTGTCGGCTGCCCTGTTAATAATTATAAAAGGGAAAAACAGGTCGGAGATCCATGAATATGATAAAAGAATACTGTCTTTTGGAATATTACTGGTTATGATAATACAGTGCATGCCCCTGTTATTTTTTACAAATCAGAATTATATCGGAATACTTTTTATATTCACTTTCTTCGCAGGTAATGCATTTTTGCCTGTCTACTTTTCTTACGGTACGTTATTGCCAGCCTTTGCCAGGCAACCCGGGAAAGATCTTTCGTTCGAAGAATTCTGCAAGAAGTTCGAAGTGTCACCACGTGAATCGGACATTGTTCGCGAAATATGCAACGGGTTGAGCAATAAAGAGATATCTGAAGTACTCTTTATCAGTCTTCAGACTGTTAAGGATCATACCCATCGCATTTATATTAAAACCAATGTGAAGAGCAGGGTTCAACTTATAAATCTTGTAAAGGAGGAAATGGGAAGTTAGCGTTTCGCGTTCAGCATTTCCATTCTCACACTATCTCATATTCTCCCATTCACCCATTCTCCCATTCAATTCCTCATTTAATCCCGGAACCTCATAAAAACGAGTACTGGTCCGCCTGAAAAGTTCAGTTGGAATGTGTCTCCCAAAGCTTCATTAAGCGTTGCCTCCCACCAGTTTTTAAGCTTCCTCTTATTCAAAGGATAACGCAATCCGTTAGAGGATATTACGGTTTCAGGATTGATGGAGAATACTGATACCTGCTGACCCGCGAAAGAATTTACACAGCACGATTCTAGGAACGGGTAAAAGATGCCGGAATCAGTAACCATCATTACATTTATAAATGCTGCATATTCTGCTAATAATGAAATATTTCCAATTGTATGGTCCTCTCTTATACCTGTTGCCCCGACAATTACAATATCCTTATATCCGGATTCATAACACCAGTTAACAGCCTTTGTCAGATCGTTAGTATCCTGGCCTTCAACAATATAAATGCATTCGGCATAAATGTCAGACAGTTCCTGGCTTATTGAGTCCATATCCCCGACAATTGCCTGTGGTTTCAGGCCGGCATTATGTATGCTTTCAGCGCTACCGTCGCAACATACTATCACATCGGCCTCCCTTATGTATCCCAGTGGGATCTGGTGTACCGGGAAAGAGCCATCAGCTACTACTACAACTTTTAAAGACATAATTTTTTACATAGTTTTGGGGTACAAGGATCTTTTCCAGGCTATCAGACCTGCAAAAGACATAGCGCAATATACAATATAAAGAATTACAGTCGGATATAATCCTTTTATTACAAAAAGTACTACAGAAAAAGCATTGACCACTATCCACAGAAACCAGTGTTCATAGATCTTCCTGGCCAGCATCCATGTGGCTACTATTGAAAGTGATGTTATAAATGAATCCCCAACAGGTACCGGTGAATCTGTAAACCTGTCAAGTACAAACCACATCACAAAAAAAAGTGCCAGAAACACTAAAGCCAGAACCAGTGCTGTCTTTAATTTGACCCGCGTAACACTCAGTCCCTTAGTCCTTTTCTCTTCTTCAGCTCTTTGCCCTGCTTTGCCATCCGTAGCCTTGGCGTAGGATGGCGCCCTGCGCCCTGCGCCTTTCAACCACCAGTACCATCCCATAAAGCTTATTACAAGGTAATATCCCTGCAGGCTCATATCAGCATAAAACTTACCGGTAAAAAATACCCAGATATAGACTGCGGAAGTAATAACGCCGATCGGCCAGAGCAAAATGTTCTGACGTATTTCAAGGATTACATACAGGATTCCGGTAATTGCCCCGAATATTTCTATGAAATTATTTGATAACCAGTCAAAATTCATAACAACAAATTGCAGATCAGAACATCAGACTCGCTCTCAGCATGAAATTAGTGCCTGCCTGCGGGAAATAATATGACCATGTCTTTTCAGTACCATCTTCATACCAGTTACCTCCATAGGCATTGCTTTCATATTTACTGTTAAGAATATTGTTGACAAGAACCTGGAATTGAGCCTCCCCGATTTTTGAAAATACGGGATTAAAGTCGATTCGTAAATTATTCACAAAATAAGGATCAATTACCCTGTCACTACTCATAGTATTATCAAAGTATTGTTTCCCGACGTATTTACTTATAAAATGCAATCCCAGATTCTTAAGAATTTTGAAACTCATGTCACTGGTACCGATAACAGAAGGCGAATAAGCAATATCGACCGTTCCGAGGTTCTTGTTCTTATATTCCTGCGACCAGTCGGAAGTGTTGTAGTCTATATAATATTCTGTAAAACCTGTGATTTTATTTCTGCTAAGTGTTGCATTAAAATCCCATTGCAGGAACTGAACCGGCTTGAATCCGGCACTTATCTCAATACCCAGACGATAGCTCTTATCGACATTGGTCGTTATGGAATACCCTACGTTACTCAGTTCCCCGGTGGGAACAAGCTGGTTTTTATAATACATTCCATACAGGTTAACAGAAGCTGAATATTTCTCACCCCTAAGCTTATATCCCATTTCCGTGTCATATAATGTTTCAGGTCTGGGAGTTGCATCAGGGTCACCTGTTGCTTCCTTGAAATCGGCACGTGAAGGTTCCCGGTTAGCCACTGAAAATGATAAATAGAGGTCCTGGTTCCGCGTAAGAGAATAAAATATACCAGCTTTAGGATTAAAAAAACTAAAAGTGTGATCCTGATTTAGGTCCCTCAGATCATCGTCTGGTCCTTTCATGCGATACCCTATATATCTGTACTGGAGATCCCCGAAAAGAGATAAACTGTTGCTAACAGAATAATCAGTTTTCCCATAAAAGCTGACTTCACTTTTTATTCCTGTGTTAAAATACCACTGGTAGTCTTTTTCGAGGGTTCCTGCATTTCTCATCCAGATGATCTGCCCATAATGATCGCCTGAATAATAATTTGCTCCTCCCCCGAATATAATTCCCAACCTGTTTTTTTTGTATTTAAACGAATAAACCATTCCATAAAAATCATTTTTCAACCATTTCCTTCTGACCAGATCAGACGAAGAAATAACTGAATCTCCTATGATTATATTACCCAGACCATAATCAGCAAGAACGGCATCTTCGCCGTACTCCTCATAATATCCCTTTCCAAAGGTATAATGAAGGGCGGCGTTAAAACTCAGAACACTGCTGAAAGTATGGCTGTAAATAAGCTGGTAATGATCCTGTATGTAATTATCACTTTCATTTCCATAATATTGAGTTGTACCTGATTCGTCAGTATATTCACCTGCCGGATTATACCTCCTGTTTATAGTCAGCATTTCTTTAGGGACTCCCCACCATCCAATACCTGTATGTTCCTCACCCAGGATTATATTGGCTTTGAGACTCGATTTTTCATTTCTGTAGATACCGCTTATAAAAGCAGCCTTATGATCTGATCCGGTCCTGTCAATATATCCGTCACTTTTCAACTGGGAAAGTCTTACCTGGAGGGCAAACCTGCCTGCCAGCAAACCTGTACCGGCAGAAACAGTATTCTTAAATGTATTAAATGACCCAAATGATGAACTTATTTGTGCATATGGATCATTTTCAGGATATTTCGTCAGGATACTAACAGTTGCGCCAAATGCTCCTGCCCCATTTGACGATGTTCCTGCTCCCCTTTGCACCTGAATGTTATCAGTTGAAGAGGCAATGTCTGGCAGATCAACCCAAAAAACCTGTTGCGATTCAGGATCATTAAGCGGTATTCCGTCAATGGTAACATTGATTCTGCTGGCATCTGTTCCCCGTATTCTCAGATTAGTGTAACCAATACCATTTCCTGCTTCAGAAGTCTCAATCAGTGAAGGAGTAAGGCTGAGAATAAAAGGAATATCCTGTCCAGTATTCTGTTTCTTAAGAGCCTCATTATCAATTGTTGTGTATGCCAACGGATAATTCTGGTCAGCCCTGGTGGCACTTACTATAACTTCTCCGGTAACCATTGGATCAGAAATCAGTGTGACATTTAATTCAGACTTACCATGCAGGTCTATCTCTTTAATTTGCTGTTTATAACCTAAAAATGAAAAACGTACATTATAAACACCATCTTTGAGACCATTTATAGTATAAGTTCCATCAGGTTCGCTTATTACACCGAGGTATGTGTTCTCAATTGTAACAGAAGCTCCACCAAGAGGATTCCCCAGAGTATCAGATATTCTACCATGAATTGTGGCGTTTCTGACCTGATATGCTGCAGAAGACACCAGACTAATCGCAGTAAAAATTAAAAAAAGAATTATTCTCCTCATTTCCTGCATATATTTAATCACTCATGCAAATGAGGTTCGTACTGTCAGCTGATTAAAAGGATACTCTTTTTTCCCTCCGCCGGCATTACCCGGATCAGGTCTAAGGGTATGATCTCAGCCCGTTATATTAAGGCACCCCATTTACAACCAAACAAAGGTACATTCTTTTTTGTTCATTTTTATTAATAGCGTGTTTTTTAATAACAAACGAACTTAAAAACTAATATTGCTAAAGATATTTATAGAAATTGTATGGCAACGGAGAAGTAACTGGTATAAATTTATTGTTAAATTAGCTTTTAAATCTGACTTCAATATGAGAGATCTTCTGAAGAAACTTAATTTTAAAGGACATAAAAGAATAGTAATCATTAATGCTGAAGATATTTTTTTTGATTCTATTTCCAGGGAGTTGAGTGGTGTAATAACTGACAGGGTAGTTGACCAGCGTTGTCCATATGAGTTTATTCTGATCTTTGTAAAAAAAGTAAAAGAAATAGAAAATATTGCCCCCGTTGTGTTGCATAATCTTACAGCCGATGGTATACTATGGTTCTGTTACCCTAAAAAGACTTCAAAGAATTTTTCAGCAGGACTTGATCGCGATCATGGCTGGGATGCTTTAAACCGTTCAGGGTTTCATGGTGTAAGGGTGATTTCGGTTGATGATGACTGGTCGGCGTTGAGGTTCAGAAATGTGAAATTTATTAAATCAGCTTCCGGACGATTTGAAAGGTAACCGGTATTTTGAATATGAGCGGGTGAAGGGGAGATTGATCTGCGGAAATCTGCGGTATCTGAGGGAAAAATGAGGGGGGGAGTGGGTGAAAGGGTATAGCAGTTGAATATGTAACTATATCACATGCAAACGGGATAAACAGAATTGCAATTGTTATCCCCTGTCACAGAGTAATCGGCTCAGATGGAAGGCTTACAGGGTATGGCGGATGACTAAAAAGGAAGAAATAGCTTCTTGATCATGAAAAGAAATTCTCTGGCAAAGCAATTGATGCCATCTTGTTCAGTTAATATTATATTATACAAAATAATACTTATAATGATGAAACCACTCTATTCAAAAAAGAACTTACTGATGTTTTCCTTGCTCATTCTGGTAGTTGCCCTTGCTGGTTGTGCAAAGAGTGAAGCTGTTAATCAGTGCCTTACAGGTCACACATATGGATTTTTCGGAGGTCTGTGGCACGGGTTTATTGCACCTTTCGATTTTATTGCTATGCTTTTCAACGATAAAATTACCATGTATGCACAGAATAATAATGGAGGATTATATGCTCTCGGATTTCTTATTGGCAGCGGTGGCTGGGGATTTTTTGGCGGGAAAGGAGTCAAGAGGGTACGGCATACCAGGGTTAATATGCAAAATACCCAATTTGATAATGCAGAGATAGTATCTGGCACTTAAATGCCATATTAATGATAGACTAAAACATAGTCCCATCATAATTGTTATAGTTATAATGATATCTATAATAATTATGAGTACTATCTATAAATCAACAAAAGCTATCCTGAATCCTCCTGCTTTTCATATGGTTGGAGACGGGTTCAGGGTTCATAATTTTTTCCCTTCGATGCCTGTTATCGGATTGTTTGGGATGAGTCCTTTTTTTCTCATGGATTATAATTCAAAATGGAATGTACCCCCTTCAGAAAGACAGAGAGGTGTGGGCGTTCATCCGCACAGGGGCTTTGAAACAGTAACAATAGCATATCATGGTAAAGTTGCACACAACGACAGTGCGGGTAACAGCGGAGTGATCGGTGAAGGTGATGTTCAATGGATGACAGCCGGGGCTGGTGTACTGCATAAAGAATACCATGAGAGAGAATTCAGCAGAAAAGGCGGCGTTTTCCAGATGGTCCAGCTATGGGTTAACCTGCCGGCAAAAGATAAGATGACCCCGGCAAAATACCAGGCTATCGAGAATAAAAACATGGGAAGGTATATCCTCGAGGATAAACAAAGTGTCGTTGAGATAATTGCAGGTGAATACATGGGTGTCAGAGGTCCTGCCTCAACCTTTACTCCTGTTAATATGTTCAACGCAAGACTGTTGAAGAATACGACTGCCAGATTTAATTTTCCAGAATCATATAACACTGCTTTTCTGTTGATTGAAGGTGAGGTGAAAATCAACAATTCTGAAAATGCTAAAGAGAACGATCTTATTTATTTCGGACATAAAGGAACCAATATCCAGATTGAACCTGTGAAAGACAGTATCATCCTGGTTTTAAGCGGAGTACCTATAAATGAGCCGATTGCATCACATGGACCCTTCGTAATGAACACGGAAGAAGAAATAAAACAGGCTTATGATGATTATTATAAAGGGAAATTCGGCTACCTTGAAGACTAAAAAAAATATTTTATTATGGCGTTAATTATTAAAGAGCCTGCGATTGTAAAAGCAGCAGGTAGCAAGGAGAAGATCATTAAAGAATATTTTGGCAACGTTAACAGTAAAACATCAGAATTAAGCATAGCTATGATGAAAAGCCCTGAAGGGTGGGAAGAGCCAGGTCAAAGTCCAGATTTCAATGAATATACTCTTGTGCTTAATGGAAAACTTAAGATCAGAACCATTAAAGAAGAAATCATATTATCAGAAGGAGAAGCAATCTTGACAGGGAAAGGAGAATGGGTCAGTTACAGCTCTCCCTTTGAAGGAGGTGCCGAATATATTGCAGTATGCCTTCCGGCATTCTCTCCATCAATAGTACATCGGGATGAGGAGGCGTAATATAATTTTATAAGTCCCAATAATTGATTTCCTTAAATAATAATGTAAATTTAGGGCATAAAAGTTCTAATCAGCCGGTTAATCTTTATGCCAACCTCTAACTTTAAGAAAAATTCATTAATCTTAATATTATTTCTGTTTTTCTTATCCCTAAACACTATAGCCCGGGAAGTATCAGGGGAAGTACCCCATGAAGCATCTCCGGACAAATCAGAGTACCTCCCGTCTCTCTATGGAATACTGAAAACCAAGGTCGAGTATGACCTTGACAATTCTAAAATGCGTTTTGAGGTAAGAAATGCAAGGTTCGGCGCAAGAGGAAATATATACAATTATATGTCATACAGGTTTAAACCAAAACAGTTCTATTCTGAAATAAGATTGAATTACGAGAACTACTTTAAGAGCAGCCTGCCAATCCATACCGATAAGTTTACAATCGAGTTCATCGGGAGATTTTGAAATTTAAAAATGATCTGTGCCGATTGCATCACATCAAAATAACCAACAAGTATATATCTATTGTTTCTTCTTCCCATTCTTCTTTGCCTTTATAATAAGATAAATAACAAAAACTGCTCCAAGAGCAAGAAGAATGTGTCCGAGATATGGGAAGATCTGTTCTCTTATTTCATAGAGGTAATATCCAATTATAGCAAGTATAATATTCCAAATGCCGGCACCCATGAATGTAAACAGGATAAAATCACGAAGGTTCATCTTTGCAAGACCTGCAGGAATTGATATCAGATGCCTTATACCTGGCACCAGGCGTCCTATAAAAGTTGAAGATTTCCCATTCCTGACAAAATAATCTTCTGCATGCTGGATCTTTTCTCTTGATAAAAGAAATACCCTGCCTATTTTAGACTCAGCAAACTTGTAAACTAATGGCCTTCCAAGGTATTTGGAAAGGAAATAATTAATCAGGGAACCGGTCAATGCCCCAACAGTTCCAAATATCACAACCAGAAAAACATTCAAATCACCCTGGGCAGCTTTATAGGCTGCAAATGGGACTACCACTTCGGACGGTAATGGCATAAAAGTACTTTCTATAGCCATAAGAAGAGCAACCGTCAGATAATTGAGGTTCGCCATATACCAGTCGAAGAGAGTATGAAAAAGCTCCATTTATACTATAGATTATTGAAGCTTCAAAGATAACCAACAATTTTAATAACCAGCCAGATTGTATCGGTATGCTCTCACCTGACCCGGTTAAAGCACATACTCACACAGGCCGTTAAGGCTTTTCCACTCACTCCCTACCATCCGGGGACGCGGATATTCAGGCAATGGATTTAACGGATCAACTTTTTCTGCCCGTTGAGCTGTTATTTTATTTTCTGCGATCCTCCAGCTGTTATCCTGGGCAGAAAGAAAACATATTAAAAATACACTTATTAATTTATCTGTTCCAGTTAAATTCCCATGCTTAAATCTTTGATTTTTTATTGAGCCATTACCGCTTTTATCGATTAACTTTTGGCCTGAGGATCAGCCTTAATGACTGATCGTAGGTAAAATATTTCCATGCCCAGTTGAAGAAGATAAGCAGTTTGTTTCGAACTCCCACAATACTCATGAGGTGTACAAACATCCAAACGAACCATGCAAAAATACCATGAAAATGTACCCAGGGTAACTCAACAACCGCCAGGTTTCTTCCGATTGTTGCCATTGTCCCGAGATCTTTGTACCTGAACTCAACAGGTGGTTTATTTTTAAGCTTCCTCCTGAGATTTGCACTCAACAACTTTGCCTGTTGAATTGCCACCTGTGCTACCTGCGGATGTCCTCTCGGATACTTTTCCTCTGTCATAAACGATATATCTCCCAATGCATAAATGTTTTCGTAACCCTTCACTCTACAATATCTGTCAACAATAAGGCGATTCCCTTTAGTCAAGCATTCGGGACTTAAACCACCAACCTTATTCCCCATTATTCCGGCTGTCCAGATAATCAGAGAAGTGCTGATCCTGTTCTCATCGCTTGTCATAACACCGTATTCATCACATCCGGTAGCTTTAGTGTTGATCAATACTCTTATCCCGGCTTTTTCAAGGAACTTCTTTGCTTTTTCAGACGATTTTACCGACATCACACTAAGCAATCTGTCTGCAGCTTCAATGAGGTAAATGTTTGCTCTTTTCCCTTTTAGCTCAGGATAGTCTTTAGGCAGGATGTATTTGTTCATTTCAGCAAGAGCCCCGGCAATTTCAACTCCTGATGGGCCACCTCCGATAATGACAATATTCAGGTGTCTCTCCTTTTCTTCCTCATTTAGAGCTGTAAGCGCATTTTCTAAGTTCATCAGAATTGCATTTCTAAGATCCAGAACTTCGGCTATGCTTTTCATCCCGAGTGAGTTCCTTTCCATATCCCGGGAACCGAAATATGAATTGGTAGCTCCATAGGCCAGTACCAGAAAATCGTAATCCACAACACCTGTATCTGTAATAACCTGGTTCTTAACAGCATCTATTGTTCTTACCTCCGACTTCCTGATATAATAATCCTTATACTTCTGAAAGATCTTCCTGAGAGGGAATAACACTGAAGTTGCTTCCAGCCCGGCAGAAGCAACCTGGTAAAACAATGGCGGAAACTGGTGATAGTTGTGTTTGTCGAGGATTACTACCTGGAATTCTGAATTTCTTAGTTCCCTGGCTAATGTTAGTCCTGCAAATCCGCAACCTGCTATTACGATTCTCTTTTTGCCTGATTCAGGTATATTAATCATTTAAATTACTTTTCAGTCGGTTTATTGTTCTTACCCATCCCTGAATGGTATTGCATTCATAGCTTATTTTCTGTTCCGGGCCAAATGATTATAACAAAATTAATATTTCTATTTGCCTGTGCAATCCTGATTTTATTGGAGGAAGGTATCTTTTATTCTATCCTGTCAATTCTTAAATCGACAGGTTGATTTATAATGATCGGAACCTTTTCAACTATCGTATTGGTTGTATCGAGGTGCAGAGCTCTCTCCTCAGGGATACCAAGATGTCTTACAATTCCCTGTATTGTAAGAATGAAATTATCAGTTTTTGTTAATTTATAATCTTTAAGCATTATTCTGTCGAGCATAATAAATTTGAAATCAGCCGGGAAACCATGTTTTTTCATTGAATTAAAACTGCTTTCGAGCTTTATTTCTTCCGTTTTGACCAGATCTTCAAGGACTTCTCTGAAATAGAGATTGATCTTCGGATCGACCTTGAAACCTAAATGAAAATCTATCCTGATCAGAACACCGGGAATAATATGATTTACTTTATATTCAAACCTGTTAGGCTCATTTACCCTGTCGACATGCAGTAGCCAGTAAGTATCTGCACGCTTTGGCTGTTTCTTAAAGATTGAATAGATAACCTTCGATTCAACCTGGTCCTGCCTGTTTGCTTTGATGATATAAACAAGGTTAGTTGCAAATTTTGGAACACTCTTGTCCTTTTTAAGATCACGAAAAAGCTCTATATAATCTTCAAGATTGATAAATGTGATATGACGGTTCTTTATCTTCCTGCCAAAATACCACCCAAACATAATAAGGAAATAAACAGAAGCCAGCAGCAGCGTGAACCACCCTCCATACATGAATTTATGGAGATTCGCAGTAAGGAATATACCTTCCACTATGAGAAAGGTCACCATAACAGTAATCGCAAGGCTCTTATTAGTTCTGCTGTGATAAAGGTAATAAGACAGCAGCAATGTGGTCATAATCATGGTTATAGAGATAGCAAGACCATAAGCTGCCTCCATATTTGATGACTCTTTAAAAAAGACAACCACAAGGCTGCACATAATAAACAGAGACCAGTTAACCAGGGGAAGATAGACCTGACCTCTGACATATGTTGGATTGACTATTTTGATCTTCGGCCAGAAATTAAGAGATACCGCTTCACTGATAAGTGTAAATGAACCGCTTATCAGCGCCTGGCTTGCAATTATTGCAGCAGCAGTTGAAATAAGTATCCCGGGCAAAAGGAACCACTTTGGCATAATAGAAAAGAAGGGAATAATTCCAGCTCCGCTCGCGTGATTCATTAAAAGCCATGCGCCCTGGCCAAAATAATTCAGCAACAGTGTAGTCTTTACAAATACCCATGAGATGCGGATATTATTACGGCCGCAATGGCCAAGATCGGAATAGAGAGCCTCAGCGCCGGTAGTACAAAGGAAAACAGCACCCAGAAGTACGAAACCACCAGGATATTCAGTGAGAAAGCGAATAGCATACACAGGATTAACCGCACGAAGAACAGACGGAGAATGTAAAACCTGAACTGATCCCAGAATACCCAGCATAAGAAACCAGACCACCATTATTGGTCCAAAAGAAGAGCCAACAATATTAGTTCCGAACTGTTGCATGAAGAATAGTGCACCAAAGATTAAAAGAACAATAGGAATAACCGGAATATTCTGATCAAACAGCTTCAATCCTTCAATGGATGATGTTACTGTTATTGCAGGAGTTATAACACCATCAGCCAGCAGGGCTCCCCCTCCGACCATGGTAAGAATAGCAGCCCAGGCGCTTTTCCTCCTGATAAGTGCAAACAGGGCAAAAATACCTCCTTCACCCTTGTTGTCGGCTCGTAGAGTGATAATAACATATTTAAGGGTTGTTTGTATTGTCAAAGTCCAGAAGACACACGACAGTCCCCCAAGGATAAGCAGTTCATTAAATTCTTTCGCACCCCCTGCAATTGCTTTTATTGTATAAAGCGGGCTCGTGCCAATATCGCCAAAAACTATTCCCAGGGTAACAAGCATTCCGGCAAACGAGAGCTTTTTAATATCGATATGAGTACCCTGGCTTGTCATAGTCAACTTATTTTAAATCAGCGCCTTTACAAATACAAAACGAATAGAATAATGAATTGTTCATCTCCCGAAAAATCTTAAGTAATGCGCCTTATCCTATATGGAACAGGCTGGTCGAGAGTTATCGGAACCTGCTCAATAATTGTATTTGTCGAATCCAGGTTGAGTGTTCTTATATCAGTGATACTCAGTTTTCTTACAAGACTGTTAAGAGATAAAACAAAATTCTCCCAGTTGGAAAGGTTAAAATCACGCGACATTATCCTGTCGATAAGAATGAACTTGAAATCTCCTTCGAAGTCATGCTTTTTGAGTGAGTCATAGCTGCTTTTTAGCTGGATCTCCCCTGATGCAATAAGGTCTTCGATAACTTCCTTAAAGTAAAGGTTTATCTTGGGTTCAACCTTGAACCCAATATGGAAATCAACGCGGATCAGAATGCCGGGAATAATCTGCGTCACCTGGTAATTGAACCGGTTTGGTTCATTTACCCTGTTCACATGGAGCAGCCAGTAAGTGTCAGCTCGCTTGGGCTGTTTATGAAAAATAGAATAAATTACTTTCGATTCAACCTGATCATGACGGTTTGCCCTGATAATATAAACCAGGTTAGTTGCAAACCGGGGAACAGACTCATCTTTGCAGAGGTCTTTAAACAGATCCAGATATTTATTAAGATCGGCAAATGTAATATAACGGTTTTTTATTTTCCTGCCGAAATACCAGCCAAACATTACCAGGAAATATATTGATGCAAGCATCATTGTAAGCCAGCCTCCATACCTGAACTTATGAAGGTTGGCGATCAGGAAGCTGCCTTCAATGGTCAGATAGGTCATGAATAATAACAAAACCACCCGGTGATTAAGCCCCTTCTGGAACAAATAATATGACAACAGGAATGTGGTCATTATTTCTGTTATGGTAATTGCAAGACCATATGCCGCATTCATATTGGATGATTCGCGGAAAGAGAATACAACGAGACTGCAGGCGATCCAGAGGACCCAGTTTACAAAAGGAAGGTAAACCTGGCCCCTTATATATGTTGGATGTAAAATCCTGACCTTGGGCCAGAAATTTAATGAGACAGCCTCGCTGAGAAGTGTAAACGACCCGCTGATAATTGCCTGGCTGGCAATTATTGCTGCTCCTGTTGCCAGGATAACTCCCGGGATGAGAAACCATGAAGGCATTATCTCAAAGAACGGATTCTCATAAGAACCCGATTCAATATGCAACATTAGCCAGGCACCCTGACCAAAATAATTTAACAGCAATGCAATTTTGACAAAAATCCATGAAACACGAATGTTAGCCCTTCCTACATGACCCAGGTCTGCATACAGGGCCTCTGCTCCTGTAGTACACAGGAATACGGCACCAAGCAATATAAAACCGGCAGGGTACTCCGAAAGAAAACGGTAAGTATAAACCGGGTTTATGGCACGTAATATATCGGGATGTAAAATTAATTGCGAAAATCCCAGCACACCCAGAGTGGTAAACCATATTACCATTATCGGGCCAAAAGAACTACCAACAACATTGGTTCCGAATTGCTGTATAAAAAAGAGTACGCCAAGAATGATCAGCACGATCGGGACAACATGTATATCAGGATTAATAAGCCTCAGCCCTTCAATTGATGATGTAACTGTTATTGAAGGCATAAGAACCCCGTCAGCTAAAAGTGCAGCCCCTCCTATCATAGTTAGTATGGCCGCCCAGGTCGATTTTTCCTTTATCAGTGCAAAAAGTGCAAAGATTCCACCCTCGCCGTTGTTATCGGCCCGTAAGGTAATTATAACATATTTAATAGTTGTGGAAAGTGTTAATGTCCAGAAAATACAGGATAAGCCCCCAAAAACAAGAAGCTCGTTAAAATAGCCTGAGCCACCGTGAATAATAGCCCTCATAGTATAAAGAGGACTGGTACCAAGATCACCAAAAACGATGCCCAATGTAATTATCATGCCGGCAACAGATAGTTTTTTTATAACAGGAGTGGGCTTGGCCATTTTTAATTTTTGTTTAACTGACAGGTCAGTATCGTCTCCGGAAGGATGGCAAAATTATAAAATATTAGTCTAAGTGACTGGTTTTATAACATTATTTATAAATGCTCATTATAACAAAGTTAATCATTAGCCGGGTAAATATTTTTATAATTATAAATTTATCTTTGTGGTCAATGTTCCGGGACTTATGTTACTGAATGATACAGATTATCTGATTCATTATGCACAATACAAATTCTAAAAAAGGCTACCTTACTATATCGCTTTTATGCCTGGTTATCAATGGTTTCGGACAGACTGCTGACTCATCATGCCAGAAAATATCCCTTCTTTTTATCGGGGATATTATGGGACATGATGAACAGATATGGTCGGCCGAAAACAGGATGACACATACATTTGATTATGATACAGTTTTCAGTTATATAAAACCTGTCATTTCTGAAGCCGATGTTGTCATTGCCAACTTTGAAGTTACTCTTGCAGGTCCCCCTTATCAGGGTTATCCACATTTCAGTTCGCCGCCGTCACTTGCTGTTGCTTGCCGTAATGCAGGCATCGATTACCTGGCTACTGCAAATAATCATGCAGTCGACAGGGGAAAAGAGGGTATTACCGGCACACTAAACAGGCTTGACAGCATAGGTATTCCGCATACCGGTTCCTTTATCAACAGGTCAGTCAGAGACTCTCTGCAGCCTTTAATGATAAAAGAAGAAGGAATTTCAATCGCACTGCTTAATTATACTTATGGGACCAACGGGTTAAAAGTACCTGAGCCGGTTATTGTAAATATACTAGATAAAGACCTGGTTACAAGAGATATAGAGAAAGCACTAAAGCTTCATCCTGATTTTCTGATACTTTTCCTGCACTGGGGAACTGAATATGATACTGTACCATCAGTGGCACAGAGTGACCTGGCAAAATATTTTTTATCTCTGGGAGCAGATCTTATTATCGGTTCTCATCCTCACGTGCTTCAAAGAATGGAATGGTACAAAAATGATACTGACCTGAATGGTAAAGGGATAGTCTATTCACTTGGAAATTTCATATCAAACCAGAGAAAACCAAAGACCGATGGAGGATCGATGGTCAGGATTGAACTGACAAAGAGAGGAACCAAAACTGAAATTTCGGATGCCGGGTTTTATCTCACATGGGTCTATACTCCTATTGTTCAATACAGGAAGCAGTTTTACATACTTCCCTGTTCTGAGTTTGAAAATAGACCCGACTTCTTTGCCAAACCTGCTGATTATGACCAGATGAAGAGATTTATCAGCGATTCAAGAGCCCTGCTTTATAAGCAAAATATTAATGTTCCGGAGGTCATCTGTAACGGAAGCAGCCGGGTTTCCAATAAGTAAGCTGAAGTTTTTCTGATTCATAAGAACATATAGTCCAATCCGGTTTGTGAGAGTAAGATTCCTCATTCGCCCCGATAAATCGGTGCTTCATTCGGAATGACAAATCTTTTAGGGTCATGGATTGGAAAGAAATTAGTCATTTAAAATTACAACAATAAGATTTTTTCTTACCATGACTGTTAAATTCATTTTTTATGAATATAATTGCACATTATTTTCGTAAAGTGTCTGAAGTTTTAAATTTGCCATATGAATAGCTCCCTGGCTTTACTTTCTGTTACTGCAATCTCAATAGCATTTTTACATACCATGCTGGGACCTGACCATTACCTTCCTTTCATTGTTTTAAGTGAAGCTAAAAAATGGTCACTGAGGAAGACAATGATAATTACATTTTTCTGCGGTATCGGGCATGTGTCAAGCTCTGTTGTACTTGGGCTTATCGGTATTGCTGTTGGCATATCAGTAAAAAAGCTTGTTGATGTAGAATCATTTCGCGGCAACATTGCAGCCTGGCTATTTATTGCGTTCGGCCTGGTATATATGGTAATAAGCATCAGAAATCTGGCCAGAAACAAGAAGCATAGTCATAGCCATTTTCACCTGGGAGGCGAAAAACATACACATGAGCATGATCACCATCAAGAGCATGTCCATGTTCATGAAACTGATATTATTAAAACCACTCCATGGGTATTGTTCCTGATTTTCGTTTTTGGTCCATGCGAACCTTTGATCCCATTAGTAATGTACCCGGCATCTCAAAACAACATATCAGGTGTAGTGATTGTATCGGTGCTCTTTTCTATTGTGACAATAGCCACTATGTTGTCGATTGTTTTTGTCTTCAAAATGGGCCTTAACAGGATAAACCTTAAACCTGTTGAGAAATATAATCATCTTATTGCCGGGACCATGATCTTCCTGTCGGGACTTGCAATCCAGTTCCTTAGTTTATAACACCGGAGTAAATATTCTCACTCTAATTCTGAATTTCACGGAATAAGAGCTTCACATGAGGATCCGCAGTAAGTTCAGCATCCGGCGCAGCTTTTACAATTATCCTGGTAATCTTCTGGTCGACAGGGATAGTAATTGTCCTTCCCCCGTCTTTATCCTTAAGCATAATATCAATACTGAATGAAAAAAGATAGTCCTGGGTCTGTTCAATCACAATGTCTATTCTATCCTTACGGTTACCATGTTCGGTTCTGATTCTGAGATCGGGTTGCCCTGCAATGTAGAGCCACTGATGGAAAAAAGCTGACAGATCCTTTCTGCTTATCTCTTCCATTACCTTCCTTAAATCATCTGTCATTGCATTCCCGTTCCTGTATCTTTCGTAATATAACTGCATCCCCTTCCAGAAATTCTCATCTCCGAGCTCGTTTCTGAGCATATGAAGTACCCAAGCTCCCTTCTGGTAGGAATTTGCTCCTAGCAGTAGCATGAGATTGGTAATTGCAGTATCAATAACCGGGGTAGGGTTTCTTTTATAAGCCGCTATTACTCTGTCCCTTGCCGATTTCATGTCGTTTTCAAGCTTCTCCCTGCCATAAGTCATTTCCATGTATACCGATGCAAGATATGTTGCAAATCCCTCACTCAGCCAGATATGGTGCCAGTTATTCTCTGTTACCGAGTTACCGAACCACTGATGGGCAATTTCGTGTGCAATGAGACGCTCTGCCCTGCCCTGCCCCGTCACCGAATTTTCAGAATAAAAAATACAGCCGGCATTTTCAAGTCCGCCAAAAATAGTCTTTGACTGTACATTGGCCAGCTTTTCGTAAGAATAAGGTCCGATAAGCTTGTTGTAAAGAGCTATGGGCTTAACTGCTACAGAATAATCGTTGAATCCGGCTATGCGGTTCTCCGGGAAAACCCAGGTCCACACGGCGATATTATCTACAGTTCCTGCTAGCTGAACTGCAAAAGATGCCACTCCAAATGTCATTACTTTCACAGGAACAGGGATATCTTCCTTCCAGTGAGTCAGCCTGTATCCCCCTGGCAGATCGCTCTCTTCAGTGAGATAACCATTAGCTACTACCTCATAATGAGAAGGCGCAGTTATTATAAAATCGACTTTTGCTTTATCGGAAGGATGATCAACAACAGGCAGGTAACATGAAGCTCTGTCAGGCCAGTGATCAGCAAAGAAAGTGCGGTCGCCAAATTTATTTCTTGAGATTATAAGTCCGTCTGCCGGTATCCCGGAATAATGGACAGTAATTCTGCATTCACTTCCTGAATCCGTTACACCTGAAGGTATAATTTTAAGCTTGTTGCCGGTATGTTCCCACGCTATTTTCTTATCGTCATATTCAACGGCATTGATAATCATGCCCTTGCCGTCTTTATTTATATTTTTCATATCAAATACCAGCAATGGGACTGTTCCTCTGAATTTCACATCAGTTACCGTAATCCCGGTGATCATATCAGAAGAGTCATTCAAAGTAATGTTGAATTCATAATGGATAACATCAACAAGAGGGTCAGGACTGAACCCTCTCTGCGCAAACTGGTTGAGTGAGAGAAATAAGAGGAATGTAAAAATGTATGTTTTTTTCACTGTAAGGACAGTATATTATAAGATCCAAAATTAACAGTATGTACGATATAACGAACATCAAGCGCAGGAAAGTAGTTCTGAAACAGGTGGGAAAGCCACAAATCTTTCTTTAATTGGCATTTAATTATTAGTTTTGCAGGAAACAGGAAAAGTAAAATGACGTACGACTATAACACTCAGAGGAAGCGCATGGCATTGCCCGAATATGGAAGAAATGTACAGAAGATGGTTGATCATGTTAAGTCGATCGAAGACAGAGATGAAAGGAACCGGGCAGCCAAAACTGTAATTCAGATAATGGGAAATCTCAATCCGCATCTTCGCGATGAAGGTGACTTCAAACATAAGTTATGGGATCATCTTGCACTGATTGCCGATTTTGACCTTGATATTGACTCTCCTTACCCAATACCGGAACGTACAAAATTTGTCGAGAAACCGAACCAGATTCCTTATAAGCAGGGAGATATAAGATTTCTCCATTACGGACGCATTATAGAATTAATGATAGATGCTGCAATTGAGATTAAGGATGGCGAGGAAAAAGAATATCTTACCACGCTTATCGTGAACCAGATGAAAAAAGCTTATGTAACATGGAACAGAAGCCAGGTTGCAGATGAAGTGATAATAGGCGATCTTAAAATATTATCCCGTGGCAGACTGAAGATCACAGATGGCGTTAAAATCCTTGAAATTAAAGAGCTTCTTCCACAAACCAAAAAGAAGTCGCAGGGAAAACTTCACGGCAAACAGCAAAACAAACAATACAATAAGAAAAAAGGTCACATTCGTCATTAATGGGAACATTTATTGTTCAGGGAGGAAAAAAGCTTAAGGGAGAAATAACTCCACAGGGGGCCAAGAACGAAGCTCTGCAGATTATTTGTGCCACACTTCTGACACCGGAAAAAGTAACAATACAAAATATTCCTGATATTGCCGATGTAAGCAAGCTCATTGAGATGCTTGGCTGCATGGGTGTTAATATAAAAAAGGAATCTTCATCAACCTTTAGCTTTGAAGCGAAAGATATTAACCTTGATTATCTTCTGTCGGCTGATTTCAGGTTGCAGAGCGTAAGCTTAAGAGGATCAATTTTGGTTGTGGGTCCCTTACTTGCCAGGTTTGGCAGGGCATTTATTCCAAAACCTGGCGGGGATATGATCGGACGTCGTCGCGTTGATACACATTTTATTGGTTTTCAGAAACTTGGGGCAAAATTTAAATTCGATTCAACCAATCCGTTCTTCACAGTTGAAGCTTCCTCTCTTTCCGGAGCCTATATTCATCTCGATGAGGCATCGTTAACCGGTACTGCTAATATAATTATGGCAGCAACACTTGCCAAAGGACGTACAACAATTTATAATGCAGCCTGTGAACCTTATATTCAGCAACTGTGCAGAATGCTGGTCTCAATGGGAGCTGAGATTGATGGTATAGGATCAAACCTGCTTTACATCGACGGGGTAAAAGAACTTAAAGGGTGTACGCATACTATCCTGCCGGATATGATAGAGATCGGATCATTCATAGGTATGGCGGCAATGACTGAATCGGAAATCACTATAAAAAATGTATCCTTTGAGAACCTGGGTATTATTCCCGATTCATTCCGCCGTCTGGGTATTAACCTTGAAAGAATAGGGGATGATATTTTTATACCACACCAGGAACATTATGAAATAGAGACCTTTATTGACGGTTCAATAATGGTAATAGCCGATGCCATCTGGCCGGGTCTGACACCCGACCTTCTCAGCGTTTTCCTCGTCACAGCTACACAGGCAAAGGGTGCCGTCCTTATTCACCAGAAGATGTTCGAAAGTCGTCTTTTCTTTGTCGATAAGCTCATAGAAATGGGCGCTCAGATAATACTCTGCGATCCTCACAGGGCAACTGTAATAGGCCAGGATAAGATGATTAAACTAAGAGGGACTGTTATGATATCTCCTGATATCAGAGCAGGAGTCGCATTGCTGATAGCTGCTCTTTCGGCAGAAGGAATAAGTACAATTCATAATATCGAACAGATTGACAGGGGCTACCAGAATATCGAAAAAAGGCTCAATGCTATCGGAGCCGATATTACCAGAATAGCTTAAGAAGGCTGTAGAGGCGTTAATAGCTTTAATATTCATTATACAATCTTTATTTCCCTCAGATCGCGAAGATTTACGCAGATCTGTCTCCCTTTTCCGCTTTGTGGAATCTTCACTTCATGCCGATCTCCCTTTCACCCACTCTTCCCTTCTCCCACTCTCCTCTTCTCCCTTTCATTCTTTTAAATCGTCTGTCGCCTTCCGTACATAATACATTTCCCTGCCTTTGTGCCATTGCGCCTTTTAATCATGCCAAAATGTCAACATGTTTCTGATGGCAGGTTATTTGTATAATATTCTGTCTGTAACCGAAACATAGTGAGTATGGTAAATAAGAAAACGCACAAAAAGGAAGAACCAGGGAAGGAAACACATAACGAAACAACTGATAATAAGGGAAATAATGTCTCGCAAGAGAGTGCGGAGGAGAAGAGCCTGAATAACCAGGATGTAATTGACAAGATTCCTCAGGAAGGAGAAGCTCCGGCAAAGGAAGTCTATTCATCTGACAAAGTTGTCGCTGCAGAGAAGACAATGGAAGAAAAACTGGCAGAGATGCAGGATAAATATATCCGTCTTTCAGCTGAATTTGACAATTACAGGAAAAGAACCCTTCGGGAAAAAATAGAGCTTTCAAAATATGCAAGCGAGAACCTGTTGCTGGAGATACTTCCCGTCATGGATGATTTTGAACGGGCTTTATCTCATATGGAATCAGCATCAGACTGTGCTGCCATGAAAGACGGCATCGACCTTATCTATGTAAAATTCACTGAATTTCTGAAACTTAACGGTATCAGGGAAATTGAATCATTTAACTGTGTCTTTAACGTTGATCTTCATGATGCTGTAGCTAAAATCCCAGTCGAGGAGGAAGAAATGAAGGGCAGGATAGTTGAGGTTATACAAAAAGGGTACTACCTCCAGAATAAAGTAATAAGGCATTCAAAAGTTGTTGTGGGAGAATAAATTTCAAAAATCCTTGTTCAGATGGACCTGACAGCTGTAAAAAATTAAGCGGATGGGAAAAAGAGATTATTATGAAGTTCTTGGCGTATCGAAGAATGCCACAAAGGACGAGATAAAAAAGGCGTACAGAAAACAGGCTTTGAAATTTCATCCCGATAAAAATCCTGGCGATAAGAAAGCAGAAGAGAATTTTAAAGAAGCAGCAGAGGCCTATGAGGTTCTCAGCAACGATGAAAAGAAAGTCAGGTACGACCGCTACGGACATGCAGGGGTGAGTGGTTCCGGTAATGGATTCAGCGGTGCAGGGATGACCATGGAGGATATTTTTGCTTCATTCGGCGACATTTTTGGTGATGCTTTCGGAGGCTTTGGTGCTTTTGGAGGAAGCAGACGATCCGGCCGCAGAGTTAATAAAGGCAGCAACCTCAGGGTAAAGGTTAAACTATCCCTGTCAGAGATAGCAAGTGGTGCTGAAAAAAAGATCAAGGTTACAAAATATGATACATGCCAGGCATGCGGCGGTTCAGGTGCTGCAGATGCCAGCAGCATGTCAACATGTTCAACATGCCATGGATCAGGTCATGTAACACGACTGACCAATACCATGCTTGGTCAGATGCAGACCACATCTATTTGCCCGTCGTGCGGAGGAGAAGGCAAAACCATAACAAAAAAATGTTCTTCGTGTTACGGCGAAGGTATTGTTCAGAAAGAAGATATTATCAAGATAAATATTCCTGCCGGTGTTGGCAAGGGAATGCAGATGACAGTTAGCGGAAAAGGCAACGCAGCAAGGAGAGGCGGAGTACATGGAGATCTGCTTGTTGTTATTGATGAAGAAGATCATCCTGACCTGATAAGAGAAGGTAACGATCTGATTTATAACCTGTTCATAAGCATACCCGATGCAGTTCTGGGAACTCATGTGGAGGTCCCGACTGTCGAAAATAATGTCAAAATAAAGATCGAGGCCGGTACACAACCCGGAAAAATATTACGCCTCAGAGGAAAAGGCCTGCCTGAAGTTAACGGGTACGGACGCGGCGATCTCCTGGTTAATGTAAATGTGTGGGTACCTAAAAATGTAAACAAAGAGGAAGCCAGGGTTATCGAGAAGTTCAAGGACTCGGAGAATTTTACACCAAAACCCGACAAAACCGACAGGGGGTTCTTTGAAAGGATGAGAGGGTACTTCGAATAAAACTGATTATCTCTGCCAATCTCTGTGGTTCTCTGTGTAACTAAAAAGAATGTTTAAAGATTTCCACAGAGTTTTTATATATTTACTCTTCATTTTTAAAACTAATATCAACTCTTTATGTCACTTTTTGAAGCAAAGAATATTACAAAACAGTTTGGCTCTTTTGTGGCACTTGATAATGTAAGCATGTCAGTGCCGGAACAGAGCATATACGGACTATTAGGTCCAAACGGAGCAGGTAAAACTACCCTCCTTCGTATCATTAACCAGATTACAGGACCCGACCATGGTGAACTTTTTCTTAACGGAAATAAATTAAAACCTGAAGATGTCCATATAATTGGATATCTCCCTGAAGAAAGGGGCCTGTACAGAAAGATGAAAGTGGGAGAACAGGCACTTTATCTTGCCCAGCTAAAAGGCCTTTCCAGGGCTGAAGCGCTGAAAAGGCTTAGGTACTGGTTCAAAAAACTTGAAATAGTCGACTGGTGGGGTAAAAAAGTGGAAGAGCTCTCAAAGGGAATGCAGCAAAAAGTTCAATTCATTACCACGGTATTACACGAACCGAAGCTCCTGATCTTTGATGAGCCTTTTACCGGCTTCGATCCTGTAAATGCCAATATTATCAAGAATGAGATACTTTTTCTGAGGGAGAGAGGAGCTACAATCATTTTCTCAACACATAATATGGGTTCGGTCGAAGAGTTGTGCGATAATATAACCCTGATAGACAAAGCAAAAACGATACTTGAGGGAAGTGTAGATGAAATACGGAGCGAATGGGCTGCAAATGAATTTGACCTGGTCATGAACGGGGATATAAAAATAACAGGAAACGGGAAATACGACATTCTGAGTCATCAGTTTGAAAACGACAGAAGTACAATAAGACTAAAAACAACCAGTGACATTGCAACAAATGAGATTCTCTCAAATATAATGAATTCAGGCAGTATAATCTCCTTCAACCCGGCACTGCCATCTATGAATGAGATCTTTATCAGGGTCGTTGAAACCCGCAATTAAAATTGTCTAACCACTGAAATTTCCAATCATGAATAAGATATCTGTAATTATAAAAAGAGAATACATTACAAGAGTCAGGAAAAAATCATTTATAATAATGACTCTTCTGGCTCCCTTGCTTATTGCTGCCCTGGTGGTTCTTCCTCCACTGATGATGATGAACTCAGATAAGGAGTATAAAAAGATTGCGGTTATAGAAGACGGACCCCCTGTTTTCAAAAATGTTATTCAGGATACAAAAGATGAAGATTTTGTTTACCTCGAAAATGTAAAAGTCAGTGATCTGAAGCAGAATTTTGAACAGGCCGGATATTATGGGATTTTATACATCCCCTCCGACATGGCTGACACTCCAAACGCAGTTCAGCTGATCTCAAAAACACAGCCTCCGATAGGTCTGATAGAACATATTTCAGGCGACCTCGAAAAAGAGATAGAACGGCAAAAACTTCTTGCCTATAATATCCAGAACCTTGATGACATACTGAAAAGCATCAGAACAAAAGTATCAATACAGACGATTAAAATAAACGACGCCGGGCAGACAACCGAAACAAATACAGGTATTACAATGGCATTGGCTTATATAAGTGGCTTTCTGATGTATATGCTTGTTTTCATGTTCGGCGCCCAGGTAATGAGAGGTGTTATTGAAGAAAAAGTAAGCAGGGTTGTCGAAGTTGTGGTTTCATCAGTAAAACCAATCCAGCTGATGATGGGAAAAATCCTTGGTATTGCGCTTGTGGGACTAACACAATTCATGATCTGGATCATCTTAACAATGGCAATAGTAGGTATTGTAAATACCACAATTCTGAAGGATACAAAGATTTCAAATGTATCCCAAAATATTACCCAGAGTATTATGTCCGAGAATCAGGCTGCACAGACGGCTCAGGCGGCACCTCAGGTAAAAGAAATTACACCTGAACTTGCTGAATTTTCAAAACTCTTTGATAATGCCATGAATCAGGACTGGTTTTTAATATTAACATCATTCATAATATATTTCATATTCGGCTATCTGCTTTATGCATCAATCTTTGCAGCAATAGGGTCGGCTGTCGACAACGAAACGGAAACACAACAGTTTATGCTTCCAATAACAATACCCATAATATTCGGATTGTTTGTAGCTATAGGTACAATGCAGAATCCTGAGAGCTCAATTTCTTTCTGGTTTTCCCTGATTCCTCTCACGTCCCCTATAGTAATGATGGCACGTATTCCCTTCGGAGTACCCTACTGGCAGATCATCGTTTCTATGCTAATCCTTATACTTACATTCCTGGGATTCGTCTGGATGGCTGCAAAAGTTTACAGGACAGGCATATTAATGTATGGTAAAAAATCGTCCTGGAAAGAGATATGGAAGTGGCTGAGGTATAGTGGATAGGCGATGTATTATGTGCTATAAGCGATGTAAAATATCGTATAGGAACAGTGTAACTCCGTGTTTACTCTGTGATACTCAGCGGTTAAACCCAATACTAAAAGGATATTATGTCCAAAATACTGGTAATAGATGATGAAAGGGCCATCCGGAATACCCTGAAGGATGTCCTGGAATATGAGAAACATGAGGTTGATCTGGCAGAAGATGGACCTACAGGGCTGGAGCTGTTTTCAGCCAACAGTTACGATATTGTCCTTTGCGACATCAAGATGCAAAAGATGGACGGCATCGAGGTTCTCCAGAAATTAATGGATATCTCACCGGTTATTCCTGTTATTATGATATCCGGACACGGCAATATAGATACTGCGGTGGATGCAATAAAGAAGGGGGCATACGACTTTCTCGAAAAACCTCTCGACCTGAACAGGCTTCTCATAACCATTCGCAATGCAATGGATAAATCTACTCTTATTACCCAGACACAGGTCCTGAAAAATAAGGTTAGCAAGATGTATGAGATAGTTGGTGAATCAGCAGCTATCATACAGGTGAAGGAGATGATCGACAGAGTAGCTCCTACAGAGGCAAGAGTATTGATAACCGGGGCAAATGGTACAGGAAAAGAACTTGTAGCCCACCAGATACACGAAAAAAGCAGCAGGGCTAAAGGTCCCTTTGTGGAGGTTAACTGTGCTGCTATACCTTCAGAGTTAATTGAAAGTGAGCTGTTCGGACACGAAAAAGGTTCTTTTACGTCTGCTATCAAACAACGTATCGGAAAATTTGAACAGGCAAACGGGGGAACCCTTTTTCTTGATGAGATAGGTGATATGAGCCTCTCTGCCCAGGCAAAAGTGCTGAGAGCATTGCAGGAAAACAGGATAACAAGGGTGGGGTCAGATAAAGATATCCAGGTGAATGTCAGGGTTATTACCGCTACAAATAAAAATATCAGGAAAGAGATCGAGAGCAATAGCTTCAGGGAAGATCTTTATCACCGGCTGAGTGTTATTCTTATTCATGTTCCCACTTTGAATGAGCGCGAAGATGACATACCTCTTCTTGCTGAACATTTTAATTCTTTGATATGCAAGGAGTACGGTATGAGTAAGAAAACATTCAAAAAGGATGCAATAAAAGAATTACAAAAGATCGAGTGGACCGGAAATATCCGTGAATTCAGAAATGTCCTCGAAAGACTGATAATTCTTTGCAAGGATGAGATCACAGGAACCGATGTAGTTGCTTATGCCCTCCCGGTATCCTCCAGTAATATTTAACTCTGTTAAAACTTAGCCCTCCATCCCCCCTAAGGGGGGTTTAATCTGAACTAACAATGAACCCCCTAAGGGGCAGGGGCAAAACGGAGAGATTCTAAATTTTATGTTTCGTACAGAAAAAGATAGTCTTGGTGAAATAAAGGTCCCTTCAGATGCCTTATACGGTATCCATGCACTGAGGGCAAGAGAGAACTTTCCGGATAATACTCCTTTCCCTGTCGATTGGTATAAAGCAGTAGGTATTACTAAACTTGCCTGCTACAGAACTTACCAGAAATTCCGTGATGCAGCTGTTGAAAAGCTGGGGCAAAGTGTTCCCTTTAAGAAAATCGAGGATAAGATATTGAAAGCAATGATTGAATCTGCTGCTGAAGTAGCAGAGGGAAAATACTTCGACCAGTTCATTGTACCTGCAATCCAGGGTGGTGCCGGAACAAGTATTAACATGAATATCAATGAGATAATTACAAACAGTGCACTTTTAAAAACAGGGAATAAGTGTGGAAATTACACTTATATTGATCCTACTGAAGATGCAAATATATACCAGTCGACAAACGATGTAATACCTACTGCACTGACAATTTCGGTCATGAAACTGCTGCAGTCACTTGAAGAGTCAATAAATACCCTGCGCCAAAAAATTGAGAACTATGAAAAAAAGAACAGGGAACATCTTAGGCCAGGTTACACTCAGATGCAGGAAGCTGTTCCATCGTCATTCGGGCTACTGTTCAGTACCTATAACGAAGCACTCTCGCGCGACTGGTGGCGTGTTTCCAAATGCTTTGAAAGGATCAAGCAGGTTAATCTCGGAGGAGGAGCCATTGGGACGGGTCTGGCAATTCCACGCTATTTTATCATGGAAGTTGTACCTGAACTGCGAAATATTACAGGACTGCAACTCTCCCACAGTGAGAACCTTTCAGACGCAACATCTAACCTCGACAAATGGGTGGAAATCCATGCTACCCTGAAGGCTCATGCCGTGAATCTTGAAAAAATGTCTTCGGATCTCAGACTCCTGGCCTCAGACCTGGCAGGAGTTAAAAGCATTACGATACCTGAAAAACAGGTTGGCAGTTCAATAATGCCAGGTAAAATAAATCCTGTCATACCTGAGTTTGTAATATCTGCTGTTCACAAAGTATATTCCAACGATACCCTGGTCAGTTCGCTGAGCGGACAGGGAGCTCTTGAGTTAAATGCGTACCTGCCGATTATTGGCGTTACAGTTATTGAAAGTCTTAAACTGCTCGAATCATGTAATATATCCCTTAATCTTAATCTTTTCACCGGACTTGCGGTAAATGAATCAGAAGCTTACAACGCATTAATAAAAAGCACCTCGGTAACTACAGCACTCACCCCTCATATCGGTTATCATAAAGCAGCAGAATTAGCAAAACTGATGAAAGAAAAGAAGATTGACATTTTCGAAGCAAACGGGATACTGAATGCTATTGATGAATCAAAGCTCAGAAAAATTCTTCTGCCCGGGAATCTTCTCAAGCTGGGTTTCTCCCTTGATGACCTGGAAATTTGATAGAAATATTTAAAGACAATGTCAAAAGGAAAAGATTCCAAACCGCATATCGGCATATATGGCCGTAGGAATAACGGGAAAAGCAGCCTTATAAACTCTCTTGCCGGACAGGAGATAGCAATAGTATCCGATCATGCCGGAACAACAACCGACCCGGTGAAAAAAACATTTGAAATTACAGGCTTTGGCCCTGTCATCCTTATTGACACAGCCGGAATCGACGACTCAGGAGAACTGGGAAATAAAAGGGTTGAAAAGACTCTGCATACGATCGATATTATCGACCTTGCGATACTGGTGACAGCAAATAACTCGTGGGGGGAATTTGAAGATGATCTTATTGAAATATTTCATAAATACGATCTGCCTCATATTATTGTACACACTAAATCTGACATCGAGGAGCCGTCTGCTTCTTTTATTGAGGAAGTTAAAAGGAAGAGCGGAACAGGGCTCCTGTCATTTTCTGCTGTTGACAAACGAAACTTCGAGGATCTTATCAACCTGATCAGGTTATCGATCCCTGAACACTCATACAAAACACCTGCCCTGCTTGGTGATCTTATCAACTATGGTGATATTGTCATTCTTATTACTCCTATTGATGTGGAAGCCCCGGCAGGCCGCCTGATCCTTCCGCAGGTACAGGCTATCCGCGATATTCTTGATAATGACGCTGTTGCGATAGTTTTAAAAGAAAGAGAAGTTGACGCTTTCCTGAAAAAGACCGGAATTAAGCCTGCTCTGGCAATCACCGATTCACAGGTTTTCGTAAAGGCCGATGCTTCAATTCCCCGCGATATTCCACTGACAAGTTTCAGCATTATGCTCGCAAAGTTTAAAGGCGATTTTGAAAACTATCTTAAGGGTACTCCCAAAATATCTGATCTGAAAGACGGAGACAGGGTCCTGCTTCTTGAATCATGCACACATCATATAGCCTGCGATGATATCGGAAGAACTAAAATTCCCAGGTGGATATCTAATTTCACCGGTAAAAAGATTGAATATGATGTAGTTGCTGGACTTGATGTCCTTCCACGACCGGTAACTGATTACTCCCTGGTCGTACAGTGCGGGGGATGCATGATCACCCGGAGACAGCTTCACAACAGGCTCCAGCCGGCTATCAAAGCAGGGATACCTGTAACCAACTACGGTATGGCAATAGCATATACCCAGGGAATTTTCCACAGAGCTATAGCTCCTTTTATTGGAGGAACCAGGACCAGTTCGATTTACTTATAATTATTGAATATTGTAGTCTAACCACAGAGTTTGCACGGTGTAACACTGCTCTTTTCTAAATGCATCTCACTATCAGTAACAAAAAGCCGGAATTCTCTGACTATTCTAAAACCTGAAATAAATAAACGGCATTACATTGGTACTCCTCATCTGGTATAAGAAAACTGCAATAAGCAAGACAATTGCGATCTGCAAAAAGAGAGGTATTCTGATAAACAGGCCCCGGTATGATTCTTTAATTTTTTCGGGAAGAAAATGTATAATATATCCCACAGCTATCAACAAGAAAACGCTGCTGTATGCCGGAAGTACCGTCATGTAGGATCCTGGTGAGAAATTATGGATTATCTGCCTCAGCATAATAAGCACTGTATCAGTATCATGTGCTCTGAAAAAGATCCAGCAAAAGCTTACAAAGTTGAAAGTAATAAACACCGACAAAGCACGACCAAACCGGCCGGATTTCAATCTGTCTCCAAAAATTGAATTCCATGCTTTATTCACTAACAACCCTGCCCCATGCAATCCTCCCCAGATAATAAACCTGAGATCAGCTCCATGCCATAATCCCCCCAGCAGCATGGTAACGAACAGGTTAAAGCCGGTCCTTATTTTTCCTTTCCTGTTGCCACCAAGTGAAATATACAGATAGTCTTTAAGCCATCGCGAAAGCGATATATGCCATCTTTTCCAGAAATCGGATACCCCTGCTGCCTTATAAGGAGAATTGAAATTAATAGGAAGCCTGAAACCCATTATCAGGCCCAAACCGATTGCAATGTCTGTATATCCGGAAAAGTCGCAATAGATCTGAAGTCCATAACCATATATTGCCATAAGATTCTCAAACCCTGAATAGACAGAGGGAAGATCAAAAACGCGGTCGACAAAGTTAAGGGCTATAAAATCTGAGATGATCATCTTCTTTATCAGGCCTTTCGAGACAAGGAACAAAGCATGGCTGAATTCTCTTTTTGTAAGGTTGAACTTACTGTACAGCTGCGGGATAAACTCTGATGCTCTTACGATCGGTCCGGCTACCAGTTGCGGGAAGAATGAGACATAAAAGCCAAAATCAATAATATTTCTTACCGGCGTAAGCTTTCTCCTGTACACATCGAGAGTATAACTGAGCGACTGGAAAGTAAAAAATGATATCCCTACCGGAAGTATAATAGTGCTGATATCAAAGGAGGTACCAAGATGCATATTCGAAAATGATGCAATAAAATCATACACCTTAATATCAGTTCCAAGAATATTATTGAAGGCATGTATTAAAAACCCGGTATACTTGAAATATGCAAGAATACCGAGATTCGAAATTAAACTCACCAGAATGAAAAACCGTCTGAAAAATTTTTTCTCTGACTTATTAATCAGTAATCCACAGCTGAAATCAATTACGGTAACAAGTATCAGCAGAAAAAGAAACAGTCCTCCTGATTTATAGTAAAAGAATATGCTAACCAGCAGAAGGTAAAGATTTCTCAGGAACAATTTCCTGTATATCAAGCTGTAACCTGCCAGCACAAACAGGAAGAACAGCCAGAATGCTGCTGAAGTAAAAATAAATGGCTTATCAGGATCATAACTGAATATATCTGAAATAAGATCGTGCGACCGATTCTTAAAAGTCATAGGAGGAACAGAATCAATAACACTCCCGGTTACTTTATCATTTGCTGTAACAGGTTTGTGAAGTGTATCTTCAGATTTTAGAAGAGTATCATAAGATTTTAATGAGAAAAACGCTTTACCTAACATTTTTGATAGAGTATCTGCTCCTGCATAAGTAAAATGTGTATAATCGGTCTGGGCAAGGGGAGGATTCTTTTTTGTCCATTCTATGATTGAGGATCTGCCTCCCATTGCCTCGTACGAATTCCAGAAACCGACCCCTTCCTCTGCTGCTGCTTTCTTCTGCGCACTTACTATTGAAGGAATGTTTCTATATGAAATTATACTATCTCCTTCATTTTCTGCCATATCTGTTACCCCTACCAGTAGGATGGAAGTCGTTGGCGCAACCTCTTTTAACAACTTCAGCTGCCTTTCTATACCCATCTTATAATATGAATAGTTTTCCCTGACATTTTTCACAATATTCAGCCCGTACTGCAGGATAATCAGATCTGGTGACAATAATTTATAAGACTCCATGAGATTGTTCTTGTCGACAATTGTGAATTCAAGTCCTGCACTTCCGCGCTGAGGAATATTATCGACAATAATACCTGACTTGCCTTCTATGCTTATACCGAAAATATCCGGACTGACCCTGCCTTCAAATCCGATCAGAATATCTGAAGATCCTCCCAGGTTACAGGTGACCTCGTGCAGCCCATCTCCATTTTTCAGTAAGGTTTTCAGTATTTCTTTTGTATCTGCTTTAACTGTCAGAATAACCTTCCCGTTCCTGTTAGTATAGAAAACCCTGAGAATATCAAATTTAGCCGATAGGCTGTCAGCTGCTTTCGAAGGCTTTATCCTTATATAAGCTTTTTCAGGCAGGGCCGTTATCCTGCCTTCAGGAAGGTACCTGCATATAGCCATAAAGGGACCAAGCCGGTTATGAGTTATCTCTCCTTTTTTATAGGACAGGTAATTATATTTTTCCCAGTTGGATGAAGCTCTGATCCATATGGATTTGGTATACATTACCGGCATGACCGGAAGAAAAAGTCCGGGGCCTGTTCCGCCTCTGCCTTCACGTAATAAATAGCGTAAGTAAAATGTTACCCTGTCTCCTTCAACCTGTGAATCGCCATAATACATTATCCTTACCTGACCTTTTGACAGAAGAAGCGAATCATAAAAATGTCCGGGAATTTTTAACGGCGCTTTTGAAAATATTGAATCGGATTTACCGGCAGAATAAAGTGCCCCAGAAGCTTCTCTTTGTAAAGAATCTGCAGTAAGCTGATTAACTGTTTGTTGTGCTGAAACACTAATTTTATTTCCGACAGGTGATTTAAGAAATGGAAGTAATTCCTCAGGTAGGGGGAACAATTTGGACCCTGGAAACGCATAATAGAGGCTGGTAAAGCATACCAGAACGATCAGCAATAATAAAAACGACCTGAAAGGGCGCATATTTTAATCAGGAATCAGCTTTTTTCTTTATTTTAAGCTTCTGCCCCACCTGTATCTTCTGTGGATCTGAAATATTATTTAAAGTCAGTACATCAGTAGTAGATACATTATCAAACTTCTTAACGATATCCCAGATAGTATCGCCATAACGTACTGTATATGTGATAAATTCGCCATCTGTCTCAAGTGAATCACTGGTACTTACAGCCTGAGTATTTGACGGAACGCTTTTCCCAAGCATAGCCTGCTTTTCAGCAAAGGACATTAAATTGATCTTAGAGAGGTATTCAGATCTTGACGGATCGACATAAATCACAAGCTTCTGCCCTATCCTTATAGTGTTACGGTAAATATTATTCCAGTACCTGATTTCTGATAAGCCCACATGGTACCATTCTGAAATAAAGCCCAGGTTATCACCATCTTTGACTGAATAAATTAGCTTTGTCTTTCCTTTAATAACAGCTGGTTGAAAAGTTGATCTTGAAGGATCAGCTATTATTGTGGTTTTATTGAGATAGACTTCGGCCTTATAGTTCCTTATAGTATCATTAAGGTCGATAAAATCACCCAGATGATTCAGGGGAAGGGTAAGTGCAAAAGGTTTACTTGAGCCAGGGATAAGTCCCGTACGATACTGAGGATTTAAAGCGCGTAGCTCTCCCACTGGTATTTTCATCACTTCCGAGATCTGCATCAGGTGAATATCCCGGTTCACCATTATTGTATCGGTGGCAACAGGAATATTAAGTGGCAAGGGCATTATATTATGCTCCGGATAATAATTTATTGCATAAGCAGCTGCAACATATTGAGGTATATAGCCCCTGGTTTCCCGTGGAAGACGATAGAATATATCCCAGTAATCTTTTTTGTTACCCGATCTTCTGACGGCCTTATTTACATTACCGGGGCCGCAGTTATAGGCTGCGATAACCAGTGTCCAGTCTTTATATATATTATAGAGATCCCTGAGATACTTGGCAGCTGCATGAGTCGATTTTACCGGGTCCCTCCTTTCATCGACAACAGAATTTATCGTCAGGCCGTAAAATCTTCCTGTACTGTACATAAACTGCCAGAGACCTGTAGCTCCGGCTTTTGACACTGCATTAACATTAAGTGCAGATTCAATAACAGCCATATATTTAAGCTCTGCAGGCAATCCATAGGAGTCAAAAATATCTTCAATCATCGGGAAATAATAATCCTTTAGTCCAAGAACAGCACTGAACTTATCTCTCTGCTTAATGGTGTAAACGTGGATATGATTTTTAATAATGCTGTTGAATGGCAGTTTGATGATCGAATTGATCTTGTTTAACCTGTCAACATATACAGCATCAGGGAATTCAATTGCCGAGGTATCATATTCAGAGATTTCAGGATTATTCTGAAGAGCCAGTTTTACATACCATGTGTTGACAAGACTATCAAGATCTGTTGATATTTTTTCCGATCCAATATCAGATTTGATAATAATAGTATCAATTTCCGTTGAGGCTCCGGCCTTTGGAATAGCCAGTAAGAATATTGTAATTAAAGTATAGATCTTCTTCATTGTGTCAGTTAAAAAGTTATTTTCAGACATAAAAACATTCCCATTTCTCCGTGCCCTGATAGAGGAAGCATGACAGGCTCAACTTTCAGTTCAAGGTCATCTTTAACATCATAATTAAACAGGCTGGCATCAACATTTGCATCAAGCACTGTAAAAAGATACCATGCTGCGATGCCAATATACGAAAGATCACGGTATTTTTTAAAATAATCGACCTGTCTTAGCATTCTGTCCTTGTACCATGAAGCATTAGAAGGAATATAAGAATCAGGATAAAGCACAGGATCATATGTTTCAGGATCAACACCCCTGATAAGTTTAAGGTAGGAATCTGTTTCTGGAATGTTATCTGTAAAATCCTGATAGGCGGTCATAAATGTATTATATTCCCGGGTATTGAATCCAATAGCATAGATAAGCCCGCCAAAACCTGCATAAACCAGCGGAACTTTCCAGTATTTCCTGTTATATATTTGTCCGAGACCCGGAAAAGATACGGCAAGCATGGTGGCTCTCATTGGTTCGGCCTTAAATACATTCTTCAGGGGTTTAGTAATAGATAACGTATCCTGCGCAATAATGTTTTGCTGAAAGCAACACAGGATTACAATGATAAGAATCGTTATTTTATGAAATGCCTTCAAAACAAATATAACCGGAATTTGCTCCCGGTACCATTAAAACGGCGCGACAAAGATAATTATTTTCAGGAGTTAAGACGATCAAATATTCCTAAAATGCGCTCCATCTCTTCGGGGTTGTCGAAAGGAATTACAATTTTCCCTTTACCCTGATCATTTATTCTGAAGTTTACTTTTGCTGAAAATATCTTATTAAGATGCTCGGAAAGCTGTTCAAAATCCTGATTCAGCTTTCTTTTTCTTTCAATTTTTTCCGGATCCTTTATCGTTTCAGCCTGAAGGTGCCTTACAAGCTCCTCTGCCTGGCGTACGGAAAGATCTCCGTCAATGATTTTATAATATACTGCTATCTGCTTTTTGGGATCTTCGATGTTTACAAGAGTGCGGGCATGCCCCATCATTAGATGCTTGTTCTTTATACCGAGCTGTATTTCAGCCGGAAGCTTAAGCAGTCGAAGGTAGTTGGCAACCGTTGATCTCTGTTTTCCAACTCTTTCGCTCAGCAGTTCCTGCGTCAGCTTACACTCTTCAATAAGTCTCTGGAAACTTATAGCTACCTCCACAGCATCAAGATCTTCACGCTGAATATTTTCCACAAGAGCCAGCTCAAGCATTGCCTGGTCGTCAGCAGTCCTGATATATGCCGGAACGTGAGACAATCCTGCAAGCCTCGCTGCCCTGAGACGCCGTTCACCTGCAATGAGCTGGAAACGGCCACCTGCTGTTTCCCTGACAGTAAGAGGCTGAACAATACCCAGTTTTTTTATTGACGCAGCAAGTTCTTCGAGCGCCTGTTGATCAAAGGTAGTCCGGGGTTGAAAAGGATTTCCATCAATCGAATCAACCGAAATATCCTGGTTTGCTTCCACTTTTCTTTCAAGTATTTCTTTTTCAACTCCATCTATCAAAGCGCCCAGTCCACGACCTAATGCATTCTTTTTTGTCATATCCGTTACTTTTTAGGTTGTATGCCAGGATGATTAAACCTGGTTAACTCTGGCCTCCTGTTTTTCCAGCACCTCTTTGGCAAGATTGAGGTAATTGACTGTACCTCTCGATTCAGCATCATACAGAATGGCAGGCTGCCCAAAGCTTGGAGCCTCTGACAATTTAACATTCCGCTGGATAATTGTATTAAAAACCATCTGCTGAAAATGCTTGTTTACCTCTTCAGCAACCTGGTTTGACAGCCTTAACCGTGAATCGAACATAGTCAGAAGAAATCCTTCAATTTCGAGCTCTTTATTCAGGTTATTCTGTATTATTTTTATAGTATTAAGAAGCTTCCCCAACCCTTCCAGCGCAAAATATTCGCACTGAACAGGTATGATAACCGACTGGGAGGCTGTAAGCGCATTAACAGTAAGCAGACCTAGCGACGGAGAACAATCTATAAGGATATAATCATAATCGTCCCTGATCATTTTAAGAATATTTTTAAGTATCTTTTCCCTTTCCGGCCGGTCAAGCATTTCAATTTCTGCACCTACCAGGTCTATATTTGAAGGCATCAGGGAAAGATTTTCGACCTCGCAACTAAGGATAGCTTCACGGGGATCTTTACTGTCGATAAGGCAATCATAAATAGTACTCCTGATCTGACGAGTGTCAACTCCAATTCCTGATGTTGCATTCGCCTGAGGATCTGCATCAACTATAAGCACTTTCTTCTCCAGTGCAGCCAGACTGGCTGCAAGGTTGATCGCTGTAGTTGTTTTGCCCACGCCACCTTTTTGATTCGCTATCGCAATAATCCTTCCCATCTGATTTCCTTAAATTTTCTAATTAATATCGAGTTTCAAATTTACTATTTAATGAACCACTGCCTCCGGAAGTAAAAGAGGTAATTGTAAACATTTTTTTTATGGTTTTCAACATCTTATTAACATGGCGTTTTACCCGATAAATTCACATCTCATTGATATATTGAAACTTATTTGTTTTATTCTGTGTGTGCAATAACAATTCTTTTTCGTTTAAAAGTATTAATTCACAGTTTTATTTACATCTTTACACAACTTAAATACCTCATGGAAATGACATTAAATCCGGTTCATAACGATTGGTATGCCATTGTGAATCCAAATGCCGGCAATGGAAAAGGAAAAAAAGACTGGGAGAGGATCTCTGGTCTTCTTGCCAGAGCAGATATTCATGTTAAACCCACATTCACCGAAAAAAAGGGTCATGCTATTGAAATAACCGGTAATGCAATCGGTTCAGGATTCAGGAGAATCCTCACAGTGGGAGGAGATGGTACGCTGAATGAGGTCATTAACGGAATTTTTAGCCGGACTGAATGTCGGCCATATGAGGTTACTATCGGGCTGATACCTGTTGGAACCGGCAACGACTGGGGCCGGATGTTCGGTATTCCTCTGATTTATGAAGGAGCCGTTGATGTAATCAAAGAGAATAAGACAATGCCTCACGACGTTGGTGTAATAAAATATTTCAACGGAACCGAAGAGGATAAAAGATATTTCATCAACATAGCAGGTCTCGGATTTGAATCTATTGTGGTGAGAAAGACCAACAAGCAAAAAGACAAGGGCAGAAGCAATAATGCTATATATTTTTTTAACCTGCTGACAAGTCTGATCTCATACAGGAACATTGAAGCTGATATAATCATTGACGGGAAAAAGAGAACCTGCAAAGTCTTTTCAATTAATGTCGGCAACGGCCGTTATTGTGGCGGCGGTATGAGACAGACTCCTGCTGCAATGCCGGATGATGGTCTGCTGGATGTAACAGTTATAAAAGAGATGGGCAGGATCGAAATAATAAAAAGTCTTAATATG
>Ga0315542_1000096_pt1 | contig 43826 bp, 30 predicted proteins | sample SalMarSW160120MG_FD_202541 | JGI IMG/M metagenome (GOLD analysis project Ga0315542, IMG submission 202541) | Salt marsh sediment microbial communities from the Plum Island Ecosystem LTER, Massachusetts, United States - Salt Marsh Sediment SW1601-20 ...
CCGACTGCCTGCACTTCCGCGGCCACGTACCTTGCCGCCCGCACAAGGAGCGCGGCGTCCATTGCCGGGACTGCCCGGAGTTCATGCTCCGGGAGGGTCGGATCCTGCTGATCAAGCTCGGCGCCGCTGGCGACGTCCTCCGCACCACGCCGCTGCTGCACCCCCTCCGGCGGGATCATCCCCGGCACACCCTGACCTGGCTCACCCGTTCTCCCGAGCTGCTGCCCTCCCTGGTGGACGATCCCCTGCGCTTCGACGCCGGCAGTGTGCTCTGGGCCCGCCGGACGCCCTTCGATCTGCTCATCAACCTGGACAAGGATCGCGAGGCCTGCGCCCTGGCCGGCGAGGTCGAGGCCCGCCGCAAGCTGGGCTTCGTGCTGGGGCCCGACGGCATCTGCCGGCCGGCCGACCAGGGTCCGGCCCGGGACAAGTTCCTGACCGGCCTGTTCGACGACGTCAACCAGGCTTGCCGCCTCTCCTACCTGCAGGAGATCTTCGCCATCTGCGGCTACGAGTTCGCCGGCGAGGAGTACGTGCTGGATCGTCCCGAACCGGCCCCGCAATTCGACCTGCCGCGGGGTCGGGCCAGCGTCGGCCTGAACACCGGCTGCGGGGGACGCTGGACCAGCCGGCTCTGGCCCGAGGAGCACTGGGCCGAGCTGGCCCGCCGCCTGCACGCGGACGGCGACGCGGTGATCCTGCTGGGCGGCCCCGCCGAGGACGCCAAGAACCGCCGGCTGGCCGCCGCCACGGGCGCCGCCTACCCGGGTCACTTCGACCTGCGCACCTTCTGCGGGCTGGTGGATCGCTGCGACCTGGTGGTCACGGCCGTGACCATGGCCATGCACATCGCCATCGGGCTGCGCAAGAAGCTGGTGCTCTTCAACAACATTTTCAATCCCTACGAGTTCGAGCTCTATGGCCGCGGCCGCATCCTGGCGCCCGAGCGGCCCTGCACCTGCTTCTTCCGACCCCGCTGCCTCCAGGAGACGTCGTGCCTGGAGACTCTGCGGCCGGAGACGGCGCACCGGGCCGTGCGCCTGCTGCTGGACGGGGCATGAAGATCGCGTTCCTGGGACCGGCTCCGCCCTTGCGCGGGGGAATCGTCACCTACATCGCCCTGCTCGTGCGCGTGCTGGAGCAGCGCGGGCACGAGATCTTCTGGGCCTCGTTCCGCAAGCAGTATCCCCGCTTTCTCTTCCCGGGCACGGAGCAGGAGGGGGAGTCGGCGGCCTGGCTGCAGCACCCGAACCTGCCGCGCTTCGTGCCCTGGTCGCCCTGGAGCTGGTGGCGGACCGCCCGCGATCTGCGGCGCGCGGGACCACGCGCCGTCGTGCTCAAGTACTGGATCCCCTTCTTTGCGCCGGGCTTCTGCGCCGTGACCTGGTTGCTGCGCCGCCGCGGGCCGATCCGCGTGATCTACATCCTGGACAACGTGATTCCCCACGAGAAGTACCCTTGCGGCCGACTGCTGACCCGCCTGGCCCTGCGGCAGGGGCACGGCTTCGTGGCCCAGTCGGAGCAGGTCCGGCGGGACCTGTTCAGCGTGCTGCCCGGGACGGATCCGGCGGCCGTGATCACCACCCCGCATCCGGTCTACGACTTCGGCGCGCCGGGACGCCCGCGCAAGAGCCAGCCGGAGGCCAGGGCCGCCCTGGGCCTGCCGGCCGACGCGCGCCTGGTGCTCTACTTCGGCTTCATCAAGCCCTACAAGGGGGTCGTCCACCTGATCGACGCGGCACCGCGGCTGCGGGAGCGCTACGGTGACGGCATCCGCATCCTGGTGGTCGGCGACATCTACGGCGAGCGCCGGCCCTACTTCGAGCGTGTCCGGGAGCGCGGGGTGAGCGACGTGCTGCAGATCTTGGACGGCTTCGTGCCGGACGAGACGGTGGAGGACTATTTCCTGGCCTGCGACCTGGTGGTCCTGCCCTACGTCTCGGCCACCCAGAGCGGCATCGTGCAGATCGCCTACAACTACAGCAAGCCGGTGGTCACCACGAACGTGGGCGGCCTGCCGGAGGTCGTCCGCGACGGCGAGACGGGCTTCGTCGTCCCGCCGGAAGATCCCGCTGCCCTGGCCGCCGCCGTCGTCCGCTTCTTCGACGAGGAGCGCGGCCAGGCCTTCGCGGCGGCGATCGCCGGCGAGCGGGCCAAGTATTCCTGGGATCGCCTGGCGGAGGCGGTCGAGCGGCTGGCCGAGGGAACGCCATGAATGCGCAGCAGGTGATGCGGAAGCTCCGGTCCGGCGGCATCGTCAGCCTCTCCAGCGCCGAGTGGGAGCGCCTGGCGCCCCGCTTCGAGGTGCTCGAAATTCACGAGACGCGGCTGGCCGGGCAGCTCCTGCTCGTACGCGGGCCGGCCGGTCTGGCCGCCGTAGAGCGCCCGGAGCGCGGCCGCCGCGTGATCCGACCCCTGGCGGACGAGACGGCGGCGCGCGCCTTCGTCAAGGATCGTCTGGAAACCTACGATCGCCTGTGGGACGGCTGCGGCTGCCGTATCGATTATCTGAGGTAGTCCCACCGCCGGAGCAGGACGGCCCGAGCCTCCGGGCTAGCGGGCGGCCCAGGGTACGGGCAGGTTCAGGCGCGCGAGCTTGGCCTCGCACTCCTGGCGCTCGCGGTTCCGCTTCAGGCCCCGGGGACCGTCGGCGAGCCAGCCGGCCGCCTCGGCCACCAGCCGGGCCTGCTGCTGCCCCTCCTCGCCGCCCCGCCCGAGGGCGGCGACGACCTCGGCCTCGATGCGCGAGAGCACGAGCGATCCACGCCGATGGTCCAGGAAAGCCTCCCACGTCAGGGGCACCCAGCGGGCCACGATCTCCTCGCCGATCACGGTGGCGTAGCTGCGGATCTCCTGCTGGGCGTGCGCGTCCATGCGCAGGGCCAGGAAATGCAGCAGGTTGTGCAGGTCGATCTTCCAGTAGGCCTCGGTGTAGGTGGATAGGGGCAGATCCTTGCGGGCCTGCTCGCGGGCGACGCCGCGCTCGAGCCGGTCCCGGTAGACGTTCCGGGCGTGGTCCTGCAGCTCTCCCTCCTGGCGGCTGATCTTCCCGCCTTGGTCCGGGGCGAGCACCCCCTCGCTGCCCTGACGGTTGCCGGCGGCCTGGAGCCGCCACGCGTCCGGTGCGGTGCGCTGGGCGGCGTCGATGGCGATGGAGTAGCGCGTGCTGTATTCGTTCACCGAGGCCGTGCGGTGCCGGATCCACTGTCGCCAGGCGTCCATGGGCACGCGCACGTGCAGCTTCAGCTCGCACATCTCGAACGGCGTGGTGTGGCGGTGGCGCATGAGGTAGCGGATCAGCCCGCGGTCGTCGCTCACCCGCTTCGTGCCCCGGCCGTAAGAGACGCGGGCCGCCTGCACCACTGCCGCGTCGTCCCCCATGTAGTCCACCACGCGCACGAAGCCGTCGTCGAGGACCGCGAAGGGGCGGCCCAGGAGGGCGTCCAGGTCGGCCACCCGGGGGCGGGACAGGGCTTCCGGAGCCGGCGTCTCGGGCTGCGGCGGCATGCTCCTCCTATCCGCCGAAGGTCCGCTGGATGGCGTCGCGGACGACCTCGTCCGCGGCGTGCCGCGGCAGCGTCACGCTCAGGCGCGGCTCGCGGATCATGGCGTTGCGGGCGGTGAATTCGGCCCCGGAATTGCGCGCCCAGGCGCGGCGGGCGATGCCGTTGTTGACGTCCCAGGCCAGCATGCCGTGCAGGCGCCGCTCGGCGTCCGCGCTGCCGTCCAGGACCAGGCCGAAGCCGCCGTTGATGACCTCGCCCCACCCGACGCCGCCGCCGTTGTGCAGGCTCACCCAGGTGGCCCCGCGGAAACCGTCGCCGATCACGTTCTGGACCGACATGTCGGCGCAGAACATGGAGCCGTCGCGGATGTTGGCGGTCTCGCGGAAGGGGCTGTCCGTGCCGGAGACGTCGTGATGATCCCGGCCCAGCACGATCGGTGCGGAGATGCGGCCCGCGCGGATGGCCTCGTTGAAGGCCCGGGCGAGGCGCCGCCGGCCCTCCTCGTCGGAGTAGAGGATGCGGGCCTGGCTGCCCACCACCAGCTGGTTCTGCTCGGCCCGGCGGACCCAGCGCAGGTTGTCCAGGTACTGCTGCCGCGTCTGGGCGGGAGCGGCGCCGGCCAGCTCCTCCAGGATTCGGGCGGCGATGGCGTCGGTCTCGCGCAAATCGGCCGGATCCCCGCTGGTGCAGACCCAGCGGAAGGGCCCGAACCCGTAGTCGAAGCAGATGGGCCCCATGATGTCCTCGACGTAGGACGGGTAGCGGAAGCGGCCGTCGGGCAGCAGGACGTCGGCGCCGGCGCGGCTGGCCTCCAGCAGGAAGGCGTTGCCGTAGTCCCAGAAGCGCATCCCGCCCGCGGTCACGCGGTTGATGGCCGCGACCTGGCGGCGCAGCGAGTCGTGGACCCGCTCCTTGAAGCCCGCCGGATCCGCCACCAACATGCGGTTGGCCTCCTCCAGGGAAAGCCCCGCCGGGTAGTAGCCGCCGGTGTAGGGGATGTGCAGGCTGGTCTGGTCGCTGCCCAGGTCGACGGGCAGGCCGGTCTGCGCCAGCTTCTCCCACAGGTCCACCACGTTGCCCGCGAAACCCAGCGAGACGGCCTGTCGCTGGCGGCGCGCCTGCTCGATGCGGGCCAGCAGGCGCTCCAGATCCGTCTCGACCTCGTCCAGCCAGCCCTGGCCGTGGCGCTTGTGCACGGCGGCCGGATTGACCTCGGCGATGACGCCCACAGCCCCGGCGATCACCGAGGCCTTGGCCTGGGCGCCGCTCATGCCCCCGAGCCCGGACGTCACGAACACCTTGCCCGCCAGCCCTTCGTCACCCTCGCAGCCGAGGTAGAGCCGACCGGCACCCAGGATCGTGATGGCCGTGCCGTGGACGATCCCCTGGGGCCCGATGTACATGTAGCTGCCGGCCGTCATCTGGCCATAGCTGGTCACGCCCAGAGCGGCCAGCCGGATGTAATCCTCGCCGCTGCTGTGGTTGGGAACGACCATGCCGTTGGTCACCACCACGCGCGGCGCATCCGCGTGGGAGGGGAACAGGCCGAGCGGATGGCCCGAGTACATGACGAGGGTCTGCTCCTCGGTCATCTCGGAGAGGTACTGCATGGCCAGCAGGTACTGGGCCCAGTTCTGGAAGACCGTACCGTTGCCGCCGTAGGTGATCAGCTCGTGCGGATGCTGGGCGACGGCCGGATCCAGGTTGTTCTGGATCATCAGCATGATCGCCGCCGCCTGGCGGCAGCGCGCGGGGTAATGGTCGATCGGGCGCGCGTACATGTGGTAGGTCGGGCGGAAGCGGCGCATGTAGATGCGGCCGTCCTTCTTCAGCTCCGCCGCGAACTCCCGCGCCAGCTCCGCGTGCAGGCGGCGCGGGAAGTAGCGCAGGGCGTTGTGCAGGGCCAGCTCCCGCTCGGCCGGGCTCAGGTTCAGCGGACGGGATGGTGCGTGGCTGACGCCCGGTTCCTCGGACGGCGGCGGCGGCAGCACCTCGGGAATCCCCCGGCGAATCTGCTCCCGGAACTCCTCGAGCGTCGGATCCTGGTCGTGGCTCGCGGACATGGTCGGCCTCCTGGTGGCGGCGGGGGCGGCGATGGCCAACAATAGCACCTGCCGCGGACCTCGCCAGGCCCAAAATCCCGTGCCGCGGGCGCGGGCCGCCGCGCGATGCGCAAATTGCCCTTTTCCCGGTGCGCCACGGTCCGCTATGTTGAGGGTTGCAGTCCCGGGCGGAAGCGGAGCGGGCAATCCCGGCGGCACCGCCGGGAGCGAAAGTCCAGCGGCAGGATGACGGCGTCGGGTCCGGAGGGCACCCGCGGCCCGTACGTCGACGTGAAGCCTGCGGATCCACAGGAGGGGGGAGCACATGTCGCAACTGGTCGACCGCATGTTGCGGGCCGCGAAGCTGGAAGCGCAGCTCTACGAGGAAGTCGAGGCCGATCCGAAGGCCTTCGGTCAGGCCATGCTGGTGGTCGTGATCTCCAGCGTGGCCGCCGGCCTCGGGAGCTTGTTCGCGGGAGGGTTCAGCGGTCTGCTGGGAGGGATGGTGATGGCCCTGGCGGGCTGGTTCATCTGGTCCTTCGTGGTCTTCATCATCGGCACGCGCTTCCTGCCGGAGCCGCAGACGGAGGCCGACTACGGCCAGCTGCTGCGGACCATCGGCTTCAGCTCCGCGCCCGGCGTGCTGCGCGTGTTCGGATTCCTGGGCATCCTGGGCCAGCTGATCAACTTCCTGGCCGGGCTCTGGATGCTGGCGGCGATGGTCGTGGCCACCCGGCAGGCCCTGGACTACACGGGCACGGGCCGGGCGGTCGCGGTCTGTCTGCTCGGGTTCGTCGCCTATCTCATCGTGTTCCTGCTGCTGGGAAGCCTCGTCGTCGCCGGCAGCCGGCTCTTCTGAGGCGCGAGACCGCCCTCCACCCACGCTGCGCGGGAGCCGCAGCGTTCCGGCCACCAGTGAAAGGACAACCCATGATGCACCGCTGCTACCTCCTGGGGTTCCTCGTCCTGCTGCTCGCCGGCGGCCCCGCCGCCGCACGCAAGCCCGACAAACCCATCTACAAGCCGGCCTATCGCTATCCGGTGCTGGAAGAGATCGAGAAGGCACGCGATGCGGCCCAGGCGGTCCGGGACTCGCTGCAGGCGCTGGTGGATCAGCGGTACGCCGACGAGGCGGAGCGCGCCGAGGCCGAGGAACGCAGCCTGCGCCTGGACTGGTCCGGCATCGCCAGGCCTTCCTCTCCCGCGGACTTCCCGTCCCTCTGGCATTTCCCCCCCCTGCCGCAGTACAACACGGGCACCTGCTGGGCCTTCTGCTCCACCTCCTTTCTCGAGTCCGAGGTCCAGCGGCAGACCGGTCGCGAGATCAAGCTCTCGGAGATGTGGACCGTCTACTGGGAGTACGTGGAGCGGGCCCGCCGCTTCGTGCGGGAGTACGGGCATTCCGCGGTCGCGGAGGGCTCCCAGGACCACGGCACGCTCGAGATCTATCGCCGGTACGGTGCGGTGCCGGCCGCCGTCTACGCCGGCTGCCCGCAGCCGGATGGACGCTACGACCACACGCCGCTGGTTCACGAGGTGCAGAGCTATCTCAACTGGATGAAGGAGAACCGCTTCTGGGACGAGGAGACGGCCGTGGCCGAGGTGCGGAACATCCTGGACCGCTACCTCGGACCGCCTCCCGAGACCTTCGCTTTCGAGGGACGCACCTACACGCCGGTCCGGTTCCTGCAGGAAGTGCTGCAGCTGGATCCCGATCAGTACGAGAACGTCGTCTCGACCCTCAAGGAACCCTTCGGCCAGTTCATCCTGCTGGACGTGCCGGACAACTGGCGGCGCAAGGCCGACTACCTGAACCTGCCGCTCGATGTCTTCTACCGGATCATCAAGGAGTCGCTGGGCGCCGGTTACACGGTGTCCCTGGGCATCGACGTCAGCGAGCCCGGCCTGGACGGCATGGAGGATGCCGCGGTCATCCCGAGCTGGGACATTCCGCACGAGGCCGTCGACCAGGCCGCCCGCGAGTTCCGCATCGCCAGCGGACAGACCACCGACGACCACGGGGTCCACGCGGTGGGTTTCCTGCATGCGGGGGATCGCGACTGGTTCCTGATCAAGGACAGCAACCGCAGCTCGCGACTGGGACGTTTCAAGGGCTACTACTTCTACGCTGGGGACTACATCAAGCTGAAGTCGCTGTCCTTCATGGTCCACAAGGATCGTCTGGCGGGGTACCTGCCCGGGAGCTAGGGACCGGCGCCGGGAGGGGGTCAGGGGTTCATCCGCAACCCGAAGTGCTCGCCCAGGACCCACTGGATGGCGGGGCTGATGTGGGCGTGGTCGAAGCGATAGGGATCGAAGCCCCAGACCACGTCGGCCTTGTTCTGGGGCTGTGAACCCTCCAGCTTGTGCGAGTAGAATCCCACGGTCTTGCCCGTGATCGCGGTCCGGCCCTCCGCGAAGTCCACCCCGTAGGTACCGCACTGCCGGAGCACCTGGGACCAGGATCCCAGCACCGAGAGTGGCCAGTCCGGATCGCCGGCGGCCTGATGGAGATCGTCCACCCAGTCGAAGCGTGTGTAAGCCCGGAACATGGGCTCCAGGCACGGCCGGTCGCCGCACTGCTGGACGCGCCAGTAGTTGGGCCGGCTCGTGATGTTGGCGTCGTAGAACTCGTCGTCTCCCCAGCGCCAGGTCTGCAGATGGTCCCGGTAGTCGGGATCCAGATCCTGCCAGTCGATGGCGGCCTCCGTGAAGATGGTGTCGGGGATGACGTCGCCCTCCGGCATGTGGGCGGACTTGAACGCGGGATCCAGCACGAGGGCCTTCAGGCCCACGCACCTCGGATCGCGCGCGCCCGTGCCGATGCCGTCCGCCCCCTCGACGCCATAGATGCGGTACTTCGGGCTGGTATGGTCCAGGACCGACACGCCCATGGCGCTGTAGGGATAGCGCTGCGTACCGCGCAGGACCGTCGAGCCGTCCTCGAGGGTGTCGTTCCCGAAACCGATGTAGTAGCTGATGACCCACCAGTTCCCGATCTGCATGGTCTCCTCGAGGGAATCGAAGACCCAGGGCATCATCCAGTTCTTGTGCTCGACGAACTCGTTGAGAGCGCGCGAACCGGCCAGGAAGACGTCGCCCACGTTTTCCTGATAGGCCTGCAGCCAGTTGTACGGTTGCTCGCCTTCGGGGTTGGGTTTGAAGGTGTCCCAGATGAAGTTCTCGATGACGTAGCGCGTCGTCCACAGGATCACGTTGTAGTCGATGAGGTCCCGGTAGGTGAGGGATCGGCTCTCGAGATCGACCACGTCCCCGGTGGGGCTGAAGTTCGCGACGCCGCCCGCCCCGGCCAGCACTTCGCTCCAGAAGGCGTCGCGATAGACGTCGTTGTCCAGCGCGCGGCCGCCGATGCCGGACCAGGTGTTGCTGGACTGATCGGAAACGTTGTCCACCAGCAGGAGCGGCCTCCGCTGGTCAGGATCGGGAACGGGGGCGATCTCGAGGATCCAGGTGAAACGGGACAGCTGACCGGCGTTGTCCCAGGCCTGCACGGTCAGGGTGTGCGTGCCCGAGCCAAAGGAAATGGGAATCGAATGGCGATGCTGGGACGAGATGCCGGGCTGGATGGCCCAGTGCTGATCGCTCTCATCGTTGGGATCGGCAAGATCCCAACCATAGCGGTAGGCCGTGATCAGGCCGTTGTAGTCGTCCGCCGAGGCGACCCACTCGAACTGCACGCTACGACCCTGCGGGATGTCGGTCCTGGTCCGGGAGTTCACACCGGTGGCCTGATGCCTGCCGAGGGACTGCTCCCGCACGGACAGCACGGGAGTGAAGCCTTCCGAGATGAAGACGTTGTGGACCGTACGGGCATAGGTGCGGTCGAGGCTCACCGCGCCGGCGGTGTCCTCCGCCTGGATGGCGAACAGGTAGATGATCTGCCTTCCATCGACATCCTGCGAGGGCAGACGATCGAAGCGGACGACGCGATTGGCCGGATCGTCGGCGTACGGGACCCAGCCGCTCCAGGCGGAATCGGAGAAGCTGACGAGCTGGTCCACGACGGAGTCGAACTCGTACTTGGTGCGGACGTAGTGATCGTTCAGCCAGGCGGGCTTCAGCAGGTAGCGGATCTTCGCCGGATTTCCCAGATCGAAGTCGGGGTCGCTGCCGGTGTATCCGAAGACCAGACTCGGCGGCCCCGCCTGCGCGTCCAGGTAGTTGGCCAGACGAGCCGGCCGATCGATGCGGATCCGGGGCAGGATCGTGGTCGCCGTGAAGCTGACCAGGGCCGGCGTGGGATCGATGCCTCCTTCCCGGTCGACGGCCCGCACGAACATGGTGTGGTACTGATAGGCGCGCTGGTAGTAGGGATCGAGCGCATTGTCGGGCGGGAACCCGTTGATATCGGCGCTCACGATGAGGGTGGTGTCGGTGTTGGTGGTGAAGTGCCAGGGATGCAGCAGACTTCCGGTGGCCGGATCGCTGGTGAGAGTGTCCCCGATGCTGATGCCGTCGGGCCCGTTGTCGCTCATCTTCCACTGGAAGCCCCTGATGGCGCCGTCGGGATCGTAGGCATCCCAGTGGAATGTCATGACGAAGCTGGACTCCAATGGGGCCGGTGTCTCGGCGGTGATGAAGGTGTTGGGCAAGGCGTTGGGGACCACTGCGCCTTCCAGCTCCGTGCTGGGAGAGCAGGAAGTCAACAGTACAGCTCCGGGCAGCAGGAAGACCACGCCCAGACCGGTGAGAAACGTGGATCGCAACGGCGCATGACCTCCGGGCAAAGGCGCTCCGTTGAAGATACGATTTCAGGGCCCCGGGCACAAATCGCTGACTCGCCCGCTTTCAGGGCCTCATCAGTAGACCGAAATGCTCGCCCAGTATCCAGCGGATGGCCCGGGCGGTCTGCTGATTGTCGAAGCGGTAAGGATCGAAACCCCAGACCACGTCCGCCGGTCGGCCCGGCCACGCATCGTCCAGCTTGTGGGAGAAGAATCCCACCGTCTTGCCGGTGATGGCGGTGCGGCTCCCCAGCTGCACGGCGTAGGCGCCGCAGCGGTCGATCACCTCGCTCCAGGGGTACAGGAGCGAGAGGGGCCAGTCGGGATCCCCTGCCTGCGCGCGGAGATCGTCCACCCAGTCGAAGCGGGTGTAGGCGCGGAACATCGGCTCCAGGCACGGCTGGTCACCGCACATCTGGACTTGCCAATAGTCCGGGCGGCTCGTGATGTTGGCGTTGTAGAACTCGTCGTTTCCCCACTGCCAGTCCCCCAGATGATCACGGTAGTCGGCGTTGCGGTCGCGCCAGTCGATGCGCGCATCGGTGAAGATGGTGTCGGGGAAGACGCCCCCCTCGGGGAGATGACTCGCCTTGAACGCCGGATCCAGCACCAGGGCCTTCACTCCCACACAGTTCGAGTCACGAGCCTGGTCGCCGGTGCCGCTGGAGTTGCTGATGCCGTAAATCTGGTACTGCGGAGTGGCGTGATCCAGGACCGAGACGCCCATGGCCCTGTAAGGGTAGCGCATGGTCCCGCGCAAGGCGGTTGTGCCGTCCGCCTGCAGGTAGACGCCGAAACCGATGGAATAGCGTGGATCCCACCAATTGGGGCCCTGAAACGACTCCTCGAGGGAATCGAAAACCCAGGGCAGCATCCAGTTCTTTTCCTCGACGAACTGCCGCAGGGCGTGCGCGCCGGCGAGGAACACGTTCCCGATCAACTGCTGGTAGGTGTACAGCCAGTTGTAGGGCTGTGTCCCGTTGGTAGCGGGCTTGAAGTTGTTCCAGATGAGATTGTCCTGGGCGTGGCGGGTCGTCCAGAGGACGGTGCGGTAGTTCACCAGGTTGCGGAAGGTCAGCAGATCGGTCTCGCCGTCGATGACGTCCTCGGTCGCTGAAAAGCCGAGAACTCCCCTGCTGCCGCCAAGCGTATCGTTCCAGAAGGCATCGCGGTAGCTGTCCATGTCCACGGGACTGCCGAACTCGTCCCGCCATCTCCCGCTCAGGCGGTCGCGGACGTCGTCCACCAGCAACAGGGGGCGCTGCTGCGAAGGATCCGGTACGGGGACGACGTTGAGGACCCAGGCGAAGCGCGTCAGCTGCTCGGTGTCGTCCCAGGCCTGGACGGTGAAGGTATGGGTGCCGGCGGCGATCGTCCGGGCGTCCGCACTGCGATGCTGTGGCGTGTTGCCGGGGCTGATGGCCCAGCCGGGATCGTCGGGGTCCTCCAGATCGACGAGGTCCCAGCCGTAGCGATAGGCGGTGATGACGCCGGCGTAGTCGTCGGCGGTGGCCACCCAGTAGAACCGGACGCTCTGGCCCGGAATGATGTCGTGGGTGGTCCGGGAATTGACGCCGTGGACCGTCCGTGTTCCCAGCGTGTTCTCGCGCACGGTGAGCGTGGGCGTGAAACTCGCCGATATGTAGACGTTGTGCACTGTCTCGGCGTAGGTGCGGTCGATGCTCACCGCGCCCGCCGTGTCCCGGGCCTGGATGGCGAACAGGTAGAGGATCTGCCGGCCCTCCGCGTCCAGTCGGGCCTGGGGGGGGAAGCGGACGAACCGCCGGTCCGGATCGTCGGCGTAGGGTTGCCAGTCGCTCCAACCGGGATCGGCGAAGTCGATGAGCTGCTCCGCCAGGGAGTCGAACTCGTACTTGGTGCGGACGTAGTGGTCGCCCAGCCAAGCCGGCTTCAGCAGAAAGCGGACCTGGGTCGGCTGGTTCGTCGCGAAATCGGGATCCGAACCCGTGTAGCCGAAGAAGGGGGAGACCGGCATGCCCTGGGCATCCAGGTAATCGGACAGCCGCACCGGCCGGTCGATGCGGATGCGCGGCAGCAGCGTCGTGGAGGTGAAGCTGACGAAGGCGGGGGAGGGATCGATGCCCCCTTCCTCGTCGACGGCCCGCACGAGGAACGTGTGCGGCTGGAACGCCCGCTGGTAAGCGGGATCGAGATCGGCATCGAGGGGATAGCCACCGATGTCCGCGCTCATCACGAGGACCGTGTCGTTGCCCGCGGTCTCGATCCAGGGATGCAGGATCTCCCCGGTGGCGGGATCGATGGTGAGCGTGTCGGCCACGCCGATACCGTCGGGACCGTTGTCGCTCAGCTTCCACTGGAAGCCCTTGATCCTGCCGTCGGGATCGTGGCCGTCCCAGTGGAAGCTCATGAGGAAGCTGGCTTCCAGCGGATCCGGCGTCTCGGCCGTCAGAAAGGTGTTGGGCAGCGCGTTGGGCATCTCGGCGCCTCCCAGCTCGTCGGAAGTCGAACAGGAGGCGATCAGGGCAGCAGCAATCGCGAGCACGAGGACCGCGATGACGGTGGACGAGATGAGTCTGCTCAGCGGTGGACCTCCTCGTGGCAGCGCCTCGCTAATGATATGTCCTGGTGCTCCGCCGCACAACGAGCCGCGCGCGATCCCCGGGCAGGGAGGACGTCACCTGCTACGGCAAAGGTGGAGATGGGTTGCGCGAGGGATCAGCGGATGACCACGAACTTGCCGAGGAAATCCTCGAAACGCTCGTCCGCGGACTGCACCGCGTACAAATAGATGCCGCTCGTCACCTGCTGCCCGTTGCGGCTCACCAGATTCCAGCGCAGCTGCCCATCCCCGTCCCGGCCGTCGTGGTGCAATTCGACCACCAGGTCTCCATCGAGGGTGAAGATGCTGATCTTGTTCCGGGCGCGGGGCAGGTTGGCGAACATGATCCGCAGGCCGGTCGGATCCTCGCTGTTGGGATGCAGGGGCTGGAACTCCTCCAGGGCCGCCCTGGTCGCGGGATTGGGATAGACGAAGATGTTGGCCCCCTTGCGGTCCCGCTCCTCGGGGGTCTGGGCCTGAAAGCACGGCACGGCATCCGCGAAGGAAGAGCTGGGGTCGCCACCGAGGCCGCCGCCGTTCGGGGTGGGCGCCCCGTGCCGGAAGTCCAGGCGGTGATCGGTGGCCGTGACGGAGTAGAAGTGGAGGAAGCCGTTGTGGACCGTCCGATCCACGTACTCATAGAAGTGGGTGGCGTGCTTGCCGACGACGCCGTGCGCCGGGTTCTCCGGCCGCTCCACGACCGCGAAGAAGGTGTCCAGCTGGGCGGGGTAGCCCTCCCAGGGCAGCAGCTCCACCAGCTCCGGTATCGGCTCCCCGTGGCCGTCCCGCAGGGCCGGGCGGCGGTTCCAGCGACCCGTGCTGTCGCCCTGGACCACGGCCTGCATGGCCCCGGCCAGCCCCGCGAAACGGGGGTCGTCCAGACAGGTGGGGCGGTAGGCGATCGCGTCGAGGCCCGTGTTGTAACCGAGAGGGAGCGTGTCCCGGACCACCGTCCCGTCCTGCAGGACCCTCTCCTGGAGGTAAGTGTTGACGAGATCGAACTCGGCCAGCAGGCGCCAGAGGTCGCTGGCGGGGCCGTTGTTCAGCGAACTGCCGAAGGGCCGGTCCCACTTGTCGGCCCGCCAGATGCGGTACGATTCGAAATCGACCACGTTGAGACGGACGTCCTTGGTGATCTCGCTGATATCGTCCCAGTAGACGTGGACCGCATTGTTCGCGGACCACAGCCGCATGCCGGGCGAGGGGGGCGCCATGCCGACCAGCCAGTGGATCGGGCTCTCCGCCCCGCAGATGCCGGTGCAACCTTGCCGGGCCTCGCAGGGGATGTTGGTGTTGTTGCAGTCCCAGTAGCTCTCGAAGTAACGGTTGTCGCGCGTGCAGAGATCCGGAGCGCGACGGTCGCACTCCTCGCAGTTGTCGAAGTTCACCCAGAGGCAGTGCAGGTCGGGACCGTAGGCCTCCAGATCCTCCTCCTCGATGAAGTCCAGCGGCATGTCCTGGCTCACGCAGGACAGGTCCATGAAATCCGCCACGCTCTCGTAGAGGGTGCTCCGGCGCGTCTGGGGATTGATGGGCCACCATTCGAGACAGGTGAAGGTCTCGCGGCCGCCGACGCCGGTCTCGGGATCCTCGTCCAGATCCCAGTAGCTGCCGTCGTAGGTCCGGACGGCTTCGGCGCAGTTCTGCAGCAGGCCCTGCAGCCCCTCGCCGACCACCATGGCGGCCTGGAAGGTGACCGTTTGCTGCGGCGCCAGCGCCGTCACCGGGCCGGCGGAGATCAGGAAGCGGAAATCGCTCTCCCGCCCGGGCTGGGGGCTGGCATCGTACTCGTCGCTGCTGAGCAGGGTGTAGCGCTCCTCGTCGTTGCTGGGATCGCCCCCCTGCTCGAAGGGGGCGCGACCCGTGAAGGTCTGGAACGAGCGGATCCGGCTCAGCGCGGAGCCGGGAGCCCCCAGGAAGAGGATGCCGAAGTAGCCGGGAGCGCGATCCCCTTCGGCCCAGTCGTACATGTAGCCCACCGACACGGGCACGAAGCTGCCGTCGGAGGCCCGGATCAACCCTTCCCAGTAGCCGGCCAGATCGTCCTCGGCCGCGCTGTCGTTGCCCCGGCGGCCGATGTCGCAGTCGGCGAAGAAGCCCAGGTAGACGCTGTTGAGGTCCACGACCCCGATGTTGGTGATGCGGAACTCGAAGCCGACGAAGTCGTTGACGTCGTCACCCTCCCAGGCGTAGGAAGACATGACGACCTTCAGGTTCAGCGGGACGTGGTCGGGCCAGATCTCCTGAGCCAGTCGCGTGTTGTCGTACATCGTGCAGACCATCATCTGGTTGCCGATCTGCCCGAAATCCTCGTCGACGAGGCCGTCGTCGTCGTCGTCGTAGCCGTTCAGGGTCTCCTCGTCGATCCGGCCGTCCTCGTCGTCGTCGGCGCCGGTCTCCGGCAGGCGACGGCCGCGCGCGTCCGCATTGCCGGGGGGCCGCAGGATCATCCCGTTGGCGGCCTCGTAGATCGTGTCCTCCAGGCTGTTCAGGGGGCGGAACTCCGTGTCGAACTGTCCGGTGGACACGAGCTTGTCGCCGAGGGCGACCCCGCCGACCCACAGGCCGGCGCCCCACAGGTACTCCCAGCCCGTACCGCCGGGCCACTGTGCGGACGGGGCGTCGGAGTAGGTGGTGACCAACGAGTACTGGGATCCGATCAGCCCCCAGTTGGTGATGTTGATGTGCAGATCGCCGGCGTTCATCACGTAGGAGCCGTCGACCACGTGCACCCCGTCCGCCGCGCCGCGCCAGGTGTCGAGCTGCGGCAGGGGATCGATGCGCGCGCGAGCGGTTCCCCCGGCCCCGGAAAAGACCGACCAGGTCAGGCCGGCGAACGCGAGCCACCGGTACGATCGGTGGTGGCTGTGGTCGTGGCTTCTGGGCAACGTCTCCTCCCGGGGAACCAGGGCCCCGCGCCGGCGCGAGCCGCGGGCCGTCATCCGTGTCACGGCCGCATGGTCAATCCGAAGTACTCCCCCAGAACCCAGTGAATGGCCTGCCGAACGGGCTCATGAGCGAAGCGGTAAGGATCGAAGCCCCAGACCACGTCCCCCCGGCGATTGGGCTTGTTCTCCTCGAGCCGGTGGCTGATGAACGCGAGGCTCTGCCCCTCCACGAGCGTGCGGCCGCTGATGGGACTGATGGCCGCGTGGCCGCAGATGCTCTGCAGATCGTTGGGACCGGGAAACAGCGAGCGGGGCCAGTCCGTCTTGCCCGCGGCCTGCTGCAGGTCGCTGACCCAGTCGTAGCGCGGGTAGGCCCGGAACATGGTCTCGAGGCAGGGCTCCTCGTCGCAGACGGCCGGTTGCCAGGCGGTGGTGCGCGGCGAGATGTTGCCGTCGTAGAACTCGTCGTTCCCCCAGACCCAGGGCTGCAGGCGGTTCCGGTAGTCGGGATCCTCGTCCCGCCAGTCGATGACGCGGTCGGTGTAGATGGTGTCCGGGACGGCGAGGCCCTCGGGCATGTACCGCGAGCGGAACGTCGGATCCAGGACCAGGGCCTTCACCCCCACACAGGCCGAGGAGCGCCGCTGCTGCTGGCTGTACTGGGGGAGGGCGTAGATGGGATACTTGGGCGACGTGTGATCGAGGACCGTGACGCCCAGGCCGCGGAATGGATAGCGCTGGGGGCCGCGGAGCTGGCGTGTGCCGTCGGGCAGAACCTCCTGGCCGAAGCCGATATCGAAGCTGCCGAAGTCGGTGCTCTGGTACGTTTCCTCGCTGGTCGTGAAGATCCAGGGGATCATCCAGCGCTTCTCCTCCAGGAACTCGTTGAGCAGCCGGGAGCCCACGAGGAAGACGTTGCCGACGGATTCCTGGTAGCTGGTCAGCCAGATGAAACGGCTGCTGCCGTCCTCCAGCGGCTTGAAGGTCCTCCAGACGAAACTGCCGGTGCTGTAGCGCGAGGTCCAGAGCAAGGTCCTGTAGCTCACGACGTCACGGTAGCGCAGGCTGCTGGTCTCGGTGTCGAGGATGTCCTGACCCGGGTTGAAACCCTGCACGCCGCCGGGGCCGTCGAGGGTGCCCAGCCAGAAATTGTCGCGGTAGAGATCGTTGTCCAGGGGCACGACACCGTCCGCCGCGGTCCAGGCGTTGCTCATCTGGTCGTTCACGTTGTCCACCAGCAGGAGCGGCGACTGGACGGCGGGCTCGGGCACGGGTACGACCTCCAGCAGCCAGACGAACCGCGTCAGCTGGTTGGAATCGTCCCAGGCCTGGATGGTCAGGGAATGGCTGCCCGAGCTGAAGGAGACGCTCGGCGTCTGACGATGCTGGGGAGTGTTGCCAGGTTGCACGGCCCAGTTGGGGTCGCTCTCGTCATCCGGATCGGCCAGGTCCCAGCCGAACCGGTAGCTCGTCACGTGGCCCGCGTAGTCGTCGGCCGTGGCGACCCAGGTGAACTGCAGGACCTGACCGGATGTGATGTCGATGCGCGTGCTCGAGTTCTGTCCGGTGGCCGATCGCTGTCCCAGGTGGGACTCGCGCATGGTCAGCTGTGGGGTCATGCCGCGCGAGATGAAGACGTTCTGGACGTTCCGCGCGTAGATCCGGTCGACGCTGACGGCCCCCGCGGTGTCCTGGGCCTGGATGGCGAACAGGTAGGTGATCTGGCGCCCTTCGGTATCCTCCGCCGGCAGCTGCTCGTAGGTGACGAACCGCTTGTCGGGGTCCAGCGGATAGGGCCGCCAGCCGCTCCAGAGGGAGTCGGAGAAGACCACCAGATCGTCCACTAGGTGATCGAACTCGTAACGAGTACGGATGTAGTGATCGAGGTGCCAGGCCGTCTTGAGGAGGAAACGCACCTTCGTGGGAGCGCCGTAATCGAAGTCCGAATCGCCCCCGGTGTAGCCCAGCACGAGCGTGGGCGGGGCCGCCTGAGCATCCCGGTAGGCCCGCAGGCGCTCCGGCCTGTCAACGGCCACGCGCGGACAGATGGTCGTGGCCGTGAAGCTGACGAAGGCGGGGGTGTCGTCGACGGCGCCCGCCGCGTCCACCGCACGCACGAAGAACGTGTGCGTTTGCCACGAGCGCTGGTCGGGCGCGGAGAGGCCCGCATCCTCCGGGTAGCCGGCCAGGTCGGCGCTCACGATGAGCGTGGTGTCGCTTCCGGCGGTGAAGCGCCAGGGATTGAGGATGGCGCCGGTGGCGGGGTCGCAGGTCAGGGTGTCGTGAACGCTGATACCGTCGGTGCCGTTGTGGCTCAGCTTCCACTGAAAGCCGGCCACCTGGCCGTCCGGATCGCTCCCGTACCAGTAGAAGTGCACGATGAACCCGGATTCCAGCAGCGAAGGATGCTCGCCGCTGATGTAGGTGTTGGGATAGGCGTTGGGGATCTCCGTGCCACCCAGCGGCGGCTCGGGCGGACAGCCGGTCACTCCCAGGGCCAGGATGACCAGACCAAGAGCCGAGAACACCCGCGTTATCCATGATCCCACTGATCTGCCTCTCCTCACCGCTCCGCTTCCCGTTCAGACCTTGCGCCCGTCGTTTCCGTCGAGGCGAGACGGATGATGGCGCGGAATGCCCGGCCCGGCCCGGGGCGACGGCGCGAAGTCTGGTCCTTGATGCAGGAAGAAACGCATCATGGAGGGGTGAACATGGGGTGCCCTCTCGGATGAAGAAACAACCGTCGTCCGGCGAGGTCAAGAGCCAGCGGTCCGGCGGCGCTGGCGACCATGACTACCTGTCCGCCTCTCGCCCCAGCGGCTCCTCCTCGCGCTGCAGCGTGATGCCGCGGCGGTCGAGCTCGGCGATGAAACGCCGGGCCGGCACCACGAGCTCCTGGGGCCGCGCTCCCGGCCCCGTGATCTCGCCGCCGGCCAGCATGGTGGCGATGATGGCCGCCGGGAATCCCGTGGTGCGCATCATGGAGGAGATGCCGTGCACGTGGTCGAAGGTGTCGACAATGCGCAGGGCACGGCGACAGAGCCGTCCCTCGGCCGTGCCCATGGCCTCGATCAGCACCAGGGTCGCGTCCTCGTCCGGGAAGGAAAGGGCCTTCTCCAGCACGAGACCCAGGAATTCCCGGGGGGCGAACTCGCCATCGCGCAGCCGGACGGGCTCCTCGGCGCAGAGTCCGAGCTCGAGCAGCAACCGGAACTTGTCGCAGTGTCCCCGGTAGCGGATGGTCTTGTAGTCCAGGTTGTGGACCCGGCCCCGGAGGGTCTGCGGCAGGGTGGAAATACCGCCGGAAGTCTGGAAGGCCTCGAGTTCACCCCAGGGTTCCGGAAAGCGGACCGTTTCCAGCTCGCTCAGCCCCGGCACGGTTCGCAGCTCCCCGTCGCGGATGACCAGGCAGGGCTCGACGTACTCGTTGATCAGGCCCTGCACCGCGAAGAGCAGCATGTAGTTCAGAGGCGGGCGGGGATGGCGGGGCAGCCCGCCCACCCGGATGCGCAGATCCTGCACCTCCTCGAAGGTACCGTGCAGATCATGGGCCAGGATGCCGGCCATGCCCGGCGCCAGCCCGCAATCGGGGATGACCGTCACCCCCTGGGCGCGAGCCTGCGCGTCGAGGGACAGCTCCCTGGCCACCACGTCATTGTTCCCGCCCAGGTCCAGGAAATGCGACCGCTGCTCCACGGCCAGGCGGGCCAGGGGGGCGTTGAACCAGTAGTTGACCGCGCTGATCACCACGTCCGCCCCGGCCATCAGGGGGGCCAGGGCCCGGCTGTCGGTGACGTCGCCGATCATGGTGGCCAGGCGGGGGTCGCTCTCGAGACGGGCACGCAGCCGCTCCAGGGAGGCCGCGTCCCGATCGACGACGGTCAGGCAGGTCGTGCCCGCGGCATGCCGCAGCAGGTCGAAGGCGATGGCCGTGCCCTGCAAGCCAGCGCCCAGCAGCAGGTAGTTCATGGGCGACCTCCGCGGGGGGATCCTGGTGTCGGAGCAGACGATGCCCCGGCATGGTACAACGCCGCCGCCGTCAATGCAAAGAGAGTGTCCACATGGCCCTGCGGCCGCCGGGGAGCGGGAGTGCAGCACAGAGACTTTGACCTGGGGCGGAGCTGCGGCTAATATCGGCCCGGTCGCGACGCTCGCGGCTCCCCTTCGGGACTTTCGGCAAAGGAGCCATGATGGAAGGCAAGGTCCTGCAGAAGAACCTGCTCGAGCTGATCCGGCGCACATCGTCCGAGCTTCCCCTGGACGTCATCCGCACCCTGGAGAAGGGCTACCGCAGGGAGCAGAAGGGCTCGACCGCCAAGTACGCTCTGAAGGTGATCCTGGACAACATCAAGCTGGCCAAGGAAAAGTCCCAGCCTCTCTGCCAGGACACCGGCACGATCATCTGCTATGCGGAACTGCCGTCGTGGCTGGACGAGCTCGCCTTCAAGCGGGCCTACGAGCAAGCCGTCGCCGAGGCCACCGCGGTGGGCTACCTGCGGCAGAACTCGGTCGATTCCCTCACGGGCAAGAACTCCGGCAACAACCTGGGACCGGGCAGCCCCTCCTATCACCTGAGCGCCAGCCGGCAGCGGTCGTTGACCGTCCGCATGATGCTCAAGGGGGGCGGGTGCGAGAACATGGGGGTGCAGTACAGCCTGCCCGACAGCCGCATCGGCGCCGGACGCGATCTGGAAGGAGTCCGGCGCTGCCTGCTCGACGCCGTGTACCAGGCGCAGGGCAAGGGTTGCGGCCCCGGTATCCTGGGTGTCTGCATCGGCGGCGACCGCGGCTCCGGCTACGCGGCCTCCAAGGAGGAGTTCTTCCGGACGCTGGACGATCGCAACCCGGATCCGCGCCTCGCCCGTCTGGAGAGCCGCATCCTGCGGGAGGGCAACGGCCTCGGCATCGGCCCCATGGGCTTCGGCGGCGCGACCACCCTGCTCGGGGTGAAGGTGACGCATCGCAACCGCCTGCCGGCCTCCTTCTTCGTCTCCGTCTCCTACATGTGCTGGGCCTTCCGGCGCAACGGGTTTCAATTATCGGAGTCCGGCCGGATCACCCGCTGGCTGTACGACTCCTGAACCGTCTCGAGGGAGAGTGTCATGCTGCTGGAAGCGCCGTTCACCGAAGAGAAGATCCGCCAGCTGAATGTCGGCGACATGGTGGAGATCACCGGCCTGATCTACACCGGGCGGGACGCCGTGCACAAGTACCTGGCCGAAGGAGGCCGGCCGCCCGTGGACCTGACCGACGGCATCATCTATCATTGCGGGCCCGTGGTGGTCCGCGAGAAGGATCGCTGGGTCGTCAAGGCCGCGGGTCCCACGACCTCCATCCGGGAGGAGCCCTACCAGGGTGATCTCATCCGTCGCTACCGGATCCGCGGCGTGATCGGCAAGGGAGGCATGGGGCCCCGGACCCTGGCCGCCTGCCACGAGGTCGGCGCTGTCTACCTGCACGCCATCGGGGGCGCAGCCCAGGTGCTGGCCGAGCGGGTGGTGGAGGTTCCCGGCGTGCACATGATGGAGAAGTTCGGCTCCCCCGAGGCGATCTGGGAGTTCCGGGTCGAGCGCTTCCCCGTCGTGGTCACCATGGACTCCCACGGGAACTCGCTGCACGCCCAGGTGCTGGCCGAGAGCGAGGCCGCCCTCAAGTCGCTGTTCTGAGGCCGCGCGGTCCCGGCCGTGTCGGCCGCCCACCGAGGAGATGCCGTTGTCTGCCGAGTTTATCACCTCCCCGCTGGCCAGCCCCGAGCGGACGACGCCCGGAACGATCACCCTGGCCGCCCTGCTGAACATCCTCTGGCGCCGGCGGCTCATCGTCGTGCTGCTGACCGGTTTGGGCGTGGCGGCCGGCATCGTCTACGGCCTGGTCGTCACCCCCCTCTACCGCGCCACCGCCCAGATCCGTCCGGGCATCACCGCCTTCACCGAGACCGGCGGTCCGGTGCGGGAATGGGCGCTCAAGGATATCACCCGCTTCTTCCAGCGCCGGCTGTACCTGCCCTCGGTGCGCCGGCAGATGGGCTGGGGACCGGAGCAGGGGTACCCCGTCATCCACGCCGAGTTCATCGCCCGCGGCGCCCAGAACATCCAGGGGGGGAACGTGGTGACGCTGGAGACGCTCTCGCCCTCCCCGGACGAGGCGCGGCGCATCCTGGAGGCGGCCATCGTCGCCTTCAACGAGTACGCCGAGGCCGACACGGTCGCCAGCGGGTTCTTCCTGACCCGGCGCGGGTTGGAGATCCAGATCCGCCAGCTCCAGAACGACGTGGACAAGCTGGACAACGAGAAGGCCCACCTCGGCATCGAGATCGACAAGCAGAAGGCCGCGCTCAAGGTGGTGGATGGGGAACGGCAACGCCTCGAGCTGGAGCTGGAGAAGGTGGATCAGGACAACGCCTACCGGGACCGCGTCGGCCAGCAGAGCGAGCGCGAGGCGGCCGCCGCCCTCGTCGGCCTGGAGCGGGTCGAGGCAAGGCTCCGGAATCTGCCGGCCGAGGCGCCCGGCGCCGGCGCCCGACGCGACTCGCTGATGATGAGCCTGACCGACGATCCGCTGCGCTCCTGGCTGCTGGCCACCCACCGCCAGAGCGACGCGACGGCCGTCAGCGAGATGGTCCTGGGCGCCCTGGAGGTGCGCGAGCGGGCCTTCCGCGACCAGGCACGCGCCGACAGCCTCCGGCACGTGATCGAGATGAGCGGTTACTACGTGAAGGACCTGCGCCTGAAGCGAACCGGCGAGCTGGACAAGGAATACGCGGAGATCCAGGCCGAGCTGTCCGATCTGCAGCTGCAGCGGGATCAGGAGCTGGTGTCCCAGCGGGTGGAGCTGAAGCAGCAGGTTCTCGCCAAGCAGGCCCAGCTGCGGGCGCTCTCCCCGCTGGAGCGGATCGGCGTCACCGACACCAGCGATCATCCCGTGCGCCCGCGCCGCCTGCGGGCCGTGGTCATCCTCGGCTTCCTGGGGCTGCTGGGCTCCATCTGTCTGGCCTTCGTCTGGGAGTACCTGGCGGTCAACCGCGACATCATCCTGGCGCACCGCGCCGGGCGCGGCTGACGGCGGCCCGATGCGCGGCCGGCAGGGCATTCTCCGGAACCTGGGCGTCCTGACCCTGGCCCAGCTGGCCGCGCAGCTGCTGAACGTCGCGGCCCTGGTCTACCTGGCCCGCACCGTGGGCTCGTACTGGTTCGGCGTCCTGCAGTTCGGCGTCGCCTTCTCCGCCTACGCTCTCATCACCGCGGAGTGGGGGCTGTGGGTCCTCGGCATCCGCCAGGTGGCCCGCCTCGACGATCCGGCGTCCGTGCGGACCTACGCCGGCGTGCACGTGGGGTTGCTGGCCGTCCAGGCCGCCGTGGTGCTGGCCGCCGGCGCCCTGCTCCTGCCTCTTTTCCCGAGCTGGCGCGACGATCCCTGGATCCTGGTCCTCTACCTGCTGGCGGTGGTGCCCCAGGTCTTCATGTACGACTGGATCGGCATCGGCCTGGAGCAGATGACCTGGGTGGGGATCGTCAAGATCTGTCGCAGCCTTTTCTACGCCCTCCTGCTGCTGGGATTGCTGAAGGCCTGCGACGGCTGGCTGGGCTGGCCGGCTCCGCGCTGGGTGCCGGTGATGTTCCTGGCCGGCTTCGTGCTCAGCAACCGGGTGATGGCCTGGCGGCTGGGGCGCTGGTTGGGCGGCGGCGTGCGCCCCCGCTTCGGCGGCTGGGGCGAGTGGCGGCGGCGGCTGGGCGACGCCGCGCCCATCGGGGCCAGCAGCCTCACCATCCGGGTGGTGCTCGGCATCGACCTGATCGTGCTCGGCGTGCTGGTGGATCCCGAGACGATGGGGAGCTACGCGGCGGCGGCCAAGATCCTCTTCGTGCTGATCATCGCCGTCGAGGTGCTGTGGAAGGCCCTGCTCCCGCGCCTGTCGCGCCTCTGGCAGGAATCGCCGGAGGCCTTCCGCGAGCGCCTCAACCTCTACCTGGGCCTGGTCTGGGCCGGATTCCTGCCGGTGGCGGCGGGCGGCCTCGTCATCGGCGAGCGGCTCATGGTCCTGCTCTACGGCGAGGCCTTCCGGGGCGCCGGCCCGGTCTTCCGTATCCTCAGCTTCGCCTACGTGCTGCTCTCGCTGGGGATGTTCCTGGGCAACGCCCTGATCGCCAGCGATCGCCAGCGGGCCTACTTCCCGCCCCTGCTGGCCAGCGCCGCCGTGGCCACGGCGGGCAACCTGATCCTCGTGCCCAGGCTGGGTGCGCTCGGCGCCTGCTGGGCCATGCTGTGCGCGCACGCCCTGCTGTGCCTGACCACCGCCTGGGTCTGCCGCGCGCTGCTCGCCCGCTCCCTGCTGATGCCGATCCTGACGGCGGCGAGCGCCGCGCTCCTGATGTCCGCGGCGCTCCGGCCGCTCGGCGCCTGGCCGGTCGTCCTGCAGATCGGCCTCGGGGCCACCCTCTACGTCGTCCTGGCCGGCCCGCCGCTCTGGTGGTGGGCCCGGCGGGTCCGGTCCGTCAGCTCCCGGTAGATGCGCAGGAAGCTCGTGACGTGACGCTCGAGGGAATAGTCCCGCGAGCGGGCGAGGGCCGCCGCGCCGTGGGCGCGGCGCAGCGCCGCGTCGCCAGCATAGCGCAGGATCGCGGCGGCCAGCGGCCCGGGCTCCGGGTCGACCACCAGACCGCTGCGGCCGTCCTCGATCACCTCGGGGATGCCGCCGCGCCGGGCGCCGATCACCGGCAGACCGCGGCCGAAGGCCTCCAGGATCACCATGGGGAAATTGTCGTGCCAGCGGGACGGCAGCACGAGGAAGCTGCTCTGCGCGTAGAGATGTTCCCGCTGCTCGCCCCGGACCAGGCCGTGGTGGCTCACGCGCCCGGCGCGGCGGGAGCAGAGGGCGCGCACGTCCGCGTCGCAAGGTCCCTGGCCGGCGAAGGCGAAGCGGAAACCGGCGGGCACGGGGCCGTGGTCGCCGTCCAGCAGGGCATCCAGGGCCCGGATCAGCTGGGGGACGCCCTTGTGCACGTCGATCTGCCCCAGGAAGAGACCCTGCACCGCCGTCAGGTGCGAGCGATCGGGCGGACGCGGCGGCAGGTCCTCGCAGGCGTTGGGCACCACCTCCGTGCGCGCGCCCGGAAAGCCGCCGGCCGCGAGGTGGCGCTCCAGAACGAAGCGGGAGGGGGCGGTCACCACGTCCACGTGGTGCGTGGCCCCCAGCTTGCCGCGGGCCAGGAGCCGGCAGGGCCAGGGTGGTCTCTCGCAGGTCAGGCCGCTGGCGCGCAGCAGCGTCGTGCGCGGGCAGAGCAGGTGGTAGTCGTGGAGCGTGTGCACCACCGGCACGCCCTCGCGTCCGGCGGCGCGCCAGATCGCCGGGGTCATCCCCACGATGGTGTGGGTGTGCAGGACGTCCGGTCGGGTGCGGGACAGCACCTCGCCGGTCCAGCGCCGCCAGCGCGGGGCGTGCAGGGACAGGAGGTGGTGGGCGCCGCGCACCGGCAGGGCCGGCGTCCCGCTCTCGCCGTCCGGCAGCAGGTCGTAGAGCCCCCACGAGGGCGCCTCGAAGACCGTCCCGCTCAGGCCGGCGAGCGTGCGCTCGCGCAGCTCCGCGGCGCCGCTCCGCCGCCCGGTGGTCGTCAGCACGTCCACGACGTGACCCCGCCGGCTCAGCTCCCGCGCCAGCAGCCAGGTGGCGGTCTCCGCGCCGCCGATCACCTGCGGCCAGAAGATGCTGTTGGCGAGCAGGATGTGCACGGGATCAACCTCGGGCCGGCCGGCTGTCCGGCAGACCGCCGGGCGAAAGCGGGGCCAGGCCGGCGGCCGCCGTGGCGCGACCGGCGGGGCTCTCGGCCAGCCGCGCCACGCTGGCCAGGCAGAGCCAGGTGGTCAGGCAGATGAAGGTCGGGTTGTTCAGATGCTCCTCGAAGCAGAAGAGACCGCAGGTCTGGAACGCCAGCAGCGCCTCCAGGCCCCAGGCGGGCCGGATGCCCCACGGCGCGCGCACGGCCAGCAGCATCAGCAGGGTCAGCACCAGGAATCCCTGCGCCGGACCGTAGACGATGGCCAGCTGCAGGAAGGCGTTATGGCTGGCCGTGACCTCGACCCGATCCAGGAGCTCGCGCTGGCTGGCCTCGACACCCTGGCCCAGCCAGTGCCCCGCCGCCAGATCCAGGGCGGCCTCGCTGCTGGCGAGCCGGTCCCTGGTGTTGGCGGACATGTGGGCGGTGTCCTCCCAGCGCACGCGACCGCCCGGCGGTCCGAAGTGCAGCCAGAGCGGCAGCACGACCACCATCACCCCGGCCAGCAGCGCCGCCGAGCGCACGAAGCGTCGCGAGGTCAGGGCCGCCAGGGCGAAGCTCAGGCCCGCCACCAGCAGGGGCGAGCGGGAGGAGGTCACGTGCCCGCAGACGAGCAGGATCAGCAGGCTCGCCAGCGGGACCCACAGGCGGGCGCGGCGCTGGTAGTAGAGATAGAGCCCCACCGGCACCACCAGGCTGACCACGGCGGCGCTGGCGTTGGGGTGGCCGTGCATGCCCGGCATGCGCAGGAACACCCGCTCGATGCTCACCACCGTGGAGTCGGGTGCCGTCAATCCCAGCCTGATGGTCGGTGCCTCCAGGCCGGCGTACTGCAGGACGAGGACCGCGCCGTTGAGGACCAGACCCCACCACATGCCCCCGAGCAACCGGAAGCGCAGGCTCTCCTGCGCCGCGGCGCGGAGGAGGACGTAACCCACTGGCATGGCCAGCAGCCAGCGGACGCTGAGCAGCATGGTGATCCGCAGACCCTGCTGGTAGGCGTAGAGTCCCCAGCAGAGCGGCACCAGGTTCAGGAGGGCCAGGACGATCAGCGGCAGGGTCCGCACGCCCCCCGAGAGCAGGCGCAGCACCAGCCACAGCCCGAGCCCCAGACCGATCAGATCGAGGGCGCGCGGCGACTGGGCGCGGGTGGGCACCAGGTAGATGTTGGCCACCAGGAAGAAGCCCAGCAGCCAGGACAGCAGGGGAAGCAGGCGTCGCGTGCTCATGATGGTGTGCAGCTCGGCGTCCGGGATCGAGAGCCGCGCCCCCGTACCGGACGGGGGCACTCGCCGGGAGTATGGGCGAGCATCCTGTCCGCGTCAAGCCGCCGGCGACGAGCGGGTATGTTCAGCGACCGCGGCCGGATCCGGATGGGCTCTCGGATCAAGTCTTGATTGACGCGGCGCGATCCGTATATTAATGACGTTTGACATCGGAAACAGAGCTGCCAGCGCGCTCACGACGAGCGCGTGAGGAGGGGCGGGCGTCTCGGGCTAAGGACACCGTCCCTTCTTCGTGCGACGGGGCTTCACCCTTGACAATTTCCGGGGCCATGCGACGCTTCCCGCCTGTGGGTGCGATCCCAGGTCCCCCGGAATATCGAGAACCCTGCGCGAAGCGAGAGGAAGGCCATGAAGCGAGCGTCCGTATTCCTGGCGCTGGGAGGGGCGATCCTGGCGCTGGCACTCTGGGGCTGCCAGAGCGGCGGCGGCGGCGAGCAGCGGCACGAGGAGACCGGCAGCGGTCTGCAGGTTCGCGACGACGTGGTCGGCTCGGGCCGGGCGATCGCCGACGGCGATTACGTGGAGGTCGACTACACCGGCTGGCTCTGGATCGACGGCGCCAAGGGGGAGAAGTTCGACAGCTCCCAAGATCGGCACGAACCCTACCTCTTCCAGGTCGGCCAGGGGCAGGTGATCAAGGGCTGGGACGAGGGCCTGCTGGGCATGAAGGTCGGCGGCAAGCGCCGGCTCATCGTGCCCCCGGAGCTGGCCTACGGCCAGAACGGCCGCCCCGGCATACCGCCCAACTCCACGCTTTGCTTCGAGGTCGAGCTGTTGAAGATCCCGCAGGTCGAGATCCAGGACGAGGTCGTGGGCGAGGGGCCCCTGGCCGAGAACGGGGACCAGATCAGCGTGCACTACACCGGCTGGATCCTGGAGAACGGGTCGCGCAGCAAGCAGTTCGACAGCTCGCTGGACCGCAACGAGCCCTTCAACATGACCGTCGGCGTGGGGCGCGCCATCCCGGGCTGGGACATGGGCGTCGTGGGCATGCGGGTCGGCGGCAAGCGCATCATCACCATCCCCCCCGAGCTGGGCTACGGGAAGCGGGGCGTCGTGGACCGGGGCGAGGTGATCGTCCCGCCCAACTCGACCCTGCAGTTCGAGGTGGAACTGCTCCACGTGGTCGGCAAGCAGTAATTTAAGACAGTTTTCGCCCCATTTTCGTGCACGGCGCCCGCCGAACCAGCGGGCGCTGTCACTATTTTAACAATTCGCTTGCCCGGTATCATGCAGGCGGCTACATTGGACCCGATTTCGCGGGCAGCACCCGTGTCCGCTCCTCTTTTTCTTGGTCAAGTGATGCCGCTGATTGGGTTTAGGTCCATCGGCCTGCCCACTCGCGGTCACCCGCAGGACTTCCGGAAGGAGGACTGAGGCCCCATGGAGAAGTGGATCTACATCGTCCCGGCGGCAGGCTTCCTCGCGCTCGTGTTCGCCATCCTCAAGGCATCCTGGGTCCAGAAGCAGGATCCCGGCAACGAGACCATGAGAACCATCGCCGGACACATCCAGGAGGGCGCCATGGCCTTCCTGAACCGGGAATACCGTGTCCTGGTCGTCTTCGTGCTGGTCGTGGGCATCCTGCTGGCCTGGAGCAACAAGCAGCTGCCCAACTCCAGCTGGCTGATCGGCATCTCCTTCGTCTGCGGCGCAGTCTGCTCCGGTCTGGCCGGCTTCTTCGGCATGAGGATCGCCACCAGGGCCAACGTTCGCACCACCAACGGCGCTCGGGAGAGCCTGAACCGCGCCCTGAGCATCGCCTTCGGCGGCGGCTCGGTCATGGGGATGTCCGTGGTGGGGCTGGGAACGATCGGCCTGAGCGTCCTCTTTCTCATCTACGAGCACAGCTTCATCGGCAAGGTCGGCTGGGACATGACCCGTGTGCTGCAGGTGCTGTCCGGCTTCTCCCTGGGGGCGAGTTCCATCGCGCTCTTCGCCCGCGTGGGGGGCGGCATCTACACCAAGGCCGCCGACGTCGGCGCCGACCTGGTCGGCAAGGTCGAGGCCGGCATCCCCGAGGACGATCCGCGCAACCCGGCCGTGATCGCGGACCTCGTGGGGGACAACGTGGGCGACGTGGCCGGCATGGGGGCCGACCTGTTCGAGTCCTACGTCGGCTCGATCGTGGGCTCGATGATCCTGGGCGTGACCTTCATGCAGGGGACCGTGATCCAGGGCCAGCTCAACGCCGTGATCCTGCCCCTGATCCTGGCGGGCGTCGGCATCGTGTCCTCGATCCTGGGCACCTTCTTCGTGCGCACGCGGGAGGGCGGCAGCCCCCAGGCGGCGCTGAACACCGGCACCTTCCTGGCCGGGATCATCATGGTCGTCAGCTCCTACTTCGTGATCCGGGCCGTGCTGCCGGCCGGCCTGGCCATGGGGGTCTTCTGGGCTACCATCGTGGGCCTGGCGGGCGGCATCAGCATCGGCCTGATCACTGAGTTCTACACCGCGGAGGACCGCACCCCAGCCCGGGCGATCGCCAAGCAGAGCGAGACCGGCCCGGCCACGAACATCATCGCCGGTCTGGCCCTGGGCATGCAGAGCACGGCCCTCCCGATCCTCGTGCTGTCGACCACCATCCTGATCGCCTACTGGGCGGCCGGGCTGTACGGCATCGCCATCGCGGCCCTGGGCATGCTCTCGACCACCGGGGTCCAGCTGGCCGTGGACGCCTACGGCCCCATCGCCGATAACGCCGGCGGCATCAGCGAGATGTCCGGCCTGGGGCCGGAGGTCCGCGCCCGGACCGACAAGCTGGATGCGGTGGGCAACACAACCGCCGCGATCGGCAAGGGTTTCGCCATCGGCTCGGCGGCCCTGACCGCCCTGGCCCTCTTCTCGGCCTATCGCGTGGCGGTCGGCCTCGAGACCATCGACCTGCTCGAGCCGCACGTCCTGGTCGGCGTGCTGCTGGGCTCGATGCTGCCCTTCCTGTTCTCTAGCTTCGCCATGAGCGCCGTTGGCCGTGCCGCCTTCGCCATGATCGAGGAGGTGCGGCGCCAGTTCCGCGATATCCCCGGCCTGATGGAGGGCAAGGCCAAGGCCGAGTTCGGCTACTGCGTCTCCATCGCCACCGACGCCGCCATCCGGGAGATGATCCTGCCGGGCCTCCTCGCCGTGCTGATGCCGGTGATCGTGGGATTCCTGGGCGGCACCGAGATGCTGGGCGGATTGCTGGGCGGCGTGACGGCGACCGGCGTGCTGATGGCCCTCTTCCAGGCCAACGCCGGCGGCGCCTGGGACAACGCCAAGAAGCACATCGAGGCCGGCAACCTGGGCGGCAAGGGCAGCTTCGCCCACAAGGCCGCCGTGGTGGGCGATACCGTGGGTGATCCCTTCAAGGACACCTCCGGCCCCAGCCTCAACATCCTGATCAAGCTGATGTCCGTCATGAGCCTCGTGATCGCGCCGCTGCTCATCAGGTAGGGCCCGCGCACCAGACCGAGAGCGTTCCGGCCCGCCCCCGACTCCGGGGGCGGGCCTTCGCGTGCGGGCAGGTACGGATTACGCGGCGGCCGCCCGGACCAGCCGGCGCTTAACGGCGCTGGCGCGGGGTCCGAGCGAAAGCAGGAAGGCTTTCATCTGACGGCGCCGGGAGTCCTCGCCGTCGGGGCAGTCGCACGTCCAGCAGGGGAAGCTTAGCAGGGCGGCCACCCGCTGGATCTCCTTCTCCTCGGCGAGCAGGAGGGGGCGGACGAGCTCGATGCGACCGCCGGCGTACGCTCGTCGCGGCGCCAGCCCCTCCAGCCGGCCGTGGAAGAGCAGGTTCATCAGCACGGTCTCGGCGTCGTCGTCCAGGTGGTGAGCCAGGACGATCTTGCCGAACCCGTGCGCGGCCGCGTGCCGCAGGAGGGCCTCGCGGCGCTGGCGGGCGCACAGAAAGCACGGGTGGATGTTCCGGGCGCCTTGGGAGTCCGCAGCCGGCGGTACCGTGACGATGCTCAGCTCCACCTGGAGCGCGTCCGCGTGCGCGGCCAGCAGCCGGCGACGCTCGGCGTTGCCGGCTGCGTCTTCCCGCTCCACGTGCAGCGCCGCCAGCGTGAAGCCGAGTGGCCCGTTCCGCCGCCATGCTCGCAGCAGGTGCAGCAGGGTGACGCTGTCCTTGCCGCCGGACAGGCCCAGCAGCAGGCGATCGCCGTCCGCCAGCAGTCCCCAGCGGCGCTGGGCAGCGCTCAGGCGGCGGCCCAGGAAATGCAGGCGCCGGGACAGCTCCCGTGCGTGATTCGCGGGCTTGTCGGACGTCATGGCGGAACCTCGCCGGCGGTCGCCGGCCGCACCGGATCCCATGGTGGGCCACGGCCGGCCGCGGGGCCAGCGAAAAGGCGGAGCGCAATACGCAGCGCCGCTGGCGGCGCATCCTCTGCGACTTGCTTTGGACGGCGGCGTCTGCCAGCTTTGGAGGCGGAAATCGCGCCCCCGATCCCCGGACCAGCGCCAGGAGGCGTCGTCATGGCCCAGCCCGTCCTGTCCGCCCACTTCCGGAGCCGCCAGCCCTCATCCATCCGCATCGCGCAGCTCAAGCATCTCGAGCGCACCGACGGCGTGGAAGCCGTGAACGTCGCCATCGGCAACGTCTCCCTGCCCATGCATCCGGCCATGATCCGGCGCCTGCACAACCTGGACGCGGCGGACTGTCCATTCCGGGAGGGTGTCGTGCGCTACACGGCCACGGCGGGCCTGGAGGAAACCAGGCGGGCCTTCCTGAACATCCTGGCCAGCAGCGGACTGCGCACCGACGGCCTGAGCGTGCAGATCACCGACGGCGGCAGCCTGGGCATGGAGCTGGTCATCACCGGCTGCTGCGGCCCCGCCGGCTCGCAGGAGCGGCCCCTGCTGCTCATCGATGCGGCCTACACCAACTACAAGGCCTTCGCCAACCGCCTGGGGCGGGCCACGGTCTCCTTCTGCCGCGCCCTCGGCGAGGATGGCAAGTTCAGCCTGCCCGCGGTGGACGAGATCGAGGCGGTCATCGCGGAGCATCGTCCGGGTGCCATGGTCGTGATCCCCTACGACAACCCCACCGGCCACTACTACGACCGCGCGACGCTCGCCTCCCTGGCGCGGCTCTGCGTGCAGCACAACCTGTGGCTGATCAGCGACGAGGCCTACCGGGAGCTGTTCTACCTGGGCGGCCGCGCCAGCAGCGTCTGGGCGCTCGACGAGCAGCAGGTGCCGGGCATCACCGGCCGCCGCCTCAGCATCGAGACCGCCTCCAAGGTCTGGAACGCCTGCGGCCTGCGCGTGGGGGCGGTGGTGACGGACAATCCCGAGTTCCACGCCCGCAGCGTGGCCGAGTACACCGCCAACCTCTGCACCAACAACATCGGTCAGTGGATCTTCGGCGGTCTGGCCCACGAGAGCCACGCCGACCTGCAGGCCTGGTACCACCAGCAGCGCACCTACTACCATGGGATGCTGGATACCTTCACCCGGCGGATGGGGGAGCTGGTGCCGGGCGTGATCGTTTCCAGTCCGGATGCCGCCATCTACTCGGTGGTCGACGTGCGAAACGTCGTGAAGCCCGGCTTCGACGCCCTGGCGTTCGTGCTCTGGTGTGCCGCCGAGGGCAAGGTGGAGCTGGACGGCCAATCCCTCACGCTGCTCACCGCGCCCATGGGCGGCTTCTACAGCGTCGCATCGGGCGCGCCCAATCCGGGACGGACCCAGATGCGCATCGCCTACGTCGAGACCCCCGAACGCATGCAGCTCGTGCCCCGGCTCTTCGCACCCCTGCTCCGGGAGTACGAAGCGCAGCGGAATCCCGCCTAGCCATGACGGAGCCGGCGCGCGTCTGGCCCGTGGCGATCGTCGGCGCCGGGGCGGCGGGGCTGCTCGCCGCCATCTTCGCCGGCCGGGCCGGGGCGCCGGTCCTGCTCCTGGAAACGCGCCCGCGACCGGGCGCCAAGATCCGCATGAGCGGCGGCGGCCGCTGCAACGTCCTGCCCTCGCGCGTGCAGCTGGACGACTACCACACCTCCGGCTCCCGCCACGCGCTGCGCAACATCCTCGCCTCCTGGCCGCTGGACGAGGTACGGGACTTCTTCACGCACGAGCTGGGCGTTCCCCTCAAGTGCGAGAGCACGGGCAAGCTGTTCCCGGTGGACGACGATCCCCGCCGCGTGTTGGCGGCCCTGCTGCGGGCCAGCGCCGGGGCGGGCGCCGTCCTGTGGGGCGCTGCCAGGGTGGAGGCGATCGCCCGCGATCGCGGCGGCCGGCCCGGCTTCCGGCTCCGCCTCGCGGGGGAGCGTGCGGTCCGCTGCCGCCGGCTGATCCTGGCCACCGGCGGCCTCTCGCTGCCGCGCACGGGCAGCGACGGGGCGGGCCTGGCCTTCGCCCGCCGTCTGGGCCACGAGCCTCTTCCCTGCTATCCGGCGCTGGTACCGCTGCTGACCGGCGATCCCCGCTGGCAGGCCCTGGCCGGTCTGGGGCTGACGGCCACCCTGAGCGCCGTGCGCGGGCCGAAGGCGCTGGAGGAGCGGACCGGCGGCTTCCTCTTCACCCACCGGGGCTTCAGCGGGCCCGTGGTGCTGGACCTGAGCCATCACCTGACCCGGAGCGGCGGCGAGAGCGTGCGGCTTCTGGCGCGCTGGGGTGGTCAGGAGGCCCCCGCTTGGGATACTCTCCTGCGGGAAGGACGGGCGCGCCGCCTGGGCCCGCTGCTGGCGCGGCACCTGCCGCGCAAGCTGGGCGGCCTGCTGCTGGAGCAGGCCCGGCTCGCTCCCGAACAGCGCGCGGGCGCGCTGAGCCGCGCGGCGCGCCTGGCCCTGGTCGAACTGCTCGTGCGCTGTCCCCTGCCGATCCAGGGGAACGCGGGGTACCGGACCGCCGAGGTGACGGGCGGCGGTATCTCCCTGGCGGACATCTCGCCCCGCACCCTGGAGAGCCGGCTGGTGCCGGGTCTTCACTTCGCGGGCGAGATGCTGGACGCCACGGGCCGGATCGGCGGGTACAACTTCCTGTGGGCCTGGGTGACCGGTCGGCAGGCCGGCCGCGCCGCCGCCGAGGCCGCGCTGGCAGAGGATGCAACCGGCTGAGCGGGCGGCCGGGGTCCGGGAACGGGACGGGATCGTGGACGAGCGAGCCATCCTGCACGTGGACATGGACGCCTTCTTCGCCGCGGTGGAGGTGCTGGACGACCCGAGCCTGCGTGGCAAACCCGTCATCGTGGGCGGTACGCCGGAAGGCCGCGGGGTGGTGGCGGCCGCTTCCTACGAGGCGCGCGTCTTCGGCGTCCATAGCGCCATGAGCACCGCGCGCGCCTTGCTGCTCTGTCCCCAGGCCGTGCTCCTGCCGGGTCGCCACGGGCGATACGGCGAGGTCTCGCGCCAGATCTTCGCCGTCTTCCACGAGTACACGCCCCTGGTCGAGCCGCTCTCCGTCGACGAGGCCTTCCTGGACGTGACCGGCTGCCAGCGGCTCTTCGGGCCGGCCGAGCGGATCGGGCGGCTGATCAAGCGGCGGATCCGCGAGGAGATCGGCTTGGTCGCCTCCGTGGGCGTGGCGCCCAACAAGTTCCTGGCCAAGCTGGGCAGCGAGCTGGACAAGCCGGACGGGTTCTTCGTCTTCTCCCGGGAGAACTGCCGTGCGATCCTGGGCGAGCTGCCCATCGGCCGCCTCTGGGGCGTGGGCGAGGTCACCGAGCGGGAGCTGGAGCGGTTCGGCATCCGCAAGATCGGCGACCTCTGGCGCATCCCGGAGGCGCGGCTGGCGGAGGTCTTCGGCGACCACGCCCGCCATCTGCTGCATCTGTCCCGCGGCGAGGACGATCGCCCGGTGGAACCCGAGCAGGAGGCCAAATCCATCGGCCACGAGGTGACGTTTCCCCGGGACATTGCCGACGAGACCGAGCTGCGGGGGATCCTCGACGAGCTGGCCGCGAAGGTCGCGCGGCGCCTGCGGCGGCAGGGCCTGCTCTGCCGCACGGTGACCCTCAAGGCGCGCTACGCCGATTTCACCACGCCGACGCGCGCGGAGACCCTGCCCGCGGCGACCGACGCCACGGCCGCGATCCGGGACACGGCGCGCCAGCTGCTCGAGCGCCGCCTGGGCCGGCGCGGCCGCCCCCTGCGCCTGATCGGCGTGTCGGTCTCGAACCTGGAACAGCCGGGCCGGGCGCCAGCGACGCTGTTCCCGGACACCACCACGGCGAGGGAGAAGAAGATCGACACCGTGCTCGACCAGCTGCACGGGAAATACGGCGACAAGGTGCGCCGGGGGGCGATGCGCCGCCGGCGCGAGCCGTGAGCTGAATTGTGCGTTGCGGCGGCGGCGGGGCTCTGGCATCCTCGCGTCCGCACCGCCGTGCAAGCACGGCCCCGGCTCGTCGCGCCGCGGCGCCCGTGCGGCATCGGGGAGGATGGATTGGACAAGCTGCTCTTCGGCTTCGGAGGTGGTCTGCTGGTGGCCCTGGTCGCCCTGCTGACCTGGCGCCTGGCGCGGCGGGGGCGGGGCGGGTCCTCCCGCGCGCCTGCGGTGCTCCGTTTCGAGAGCTTCATCACCAGCATGCGGGCAGTGGGGGACCTGAGCGTCTTCCGCATCATGACCAAGGAGGTCATCACCGCCAGCGAGCACTGGTTCGGCGAGTTCGGCCGCAAGTACCTGAACTGGCTGCTGAGCGAGCAGCGGATCACCTTGATCATCGAGTTCGACGTCGACTTCCGCTACGATTTGACGGATCGCGATTTCCGCGTCGAATCGACCGGCGAGCAGAGCTACCGCATCGTGCTGCCGCCCTGCCGCCACGAGGTCCTGATCCGGGACCTGCGTATCCACAGCGAGGACAAGCCCGAGCTGCTGCCCTGGCTCATGCCCGACCTGCTGGGCCGCTTCTTCACGGGCGGCTTCAGCGTCGAGGCCAAGAACAAGCTCATCGCCGAGACGCGACAGCAGGCGAGCCGCTTCGCCGGGGCCCTGGTCGAGAAGGCCATGGCCGAGGCCGAGGCCTCGGCCACGCGCACGCTGACGATGCTGGCCCAGGGGCTGGGGGCCTGGCAGGTGAACGTCGAGTTCAGCCGGCCCGAGGAATTCCGGCCCCGGGTCGACACCTCCCGCCTGGAGCGGGCCATGGAGGTGCCCGGCCGGACCGCCGGTGAGGACTAGAGCGGCCGCGGCCGGTTGCGGCCGGCGCCCAGGACATCGTCGCTGCCGTCATGTCCGGTGCCGCGATCAGCGCAGCAGCGGCCGGGATCGGATCACCGGGGCAAGCCGCTAGGAGAAATGATGACGCCGCGACGCACCGTGGTGGGGGTGATGGGGGGTACGGTGGTGGACGCCCGCACCCGCGAGCAGGCCTACCGGCTCGGCCGGCTGGTGGCCGAGAGCGGCTGGGTGCTGCTGAACGGCGGGCGGCCCCAGGGTGTGATGGAGGCGTCGGCCCGGGGGGCCCGGGATGCCGGCGGGCTCACGGTGGGGATCCTGTACGACGACGATCGCGAGGCGGCCTGCGAGGCGCTGGACATCGTCATCCCCACGGGCCTGGGAGCGGCTCGCAACATCGTGAACGTGTTGGCCAGCGACGTGGTGGTGGCCTGCCGGGGCAGCGGCGGCACCCTCAGCGAGATCGCCCTCGCCCTGCGCTTCGCGCGACCGCTGGTGCTGCTCGACTTCGATCCGGGAGAGGCCTTCCTGAACGCGGCCGGCGATGGGCGGTGGGTACGGGCCGCCACGCCCGAGGAGGCGGTGGCGCAGGTGAAGGTCTTCCTCACCGAGCTGGGCCGGACCTGATCGTCCGACATTCACCCACCCGGGATTCATCCGGGTGAACGCTGGATCGCCTTCCCGCCCCTTCGGGCGCTTCACGAAGCATCCGGGGTCCATCCGGATGAACTCCAAGCCGCCTTCCGGCCGTCGACCGCTGCGTGAGGAGGCTGGGTTCATCCGGGTGAACGCCGCAGAGCTGCCGGTCGCTTCGCGAAGGGCTCGGGATTCACCCGGGTGAAATCTGGATCGCTGTCCCATCGCCGGCCGCTGCACGCAGGACCCGGCATTCGCCAGGGCGCCTCCGCCCGCTCGCCGATCCGGCAAGCCGCCGATCCGGATGTCAGTCTCACTCCTCGATCTTCAGCAGCTCGACCTCGAAGATCAGGGTGGCGTTGGGACCGATGCTCTGGCCCGCACCGCGCTCCCCGTAGGCGAGGTCAGAGGGAATGAAGAGCTCGTACTTGCCGCCCACCTTCATCAGCTGCAGGGCCTCGGCCCAGCCCTTGATCACCGCGTTCACCGCGAAGGTGGCCGGCTGACCGCGCTTGTAGGAGCTGTCGAATTCGGTGCCGTCGATCAGCTTTCCGCTGTAGTTCACGGTGACGCGATCGGTGGCCTTGGGGCTGGGACCCGTGCCCTCCCTCAGGACCCGGTACTGCAGCCCGCTCTCGGTGGTGATCACACCTTCACGCTCCTTGTTCTCGGCGAGGAAGGTGTGGCCCTCCTCCAGGTTGCGGGTGCTCGCGGCGGAGCGATCCGCCGCCTGGCGTGCCTGCATATTCTGGGAAAACTCCTGCATGACCTGCTGCGCCTCCTCGTCCGTCAGCAATGGATCCCGCCCGGCGAGAGCGTCGCTCAGCCCCTGCAGCAGCGCCGCCTGGTCCAGGTCGTCCTTGACCTGGCTGAGCGAGGTGGCGATGTCCATGCCGACGGCGTAGCTGGATTTCTGGGCGAAGGTGCTCAGCTCGGTCACGGTCTGGGTCATGCTCGCGTTCTCATCCTTGGCACTCTGGGTGCAAGAGACCAGGGCGCCGGCCAGCAGCAGAGCTGCGGCCAGGAAGGCAATCGACTTCATCCACGGTCCTCCCGTCGGTGAGTCCAATCCCGCGGATGCGTCGAGTTCCGATCAACCCTGCGAACCGGATGGATTGAACCCGGGTCGGTCTGCCCGGTCATGCAGCGAGGGCCCGCCCGGCGCAGGCAGCGCCGGGTCTCGTCGGCCGTCAGCCCCATTATGGGAGATCGTCGACCGGAAATCCAGGCGCTTCGCGCCAGCGGCGCTAATCAGCAGGTAGAGTGGAAGATACCGCCCACGTGTCGGGTCCGGCGGAGACGGTTGTAGAGGGCGACGGCCACCTCCGTCTGGAGGACGTGCAGCTCCACCTTGCGCTCCTGGAGCAGGGCCCGGGTTTCGGGACAGACCTGCAAGCGTCCGAGATGGCCGCGCCCGATGACCAGAATCTCGACGCCGCGGTCCAGGATCTCCTGCACGTCCGCGGGCTGGACGCCCGGGATGTGGGACGTTCCTGTCTCGTTCCAGTCCCAGGGGCGGGCCCCTCCGGGGTAGAGCTTCGCGTCCTTGAAGATACGGTGGCCCTCCACCTCGAGCCGGCCCCAGGTGATGGCCGTGATCTGCGGACTGCGCGCATCGGGCGGGGGAGGCGGCGTGTAGTGCGGGCTCTCGTCCTCGTAGGATTCCATGTCGGCCCCTCCGGCACGAGAACCTGGGAAGCGGCGGGGTGGACCCCGGGGATTCGTCGCCAGGCTAAGTACGAAAGGCCGCGGGGTCAAGGGGCGGGCGGCGCGGCGGGCGGCGCGGAACTCCGACGATGCGATGCCGCCGCGCGGCCGAAATCAAAAGGAGCCATAGCGCCCATTCGCCATGACCCCTTTTGCGACTCAGGACGTCGAAAGTATCACATCAATCAGTATTTTGTCCATCATTATCTAACAAATACTTATCAAACCATGCTAAATCCCACTTCATTTTGGCCAGCCTATGCTCGTGCGTGGACAAGCTGTGGGGCTCGCCGGGATAGACGACCAGCTCCACCGGAATCCCGAGGTAATGGTACAGGGCGCGGAACAACGCGCGGCTATGCGCCGGAGGCACCCGCGGATCGGCGCCGCCCACGTGGATCAGGGTCGGGGTTCGCATGCGATCCAGGCTGTAGAGGGGCGAGGCCTTCACGTAGGCCTCGAGGTTCTCCCAGGGCAGGCCTTGCATGTAGTTGATGACGTGGCCGGGCGTGTCCTCGGTGGCCCACTGCAGGGCCATGTCCAGCACGCCGGCGCCGCTGCTGGCTGCCTTGAAGCGCTCGGGGGCGGCGGTGATCAGACAGTTGGTCAGGTAGCCGCCGTTGCTCCAGCCCATGACGCCCACGCGTGCCGGGTCGGCGATGCCCTGGCCTTCGAGCCAGTCCAGGCCGGCCAGGATGTCCCGCACCTCGATGTCGTTCTCCCTGCCGATCAGCTCGCTCAGGAAGGCGTCGCCGTAGCCCGTGGAGCCGCGGTAGTTGGGGCTCAGCACGGCGTAGCCCCGCGCCGGCAGGAGGGCGCGGCCGTAGATCCACAGGCGCAGGCGGTACTTGGTGGAGGAGGTGGGGCCGCCGTGCAGCTCGAGGACGGCGGGCAGAGGGCCGTCGCCGGGCCGGTAAGCGGGCGGCAGCTCCAGGATGCCGTGGACCGAATCGCCTTCGGCTCCGACCCAGCCCACCTGCTGGATCTGCGGCAGGCGCCAGCTCGCCACCTGGGGATTGAGGTCGGTCACGCGCGTGCGGCGACCCTTGCCGTCCACCAGGTAGAGATCGGCCATGTCGGTCGTCGTGCCCAGGAGTGCCACCAGGCGATCGCCGTCCGCCGCGAAGTCGAAGTCCTCGACGACCGGATCACCGGGCGTCAGCACGTGGGTGCTGCCCTGACGCCCGCCGCGCACGTCCTCCGTCGCGTAGATCCGCACGCAGGCGAATCGCTCGCCGCGGAAGCAGAGCGTGTGCTCCTTGCCGCGCCACTGCAGGCCGCCGTCGAAGCTGACGAGCCCGGGCAGGTCGAGCCGGCGCAGCTGCGGCCGCCCGCCGCCCCACTCGGCCACGTGCACCTGGGAGGGATAACCGTCGAAGTCGATGGCGAAAGCCAGGGCGTTGCCGTCATGGGACCAGGCCAGCTCCGCCAGCCAGCCGAAGGGGGAGGGCTGGTCCTGACGCCAGGCCTGGCTGGTCACCGGCGTCACCTCCCGGCTGCTCAGCTCGACCACCTCGAGGCGGGACCAGCCCTCCTTGAAGATGAGCTCCCGGTCATCGGTGCAGATCAGGGCCAGGCGCCGGCCGTCCGGCGCCAGGGCCATCGCGTGGATCACCCGTTCGGCGGGCAGAACTTCCTCGTCGCGCCAGCTGACCAGGTCCAGCCTGTGCAGAGCGTCCAGTTCGGACACGCCATGGCCGTACTCGAGATCCTTGTACTCCTCGTGTAGATCCTTCCAGGCCTCCGCGTAGATCTTCTCGCCGGTGGTATAGTAGAGCGTCCGGCCGTCGCCGGCGAGATCGCAGCGGCCCACCCCCTTCGCGGCGCGCGTCACCGGGAAGGGCTCCCCACCGGTCGGCGGCACGCGCCAGACCTGACGCTGGCCGTCGTAGGGCGGGCTCTCCTCGCCGGCCCGCTCCTGGCGGCCGGTGAAGTAGATCCAGCGCGCCGCGTGATCCCAGTGCAGGTCGGCCGCACCGAAGCCGTCGAAGGTCAGGCGCAGCGGCTCGCGGGAGGCCAGGTCCACGACCCAGAGGTCGTTCCTGCGGCCCTCCTTGGCCTCGCCCCAGCGGCTCTCCACGTAGGCGGCGAAGCGGCCGTCGGGCGAGACCGCCAGGGCAGTGACCGAGGCGAGATCGAAGTAGTCTGCGGGGACGATGTCGTGATCGCGCTCGACGGCGGCCGCCGCGCAGGCGGCCAGCAGGAGCGAGCAGAGCGCGACGGGCAGGGCGCGGGAAATCGGGCGCAAGACGTCCACCTCCTGTGAGACGGGTCGCGGGCGAGCGGGCGGCGGGTTGTCTGGGCTGCGTGGCGAATGTAGCGCATGGGTCGTGCGGGTGGAAGGCATCCTTGCAACGCGCGCAGCGTTTTGGCAGAGTGACCGGCGACGGGTGAGGCCGCCGCGGAAGGAGCGGTATGGAGCACGCGATCTACCTGGATCACAACGCCAGCACGCCCCTGGCTCCCGAGGTGCAGGAGGCCATGCGGCCCTACCTGGAGCTGGCCTACGGCAATCCCTCCAGCAGCCACTGGGCCGGTCGCCCCGCCCGCGCGGCCGTGGAGCAGGCCCGCGCGCAGGTCGCGACGTTCCTGGGCGCACGCGCGGAGGAGATCGTCTTCACCAGCGGCGGTACGGAGTCCAACAACGCCGCCATCCTCGGCACCTGGTTCGCGCGCGAGCGGAGCGGCGGGCGCATCGTCACGTCGGCCGTGGAGCATCCGGCCACCCGGGAGCCCTGCCACTTCCTGCAGCGGCTGGGTGCGCGGCTGACCGTCCTACCGGTGGACCGCACCGCGCGGGTGGACCCCGCGGACCTGGAGCGTGAGCTGGACCGCGACGTGCTGCTCCTGACCGTCATGCACGCCAACAACGAGGTCGGCACCATCGAGCCGATCGCCGAGCTGGCGCGACTCGCCCGGCGCGTGGGCGCCGTGGTGCACACCGATGCGGCCCAGAGCGCCGGCAAGATTCCCGTGGACGTGGAACAGCTCGGGGTCGACCTGCTCTCGCTCGCGGGGCACAAGCTCTACGGTCCGAAGGGCATCGGGGCGCTCTACATCCGGCGCGGGACGCCGTTCGAGCCCTTCGTCCACGGGGCGGGGCACGAGAGCGGACGGCGCTCGGGCACCGAGTCCGCCCTGCTGGCCGTGGGCCTGGGCATGGCCTGCGAGCTGGCCCGCCGGGAGATGGCGGTGAACGTGCGGATAAGGGTGCTGCGCGACCGGCTCTGGGAGCGCCTGCAGGAAGGCCTGGGCAAGGCCGTGGTCCTGCAGGGGCATCCCGAGCTGCGCCTGCCCAACACCCTCAATGTGGCCTTCCGCGGCCGGCGGGGTGACGAGGTCCTGGCGGCCTGTCCCGGCCTGGCGGCCTCGACCGGGGCCGCCTGCCACGGCGGCGACACGCAGCTCTCGGACACGTTACGCGCGATGGGGGTCGACCCGGAGGTGGGAGCGGGCACCGTGCGGCTCTCCCTCGGCCGGCACACCACCGAGGCCGAGGTGGACGCCGCCGCGGAGATGCTCGTCGCGGCTTGCGGCGGCGGGTGATCCCGGGCCGGTGACATCAACCGAGCGGACGAGGAGCCCATGAGCCGGAGCAGCGCGAGATCACGTCCCTCCGCCTCGGTGATCATCCTCGTGGCGGGTGTCCTGCTGATGCTGCCCTCCCTGCGCTCCGGCTTCATGATGGACGACTACTTCCACCTCCCTGCAATGGGAGGGTCCCGGCTGGAGGCATCCAGCGACCGGCATATCTTCACTTTCGTCTCCGGTAATGCGGAGATCAACGCCGACATGGCACGACGCGGACACCTGCCCTGGTGGGTCGACGACCACCTGCGCCTGGTCTTCCTGCGTCCGCTGTCCTCCCTGCTGTCGCATGTGGATGCGGCCGTTTTCGGCCGTTGGGCTGCCGGCCATCACCTGCATTCCCTACTCTGGTGGGCCCTGGCCCTGCTGACTGCCGGTGTTCTCCTGCGTCGGTTGCTGCCTGGCAGCGCGGGGATCCTGGCCTTCCTGCTCTTCGCCCTGGACGAATCCCACATCCTGCCCGCTGCCTGGATTGCCAATCGGAGCGCGCTGGTCGCCCTGGCGGCGATGCTGCTGGGCCTGCGGGCCCACGTTCGCTGGCGCGAGGAGAGCTGGCGGGCCGGGCGTTTCCTCGCACCGGCGGCCATCGTGCTGGGATTGCTGGCCGGCGAGGTCGCGGTCCTGGCCCTGGCTTACTTCCTGGCCTACGAGCTGTGGGGGGCTCCGCCATCCTCCCGGCAGGAGCGGCTGCGAGCATGGCTCTCGTTCCTGGTGCCGGGAGCCGTCTACCTCGTGGTCTACCTGGTGCTGGGCTACGGGGCTGCCAGGAGCGGCCTCTACCTGGATCCGACAGCGGATCCGTGGGGCTTTCTGGTGGGGGCCGCGCAGCGGATCCCCATCCTGCTGGCCGGCGGCATCACCGGCTTCAGCGCCGATTTCGGGATCATGGATGCACGGCTCAGGCCCGCCCTGATCGCGGCGGGCTGCGGGGGGGGCCTGCTCCTTGGCGGATTGCTCCGGGCCGTCTGGAAGCAAACGGCTGCGGCGACGCGGCGGCGGCTGCGCTGGCTGCTGGCCGGCGGCTCCCTCGCGCTCGTACCGGCCGCCGCGGTCTATCCCAGCGACAGGATGTTCCTGGTTCCCAGCCTGGGTCTGGTCGCCGCCATCGCCGTGATCCTGCACCAGGCGTGGCTGGCCCGGCGCGGGCGGTATGCTCCGCGCCGGATCCTGCTGCTCGTGGGCGGCGGATACCTGGCCGTCGTGCACCTGCTCCTGGCCCCGCTGGTGGTCGAGCTCTACCAGAAATCGTTGATCGACTTCAACCGGGCCTCCCTGGCCGTCAGCAAGTCACCATGGCTGGTGGATACCGTGGATCGCGAGAACATCATCCTGCTGGCTCCGGACAGCCTGGTGGGACTCTACCTCCCGCTCCTGGTATCTTGCACGCAGGAGGTCACCCTGCCGATCTGGCGGCCACTGACGCTGGCGCCCTGGGACCACCAGCTCCGCCGCCCCCGACCGCGCACGCTGGAGCTGGAGGTGGCCCCCGGCGGGCGCATGCTGCGCAGCTGGGCCGAGGAGATCTACCGGGACAAGCGGCACATGCTGCTTCCGGGCGATGTCCTGGAGCGAGGGCCGTTCCGGGTCGAGATCCTGGACGGCAGCGCGGCCGGACCGACGCGTGTCGCCTTCCACTTCGATCGCGATCTGGACGATCCCTCGCTGCTCTTCCTGAACTGGGAGGAGGGGGCGTTGCGGAAGGCCACCTTGCCGGAAGTGGGGGGCGAGATCCAGCTGAAGCGCACGGCCGGTCCCGCCGGATGCTGATGATGCTGCCGCCGGCCGGGACCACCCCGGGAAAAGTCCGGCTCAGCCGGCCAGCAGCCCCCCGCGCTGGTAGATCGCCATTTGCACCTCGCTGAAGGGCTCGCCCTGCAGGCGGCCGTCCGCCCAGGAGATCGTACCGGTGGCGAGGTCGACGGTGAGTTCGTCTCCGTCCTGCAGACCGGCCGCGCCGAGGTCGGCGGTCAGGATC